>Ga0307492_10001191_pt1 | contig 10807 bp, 6 predicted proteins | sample SI3LmetaG_FD_202365 | JGI IMG/M metagenome (GOLD analysis project Ga0307492, IMG submission 202365) | Sea-ice brine microbial communities from Beaufort Sea near Barrow, Alaska, United States - SI3L | ecosystem: Environmental > Aquatic > Marine > Coastal | place: USA: Alaska | collected 2017-05-06
CGCGGTTACACTTTTTAAGACATATAGCCGGTTGTTGGTAATACTTATTTTATTAGAGAAACAATCCAAAAAAAACGTAAAATCAAAACTATGAACATAACAACTATATTACTAATTGGCTCATTCTTACTAATTGTTCCGGTTACCATTTATTATTATTTGAAACGTCGTAAAGAATATGGTTCAACCATTCCAAAACTTCCATTAAGAATACTCGGGTATACGAATATACCTGCCGTGCCATTTCAGTTAGGGAAAATTCCCGGAACACTTTTGAAATTAGGCCTAAGAACTAACGCTACTACGCAGGCAAAATGGGGTATGAATAATTTTTATCAAATTGATACCTTTAATGAGAACGGCTATTCATACCTATACGGAAGAGGTAAAGATGCAGAGGCTGCTAATGAGTCCGCACGTCAATCGCTTAAAAAAGAGTTAGAAGAATCCTCTGATTCTGTAGAACTAGCAAGTTCTAAATTAAAAAGCAGATTAAGTGCAAGTAAAAACTTAAATACAAGTGAAGCTTTAGATCCTATTACATTACTATCACTTACCAAGCCTGATCAATTTGCGATGTCTTGGACCACCTTTGGTGGTGTATATAAACGGGCTCAAAAATTTCAGCCAGAAATGGTCGAAACGATGACCAATATGGAAATTGCAAATAAAGCATTTTGGCCAACTATTGCAAAACACGGTTTTGCTTATAATTTACTTATTCTAGAAAAAGTAAATGATCCTTCCAAAATAAAGGATTACAAAGCCCTTTTAGGAAGTGCATGGACTCCAGAATTTGAAAAACTGCTAAAAAATGGGTCCTTATTCGCTATAGATTTACGAATGTATGCTTCATTACCCGTAAGTAATGTGAAAGAAAAGGCCCCCAGGTATACACCTGCAACCTTAACTTTATTAGCGCAAAACCCAGATAAATCTTTGCAGCCTATTGTTGTTGCATTGGTGCATTCTAACAACACAGATACTACTATTTATTCTTTTGGTAGTTGTACAAAAGGTAGTTGGTTATATGCTTTAATGGCAGCTAAAACTTCTATTACTCTATATGGAATTTGGATGGGGCATGTATATCATTGGCATATTGTTTCTGCTGCAATGCTGATGACCTTAAACAATTCTATGGAAGAGACACATCCAGTTAGAATATTTATGGATCCGCATAGCGATTTTATCATTCCGTTTAACAATACCTTGTTATTACTTTGGAAAAATATAGCACCACCTACTTCTGTAGATAGTGCCGAACAGTTTGTCAAAATGACGGATGATTTTGCAAAAGGAAGAACTTTTTTACAAGACGATCCTACTACCACGCTTAAAAACAACGGGATAAAAATAGAAGATTTTACAGATAAAACCGATTGGGATCAATTTCCTATTGCTGGTGAATTATTATCAATTTATACCGCCGTAGAAAAGTACGTTACCGTTTTTGTAAAGCAAACGTACACTACTGAAAATGAAATCGTTGAAGACAAAGAGCTACAAGCATGGATTGCTGCTTCTTCTGATCCTGATGATGGAAATATAGCAGGAATTCCAACCCCTGATAGTTATCAAAATTTAATTAGAACTTTAACAAGTTTACTCTTCAGGCTTACAGCACACGGCGCATCTCGTTTAAACTCTACTGCTAATCCTGTGCTATCTTTTGTCCCAAACTCACCCCCTTGTTTACAAAGGACTGATATCCCTTTACCGACACATGACTTGTCTACAACTGATTTACTTACCTACTTGCCAAATACAGGTAGTATTGGCGAAATGATTACCTTCTTATTTACCTTTGTGTTTTCTGCTCCCTATGTGCCTTATTTACCAATTGCGGGTAATGAAACCGAATTAATTTGGGGAGATAATCCTAAAGAACCTCGAAACGCTGCACTTATAGAATTACGTGAGTTTATGACCCTTTTTATGGCAGCATATGAAACTCCAGAAGCTGCACAATTATATCAGTGGCCAAGAAATATTGAAACCTAAAATTTTATGGTTATAAAATACTATTGCCAACACTTAGCGATCAAAATGAAGTGGGGGTCCGTGGACCCCACTAATGGTATGGCTTTGTTTCACGGAGCAATTTAGATCTTAACCTATAGAGAATCGCTACTTAACCCCTGTATAAAAAGAGACTCTCACTTCTACTCCTGTTCATCCTGATTTTACCCCCAATTCTTTTTACTTTACAAACAGGTATAAATACTCAAAAAAATCACGTATTTATACCTACGGAATAAACAATTTTAGTGGATACTTTTATCACTCAAGAGTGTAACTCAAGAACATGATATTTACAAGAGCTTCAAGAGCGCGGTAAAACTTGTGTAAGCTATAGTCGGTTGTTGTAGGCACTAGAAATAATGAACACTTAACTTTTAATCAAAAAAAGAAAACACGAATGGACAAATCTAAAATTGATAATATAGCTATATTTCCTCCTATAGGAATCGCTAGAATAGGAAACTCTAAAAAATACTTCTTAGCATCCGAAATACCAGGTGTAGAGCCTGAGACAAAAGATGGTTATAAAGATGCTAAAGGGTGCATTAAAAAGCAAGCGGTAAAATTTAAAGTGTATGCTTTTGATAAATACGGAAATGCATTAGGAGAAATCACAAGTAAGAATTCAAAAATTAACTGGCATGTACATGTTGCAAATGTAAAATCAGCATGGTATGAATTTAACAATGCATTAGATCTTCCACAAGCTGGCATTCCATCTCAACCTAGAAATAGAACCATAACAGAAAGGGAGCAATTAGCCATTAAACCTGCACCTATTGAAATCAATGGTGAAAATGTAGAAGATTGTTCTAATCGTTTTGACGACGGAGAGTTCTATGGAAAAAAAGTAAACCTTGGAAGCGTAGAAACAGACAACAAAGGAAGATTGATTTTTATTCCAGGTAATGGAGAATCCGAGTCTAAAGATAATGAACCAGCAACGACCTTTGCAAATAATGAAGGCTGGCATGATGATACTTGTGATGGAGTTATACGTGCAACTGTAGAAATAGATGGACAATTATTAGAAGCCAATCCTGCTATGGTTGCTGTAACACCGCCAAATTTTGGGCCTGGTCTTTTTGGGGTTGTTACTATGAATGATGTTGTTCAAGATCTTTTCATTAGAGAAATGGACTATCCTGATTCAGCTGCCAAAGGAGTTGTTTTTTATCAGCACATCTTCCCTATCTTAGAAAGAATGACGAATACACAATGGGTAAACGAAGGCTTTTCAATGCTTTTCGGTCATAATTCTCCTTCAGATTTCACCAATCATACTTTTTTAAAACTGTTGGAAAACCCAGGAGCGGATGCTAAAGACATTCGAGAAAAAGTATTTGCATGGTTTAGAGATCCTAGTTCCAAAATATTTAAACCTCAACAAGTACCTCCTTTTTATGGTGATGGTTTTGGAGAATACAAAGATCTTCCCATTGTAGACCTACCTATTACGCAAACACAATACAATAGACTAAAGAAATGGTCGAAAGGAAATTTCACTACAGGAGAATTAGAAACGAAAAAAGTTTTTGAAGATCTTACCTTAGAAGAACAAATAGATTCGCTCAATCAAGCACCACTAGAAGAATGTTTAGGAGGTCCTTTTCATCCGGGTATAGAGCTAACATGGCCAATGCGCGTAAAACAAATGTGGAAAGCTCCTTATCGATTAAATGTGGTAGAGAAAGGCGAAAATACTGTTTTAAATTTTGGACCATTACTTTCTCCTCAAATCGCACTAAGTGAAAAGGGTCCTTTATCTAAAAGTGGCCCAGGATCTTTAACAAGATGGTTAGGGGTGCCTTGGCAAACAGATGAAGCAAGTTGTTTATCTGGCTACAACCCTTCTACCTATCTTCCTATTCCTTCTTTCTGGGCTGCACGTGTACCGAATCAAGTATTAAGCGAGGATAGTTTTGAAAGACTAAATGATGTGAATGTAAACATTGGTCAAAGACTAAAACATTTTGATTACAGACAAGACTGGCTAAGGGATTTGGGAACACAGTACTTGGTTAAAATCAACAACATGGTAGATAAATGGCACAACTTAGGAATTGTTACAAAACATTTAGAGAATATTGAGGATAGCTCTGGTTTGTTACCTAAGGTGGCATGGATAGAGTCTGGAAGACCCTTACCTAAAGAAGACCCCAGTTTTGATCAGGTAGAATATGCGGAAGAAACTATCTTGGAAGCGATTAAACGAGCCGAAAACAAAACAGAATCAGCTACTCAGTATCTTAAAAAATCTATTAAACCTAAATTAAACAGAACAGCTACTGACCATACAACATATGGACGTGACCAAAAGTAAGTCTTACGAAATGAAAGAACAAAAGTATGATGTAATTATAGCAGGAGCAGGCCCTTCGGGGCTTGCTACCTCTTTAACCTTATCAGCTTATGGCATTTCTCATTGTCTCATAGATGCCAATAAATCTGCGGTTCATAAATCAGGAGATGCCTTACCTCCTAATTCAAAACCCTTGTTTAAACAATTAGGCATTCTAGAACTACTTGATAGTAAACACCACATTCCATATTACGGGAACAAAAGTATTTGGGGAACAAATACGCTAGAGCAAAAGGAATTTTTAGAAAACAAACACGGTCATGGTTATTTATTAGATCGATTACATTTTGAGAACCAACTGAGGCAGCTTGTACAAAACAACCAAACGCCATTTTATAGTGGCTATCAAATAAAAAAAATAGAGCAAAAAGGAGGTCAACTTGAAGTAAGTATTCAAAACAGCTCAATAAAAAAACACCTGCAAGGACAGTATATTGTAGATGCTACGGGTCGAAAAGCGTCCATATGCCGTCATCTAGGAATCAAAAAAAAAGAATTAGACGCGCAAGTTACTTTTTCCTTTTGGCATCAACTAACCCATAAAATTCCTCGTCAAATTTGGATAGAAGCTACAGAGAATGGATGGTGGTATCTTTCCCCTTCTTCAAACAATAAAATAAATTGCATGTTTTTTACACTAAAAGAGTTGATTCCTAAAAAGGATGAAATCCTACCTTTTTTAAAAAATGAACTTCATACAACGCAACAAATACAAAAGATCATTCAACCAACAGAGAAAGAGCTTTTTGAAAATAAACGGATGACAAGTGGCACAAGCTATCTTGAAAAACCCTACGGTGAAAATTGGTTAGCTGTGGGAGACGCTGCTTTTTCATATGATCCCATTTCTTCTTATGGAATCACCTCTGCATTGGCATCAGGATACTATGGAGCACATGCCATAGCAAGTAAACTTCACCATGAGGAAGATGCTTTTATAAGCTATCATTATGTAATAGAAAACGGGGCAAGATCTTACTTACAAAAATTAACACATCAATACAGCATGGAAAAAAGATGGAGTAATAGTTATTATTGGAACAACAGATTGTTAAAAAAATAAAACTGCACCCAACACTTAGTGATCAAAATGAAGTGGGTCCGTTGGCCCAATTAATTTTATTGCTTTGGTGCAGGAAGTAACTTCGGGCTTACCCGCTGTTCAAAACGAGGCTTCCACTCCTCTCCACCCTGGTTTCAATTTTTTTCCAGTTCTATTTACTTTACAAATAGGTATAAATACGCTAAAAAAAATCACGTATTTATACCTACGAAATAAACAATTTTAGTGGGTACATTTATTGGCTATGAGTCTAACTCAAGAAGATGATATTCACAAGCACTTGAACAACGCGGTTCAACTTTTATAAGCTATAGCCGTTTTTAGGCACAATTAAACTAAAAGAAATGAAAGATCAGAAAAAACCCTTATTTAGAATTTACCCCTCCATTGGAATTGCGCGAATGGGAAACGGACCAGCAAACAAAGAAGAGGTAGTTTTTAGTCCAGAGGTACCTTGGAAAAATTTATTTGAAACGAACATTGTACCGCATACAGCGGAAGGAGCTTTAAAAAAGCAAGCACAACGATTTTATATCTACAAATGCGATGACCAAGGCAACCCTCTAGAAAAGGTTAAGCCTAAGGATTACATCATTGAATGGTTCGTTGAAGTGGCCAATAAAAAACCATTCTGGTATGATTTCAATAACAGTTTGGACCTTTCTGTTAACATGGAAGGGAACAATAAAAACCTCAGTAAAAAATTCTTCGAAGATCGCATAGCACCAGCTATAAGTGCTAGTTCTCGAAATCCAAACATTCCAAGTGAGGGTGTTGTTGAAAAAGACATTCAGAACTCAAGAAAAGAGCTTATCAATGGGCCTAATTTGGGATCCGTTTCGTCGAAGAACACAAGAGTGGAACTCTCAGGATTTTTCCCTTTTCCTCGTGTTGATAAAGTAAGTAATATCGCCAATAAGAGGAGAACTATTCCTAAATCTGTAAAGCTAGGAACCATTGAGTACGACAACGATAACTGCAATTCTGAGACCAATGGCTCGCTCATTTTTTATAGTGGAGATGGCGTCTCCGCATCATTAAATCCATCGGATCTTAATACTGATTTTGCCGACAATTCGAATTGGTACGACGACATCTGTGACGGAAGAGTAACTGCAAAACTAACCCCAAAGGGAGGAGGAGAATCAATCGTTTTAGAGAGTGCCCAAGCAGCTGCTTGGGTGGCAAGCGCACCACCAGATTATGCGCCACAAATTAATCCGATCTCCTCTTTGTATGATTTAGTTACAGGAGCTGCGCCTGGTGATCTGAAAACGGACGAAGCATCGACTTTAAGTAGGGTACTTCCGCTGTTTTTCAAATTCTATCAAATGCAATGGGTTAATTTAAGTGATTTCCTCGCTCCATCGTTCAAGGAAACGATTGATCAATTAACTGAAAATGGCAATTTCGATTTCCTCTACAAGAGTAGTCCTGAGAGTCAGGCAACACGCGAGGCCATCTTTACACTTTTCAGAAATCCTAGATACGATTACATCAATGAGAACATTATTCCAAGTAAAGATGTTACCGATTTTGATGCGTTAGGAATCCCGTCAATTCCAAATCAACTTCCTTATTATGTTGGTGATGGAGTTAACTATCCGGGAAGTCCTGCACAATGGTTTGCTATTCCGCCAATGCTTTACGATCAATTAGAACAATGGAGCAAAGGCAACTTTACCACGCCTAAAGAATTAGTAAATTTCATGGATTCATGCCCAGAGGGAAACCCTATGATCAGATTGGGCGAATACTATCAACGTGATTTTGTAACTGCTGCAGCGGATCCCCGAAAGGCTCCATTATTAATGACTCGTGCGGTTTTAGAGACTTTATATGGGGGAGGATTCCATCCTGGAGTAGAGTTAACATGGCCGATGCGTCATGCACAAATGTACCGCGAAAACTCATTGACATATGATTCTGTTAATGGTTCGCAAGCATACGACCTTTTTGGTTTGAGAGAAGTTCGGATCAATGCGGCAAGCAAGGAAGTACAAGACGAAATTTTCTTTAATGATTTTGGATTCTTAATGACTCCAGAAGATGTTAGAAAATCAATGAATTCAGACAATCCAGAATATTGGTTATGGCAAATAACACCAGGAGACCTTACCAAATGGATGGGAATTCCATGGCAATCCGATGCTGGAAGTTGTCAGGCAGTATGGACGAAGAGTCAATACCCTGTGCCAGCTTGGTGGGCTGCAAATCTTCCAATTGATGTGTTCACCAACGAAAGCTATCAAGCAATTAAGGGTGCTAATTACTTGCCTAAACTTACGGCTGATACCAAACGAAATATCTACGCAAACCGACAACCTTGGCTCCAAACTACCGATACTGGTTATGTTGGGTATCATGCAGAAGGAGGCTATTTAAATGGACTCATTAACATGGTGTATCAATGGGATCAAATAGGAATGGTTGCAGCTCGAAAACTAGAGATAGATGGTTACCCGAAAACGGTCTACGTATCGTTTGATGGAAAATATCCCCCAATTTTGTTAGGAGTAGCACATCCGAGCGAACCAGCATCAATACCTTCGTCTTTTTACACGCACACCGTAAAAAACGTGTTGATTCCGTTCGACAAACTGGTGCTACTATCTGGTGAATCTGATGGAACTGGAACTACGTATGCAGATGATCAGGTAAGCATTTCAGTAAATGGAAATTTAGTGCATGAATTTGATTACAGTCATGGAAATTCTGGGAGAATAATTCCAGAAAACCCAATTGACCTTTCGGAAAAGTTTAAACGGTATGCTGGGAAAAAGGTAGAAATAATAACCACATACACGGATTTATTTGGAGGTTCTCAAGGAGCATCCAGCTTTTTCCTAAATTTTCTTTAGCAAAGCAATGGTATAATTGATACAAGAATGAATACAGATGTAGTTATAGTTGGCAGCGGAGTTTCTGGCCTGATCCTTTCAATTCTATTAAAAGAAAAGAACGTTGATCATGTGGTACTGAACCGTGTTGAAAAACAAAAAACACTCGAATTACCAGAAACAATACCCCCATCGGCATTGGTACTCTTAGAGGCATTGAACTTACTGGAGCTTTTTTCTAAAAGCTCTAGTAAGACCTTTGGTTATCATTCCCTTTGGAATTCTGAGGTCCTTACTACCGATAATTTCTTCGACCACAACCCGTATAAGTATGGTTTAAAATTGAATAAGAAACAATTACTAGTTGATCTAGGAGAATTGGTGACCGACCATACAATACCCTTCGATAAACTAATTGAAATAAATCGGTCTGATGAAAATTTTACGCTCAAGGTTAAATCTAATAATAGCGTTAACGTTATAAACGGTCGTGTTATCGTAGATGCAACGGGAAGAAATAGAAGCATTCTAAAACATTTTGGAGTTACAAGTAAAGAATTTGACGACCAAGTCGCATTGAGCTGCCAATTGCCTTATTTCAATCCCCCTCAATTGATGCATCAGGTATATGTAGAATCCTTTGAGAACGGATGGGGCATTGTTTCTTCCTTGAATAAAGAGATGAATGGCATGACGCTTTACACGAAAAAAGGAAGTCCGATACTCCCTCAACTCAAAGATTATCGGAACTGGAAAGCGGTGCTCTCGAACACCAAGTACTTAAAAGACTTTCTCAGCGATGAGCTTGATCGTAAAGTAGTTGGTGGAAAGGCGAATTCATCCCGAGCTTCGCAAATTGCGGGTTCTAATTGGTTGGCAATAGGAGATGCGGCAATTGCATTTGACCCTGTATCATCACATGGAGTTTCAAACGCTATCTATTGTGCAAATGCTGCTTCTGGTGCAATTCAATCTCGAATAAAAAAGGATGCAATTGCCCCATTTAAAGATTACGACGACACTCTTTGCCAAGTATTCAATGCCTATTTAAAACAAAAATCGAGATTATACGATACAGAAAATCGTTAAAAGAAATCAGCTAGATGTAAATAACAAATGAAACCTCATGATCATGATTAAAAAAAACCAAATAAGCCCCATTAAAACAGGCGTTTAGGTAAACCATTTGCAAATATCACCACACAAAAAAACGCCCGATCTCTGAGCGGATTTCATATGGAGAGCTAATTTGTGAGCCTTTATTCTATTTTAAAAAATGGTATGCGCACTCAATAGAAATTGTAATAACAACCCACTAAAAATACAGAAAATGGAAAATTGCCCTGATGCAAGAACAGAAGAAGAACAAACAGCTATAACGCCAAAAGAGGCTGTACAAATGTTAAAAGACGGTAACAAGCGCTTTGTTGATGATAAAAAAACAAAATACTGCTACGATAAAATGGCCGAGCAATCTGCCAAGAATGGGCAGTTTCCTTTTGCTGCGGTTTTGTGCTGTGTAGATTCAAGAATTCCGGTAGAGCAAGTATTCGATCAAGCGATTGGCGATATGTTTGTGGCTCGTGTGGCAGGTAACTTCGTTAACACAGACATCGTTGGTAGTCTTGAGTTTGCGGTTCTATCTGGTGTAAAATCAATATTGATTTTGGGACATACCGCGTGCGGTGCTGTAAAGGGTGCATGTGATGGCGCAACAGGTCTTCCTGCTCTCGACAGTCTGTTACATAATATCCAGCCAGCTGTAAAGTCTGCGATTACCTCAACTGGTAGAGTGGCTACATCTACAGACCCCGAGTTTGTTCAAACTGTTGCCGATGTGAATGTAAAAATGGCAATGGCGAACCTTCGGAGCCAAAGCGCACTGATTAATGCCGCTGTTAAAAAGGGTTCCTTAAAACTTGTTGGAGGAATGTATGACCTTAGCAGTCGGGTAGCGAAAATTGACGATTAAGCCAGGTTCAAATCTGTTAGATAAAAAATCCTCTCTTCCGGGAGAGGAAGAGAGGATTTTCTATACTACATAATGGCTTCCTGACATTTTGAGATAGGTTTACTTTAATTTATATCGCTAAATAAAAACCAAAAGATGAACCATTTGCTCGTGGTGTAAACCAAGGGAATTTTATCCCAAACTTCTCACAAAACCGTACGTGAACCTCTCAATTCATCGGTTCATTTATAAGGGTACGGCCTTGGAATAGTTGCCCCTCGAAAACATTTGCAGCTAAAGAAGCTTACGCGGTGAGATATGTACCCCCTTAAAAACGATAGGGAATTAATAGTTTACCCATTGTAAATGTGGAGGCTAAATAGGCTACATTTACTAGGCGTTAAACTTACGGGGTTACCCATTAGTGTGTTTTAGCCGCTTGTGACTTGCAAGCTCAAAAATAATAGAAACTACAAATGAACTTATTGCAAAAAATAGCTAGAAAAATAATAAAAAATTCATTTGACCTTTCTGTTTCAACAATCAAATTCTTTAGCAAAATGGAA
>Ga0307492_10001192_pt1 | contig 10804 bp, 9 predicted proteins | sample SI3LmetaG_FD_202365 | JGI IMG/M metagenome (GOLD analysis project Ga0307492, IMG submission 202365) | Sea-ice brine microbial communities from Beaufort Sea near Barrow, Alaska, United States - SI3L | ecosystem: Environmental > Aquatic > Marine > Coastal | place: USA: Alaska | collected 2017-05-06
ATAAATATTATAGAAGTTCGTTTTTCAGATCATTTTACTTTCACCTCTGAAATTGATGACGCCCTTTTAAAAGCTTATTTCCCTAGTTTATTGTTACAGCCTATTATAGAAAATTCTATCAAACATGGCTATGATTACAACACCACAGATTTAGAAGTAAATTTATCTATTGAAAGAGAAGATGAAAGAATCTTAATCTCTATTTCAAACAACGGAAAAATATTGGAAAAAAATTTTAAACTAACGAAAACAAATATTGGTATTAAAAACACTTTAGAACGGCTAAAGACCACTTACAATAATGACTTTCAATATTACATGAAAAACAAAAAAGACGAAAGCGGTATTATTACTCACATTAGTATTCCTTATATTCGCTAAAATTTATCATCATAAAAACGACACTTTCAAATAACTTTAGAATTATATCCTTAGTTCCATCTCAAACCGAATTGTTAGTAGATTTGGGATTAGAAGAATTTATTGTTGGGATTACAAAATTTTGCGTTCATCCGAGACATCTAAAGAAAACTAAAAGTACCGTTGGCGGAACCAAAAATTGCAACTTCAAAAAAATAAGATCCTTAAATCCCACACATATTCTCTGTAATAAGGAAGAGAACACAAAAGAAATTGTCGAAGAATGTCAAAAAATCGCAATAACCCATGTTTCAGAAATCTTTACAATAAATGACTCCATAGCACTTATTGAATCTTATGGTACTCTTTTTTCAAAAAAAACGGAAGCAAGCAATTTAGTTCAAAAAATCAATTTTAAACGAGACAACTTTAATGCGTTTATAAAAGACAAACCTGTATTAAAAGTTGCTTATTTTATTTGGAGAAACCCATGGATGGTTGCTGCAAACAATACATATATCAACCATATTTTAGAAGTAAACAAACTAGACAACATTTATAAAAACAAAGAGAGATATCCAGAAGTTGAAATCGAAAAAATACGATTAGAAGGAAACCCTAATCTTGTGTTTTTATCTTCAGAACCCTACCCTTTTAAAGAAGAACACGCTTTTGAACTTGAAAAGTGTACACATCAAGCAAAAACAATTTTAGTTGACGGAGAGCTATTTAGTTGGCATGGAAGTAGGCTTATAAAAGCATTTGATTATTTTCAACAATTAAGAGAAAGCGTATCAAAAGACACTAAGTAATGTTTGAAAACTCTTTATTTAAATAGTTTACTTGATTCAGTTTACTTAAAATTTTCATGGCTTTATAAGCAGCGGTATCGCTCTTAATCTCATCGACATACTTGTAATCATTAGATCTTTCCACCAACTTATTATAACACTCTTCTAAGTGTTTTCTATATCGTAAAAGTTGATTTAATCGAGACATTTATTTATATATTTACCTATAAATATAGCATATTTAATTCACAAAAATTAGCTATTTTAATCTTGTAATGCAAAAACTTGTTTTAATAATGCTGTATTTCGCAATCCTACTTTTTCTCTAATTCCTTTTTCCTCAATAGCAATCATTGTAAAAACTCCTTTTAAAGTTTGTACAGTTACATAATCTGCTAAATCTGGATTTACTTTATCAACAAAAGGAATGTTGTTGTATTTTGTAATTAGATTCCTCCAAACTTTATCAGCGCCAACTTTACTAAATGAGTTTTTAATTACTGGACTAAATTTATTGTATAAAGCGATGTTTGTTTTTCCTTGCAAATAACTAGTTGCAGCGTTTTGTTCTCCTAATAAAATATTTTTCGCATCAGAAAACGTGATTTCTTTTACCGCATTTACAAAAATTGGAGTTGCTGTTTTTACAGCATCTTCTGCAGCTCTATTTAACACTTTAATACCTTCATCAGCCAAATAACTTAAACCAAGGGTTCTCAATACTTTATCTACTGCTTTTAACTCTTCTGGTAATAAAATTTTCACCAATTCATTTTTATAAAATCCATCAGAAGAAGTAAGTTTTGAAACCTGATGCTGAATACCATTATCTAATGCTTGTCTTAATCCATTTCCTATTTGCTCTTGACTTAGTCCAGCTCCTGTACTCGCTATTTGATTGGCTACTTTTTGTAATTCTGCACACCCAACAAACTGTAATGCTATAAATACTACTATAATTCTCTTTATCATTATTATCTTTTTTTTATTTAGAAGCAATTCTCTTCAATAGTGACTACTTAATTAAAAGTGTCCGTTTTTTTATCATATCCATAGGGACAATGTTTGCAACCACTCTTACAGCAATGCCCTCTCTTTAGATGGTATTTTTCTGTAAACACTTTATAGCCTTGTTCATTTAAGTAATAATCATCGGGCTCTAATTCTATTCTTGGTTTAAACATTTTACAAAATTAACATAAAAAAACGCCCTAAATAGACGTTCTTAATTTTAATTTATTTTTTAACCTCTGGCGGAAATTTATTCAATATTTCTTTTACAAAAAGCTGAATCTTTTCATCTTTTTTTGGACCTGTTTTTGCGCCTAAAGCTCCAGAACCAATTCCTTGCCAAAGTAGTTTTTTATTCTTGGTATCGATGAAGTCAATAAATAACGCCCCTTCTGTGTGCTTTGTAATTCGCATGCGATCACGACCATAATAATATGAAGGATACCAAAAATTATTTGGATACCCAACATTTGTATCAACTTGTACCCTTTTTCTAGATTTTGTAAAAATACTCACTAATAAATCTGGGCTCTTAGACTTCACATATCCTTTTGTCAACATTTCTGATTCTATAGCTCTCAATATTCTTTGTTTATCTAAATCAGAAATCTTCGCTTTATCGATTCCTTTTTTATAAAATGCAAATGTTTTATAAGAAGTAAAGTCCGTTTTCACATCATAATCTGTAGTAACTTTCACGGTATTACAAGAGGTAAACCCAAAGACAAGCACTAAAATAAATAGTTTTAAAGTTTTCATAATATATCGTTTTTTAATCGCTATTTCTTAAGCTGCAAAAAGCGTACCGTTAAAAATCAACCACAAACTCTTTAATATTAGTTAAAGAATCTTAATCTTTTTTAAGAATTCCGTAAATTGCACTCGAAAATAACAAGATTTATTACGAATGGAACAAATAACACCTTACAAACCTCAACATAAAGTACGTATTGTAACTGCTGCAGCACTATTTGACGGCCATGATGCCGCTATTAATATTATGCGTAGAATTATTCAATCAACAGGAGTCGAAGTAATTCACTTAGGCCATGATAGAAGTGTAGAAGAAGTAGTACACTGTGCCATACAAGAAGACGTAAATGCAATTGCTATTACCTCGTATCAAGGTGGTCATAATGAATACTTTAAATACATGTATGACCTTTTACAAGAAAAAGGTGCAACTCATATCAAAATTTTTGGTGGCGGTGGTGGTGTAATTCTTCCAGAAGAAATCAAAGATCTGATGGATTACGGAATTACACGTATTTATTCTCCAGATGATGGGCGTGCTCTTGGCTTACAAGGCATGATTAATGATTTGGTAAAAACAGCCGACTTTGCTATTGGTGATGTTTTGAATGATGAATTTAATCATTTAGCTAAAAAAGAAATTGGAAGTATCGCTCGTATTATTTCTTCTGCAGAAAACTTCCCTGAAGTTGCAAAAGAAACACTAGATCGTATCCATGAGAAAAATAAAAATTCTAAAACGCTTGTTTTAGGTATTACAGGAACTGGTGGATCTGGAAAATCATCTTTAGTAGATGAATTAGTTCGTAGATTCTTAGTTGACTTCCCAAAGAAAACAATCGGATTAATTTCTGTTGACCCATCAAAAAGAAAAACTGGAGGCGCATTATTAGGAGATCGTATTCGAATGAATTCTATTAATGATGAACGTGTGTATATGCGTTCTTTAGCAACCCGTCAATCTAACTTGGCATTGTCTAAATATGTAAATGAAGCGGTGCAAGTTTTAAAAGCTGCTGAGTTTGATTTAATTATTTTAGAAACTTCTGGTATTGGTCAATCTGATACAGAAATTGTTGAACATTCAGATACTTCATTGTATGTGATGACTCCAGAATTTGGAGCTGCAACACAATTAGAAAAAATCGACATGCTTGATTTTGCTGACTTAGTTGCAATCAATAAGTTTGACAAAAGAGGTGCTTTAGATGCGATACGTGATGTAAAAAAGCAATACATGCGTAACAACAATTTATGGCATGTTCATATGGATGATATGCCTGTTTTTGGAACAATTGCATCTCAATTTAACGATCCAGGAATGAATACGTTGTACAAGCGTGTTATGGATAAATTGGTAGAGAAATCTGGTGCTGATTTAAAATCTAGTATGGAAATCACCAAAGAAATGTCTGAAAAAATTTATGTGATTCCACCAAGCAGAGTTCGTTATTTATCAGAAATATCTGAAAGTAATAGAGGCTACGATAAAAAAGTTGATGCTCAAGTTACAGTTGCTCAAAAGCTATATGGTATTTATCAAACAATAGAATCGATTACAAATACTGAAATTGAAATTACTAAAACAGGAATCAATGAAGATGAGATTCTTTCTCTCGACTCCGTTGGAGATGACAAAGAGTTTATCAAACTTTTAGTTGCTCAATTTGATAAAATAAAACTAAACTTTGATCCTTTAAATTGGGAAATCATTTTAAACTGGAAAGAAAAAGTTCAGAAATATAAAAACCCTATTTACACGTTTAAAGTACGTGATAAAGAAATTAATATTGAGACACATAGCGAATCGTTATCACATTCTCAAATACCTAAAGTTGCGTTACCTAAATACCAAGCTTGGGGAGATTTATTACGTTGGAACTTACAAGAAAATGTTCCTGGAGAATTCCCGTTTGCCTCTGGATTGTATCCCTTTAAAAGAACAGGTGAAGACCCAACAAGAATGTTTGCCGGTGAAGGTGGACCAGAAAGAACAAACAGACGTTTTCATTATGTAAGTTTAGGAATGGATGCGAAACGTTTATCAACGGCATTTGATTCTGTTACTTTATATGGTAATGACCCTGGTGTTAGACCAGATATTTATGGTAAAATTGGAAATGCTGGAGTTTCAATCTGTTGTTTAGACGATGCTAAGAAATTGTATTCTGGCTTTGATTTAAGTCACGCTATGACTTCTGTTTCAATGACCATTAACGGTCCTGCTCCAATGTTGTTAGGATTCTTTATGAATGCTGCTGTTGATCAGAACTGTGAAAAATACATCATCGAGAACAAACTAGAAAAGCACGTTGAAGCGAAATTCAAAGAAGTGTACGATTCGAAAGGATTAGAAAGACCTTTGTACCAAGGAAAACTACCTGAAGGAAACAATGGTTTAGGCCTGATGTTATTAGGTTTAACTGGAGATTTGGTATTACCTGCGGATGTATATGCAAAAATTAAAACGGAAACTTTAAGTCAAGTTAGAGGAACCGTTCAAGCAGATATTTTAAAAGAAGATCAGGCACAAAACACCTGTATTTTCTCTACGGAATTCGCCTTGCGTTTAATGGGAGATGTTCAAGAATATTTCATCGAAAAACAAGTGCGTAATTTCTATTCTGTTTCTATTTCTGGGTATCATATTGCAGAAGCTGGAGCAAATCCAATTACACAATTGGCATTGACATTATCTAACGGATTTACCTATGTTGAATATTACCTTTCTAGAGGAATGGACATTAATAAATTCGGACCGAATTTATCTTTCTTTTTCTCTAACGGAATTGACCCAGAATATTCAGTAATCGGTAGAGTTGCACGTAAGATTTGGGCAAAAGCGATGAAGCATAAATATGGAGCAAATCCAAGAGCTCAGATGTTAAAATATCACATTCAAACTTCTGGACGTTCTTTACACGCACAAGAAATTGATTTCAATGATATCAGAACTACATTGCAGGCTTTATATGCTATCAATGACAACTGTAATTCATTACATACAAACGCATACGATGAAGCGATTACAACACCTACAGAAGAATCTGTGCGTAGAGCAATGGCAATTCAATTAATCATCAACAAAGAATTAGGATTAACGAAAAACGAAAATCCAATTCAGGGTTCTTTCATTATTGAAGAATTGACTGATTTAGTTGAAGAAGCTGTGTTAACAGAATTTGATAGAATTACAGAACGTGGTGGTGTTTTAGGAGCGATGGAAACGATGTATCAACGCTCTAAAATACAAGAAGAAAGTTTGTATTATGAAACACTAAAACATACTGGAGAATTTCCAATTATTGGTGTAAATACCTTCTTAAGTTCTAAAGGATCTCTAACAGTACAACCTGCTGAAGTAATTAGAGCAACGGAAACAGAAAAGCAGTTTCAGATTCAAACGAAAGATTTACTAAATAAAGCGAATGACAAAAAAGTTCAAGAACAATTGACTATTTTACAAGAAGCAGCTGTTCAGAATGAAAACTTATTCGATAAACTAATGGAGGCAACGAAGTTCTGTTCTTTAGGACAAATTACAGAAGCCTTGTTTAAAGTTGGTGGGCAATATAGAAGAAATATGTAGAAGGCAATGCCTTCAGATAATTAAAAAGCCGCACAATTTGTGCGGCTTTTTTTTATGGACTCCATTTATCCTTTCAGAATAAAAACTAAAGAAGCTTTCGGACATACATTTAGAATTGTTACCGCTCTCTTGTTAATAGTCTTTTAGGTTCCTAAAGGAAATACAGGCGAATCAAGCATGCCTCCGATCAAACCAATTCTGGTTCGAAAAGAATTGCAAAAATATTTTTCAAAATAAATGCATCTTTTTTGTAAATTGTAAGTCTTCTATATGAACATTAAAAAATTTAATATCATGAAAAATCAATGTACTTGTAATTGTGACGGATGTAAAACAGGAGATTGTAGCAACTGTACTTGCGAAAATTGTTCTTGTAACAATTGTAACTGTTAACTAAAAAAATGTCTGGTCGAGCGCAGTCGAGACCTAAAACTTCTCGACTGCGCTCGAAGCGACAAAAAATTCTATGACCACACAACAAGTTTGGAAACAATATTCTGAAGACTTAAAGAGATTTATCTTTAGTAAAGTAAAAGACATTGCTATTACTGATGATATCTTACAGGATACCTTTATCAAAATCCACACAAAACTACATACGCTTAAAGATATTAAAAAGCTAAAATCTTGGATATTCTCTATCGCTCGAAATTCAATCTTAGACTATTTTAAATCGAGTAAAAAAACATTTGAATTTGCCAATTTCGAATCTGAAACTCTCATAGAAGAAAATCTGCATACCGAGAAAGATTGCTTGCGAGGAATTTTACAAAACCTACCAAAAAAATATAGAGATCCTTTGTTCTTATCTGATATAAAAGGACTCAAACAACAAGAAGTAGCTGAACAGCTAAAACAAACAGTATCGACTACAAAATCCCAAATTCAACGTGCACGAAAACTCATTGCACAAGGCTTTATAGACTGCTGTGGTTATGTATTAAATAAAGACGGAAAACTAGTTGGAGAAACCCAAGAAAAAGAAGACTGTAAGGTTTGTGGGTAAATCGTTATTTTTTCAATACTTATCTAATTAAAAAAATGATTTAGAAAAGATTTTTCAAAAAACCTTTTCTAAATCATAATATATATAAAATTTAAGATTCTTGTTCGGGTAAATTAACACCTTTCTTTAGCAATACAGCACCCATCATAAGTAACCAGATTACTTTTACATGGAATATAGGCTTGTAAATTTCATAATTATCTGGAATCGATAAGATAAGACCAACTGTTACAACACCTAACACTATTGTAAACCAACTCAACCAAGTAGGCATTAATCTCCACTTAACAAAAGCGACCCCTAATAATACGAATCCAACACCAGAGAAAATACGTCCAAAACGGATAAAACAGGTAACATATTGATTGGTGAATAACATGCTATCCATAAATTCTTTTAATTCAACAGCTGACATTCCTGCTGTTTTTCCAACGCCCCAAGCACCAAAATTGTAATAATACGCATTCGCAATAGCCAAGGTAAAAGTACCAACGATAACCATTCCTATTCCTGGAAGCATCACCACACGATATGGCCCATTTATAGTCATTGACATCAATGCAAACATTGAAATACCCATGGTAACCCAGCCAAAAATATGAATACGATACATCCATATCCAATACCAAACGCTTTTTCCTACTTCAGTAAAATCTGAAGCAGCTATATATTCACCTATATGATGAGGCGACAATGCCCAGCCAAACCATAAAAGTACTGCTGCTAATATAAATGCCCAACCAGTAAAACTAGTTTCGAAATTTTTTTTCATTATTCTCATAATTGTCTTGTTTATTAATAATCATGCAATTATAAAAGTATTTCTCTTATTATAATGTAACATTGGTTACAAACAAAAAGAGCGAACCAATGTAAATTGCACCACTTTTAGTTACCAATATACTAAAATAAACACGCATAATTTTAATAGATTATGACTGGTATACTTTAGAAAAGTAATATATTTAAAAACAGATATATAAAATGGAAAAATACGCAGACGCATTTGTAAATTCTTTTATAGGAACCGTAAATTGGACATGGAAATCGATCCTTTTGGAAGTGCCTTGGTACACTAATTATTTCTGGGGACTTATTGCTATTTCTCTTTTTGTTTGGTGCTTAGAAATTGCCTTCCCTTGGAGAAAACAACAAGCTATCTTTAGACGTGATTTTTGGCTAGATGTATTTTATATGTTTTTTAATTTTTTCGTTTTCTCAATTATAATTAGCGGAGTTTATAAAATTTTAGGATTGTTATTTGGTGAGTTCAACATCACCTCAAAAAGCTTGGCTCTTTTTGATATTTCTCATTGGGCTACTTGGTTACAATTGCTAATCTTCTTTATTATTCTTGATTTTGTACAATGGTTTACGCATGTGCTTTTGCATAAATATCCTGTATTATGGAAATTCCATAAAGTACATCACAGTGTTAAAGAAATGGGCTTTGCTGCACATTTAAGATACCATTGGATGGAAAACATCTTTTACAAACCACTTAAAACTTTTGGCGTAATGATTATTGGTGGTTTTGAACCTGAACAAGCATATATCGTTCACTTTATCACCATTGCAATTGGTCATTTTAATCATGCCAATATTAAAATTACTTGGGGAATATTTAAATACGTATTAAATAACCCGGTTATGCACTTATATCATCATGCATCTGAAGTGCCAGAAGGAAGAAACGGAATGAATTATGGAATTAGCTTAAGCCTTTGGGATTATATTTTTAAAACGAATTACATTCCTGAAGATAGCGGAACTGTAGAAATTGGCTTTGAAGGTGATGATGAATTCCCTTCCAGCTTTATAGATCAAAGTCTATACGGATTTAAAAAAGGGCAGCAATAAGTAAAACTCGCACATCTTATATGTGCTAGTAATACAAAAAGAGCGTTTAGCAGATTCTTTCGAATCTATTGAACGCTCTTTTATTTATAATTTCTGTTATAAAAAAATCAATTCTTCATCCCAGGCTGTTTTAGTTTCCAGTTTGTTTTTGCTTTCTCTTTATCTACCATTTTTTTTACATCGGCTAACAACCTTTTTGCATCATATATAATTCCGTCTTTAATCGTGTATTTCACACCGCCAACACGAACCACTTTATTGTCTTTTGTTAGTTTGATTGCTCCTGTTCCGTACAACACTTTTAAATTTACTAATGGATTTTCTTCAACAATTACAAAATCGGCTAACTTCCCTATTTGCACAGAACCAATTTTATCATCCCAACCTAAGGCTTCTGCACCATTTAAGGTTGCTGCTCTAATTACTTCTAATGGATGAAAACCTGCTTCTCGCAGCAATTCTAACTCTCTAGCGTATGCAAACCCATACAACTGGTAAATAAACCCAGAATCTGTACCAACAGTTACACGACCACCTCTATTTTTATATTCATTAATAAACGTCATCCATAATTGGAAATTCTTTTTCCATTGTACCTCTTGCTCGGTTCCCCAATAATGCCAATAACTTCCATGACTAATTTTACTTGGTTCATAAAATTTCCATAACGATGGCAATGTATAATCTTCGTGCCATTCTGCTCTACGTGCTCTTTGTAAATCTCTACTTGCTTCATAGATGTTAAAGGTTGGATCTAACGTAAAATCTAAACTCAACAATTCATTCATTACTTTATTCCAATGTTTCGAATATGGTTTTGCGGCTTGTCCCCACAATTTCCCTGCTTCCTCAAAACGATGTTGTTCATTTTGATAATTATAATCTAATGGATAATTCTGTACCGTTCTGTCTTCAAATAGTGCTTCTGGCAAACCGTACCAATGCTCCATAGAAGTCATTCCTGCTCTAGCAGAATGCAATACATTCCACCTTGTAACACTTAACTGTGCATGATGTGCAGTAGAGCGTAATCCTAACTTTTTATTCTCAGCAATTGCTGCAGTCATTATTTCTGGTTCCGAACCAAAAAACTTAATCCCGTCTGCACCATTTTTTGCATTCTTTCGCACCCATTCTCTAGCCATTTCTGGTGTCGTAATTTTCTTCTTACTTCCCGAACCAAAACCTGTATACTCAAAAATTCTTGGTGCTACAATTTTATTAGCAGCACTTTGACGTTTTAGCTCCATTGCATTAATTCCACTAGGTTGTCTAACCGAAGTAACTCCATGTGCCATCCATAATTTAAATACATATTCTGGACTTGCTCCTTGAGATGATCCTCCAATATGTCCGTGCATATCTATAAAACCAGGTAATAAATACATTCCGTTTGCATCTAATTCTTTTCCTCCTCTTTTTAATTTTGGTCTT
>Ga0307492_10001193_pt1 | contig 10799 bp, 10 predicted proteins | sample SI3LmetaG_FD_202365 | JGI IMG/M metagenome (GOLD analysis project Ga0307492, IMG submission 202365) | Sea-ice brine microbial communities from Beaufort Sea near Barrow, Alaska, United States - SI3L | ecosystem: Environmental > Aquatic > Marine > Coastal | place: USA: Alaska | collected 2017-05-06
ACTGGAATGGCCTTTCCAGCTAAAAACCATGAGTATTGATACCAAGAACCATATGAGGTTTCTATTTCAAAAAAGAAAGTTTTCCAAACCTTAGTGGTTGGAAAACTTTCATATGAATAAAATAGTATAGGGCTTAGCGCGATTAATAATACAATTATACCGCCTATAACTAAACTCTTCTTATCCGTTAACCGGGGGTTGTAAGTTGAGTTTTTTAAGGTCGATTTGTTGTTCTGTTTGATCATCTGTTATACTTTCTGGCGTGCAAGAAGCAAAAAGACCCATACTAAAAATTGCTACGATAAAAACTGATTTAAATAATTTCATAATATTTTTGATTTTGTGAGGTTAATAGTACAAACCTAACATAAAATCAAACAAGTTGTGAAAATATGATTGCCGTATCTTTACTAGTTATTCGTTTTTGTAAGAATATGGCAATAATTTTTAAGTTTTCTTGAATATATATCAATTAAACCTAATTAAATGCATTTCATCGATTATTTCATTTAGTGGGAATCATTTTTATGGTTCTACTTCCGTTGTTGTTGTTAGTTAAATATACTTTATCTGCATTTTCAGGTAGTAATCCATCTATTTTTTCTGGCCACTCTATAAAATTCCAGTTTCCTGAGTAAAAATATTCTTCAATACCAATATCTAATGCTTCTATTTTATCTTCAATTCTATAAAAATCAAAATGATATATAATATCATTCTCTGCTTTATATTCATTTACAATTGAGAATGAAGGACTGCCTATTGAATCCTTTACGTTTAATTCTATGGCTAATTGCTTGATTAAGGTCGTCTTACCCACGCCCATCTCCCCATAGAATAGTAAGTTCTTAGTCGATGCGCTTTTGAGAATTAGCGCAGCTACTTGAGGCAACTCTTGTATGGTAAAGGTATGTTTCATTATTTCCGAATGTTCCAAATATAAGAAAAAACTCGATATAGTTATATTTTTACTCGATAAAACGCACAAATAGAGAATCTTCTTTCAAACTATCTTGGAGTTAGGACGCAAAAAGGAATAATCATTTCTTCAAGGGAAACACCTCCGTGTTGATAGGTGTTTCTGTAGTAACTTACATAATGATTGTAGTTATTAGGATACGCAAAGAAGAGGTCTCCTTTTGCAAATACAAAACTACTACTCATATTAATAGTAGGTAAGTTTATGCTCTTTGGGTCTTTTGCCGCGAGCACGTCTTTGTCTTCATAAGTAAGACTGCGACCTGTTTTGTATCGTAAGTTGCTACTTGTGTTCCTATCTCCAATAATCTTAGTCGGGTTCTTTACGTTTATTGTGCCGTGATCTGTAGTAATAATGAGTTTAAAACCTAGTTTACTAGCTTGTTGGATGATTTCCATCAATGGCGAATTCTTAAACCAGCTCTGTGTTAAAGATCTATACGACTTATCTGTAGAGGCTAATTCTTTAATCACTTCCATTTCTGTCTTAGAGTGGGACAACATATCTACAAAGTTGTATACTACTGCCACAAGGTCCTCATCTTTGTGTTTTTTAAAATTATCCGAAAGCTTCTTCCCTTGCTTTAAACTAGAGATTTTATGATAGCTCCATTTATAATCAAGCCCAAATCGTTTTAACTGTGCCTCCAGAAACTTGTCTTCATACATATTCTTCCCGCCTTCCTCGGTATCGTTTAGCCAGTAATTTGGATGTAACTTCTCCATATCACTAGGCATTAGGCCAGAAAATATTGCGTTTCGGGCGTATTGGGTAGCTGTTGGAAGAATACTGCAAAACAGCTTTTCTTCAGTTTTTTTATAAGCATTCTGCACAAATGGTTCAAATGCTTTCCACTGGTCATAGCGTAAATTATCAACGACTACTAATAAGGTTGGTTGTTCTTTGCTCAATTGTGGTTTTATCCAGTCTCTAAATAGGGTGTGAGACATTACGGGCGCATCTTGGTCTCCATTAAACCAATCTGGATAGTTCTTTTCTATAAACTTACAGAACTGATTGTTCGCTTCGGTTTTCTGAGATTCGAGAATCTCAAACATACCGCTGTCTTCTAACGTTTCAAGCTCTAGCTCCCAGTAAACTAACTTTTGATACAGCTCAACCCAGCCTTCATAGGTATTAATCATCGCCATATCCATTGCGATTTTTCTAAATTCTTGTTGGTAGTTAGAAGTAGTTTTTTGCGAAATCAAGCGTGAGTGATCGAGATTCTTTTTTAAACTCAACAAAATCTGATTTGGATTTACTGGTTTAATCAGATAATCTGCAATCTTAGACCCAATGGCCTCTTCCATGATATATTCTTCCTCACTCTTAGTGATCATTACCACAGGTATTTCGGCGCGTTTTTCTTTTATCTCAGCTAAGGTTTCAAGACCAGTAAGACCTGGCATATTTTCATCTAGAAATATAATGTCAAAAGTTTCATCCTCAATAATTTCAAGTGCCTCTGTCCCGCTTTGTGCGGTAGTCACCCTATAATCTTTCTTTTCTAGAAATAGAATGTGTGGTTTTAATGATGCAATCTCGTCGTCTACCCATAAAATTTTAATCTCACTCATATATGTATCTTTGTCTTTATGCTTCATAACTATTGTTAAGAAGTACCGTAAAAATCTGCAGCCTTGGCCTATGATTTTGTTGGTTGTTGCTCCATAGCTATAGCATAGGAGTATGTATATTATAATAGACTAGTATTCTAGTCAGAACATTTCAGGAGGAACTAAATATTCCAAATATTTTGTGAAGGAGTATTTACATTCTCCATAGCTTTGGCATAGGAAAATTACTTCTGAAATTTTATTGAATCACCATCGTTAGATAAATGATCCAAAGTTATAACTTCAAAATTAATATTGAAGTATTTCAAAAGGCATTTAGTTATCATAAATAAATTAAAAACTTGAAACAACAAAATACGCTAAAGATAATTAACGACCCTATTTATGGGTTTATTACCATTCCGAGCGAACTCATTTTTAATCTAATTGAGCATCGTTATTTTCAACGTCTGCGAAGGATTTCACAAATGGGAATGAGCTATCTAGTATTTCCGGGAGCGCATCATACGCGCTTTCATCACACGTTGGGCGCTATGTTTTTAATGCAAAAAGCAGTGCAGGTACTTCGTTCTAAAGGGGTAGCCATTAATGATGAAGAAGCAGATGCATTATATATAGGGATACTTTTACATGATATAGGTCACGGTCCATTTTCTCATGCCATGGAGCATAGCATTGTAAATAGCATTAGCCACGAGGATATTTCTTTACTCTTTATGGAGGCACTTAATGCTGAAATGTCAAACAAATTATCCCTAGCAATATCCATTTTTAAAAACGAATATTCTAGGAAGTTTCTCCATCAATTGATAAGCAGTCAGCTGGATATGGATCGTTTAGATTATTTAAGACGTGATAGTTTTTACACGGGAGTGGCAGAAGGAGCTGTTAACAGCGAGCGATTAATCGCTATGCTCCATGTAAAGGATGACAAACTTGTTGTTGAAGAAAAAGGGATTTATTCTGTTGAAAAATTTATTGTCGCCAGAAGATTAATGTATTGGCAAGTGTACTTGCACAAGACTGGTTTTGTTGCAGAAAACCTTTTATTAAGAACGCTTAAACGTGCGAAAGAACTGTCTGGTGAAGGAGTCACTTTGCGCTGCAGCGATGCACTTCAATACTTCTTGCAACATAAGATTACTAAAGTAAACTTTAACACAGAAGTCTTAGAGACCTTTGCTAAGTTGGATGATACAGATATTATTTCGGCAATGAAGTTTTGGTCTTCTCACGAAGATTTTGTCTTGTCAGAACTTTCAAACATGCTACTTAATAGATCACTGCTAAAAATTAAAGTTAAGAAAAATCCTATTTCAATCGAGAGAGTTACAGAAAAGAAAAAGCAGGTGATGGCCAAGTATTCCTTAACTGAAGAAGAGGCTTCTTTTTTTGTGTTTACAGGAAGTATGACCAATCAAGCGTATGATATGGTGCACGACACGATAAATATTCTCACTAAAAAAGACAAAGTAATAGATGTAGCAAAAGCGAGTGACCAACTAAATATTGAAGCCTTGTCAAAAAGGGTGGTGAAGTATTATTTTTGTTATCCTAAAGGGCTGGGGGCTTAGTTTATCGCGGTTTCATTTTTCTTTTGTTTTGACATATGGTGATACGTTAGACAGAAGATCATAGTGCTTTAGAAAACATACCCTTTTCTGTAGGAAGCAAGAGTTTTTTAGCTTGCCTCGGGTTTTCATACTATTGTCATATTCTGTTTTTTTTTATCTTATCGTCTTTACCTTGCCTTTTGCCCTGCTTCTTAGCTCTTGTTTCCTGCATCCTCCTTTAATCATTGGTTTTAAGCTACTATGTTAATTTCGAAGCATTTCCGGAGTCATCTAAAATCTTAAAAACAACCTGCTAACGTAGGTCTATTATTTTACTTATTTTTGTCTGGATTTGTGATTTTCTATAATCATGAACACAACCAATAGTCTATGAAATTTACAGCAGCGCAGATTGCAGGCATTCTTGAAGGAGAAGTTGAAGGAGATGAGCAAATAGAAGTGTCTAAATTAGCTAAAATTGAAGAAGGAGTTCCTGGCTCCCTCACGTTTTTAGCAAACCCAAAATACACATCATATATATACGATACGCAAGCGTCTGTTACTATTGTTAGTAAAGACTTTGAGCCTGAAAACCCTATAAGCACGACTTTGATTAGAGTAGAAGATGCGTATAAAGCCTTCTCAAAATTACTGGAGTATTATAATATGGTAAAGATGAATAAAACCGGCATTGAAAAGCCTGTGTTTATTTCAGAATCTGCTATCTATGGCGCAGACCCATATATAGGTGCTTTTGCTTATATAGGTGATAATGTAACGATTGGTGATAATGTAAAGTTATATCCTAATGTATTTATTGGTGATAATGTAACGATAGGAGATAATGTGATAGTTTTTGCAGGAGCAAAAATATATTCTGAAACTGTTATTGGTAACAACTGCGTAATCAATGGTGGTGTCATTCTTGGAGCTGACGGTTTTGGTTTTACTCCTAACGAGCAAGGCATTTACGGTAAAGTACCACAAACAGGAAACGTTACGCTAGAGGATAATGTAGATATAGGTGCTGGAACAACCATTGACAGGGCTACCTTAGGTTCCACTATCATTAGAAAAGGCGTAAAGTTAGACAACCAGATACAGATTGCACATAATGTAGAGATAGGAGAAAATACGGTGATAGCTGCGCAGACTGGGATTGCGGGTTCTACAAAAATAGGAAAGAACTGCATGATAGGCGGGCAAGTAGGTATTGCTGGACATTTAACCATTGGCAATAATGTAAAAATACAAGCACAAAGTGGAATAGGACGTAACCTTAAGGACAATGCCACATTGCAAGGTTCGCCAGCATTTAATTATGGAGATTGGAACAAAAGCTACGTTCACTTCAAAAATCTACCCGATATCATGAAGCGATTTAATACCTTTGAAAAAAACAACCAATAATGACCACGAGTACAAGTAAACAAACAACGATAGCCAAAGAAGTTTCGCTAACCGGAGTTGGTTTGCATACTGGGGCGGAAGTAACACTTACTTTTAAACCAGCACCTGCAAATCACGGTTATAAATTTGTTCGAGTAGATCTTGACGATCAACCCATTATTGAGGCAGACGCAAATTATGTGGTCGATACACAGCGCGGAACCAACCTCGATAAGAACGGAGTAAAAATCCAAACTAGTGAGCATGTACTTGCTGCCTTAGTGGGGATGGAGGTTGATAATTGTATTCTTGAACTTAACGCAAGCGAGCCTCCTATTATGGATGGTTCTTCTAAGTTTTTTGTGGAAGCCATAGAAAAAGCTGGTATTGTTACTTTAGAAGAATTCAGAGAAGAATATGTAGTAACCGAGGTGATTACATATAAAGATGAAGAATCTGGAAGCGAGATTATCCTAATGCCTAGTGATGAGTATAAAGTGACTACGATGGTTGATTTTGGGACTAAGATTTTAGGAACCCAAAATGCATCATTAGAGCGCTTATCAGATTTTAAAACCGAAATATCAGACTCTAGAACTTTCAGCTTTTTGCATGAGATTGAGATGTTATTGGAACATGGGCTAATAAAAGGAGGAGATCTTAACAATGCTATTGTATATGTTGATAAGGAGTTGTCTCCTAACACGATGGATAAGCTACGTAAGGCGTTTGGAAAAGAGTCCATTTCCGTAAAACCTAACGGAATACTTGATAACTTAACACTGCATCACGCTAATGAGGCAGCAAGGCATAAGTTGCTCGATGTCATAGGTGACCTTGCTTTAATAGGAACGCGTATACGTGGGAAAATAATAGCAAACAAACCTGGACACCATGTGAATACGCAGTTTGCAAAAAAACTTGCAAAACAAATAAAACTGGAATTACGTAATAAAGTGCCAAAGGTGGACCTTTATGCGAAGCCAGTAAAAGACGTAAACCAAATAATGGAAATGTTGCCACACAGGCCACCATTTTTATTTGTAGATAAAATAATTGAACTATCTAGTAATCATGTTATTGGTCTTAAGAACGTAACGATGAATGAGCCATTTTTTGTGGGTCATTTTCCTGGTGCGCCGGTGATGCCAGGAGTCCTTATTGTAGAAGCCATGGCACAAACAGGAGGAATTCTAGCACTGAGCACTGTTCCAGATCCTGAGAATTATTTGACATTCTTTATGAAAATAAATAATGTCAAGTTTAAACAACAAGTAAACCCTGGAGATACTTTAGTCTTTAGTTTAGAGTTAATAACACCTATACGCAGAGGGATCGTCCATATGAAAGGGAGTGCTTTTGTAGGAGATAAACTAGTGACCGAAGCAGAATTAATGGCGCAAATAGTCAAAACAAAAAATTTATAATGAATCAACCATTAGCATACGTACATCCTGGAGCTAAGATTGCAAAAAACGTGGTGATTGAACCATTTACAACCATTCACAATAACGTTATCATTGGAGATGGAACTTGGATTGGGTCTAACGTGACGATTATGGAGGGTGCGCGAATTGGCAAAAACTGTAATATTTTTCCAGGCGCTGTAATCTCTGCAATACCACAGGATTTAAAATTTCAAGATGAAGATACGACGGTCGTTATAGGTGATAACGTAACGATTAGAGAATATGTAACCGTAAACAGAGGTACAGTTGATAGAGGTAAAACTGTGATTGGTGACAACTGTCTTATTATGGCCTATTGCCATATAGCACATGATTGCATCGTAGGGAATAATTGTATTTTTTCAAACAATAGCACCTTAGCTGGACACTGCACCGTTGGTGATTATGTGATTCTTGCTGGAATGACAGCCGTTCATCAGTTTTGTATGATAGGAAATCATGCGTTTGTAACAGGTGGATCTTTGGTTCGTAAAGATGTGCCGCCGTTTGTAAAGGCAGCGCGTGAGCCATTGAGTTATGTGGGGATTAATTCTATAGGATTAAGACGTCGCGGGTATGCAGCTGATAAAATAAAGGAGATTCAAGATGTATATCGCATTTTGTATCAGAAAAGTTATAACAACTCGCAAGCAGCTCAAATCATTGAGGCAGAAATGGAGGCAACCCCAGAGCGGGATGAGATTTTACAATTTATCAGAAACTCTAAGCGCGGTATTATGAAGGGTTATTTTAGTAATTAAAAAACTCTTTTTTACTTCGGAAATTTTAAAAATTTGAAATGTCCGAAGCAAACAAAAAATAGAAATAAATTAATAGCCCGCGATTGCGGATTAATAAAAATATATGGCATCAACATCAGATATTAGAAATGGATTATGCATAAGGTTTAATCATGACATTTATAAAGTAATCGAGTTTTTACACGTTAAACCAGGTAAAGGCCCTGCTTTCGTGAGAACGAAGCTTAAAAGTGTCACGAATGGAAAGGTGATTGATAACACTTTTTCAGCAGGTCATAAGTTAGATGACGTACGTGTAGAGACCCATAAGTTTCAGTATTTGTACAATGACGGAGAGTTTTATCATTTTATGAATGAAGCAGATTACACCCAAATTCGCTTGTTAGAAGCAGCATTGGACAATCCTGGATTAATGAAAGAAGGAGAAGTGGTGAAAGTAACAATGAACTCTGAAGATAATTCACCGCTATTAGTAGAGTTACCGGCCAGTGTCATACTTGAAGTAACAGCTACTGAGCCAGGTATAAAAGGTAATACAGCAACAAATGCTACAAAGCCAGCAACCGTAGAAACGGGAGCAGAAGTAAATGTACCTTTATTCATTAACGAAGGCGATAAGATAAAAGTAGAAACCGATAAAGGCACTTACAAAGAAAGAGTAAAAGAATAGTATATCTTCCTAAGAAAAATAAATCCCTCCTGTATCTTATACGGTGAGGGATTTTTTTATATTTGGCTCATGAAGTTTTTTAAACCACAGACTTTAAGAGATATTGCTAAGCTCATAGATTGCGACTTCTTAGGGAGCGCAGACTTCCCTGTTTTAGGGCTGAACGAGATTCATGTGGTGAATCCTGGCGATATTGTTTTTGTAGATCATCCTAAGTACTATGATAAAGCATTACAGTCACAAGCGACCATAGTGCTTATAAATAAGGAAGTTGCCTGTCCAGAAGGAAAGGCTTTATTAATTTCTGATGATCCTTTCAGAGACTTTAATAAAATAATTAATCATTTTAATCCATTCATCGCGGCAAGAGCAGTGATATCAAGCTCTTCAGAAATAGGATTGCATACTGTAATACAGCCAAATGTTTTTATCGGGAATAACGTAAAAATAGGGAAGGACTGTTTGATTCATCCCAATGTAGTTATCTATGATAATACCATCATTGGAGATAGCGTCACTATACACGCAGGAACCGTGCTAGGGGCAGACGCTTTTTATTATAAAAATAGGCCGGAAAAATTTGATAAACTTGTAAGCTGTGGTAACGTTGTTATTCAAAACAATGTAGACATTGGCGCTTTGTGCACCATTGATAAAGGCGTGACCGCATCTACTACTATTAGTGAAGGAACAAAGCTTGATAATCAAGTACACATAGGTCACGATACCGTAGTAGGTAAGCGCTGTTTAATTGCCGCACAAGTTGCAATTGCAGGTTGCGTGATTATTGAAGACTTTGTAACAATCTGGGGGCAAGCGGCTATTACGAGTGGTGTCACTATAGGGGAAAAAGCAATAATCTCTGCGCAAAGCGGAGTAAGTAAATCGCTGGAAGGACATAAGAGTTATTTTGGGTCGCCTGCAGACGAATTCAGAAAAAAATATAAGGAAATAGCTTCCATAAGGTTGATACCAGATATTATAGAAAAATTAGATAAATTATAATGAGTACAAGCGCAAAACAAATCGTAAAGGAATTTTATAATTCAGATTTTATTAATGATCACATGGTGCTCGGTAAATATATGCACCCAGAAGTTGAACTCATTTGGAACAGTACGGATGGCTTATCTGTATTTCATTTTGATGAAATCATAGCTACTTTTCAAGAAATTGCACGCACGTACAATGAGCTGAGAATAGAAGTGAGTCACGTGCTTGAAGATGATGATCATGTCACCATACGATATAAGTATTACGTTCGCACTTTAGAGAATCCAGATGAAGAGCTTGGGATCGCTCATTTTATTGCTATCTGGCAAGTAAAAGATGGTAAATTATACCGTGGTCATCAAGTAAGCCAGCCAGCGATGAATCAAGATGACACAAATGGTTCTTACCATAAAGTAAAAGTATAAATACTACAAATTAGAACAGAGATATATTGTATCTTTGCCATCTCAAAAAACAGCATATTTCCGAAGAAATTACGGAAGCATAATCACACAAAAAGAACATAAAAGCATGAGCGTTTTAGTAAATAAAGATTCTAAAATAATTGTACAAGGGTTTACCGGTAGTGAAGGTACTTTTCACGCGGGTCAAATGATCGAGTATGGAACAAACGTAGTAGGTGGTGTTACTCCAGGAAAAGGAGGTCAAACACACTTAGACAGACCTGTTTTTAATACAGTTGCAGAAGCTGTAAAAGAAGTAGGAGCAGATACGACCATTATTTTTGTGCCACCAGCCTTTGCAGCAGATGCGATTATGGAAGCGGCAGATGCAGGAATTAAAGTGATTATAACAATTACAGAGGGAATCCCAGTTGCAGATATGATTAAGGCTTCAAGCTACATAAAGCATAAAGCGTGTAGATTAGTAGGCCCTAACTGTCCAGGTGTGATTACTCCAGGAGAAGCAAAAGTAGGTATTATGCCAGGTTTTGTTTTTAAGAAAGGTAAAATAGGAATCGTTTCCAAGTCAGGAACATTGACATACGAAGCGGCAGACCAAGTGGTAAAACAAGGTCTTGGTATTACAACAGCAATCGGTATTGGTGGAGATCCTATTATTGGGACTACTACAAAAGAAGCGGTTGAAATGCTTATCAATGACCCAGAAACAGAAGCTGTGGTAATGATTGGTGAGATAGGTGGTCAGCTGGAAGCAGATGCTGCATACTGGTATAAGAATAGTGGTAGTAAAAAACCAATTGTTGGTTTTATCGCTGGTGAGACTGCTCCTGCAGGACGTACAATGGGGCACGCAGGTGCGATCGTTGGAGGTAGTGACGATACAGCACAAGCAAAGAAGAAGATTATGCGTGAGTGCGGAATTCACGTAGTAGATTCTCCAGCAGAAATAGGTAAAAAAGTCGCGGAAGTAATTGCATAATTACAGCGAAATACGATAGAAA
>Ga0307492_10001194_pt1 | contig 10792 bp, 9 predicted proteins | sample SI3LmetaG_FD_202365 | JGI IMG/M metagenome (GOLD analysis project Ga0307492, IMG submission 202365) | Sea-ice brine microbial communities from Beaufort Sea near Barrow, Alaska, United States - SI3L | ecosystem: Environmental > Aquatic > Marine > Coastal | place: USA: Alaska | collected 2017-05-06
AACTTGAAGAACGCGGCATTGAGTCTGTCACATTTTCTGCTGATGAACATGCCGATTTTAAAGAGCAAGCAGCAGGACCTGTGCATTCAGCTTGGATCGCCAAGATGAATGACCGCGGCCTACCTGCACAGGAACTTTATGACCTAGTGCTTTCCACCCTAGATAAATAACTTGCACTAACCAGTCAGCGAAAAGCACTTTTCAGACAGCTACTGCACAGCAGTAGCTGTATAGACATTATGATAAATCACCTTTAAAACGACAGCATTCTTGCCAAATTTCTAACTGAGCGCTGCGGTTTTATAGGTTTTTCTGGGAGTAATTATGTCGTCTTCGATCATTCGTGAAGATTCCACTCGTCTAAGTAAATTTGACCAACAGCTTTTTGTACTGGAAAGTTGGTTTTCACTTATTGGTGGTATCACCATTTCAATGCTAGTAGCTCTGGCGATAGCAAACTCCCTCGGTCGTTGGTTGTTTAATCTCCCAGTAACAGGGTATATCGACTGGGTTGAACAATTTATGGCCGTGTTTGCCTTTATCGGTATTGCCTACTGCCAGCGTTTGGGTGGACACATCCGAATGGATATTCTATTGGGTTTAATGAAGGGTCGAGCGTTGTGGGTTGCTGAATGGGCCTCGACATTGTTTATGTTACTCATTACATCGGTTCTGGTATATGGCAGTTACTTCCATTTCTATCGGGCATTTACCAATGGCGACAGCTCAATGGATATCGGGATCCCGATATGGCCAGCTAAATTACTGGTTCCGGTCGCATTATCCTTCTTGATACTGCGCTTAGTACTTCAATTGTGGGCATATTCGCGGGCAATTCTCTTGGGTTCTGAGCGTCCTGTTGGAGTGCCCTTTATTGAAGATGCGGCCACGCAAGCGAATAGAGAAGCAGACAGCCTAGGCGCCGCTTTAGAATACCAGCACAAGTCACAGGAGCAATCATGATTGAATTTATGAGTACGGCCCAACCGCTACAAATTGGCGTAATTGTGTCATGTGTGATGCTGTTTTTTGTTTTCATTGGTGTCCGTGTTGCCTTCGCAACCGCCGGTGCCGGCTTTTTAGGTTTAGTGTGGATATTTTCGGCCAAAATGGGCTTTGAGAAGGGCTTTATCGTTGCGGTAAAGATGGCCGGTACCATACCCCATTCCAAGGCTACCACATTGTCGCTGTCGCTCATCCCGACCTTTATCCTCATTGGTTATCTCGCCTATCATGCGGGCCTAACCAAGGCTTTGTTCGAAGCAGCGAAACGCTGGCTCGGCTGGCTTCCTGGCGGACTGGGTGTAGCGACGGTATTCTCCACTGCGGGTTTCGCGGCGGTATCCGGAGCGTCGGTTGCGACCTCGGCCGTATTTGCCCGTGTCGCCATTCCTGAAATGTTGAAAATGGGCTATGACAAACGATTTGCCGCAGGTGTTGTTGCCGCTGGCGGTACATTGGCCTCGCTGATCCCACCTTCGGCAATTTTAGTGATCTACGCGATAATTGTGGAGCAAGATGTAGGGACTCTATTAATGGCGGGTTTCATTCCCGGTATTGTTTCCGCATTTATCTACGGCGGCTTAGTGGTTGTCCTCGCTTTAATGAATAAGGACTTGGGACCCCCGGTGCGCGGCTTTACCTGGAAGCAGCGCTTTGAATCCATTCCCGGCACGCTGCCTATTTTCTTTGTGATATTTATTATCATGATTTGCATTTACGGCGGCGTCGGTACCCCTACAGAAGCGGGTGCATTGGGAGCCGGCGTAATTATGGCCATGGCATTTTATAAAGGTATGCGTTGGAGCACGTTAAAAGATGCACTTATGGAGTCGTCCAAATTAACGGTGATGATCTTCACTATGATTTGGGGCGTACTACTCTATGTACGGTTTTTAGGCTTTGCGGATTTACCCAATGCGTTTTCAGCCTGGATTGCGGGCATCGACCAAAGCCCCTATATAACCCTACTATTTATTTTAATGGCCTATGCAGTGCTCGGCATGTTCATGGATGCTATTGGCATGTTATTACTGACTTTACCCGTAGTGTACCCTGCCATCATCGCCCTAAACGGTGGGGAATTTGTCACTGCCGCCGATTCAGCTTTTGGGGTTTCGTCTGCAGGTTGCGCCATTTGGTTCGGTATTATCGTTGTCAAGATGGCGGAGCTGTGTTTAATTACTCCACCCATTGGTTTAAATTGTTTTGTAGTCGCAGGGGTACGTAAAGATATTTCGGTTCAAGATGTGTTCCGCGGGGTCACGCCGTTTTTCGCCGCAGACGTACTCACTATTGCGGTTTTGATTGCCGTGCCCAGCATTGTTCTTTGGTTACCATCGACGATGTAAGGGTCACACGAAATGCGCCTCATACTGAGGCGAATTTCTGACTGCAATTGACTCACTGTGGCCATTAAATATTATTAAAAATAATTCCTATCCACTATAATTTGGCAGATATTCTTCACGTCGAAGCTGATACTTTTGCATTTTTTGATTCAACGTTCTCCTCGGCAGGTCTAGAACCTCCATGACCATTTTTATATTACCTTCATGGTGTTTAAGTTCGGCATCGATAAGCATTTTTTCGACATGCTCTAGTCGGGCACTAAGCGAGGGTTCAGCAGTTGGCATATTCGACTCAGGCTGCCCAACCTGCAATAATTCTTGCACCGAAACATTGTCAACGTGATGTATTAACATGTACCGCTCGGCAGTATTTTTTAGTTCTCGAATATTTCCCGGCCAGTTGTAAGTCTCCAACACAAGGCCCTCTTCGACCGATATTTCTGGGCAATTCAAACCATTAAAGGTCGCGGCTTTGTTTAAGAAGTGCTTAAACAGCATGACAATGTCTTCCTGACGCTCGCGCAGCGGCGGGATCTTAATTTCGGACACCAACAACCGATAATACAAATCCTCCCTAAATTGACCCTCTTGCACGGCCACTTTTAAATCCTTTTTAGTGGCTGCAACTATGCGTACATCGATTCTTTTCGCAGCATGCGAACCTATTCGTACAACTTCTCGCTCTTGCAGAACCCGTAATATTTTTACTTGAAAATACATAGGCATGCTTTCGATTTCATCAAGTAACAATGTGCCCCTATGGGCATATTCAAACTTTCCTGAATGGCTTTTAGTGGCCCCGGTAAATGCACCCGCCTCAAACCCAAAGAGTTCAGATTCAATTAAATTTTCAGGTATAGCCGATACGTTTATGGGCACAAATGCGCCTTCGCTTCGAACACTATACTCATGCAGACACTGCGCAACCAACTCTTTCCCTGATCCGGTTTCACCGCTAATTACAACGTCGGAATTTACTTTCGCTAGAGCGATTATGCGCTTCCGTAGACTTATTACAGCAGCAGACTGGCCAATGATTTTTGACTCTATGCCGTTGAAATCCTGACCAGACAGTTCGGTTTTTTTATTCGACAAATAGTACTGCCGCTGTTTGCAAGCAGTTTTTATCATATCAACTAGGCGATCGGGGTTGTAGGGTTTTTCGACAAAGTCATAGGCACCGGCTTTCATAGCTTCTACTGCCAGTGCTATCCCGCCATGACCCGTGATTAAAATAAACGGAATATTCCTAGATGCACGCCTCAAGAACTCCATGCCGTCCATAGCCGGCATTCGAACGTCACTGACAATAACACCAGGGTAATTTTCTGGAATAGCCATCAAGGCAGCATGGGCACTGGCATAGGTTTTCACCTCTATTTCAGCAAGCGTTAGCCATTGTTCCAGTGATTCACGAATGGCGGGATCATCATCGACAACGATTACCTGGAACTTGGTTGGATCATCCTTCAACTGTACCTCCTAGGATTTTACTTGTGCCTTCATTAGTATCGGTAGCATCGGTAGCATCGGTAGCATCGGCAGTAATGAGGTCGGAAACAGCCGAATTATTTTTGTGCAAAGCTTCGGAACCTGAAACCAGGTCAATATTAAATGCTGTGCCTTTTTCAACCTCGCTTGAAACGGTTAACATCCCCCCCATATCGGTTACCAGACTGTAGCTAATGGCAAGCCCTAGTCCCAAACCTTCACCTATATTTTTTGTTGAATAAAATGGCTCAAAAATATGCGCCAAGTCGCCTGCACTCAATCCTTGACCAGTATCCTCGATGGTTAACCGGAGGCCTGCTCCAACCCGACTGCGAATAGATATTTCTCGAGCATTCTTATTGATTAGGGCGTCGAGGGCATTACTGAGAAGATTAACCACCACCTGCTCGAGCATCATAGAATTTCCCTGAGCCTCGTCAAACTCGCCAACGTCTATGTTCACTTTAACTTTTAGCAGTTCAGTTTTCGTTTTTAAAACATCCAGTGCGTATTGCACGACCGGTAGAATCCGTATGGTCGACAGTCCCGTATTACGTTTACCTGAGACCATTCTTAATTGCCGGCTAATGTAAGAAAGACGGTCAATAAGGCCCTTTATTTTAGTCAAGTTTAGCGCTACTTTTTCGTGCTCGCTGCGTTGCAAGAGCAGCTCACTGCTTGCGGCATAACTTGATAAGGCGGTAACGGGTTGATTAATTTCGTGCGCAATAGCAGAGGACATACGCCCAAGAGATGCCAACCGCTGTGACTGGTTGAGTTCATTTTCAGCCCGGCGCAGCTCCTGAGTTCTAGCAATAACTCGCTGCTCAAGTTCATCATTACTTTTTAATAAATTTAATTGTGCAGATTTTAGCTCACTTACATCGTGAATAGTGACTAAGTACTCATGCTCACCGGTAATACCGATAGCGCTGGTCGACACCAGAATCGGCACTTTACTGCCGTCAGTCCGAATACCGGTGGCATCGCTTGGCCTGAGCGTTGCATGAATACCCTGCCAAGGTGAAATTAACAGCTGAAGGTCGGGCAATGAATCATCTTGCAAGCGAAAAAGTAGTTTCGCTTGTGGATTAATGAACGTGGTAATGCCGTCGTTCCGCAATACAATTAGACCTGCGTCCGTATTTTCGATGATCGCGCGCTGATGCTCCTCGCTTTGTTGGATTAACTGACCAAGGTGTTTCTTAGTCTGAGCGCTGCTCACACGCTCACGAAGCCAAAGACCCGAGATAATCAAAAACACATAAAACGAAAACAAATACATTTTCTTCAAATTTACGGCGTTTGTTAATTTTTCTTTTGAATAGAGCCAACTAATTTTCCAGCCAAGATTTTCAATGCTTTGTTGAAACATAACGTATTCGGACTTGTCTGCTAACGTTACCGAAGAGTATTTTGAATTGTCATCTTTTCTTGAAAATAGCTCAATTTCTTTAGTGCCATATTGTTTAGTGGCGGCAATCAACTTCTTATTCTCTGGACTTAAAGGGCGTAAGCCCAGATAGCGCCATCGAGCATCATAAGATAAAAAAACGATATCAAATTCGTCCGACAGCCAAACTTTTTCACCTGACTGCAGCCAACTATTTTCCAGTGCTGCCAATGAAATTTTTACCACAATCACCCCAGCGATGGAACCATCAACAAGCACCGCCTCGGCAAGAAACAGCCCTGCCTTGCCACTGGTCGCTCCGACCGCATAATACAAGCCCAGGCCACCTTCAACAGCAATTTTAAAATAGGGCCTGAAGGCATAATTTTGGTCCACAAAACTGGTGGCCGAAAGATAATTAGACGAACCGATGGTTCGTCCATCTTTATTCATCAAGAATATTTCGTCAGATCCTGCTCGATCATTAATTTGACTCAGCAATGGGGAGCTTTCACTGATCTGGGATCCCTCTGCTAGTGCGTGCAGAATTCTTGGATCAGCTGAAAGAACAGCGGGTAAAAACTCGTATTGTTCAATACTTGTCAATAAGGAATTTTGATACACCGACAACCTTTGATTTGCTTGCTCTTGGAGTTTATCGGCTTCGCTTGCGCGGAATTTCTTATCGAACATAGCCAATAGGAATAGAAAAACGGCTAGACTTAACAGGAGCGTGACGAGCAGTCTTGGGTTGTAACCACCATTCAGGTTTTGATTCGCCACAAAACCCTCTTTATGCGATGCCTGGCTGGTGCGTTTTAGCAGCTTTAGAGCGCTCATTTTTGTTTTTGCATTCCCCATCAACTTAACACATACCACTGGGCCCTGGGGGTCTTCTTTTCGCTCTATACCCTAATCTTCATTAATACGCGAGACCGTCACCATCGGGCCATCTGAGAGCTGACGGCCCATATTGCGGGGTGTATTACAGGTGAGTGGCGCACAGCCCTGAGCACCCTCTGGAAGCCAGGCGAATATGCCGTGAATTCGCCTAACGGTGAAGCTTCCTAGGCTGGCTAACGTAAATCATCAATCATATGGTACACACCCGTTAAAAAGTCCCTTCCTAACAGACTACTGCGTTCATCCGACCAGCCGACGCTGTAATCTGGCAGTAAGTCATTGTCTTTAAATGGCATTTCAATGGTATAGGCTAAACACCTAAAGTGATTACCTACCCAATGAGTAGCAACGGTCGGGTTAGCCTTACCCGGTGCGCCTTTACCGTAGCCGCGATCATCTTGAAACTCAGGCGTAATGGCGATCATTATTTTTTTGAATTTATCTTCTAATGCCTTATGCCGGGCGTCATAAGCGACCACACCTTCACAACCGGCAACGAAGTTGACCGGTAGTGCTTCATCACCGTGCACATCAAGGAACATGTCTACCCCGGTCGCTAACATTTTTTCGCGCACTAAGAAAACTTCCGGGCTGCGTGCCATGCTGGGCTCTAACCATTCACGATTCAGGTTTACGCCAACGGCATTGGTCCGTAGATGGCCCCGGACACCGCCATCTGGATTCATATTTGGCACAATATAGAACACCACTTTATTGAGTAGCGCACGTGCAACACCGTCATCTTCATCAAGCAAACGGCCTACTAACCCGTCAACAAACCATTCAGCCATCGTTTCGCCTGGGTGTTGCCGGGCCGTAATCCAAACGCTGCGTTTACCTTCTGCCTCTGCACCAATTTTTAATAGGCTCATGTCTCGGCCATCAAGCGTTTGACCGAGCACCTGTAACTGGCAATCAGGGTGCATTTGCGCGTTGTGAAGCAGGTCTTGATGACGTTCATAGCTATAAGGCGCAAAATAAGCAAAATAGACCGAGTCGTAGATGGGCGTTAGACTGATGGTGAGCTTTTCACCATCAAACTGGGTCGGCACACGGAACCAATGTTCGCGGTCATAAGAGGCGACCGCTTGGTAATCTAGCCAACCCTTAACATAGGCCGATTTACCCGCATTGGTTATATGCATAACATGTTCTTGCGCTTCGCCACGATTTATCGGATCGGTTTGTAATTTAAAATGAAACCATTGAAAGAATTCTGATTGGTGATCGTGCTTTATTTCTAGCTGAATATTTGCTGCATCCGAGGTATCAATAACCCGGATATTACCGCTATCAAACTTGTCAGTAATTTGCATAGTTAGTATTTCCTCATTGGATTGGCATTACGCCAATGGAAAAGGTATGCCACAGCTTACCAAATTGATAATAAGATCTCTATATTGATTGACCTATAATATTATTATCCCGAGCGTAATTTAAACACCAATACTGAATAACAACACATATAGCGACCGGTGATTATATTAGCCTCGCTTAGAACTAGTAACTCGACGGAGTCTGAAACGCCACCACCCTGTCTATTAGCGACTTCGGCAGCCTTGCGCTGCCCAATGGCGAGGGTGCCTCTAGACAACGCTGTTACCATGAGCCAAGCCCTCTTCGATGGCTGACTGAGCTTGCTGCCTGCGCTCGTCAGAACGCAGCCAGCAACACCGTCACGTTATGGCGCATCATAGCTAAGTAGCTTGAGGCCGGTTCATTGAGGCCCGACAGGGCCCCGGAATAGAGCTTTCCGCCCAGCTTTACGTCGGTTTCACTGGCGATCTGTTGCATTAATCGATCGTCGCTGATGTTTTCGATAAACAGCGCACTAATTCCCTCTTGGCGAATCTGACGGATCAATCGGGCCACATCCCGCGCCGAGGGTTGCGATTCGGTACTGATGCTTTGCGGCGAGAAAAATTGGAAACCGTAGGCCCGGGCCAAATAGGCGAAGGCATCGTGCGAGGTAATGACGCGCCGTTGACCGGCCGGGACGGCCGCAACCTGGCTCGACAATTCGGCATCCAGGGCGTCGATTGCCGCGAGATAGGTGGTCAAATTATCCTGATAGTGGACCCTGTTCTGTGGATCGACCTCAATCAGCGCTTGGGCAATATTAGTCACATACTGGCGGCCATTGGCCAAGCTGTGCCAGGCATGGGGATCGAGATTGCTGTCTGAATGGTCGGCATGGCCGTCTGCATCATGATGAATGGCGTCGATCGATGCGGATGCTACCAGCTTGCGGCCGTCGAAGCCGGAAGACTGCTCAAGCCGTGCCAGCCAACCTTCAAAGCCGAGACCGTTTACCACCAAAAGATCGGCTTCGCTAACCTGCTTGGCATCAATGGGTCGGATCTGGTAAACATGCGCATCGCTATCGACCCCAACCAGCATCGTCAACTCAACGGCATCACCTGCGATCTGCTCGACCATGTCGGCCAGCACGCTAAAGGTGGCCACCACCTTGATTTTATCGGCTGCGGCCGAAAAGAGGGGTAACGTCAGGCCTATTAGCAGTAAAATGATCGCTTGGAGCCGAAATGAAGCGGGAATGCTATAGTGCATGGTCTATTCTAGCCTTTAAGTTTAGTATGATAGAAGAGTAATGATATATCATATCATTTAACAAGCCAACCGCTCTGCCCGTGACCGACACGCCATTGCGCGATTGAAGTGAGAGCAATCATGACGACCTTAGCAGCCGCGACCACCAGAGCCGATGATGCCTCCGACAAAGCCGGAGTCAAGCTGACGCCCAAGCGCCGAAACGTCTTTAGCCTGCTCTTGGCGTCCGCCACCCCGCTGTCGGCCTATGAGTTGGCTGAGCAGTGCAAAGAACAGTTTGGCCAGTCCATTCCGCCGATGTCAATTTATCGAATGCTCGATTTTCTGACCGAAAATAATTTGGCTCACAAGCTAAGCTCGGCCAACAAGTTTATTTCCTGTGCGCACAGCACCTGCAACCATAAACACCAGGTGCCACAGTTTTTGATTTGTGAGCAGTGCCATCAGGTCAAGGAGATCGGTATTCAGAAGGAGATCTTTGCCGCACTCAGAGTCAGTGTGGAGCAGGCCGGGTTTGTGCTGACCCAATCGCAGCTGGAATTGAAATGCCTGTGCACCGACTGTGCCCAGGCGACACCCAACTAGACTAGCCGGGTTTCAGTGGCCTATTTGGCGTAACCATTAGGATTTTGGCTCTGCCAACGCCAGGAATCGGCCATCATCTCGTTGAGCCCCTTGGTGGCGCGCCAATCCAGCTGCTGGGCCGCAAAGGATGGATCGGCATAGCAGCAGGCAATATCACCTGGGCGACGCGGGGTCACCTTGTAAGCAATGGTTTTGCCGGAGGCCTTTTCAAAGGCGGTGATCATATCCATCACCGAGTACCCCTGACCGGTGCCCAAGTTATAGGCGACACAACCGGGCTGGGTCTGGATTTTCAACAAGGCTTTAAGATGGCCCTGGGCCAGATCGACAACATGCAGGTAATCGCGCACGCCAGTACCATCGGCGGTGTCGTAATCATCGCCAAAGACCGACAGAAACTCGCGCTGACCGATTGCCACCTGGGTAATGTAGGGCACCAGATTATTCGGGATGCCATTGGGCTGCTCACCCATGGTGCCACTGGGGTGGGCACCGACCGGATTAAAATAGCGCAATAAGGCAATCTGCCAGCGCGCATCGGACGCGGCCAAATCGCGACAAATATCCTCAACCATCAGTTTGGTGCGACCATAGGGGTTGGTGACGCTCAATGGAAAGGATTCCATAATGGGTACCGTTGCAGGATCGCCGTAAACGGTCGCCGACGAGCTGAAGACAAAACGAAACACATTGGCTTCTTGCATAGCCTGCAGCAGCGTAACACTACCGGAGACATTGTTGTCAAAATAGTTCAACGGTATTTCGGTACTTTCACCGACGGCCTTCAAACCGGCAAAATGTACCACCGACTCGATACGATATTGTTGAAATAGGGTATCGAGCAGAGCGCGATCACGGATGTCGCCGCGCACAAAGGTCACGGCTTTGCCACTCAGAGCTTTTACCCGCGCCAAAGACTCGGCGGAGCTATTGCAGTAGTTATCCAGAACTAAAACATCCTGCCCGTCGCTGAGCAACTCCAAGCAAGTATGACTGCCGATATAACCTGCCCCGCCGGTGACTAATACCGTCATCTGATTCTCCTTAAGCAAAAGTAGCCTTCATAATACTCACTCCTGGGCAACGCGACCAAGTCTATTTTTTGGCCTCAGCGCGCCGCCCATTCGCGGCAGATCCGAGAGCGGACCTAATTGAAGGCCTGCCATGACAGCAGACTCATAAATATAGCCCAAAAACCGGACCTGGGATGAAAACTGGGCCCAGCTTTGCCAACCTTGCGAGGCCCAATGGCCACAAGGTATAGCGGAGGCACCAAACGCCGGGCAAAAAAAACCCGCCGAAGCGGGTTTCTCAATCAATTCTAACTAGCCTTTGAGCAATGCAGTTTTGGCCTGTTCTGCGATGGCTGCGAAAACAACCTTATCGTAAACAGCCAGGTCGGCAAGTACTTTACGGTCAATTTCAATCATGGCTGTTTTCAAGCCGTTGATGAATTTGCTGTAAGACAGACCATTAACGCGTGATTCAGCATTGATAC
>Ga0307492_10001195_pt1 | contig 10790 bp, 4 predicted proteins | sample SI3LmetaG_FD_202365 | JGI IMG/M metagenome (GOLD analysis project Ga0307492, IMG submission 202365) | Sea-ice brine microbial communities from Beaufort Sea near Barrow, Alaska, United States - SI3L | ecosystem: Environmental > Aquatic > Marine > Coastal | place: USA: Alaska | collected 2017-05-06
GTTATAGATAAAGGGAGCACAGTCACTCCAGCATTCTAGGTTATAGGTTATAGGTTATAGGTTATAGGTTATAAGCACTTAAGGATGAACGAATAATATTCGATTGACATGGCTGTTATTCAGCCTGCCGAATGCGCGCGCGTACTGTTCAATAAAATCCTAAGTAAGTAGGGCCTCGACTTTCACAATGGGCTGGTAACCTGAGGCTTCATAGGCTGCTTTGAGGGATGCCATTTTTCCTGCAAATAACTTAAATTGGCGTATGCACATATAAACACAATAGAACAGAATGGAGTTCAGACCCGGCCAGTAGGGGCGACTTAGAAGTAAATTGATCTGACCCTCTTGATTAAGCTGTCCAAATAAAGTGTGTTTCCAATTGGGTCGCTAAAAGTGGCTGTCTCTATAAAATATGAATAACATTCGTTAATAATACTAAACAAAAGAAATATTAAAAACTGATTTACACAATATCGAAGGCCATTTTTTTGACCTCCGAATAAAGTGCAAACAGTTAACCGACAGGCGGGCATTGTTGATATAATATTGCGCCTAATTGAACGCATCACGCACTGATAATACGCGGTAGCATTCAAACTAACTTGAACTTTTCCTGACCGAACCGTAACCCACCACCTGACTAAAAACCGAGCGACTAAAGAATTTGTAGTACAGCTCGGAAAATAGTCACATTAGAGTGGGTATTAGGTGAGAAATTTTCTCACTTCCTTATGATGCTAGTGTGACATGCCATGAGCGCTAGTAGGCTGACCTGCACTGTTTGGCACCGATATACGCACGTTCTGCATCATCCCCTTGTCCTCATGATCTAGAATATGGCAATGTAAAACAAACTCACCAATATAACGTTGATAACGAGTGCGGGTAATAATGGTGTGGTGTCCGTCAACAAAAATCGTATCTTTCCATGTCCCTTTAAGCCCCGCATATTGAGAGGTATTGTCCGCATCATGGCCGCTTACGTCATTACCTAATGCGTCTAGAATACGGATTATTTGAAATGGATTAACATGGATATGATATGGGTGCCCGCCCTGATTATCGATACCCTTATTAGAAAAAGACTTCAAGGACCACTCATCTACGCCCCCTAGTACTAAGTCACGATCCACCCTGTCAGGTGCATAAGGATGAAGGTTGATAGGCTCTCCGTTATAACTCAGCTCCCCTACTTCAAAACGGGTAGCTGTGCCATTTGAAATATTGAAGGCAAGGCTTTGATACCCTGTTACCTCTGCATCTTGGATCGATTTATGGTCAACAAAGTTTTCTAAGCCTAAATCTTTTTGAAGATTAGCTACAATCGTTTCTCTCATATTTGGGGACATGAAGTTTTCAGCCGACGTTATCAAGCTTCCCTTTACATAATCAACTACATCGGCAATATCCCCACTGCCAACCGTACCAGCCGTGACACGAACAAAACCAAGAATCTTTCTAGTCTCGATACCTCCGCTAACCGTTCCGTCGGTAGCCGGTTCATCTATAATACAATAGACACCCGTTTCAGGAAAAACCATCAGTAGGTCTTCACGATATCCTGGCTGCAATGTGCTTTGTGTCTGTTCAACCAAGCGGTTCCGGGTAAGGCCATCCATGGCCAATGAAAGCTGCGTTGCTTGTACGCCTGAACACATGGCATCGATAAAATTTGATTTTTCCTTGGATGAGGCGGCTGCAAAACCGGACGCTGACATCGTATCGGCCGCTGCGCTATTAGATGCTTTGCGAAAGCTGGGTTTAATGGTTTCATGTACACCGGCATGCACCATACGCCAGCGCTCTATTTCTCCTACCTTGGCTTGAAATGTGGGCATAACATGCCCATTAATAGTGGTATAACGCCCAGACGCGGCCCAACTGCTCGGCCCAAACTGATCGTAATTTTCAATGGTACCGACATCCTGAGTGTTACAAACCCACTTGCCGTCTTTAACTCTAATGTCGCCAGCCGAGGTTCTACAGGCATATTGAATTTGCTGGAACACTGCCAGACGTTCACTGTAAGGTTCGCCATCGCTATCGCGCAGCAAGGTATCGATATCACCATTTTTCTGAGGCTCGGGGAGCCGGTCGCCTTTAATGATCAAGGCACCACCCATCCCACTGGCTACTTGCAACGCAGTTGAACCATGAAGGTGCGGGTGATACCAGAAAGTACCAGCGGGATGGTCTAGCGGAATATTCCACTCATAGGAGAAATCTACCTCTGGATCGACTTTAATAAGCACATTGTCTGAGTTACCGGAGGGGCTAATCCACAATCCATGGCTATGAAGATTCGTGGAATTAAAGCAATGAGGCGTATTAACGTCGACGTTATCCGTACACGAAGGATCATCGGCCGATAAACGATTACTTAAATTCAGCCTTACCGTATCCCCCGGCACAATAGTAATGGTCGGCGCGACAAACAGATCGTCTGGGCGAGTCAACCCACCATGGTAAGAGCGCAGGTATACATTATCGTAGGTTCCCGTTGTTGGGTTATAAATATTTCCCGGTGTTTTCTTAACAATCAGATCTAATGACACTTCCCCAGCAGTAGGCAGTAAGCAGTAAGCCAACCGAGTCTGCGATGCCCGGGTTTTTGATTATGGGTAATAATCCATCCATGTCTACCCCATTTCGATTCATAAGCACATTGGGTGGATTATTGATCGGTATATCTGCTGTAAGAGAGGCCTCCGTTGCTTGGCTGATTTGAGTAAATAGAGCCCCGAGAGAAAAGGCGAAGAACAGCGGCATGAATTGTCTAGAACAGCTCGTTAATGACCCTTGCGCTTTTAAAAGTGGGATTTTTTCAATGAGGTTTTCCTTACACATATTATCAATTATTAAGGACGCCGACTAAGTACAGCCGTTAGTTTTGGATAATGAACTTCACCGTCGGGATTACGACGTCAATTGTACCGCGTGGTCTGGTCTTTGATATTTACTTTAATCAAGCAAGATTACACCTCAAATATCGGCGCATCGCACACTATACAGACACAGGAGGCCGCGTAGCTTAGATGTTACACGAAATGAAGATCACCAAAGAAGGAATCACAAAAACTATTGTTATTCCTGAGTTAACATGGCTCCCTTGTTAATCCGTTTAACCTTATTTTGGGTGAATTAAAGACTTGCATGATTTCCGAGTAAATTTTTTTTGAAACATTTGCCACAAAATTTCAAAAGCTATTGCCCAGATGTTGTGCATCACTAGAAAAATCATACTACTATACTTTGCCAGCTGGACTGATCCATAACGGCGATTTTTTTTAGCGAGTCTATACTTCAAAACCCACTTGCGAAGCAATGCATAAGAGTGTGACCAGAAATTATTTGTTAGTGAACTGCTCTAAATTTTACTCACCTAAGTGCGCTCCGCATAACCTATAGATTTCGACTATTACAGATACCGTCCCGAAGTCCTCATAACTTATCATAATTTTAACCATGATTCTCCCATTCCTGAGTTATGGTTAGAACCAATACCAATACTTTTTAAACTGCCTGGCAAGAATCAATACTTATATTTGCCAGCTTCATTTAAATTCAGCCCCTCAAACAACTACCCCTCAAACAACTACCCCTCAAACAACTACCCATTGGACAACTACCCATTGGACAACTACCGCAAAATAGACCCCGTTGCATTTGGGATCTTGTTCGTCGATCATACTTAAGTAGTATCCACGTTCTTTCGGGCAGGGTTGCGGCCATCTGCGTAAGCTTTAAAGTGGGTGTCGTCTTAAGTCATGGAGCTGAATTAGATCAGGCGTTAGAATCGAACCTACCAACGTTTACCGCGACGGTCGATTTTGCCGTGTCGAGCATATCCGTTCGCGCCTCCGGGAATAACGGCGCAGCATCAATGACCTTAAACGGCAGCACGATCGTATCGGGCGTTGACTCGACGCCAATCAGCCTGGTCGTCGGCGAAAACACCGCAACAATTACCATTTTCGCCGAAGATAGGTTTACAACCAAAACCTATACACTTTTGGTGACCCGTACTGCGAACAGTACTGATGAGACAACTTTGGTAAATGGTGCGAGCCTATCCGACCTCACCGTCATTGGCGCAAATTTAGACCAGATCTTCCAGCCAAACAGTACATCTTACACCGCCAGGGTTAACTATTTGACTACGGCATTATCCCTAATGCCGGTCGCGACCGTCAATGCGGCATCTATCACCGTCAATGGTAACGCAGTCAGCTCGGGCGGCGAATCCGACCAGATCAGTCTGGCGGAAGGCAATAACACCATTACGGTTTTCATCACGGCTGAAGATGGGCTTGACACGCAAAGCTATACCCTTTATGTGTCACGGGCGACCGCTGCGGATTTTGCCCAACAGGCGTTCCTCAAGGCCAGCAACAGCGGTGACCATGACAACTTTGGTTATCGCGTCGCGCTGGATGGCGCCACCCTGGTGGTGGGCACATTTGGTGAAGACAGCACCGCTAACGATGGTGAGAACAATAATGAAGCTTCTAATGCTGGGGCGGTGTACGTTTTTACCCGCAGCAATGGCAGCTGGACTCAGCAGGACATCCTCAAGGCCAGTGAAGCCGATGCACATGACATATTTGGTATCAGCCTCGCGTTGGATGGCGACACCCTGGTGGTGGGCGCAATGTTTGAGTCCACCACCGCTGCCGGTGGTGAGAGCTATCACGACGCTGCTTATGCTGGCGCGGTGTACGTTTTTACCCGCAGCAAGGGTAGCTGGAGTCAGCGGGCCCTGCTCAAGGCCCGTAATGCCGAGGCAGGTGACAGCTTTGGTGGAAGCGTCGCGTTGGATGGCGACACCCTGGTGGTGGCCGCGCCGCTTGAAGACAGCACTTTGCCCGGTGGTGAGAACAATAACGACGCTTCTGATGCTGGGGCGGTGTACGTCTTTACCCGCAGCAATGGCAGCTGGACTCAGCAGGCCTTCCTCAAGGCCAGTAATGCCGAGGCAGATGACTGGTTTGGCTACAGTGTTGCGCTGGATGGCGACACCCTGGTGGTGAGCGCAGATGGTGAAGACAGCAACGCTGCCGGTTGTGAGAACAATAACGACGCCGCTCGTGCTGGTGCGGTGTACGTCTTTACCCGCAGCAATGGCAACTGGACTCAGCAGGCCCTCCTCAAGGCCAGTAATGCCGAGGCATATGACTGGTTTGGTTTCAGCATCGCGCTGAATGGCGACACCCTGGTGGCGGGCGCACAGGGTGAAAATAGCACCGCGGCCGGTGCTGAGAACAATAACGACGCTACTGATGCTGGGAGGGTGTACGTCTTTACCCGCAGCAATGGCAACTGGAGTCAGCAGGCCTTCCTCAAGGCCAATTATGCCGAGAGGTATGACTTATTTGGTTTTACCGTCGTATTGGATGGCGACACCCTGATGGTGAGCGCAGAAGAAGAAGAAGAAGAAGAAGAAGAAGAAGAAAAGGAATAGGAAAAAGCCAGCACCGCTGCCGGTGGTGAGAGCAATACCGACGCTGAAAGTGCTGGCGCGGTGATCGTTTGGCAATAAATTGAAATAAAATCCGATTGAAAATGCCACCTACGGGTGGCTTTTTTTGCCTTTTTGGGGGCCTATTGTTGCCTATTCTGGGTGCCTATTCTGGGTGCCTTTTGGTGCCCGGCCGATCTGTCTAATTGAGAAACGGATGCAACCCAATGGTAAGGAACGAAGCTGCCTATTAATTTGCGCGATACTTGCTAGCCTGCACCGTCTTTATGCCGGCTGTATACAGGGAATCAACGGCTCAGCAGGACTGAACTAAAGTTATATTTGCATTTCACTCTAGCCATAGTACTTGGTAATTTTCCGAACATTAAGGTAATCTTGTGACGGTAGCGAAATGCCTCCTAAGACATTTAACACTCATAACTGCGAAATATTTTACATGGCGTTCGTAGCCCTTGCAGCGTGGTAATGCTAACCAAAGAATGTAACCGCTTACAATAAATGGTATTTTTAAAAACACCTATTTAGAAAGTGCCTCTGCACATTTGATACACCGAATGGCCGTTGGATTGATTTCCAAACGACGGACGTTGATGTCTTCGTCACAGTCGACACAGAGCCCATATATCTGCTGATCCAGTCGCTCTAGCGCTTGATCAACACTGATGAGTTGCCGTTCGCGACGGCGCGCAGATTCAAGGGCCATTTGTTGCATCTGCATAGCGTCCACCCGCGACACCCGACCCATAGCCGTCTGGTCTAGGGCCACGGGTTTGCTATCGCTAGCACTAGCGGCTAGAGCACCAACGAGCTCATCCTTCAGGGTGAGCAACTGCGTGCGAAACGAGTTCATTTGCTCTGGCAGCATGCTAGAGGGTTATCCTTTAGGTTGCTTTGCTTTGCCGTGCGGCACAGGGTTGAAATAATTGGTTCACGCTAACAAGCTCTAGATACCACCGATTAAACTTAACAGAAAGCGAACTTAAAGTGAAAGCCCCCCAGATGAGAATCTCTTTGTCTTGGTAGTATGGCATAAGTGAGGTCCATGACGCTGTGGTCAACAGCCAATCTGCGCTAGCATAGCCGGTATCTGCCCGGCCTGCCTACTAAAGTGGGTGTCTGTTTAAGTCGCCCACCCCATTATTAGCATACCCAACCGAGTTAATACTTTTCAACAAAACCAATACTAATTTAATTCAGAATTCCAAAAGGTCCGCACAACCTGAAGTAAAATCCACCGGACAACAAAATACTGCTGAACTCTAGCAACTCACGTGGCATTTTAACTTACCTCAACTGTACTAAAATCACCCGATTTGTTAGCCTACTCCGACACGATTGACACACCAATAGGTGTATCACTTTTTGTGCTAGGAAGCATTTTCATAGAAATAGGACAAGGGAAAGAATCTGTTTATGGGTAGCCTGCTGAAGCCTGCGATGTCGCTAAGGTTCCAATCATTTCCGTGTCGGGTGTCGTTCGACTTGTTGTGCTGCTACTAGTGATTTTACGTATTCATGTCTCCTCCCGTAAAATAATCCAATGTCTTCCTGGGTATCCATAAACAACCTGGCGCCGTCTGGTTTGCCAGATTTTTGTTCGCGCGTGTAAAATGGAACGGCGTGGATCTTATTAGCTGCGCTGTATCGCTGACCTATGGCAAATCTCGGGTTTCGGTACATATTGGTTCTAGCGATTAAGATTATAAAGTCCTATTTTCCAGGGGAGGTTCAGCCGAGTTGACAATATACAGATTTATAAAAAAAGGATCCAAATATTCAAACTGAATTATATTATTTGGGTGACTTCTCGATAAATTAACAGTACTACGGATATGCGTGTCAAAATGACTTTAACTAAAGCCCATAGGGTTGTCGTAGCACCGCCGTAAGCATCTAGTTAATGCGGGTGTTGCGGGATTTACCATTACCAACGGGAATGCGCCCGATGTTGAGATTAGCGATAACCCGGATTTCGACGGGACCTTTTTTTGATTGCGTTGGCCGCCCAGGCCTCTGGTCGTTCGGTCACGCTGCAAAGGCACGACGTGCAGTCTGGCTATTTGAAGTTTGATCGAATTTGTTGGCTAAGTGATGAGTTTTTGGAAGGCTAAAATTAGCAAGTTTGAAATCTATTTAGGAGAGGAAATTGACAATTAATTTTAAAGGAATATATCGCTATCTCGCTTTTCTAATTTTAGCGATTCCAAGCATTGCAAATGCCAATGTATGTTCAGATAACAGCTGTCGTTCGATTGGTGTAACCGGTTACTATTCATTTAGTGACGCCGTTGAGGCCGGGGGAACTAATGAAGCATATTTAGATGTGAACACTTCTCAGTTTTACTTGCTAAATTGCAAGCAAACCAGTGCTCGACTGTACTTCCAGCCAGAGCTGAACGATCAATATAGGAAGGGGTTAGATGCTGATATAAAAAGTGCCATTACGGCCGGGCAGACGCTCAATATTACATTCGATACAGGGTCAGGCAACGGTACGGATGAATGCCTTATAGCAGACATCGAGCCTTCGGCAGAACCGGTTGTAAATTCGTATATTTTTGATGTGGATGCTACCAGTCCATATAAACACGTTAATCTAGCCGTTACTGAGCCTTGGACAAGTACCGAGCGCGCGATCACCCTAAAAGCAGCATACAACAGTCAGTCTATTGTGCTACATAAAGAAATGTCCTATGAGGAGCTTAAATCCGGTCGAGTAGAATTCGATACCTCTGAAAAGCGCACATTTAATTATATTCTCGCGAATGCGGCCACAGCGGACATGAAGTTTGAAGCAAATACAAATGGGCTAAAACATGCTGTGGACTGTGAACTCGCTACAGAGACCTTCTTAAAATCGCATACCCTCCCCTTTTTACGAAATGTCACATGTAAAAACGGAACGTATAGTTCGGCAATAGATACCAACTATCTAAAGGGTGCGAATACCCTAGTTTCAGACGAGTACTATGTCATTGAGGTAAATGGCAGGCGTGCAAGTGAATTTGTTGCCACGAAAAAAAATAAGAGAACGTTATTTTTGTGGTACCGTGTCCCGGGTAGTAGCATCGAGGCGTACTATCGCGTTACTTGCGAAGGTTGGTATGATGGCAAAGATTACATAACATCCAAAAACTGCAAGTTGACCGATATAAATGACACCACGCCACATTGGCCCAAGGACAAGATACCTGACGCTTGGGACTATTATAACACCCGTGATCTAACAGACTATGTAAGCTATTTAAAGATGCAAACAGCCGATATCGCTCACTACAGTGATTTGACACTCGTTGTAACTGAGTTTCAAGCTAATGGCCTTGCGAGCTTGAAGCCAGAGTCAGATACCTATATGGAAATACGAGAAGTCAGAGATTTTGAAATGGTGCAAGGCTGGGTACCTATTTCTGTTGGGGGTATTACGACTGTTGTTAAGGGTCGTGTAAAGAAGTATGCACCGAGTTGGAAAGTACATCCGCCAACATTAAAGTTAAACCGCCTGACAGATGACAATGGTTACCCTGTCGAGAGAGCAATCACTGGCAATGTGGACAACATAAGTTCTGCTCGCCGAGTTAGCCCCTATTGCGACGATCATGTACTCGAAACTAGGCCATTAGATTTCTCTACAGCTAATAATGATCTTAATAATTCGCAAGACACCATTCAAATTCTTGATGCAACAGCGGCAAATACCTGGTCAAGCTATTGTTCAAGTGCGGATCGAATCGGTTTGATGTTTTCATTCATTGACCCAGCAAATAGCCTCAGCGATAGTACGTCTTACGGTAACTTTATATTTTCCTCTTCTAACTTTACCAATTACCAAGATAAAATTGCCGCTTACGACACTTATATGTTTTATGAGTTGATAACCAGTAACTCTCGATTGTATCGCTATTGGCACGCAAGGGATGCACTCCTCAACCTAGACACAGATGACACAAGTATCGCGCAATACTATAACGCTGAAGCACAGATGATATCTCGAAATCTGTATGTACAGATGCACGACTATGGAGTTAAAAATGGTTTTAACTTTGAGGAACTTGATAGTATCTGTTCAGAATATTTCGGTGGGGGCTATAACAATAATGGATGTAACACAACCATGTTAGGTTTCTATTTTCAACCTACCTACGCGGAAACTGTGTTCGGAGATGCCTCATTATCACTACCCTTGTGGTGGCAAGATATGATGACTTGGGCGCACAACGAAAACGTAAACTCTCAAAAGACCTACATTAGTGCTAACTTGTTGAAAAGTTCTATTCAGGACTTTCTCCGATACGCTATTAACCCGCAGGGAAGCGGGAATGCTGACCTTTTTGGCTGTGATTACTTAAGTGCCTACCGGGACTTTACGGATCGACTAGTGCTCGCCGAGAAGTTTGTGTCCTTGGTACAGGATAGTGGAATCGCCGACAGTAAAACGAGTGCAACCAGGAGTTTGCTCAGCACGCCTTCCGCAGGAATTAACGACGGGAAATTATATGGCGCTATGGGCGATATTATAAGCCCCTTTTCACCTGAGGTTATAAGTGGTCTGTGTGTCAACTATTCGCCTGTAGAGGGTTCTCCTGGTGATGATGGCGAGGCCTAAATCTTAACCTCGTTGTAAGTTGGCAGCCCAAGTTAATCTTGGACTAATTCTGTTGTGTCGAAGCAGGAATTTAGATGCGGTATTGTATCAAAGGGTTATTTAATATGAAAAATCGTATATTTATGGTTTTGCTGGTGTTGGGCTGTTTAACAACCGCAAATGCCACATCCTTTAGGTCGGATTCATTTGATGTATATGAAGATACAAACAATATATTATATTTTTTAGCCAAGAAGAAAATGCTTCTGATTGCCAGTAGTATTTCAATCCCAATTCCTTACTTCGATAGCAATAGTTTTACAATTAACCTTAACGACTCTAACCCCAATATTCAGGTTATTGCTAATAATTATTCGCCGGCGGGTTTGTCGGCTGTTAGTGGCTATAAGTTTCACTATGGCGATTTTAATGGCGATGGCGCAACGGACCTCTATTTGCACCCAGAGAGATTTTCATCCAAATCGATGGCTTTCGTTATTAGTGGCGCTAATTCGTTAAACCCCGGCAGTACCACGAAAACATACTATTCCGTTTTGAATACGAATCTTACCGAAACGGAAGTCACTATCATCGACATTAATGCAGATGGCAAAGACGATATTATTCTCACCCTGGCCAACGGCCAAACCACCCCCATAGAGCCCACAACTCAGACTGCAATCTCTAAGACAGCGGCAACACTGTCGGCCTACAAAACGGGCCTAAATG
>Ga0307492_10001196_pt1 | contig 10789 bp, 7 predicted proteins | sample SI3LmetaG_FD_202365 | JGI IMG/M metagenome (GOLD analysis project Ga0307492, IMG submission 202365) | Sea-ice brine microbial communities from Beaufort Sea near Barrow, Alaska, United States - SI3L | ecosystem: Environmental > Aquatic > Marine > Coastal | place: USA: Alaska | collected 2017-05-06
ACGATCCAATCTGCGATCTGTCTGAATTCGAGTTCGCCAAACCCACGCGTTGTCCCCGCTGGACTTCCAAGTCGCACACCAGAAGTTATGGTGGGTTTTTCGCTGTCAAACGGAATGCCATTCTTGTTACAGGTGATGTGCGCGCGACCGAGGGCTTTTTCGACCGCATTGCCTTTGACCCCTTTGGGTCTTAGATCAACCAACAGCAGGTGCGTGTCCGTGCCATCGGTGACTGTAGCTAGGCCGCCTTTATGCAATTGGTCCGCCATGGCTTGCGCGTTCGCCACAACCTGTCGCATGTAGTCTTTGAAAGACGGCTGCAAGGCTTCGGCAAATGCCACGGCTTTCGCGGCAATCACATGCATTAAGGGTCCACCTTGGATACCCGGAAAAATCGCTGAATTCACTTTTTTCGCAATTGTCTCGTCGTTCATCACGATCATTCCGCCACGTGGGCCACGTAACGTTTTATGGGTTGTCGTGGTCGCAACATGGGCGTGTGGGAAGGGTGACTGATAAAGACCAGCAGCAACTTGGCCTGCGAAATGCGCCATGTCGACCATGAGGTACGCTCCCACTGTATCAGCAATTTCGCGCATTCTTGCAAAATTAAGAATACGCGGAATGGCTGATCCGCCCGCGATAATCATCTTGGGTTTATGTTCCAAAGCCAACGCGGCAAGTGCTTCATAATCAAGGGTCATGGTATCGCGATCGACCCCGTATTGAACCGCATTAAACCACTTGCCAGACTGGTTTGGTTTTGCGCCATGCGTCAGGTGCCCCCCGGCATCAAGCGACATTCCCAGGATCGTGTCGCCGGGTTGCAGCAGCGCTTGAAACACCCCTTGATTGGCCTGACTGCCGGAATTCGGCTGTACGTTGGCGAAGCTGCACCCAAACAACTGACACGCCCGTTCAATCGCGAGATTTTCAGCAATATCCACATACTCGCACCCGCCGTAATACCGCCGCCCAGGATACCCTTCGGCGTACTTATTGGTCATGACAGACCCTTGGGCCTCCATCACGGCCGCAGAGACGATGTTTTCAGAAGCAATCAGTTCGATTTCATCGCGTTGACGGCTGAGTTCTTTGGTGATCGCACCGAATATTCCGGGATCGCGCGCCGCTAGGGGCTGTTGGAAAAACTGCGTTCTGTCAGATGTGTTCATTTTGGTTCTCACTCTTGTATTATCCGGTCCAGCCAAGCCCCGCCGAAATGCAATTCATTGATTGCAAAAGCACACTGGTGTCTTGATGTTGCGTGCTGCTGCGCAACTCACGAAGTTGTTTGATTTGTAGGGAATGAATGATGTCGAGGTGGGCGCGGTTTCGCTCGAACCGCTTGGTGAGCTTTGGAAAGCGTTCAGCCAAGATAGGTTGGCCAGTGATCGCCTTGATCGCCGCACAGGACCGTTCGTATTCATCAGTGATTTTGCCGAACACCCCAACGCAGTTGGCTTTGTCGGTTGACAGATCAGCGTATTGTGCAGCAATGCCCATGTCAGCCTGAAAAAGGGTTTTTTCGACCTCGTCCACGATCAACTGAAACAGGGCCGAACTTGCAAACATGTCGCGCAACAGGTGTTGTCCCGCATCGCCGCGCACTTTTGCAAACGCTTCACACGCGGTGCCAAATCCATACCATCCTGTCAGCAGATGACGGTTTTGGGACCACGCAAAAACCCAAGGGATCGCACGTAAATCTGCCAAACTGGAGGCCCCAAACCGCCGCGCAGGACGGGAGCCAATTTTCAGCATAGCGAGTTCTTCGACAGGGCTAGCCTCTTGAAAATACTGCACAAAGCCGTCTGACTTCAGCAGCTTTGAATATGCGGCTTGGGACATGCCTGACAGCGCTTGCAGGGCGTCGTCATGTTCGATATTGGCTGGCGGCGCTTCGGGTGACAGCGCAGAGTGTAACAACACCGACGACGCGAGTTGTTCAAGTTCGATCAGGGCCGTGCCACGGTTCGCGTACTTCGCAGAAACGACTTCACCCTGTTCTGTGGTGCGCATCGCCCCACCAAGTGTGCCTGCGGGCTGAGCGGCGATAGCGCGTCCGGTAGGTGCGCCACCACGGCTCACCGACCCACCACGCCCATGGAAAAACGTTGGCATGAATCCAAGCGGTTTCAGGCATTTGGTGATCTTGCGTTGCGCTTTTTCCAGTTCCCAGGTCGAACAAATGAAACCGCCATCCTTGTTGCTGTCGGAATAGCCCAGCATGATTTCGATTTTGGTGCCTTGACGTTTTAGACTGCGGCGCGCGGACGGCACCGCAATCAGGTCGATCAGTATCGATGGTGCGTTGCGCAGATCGTCGATGGTCTCAAACAAGGGCACAATAGCAAGGTCCAAGGCATCACCCGTCGCACCTGCATATTTCGCTAAAAGATAGACGGCTAGCAGATCATCTGTGGAACGCGTCATCGACAAAATGAACGACCCAACGGCATCCGGGTCCACGCCCTGACGGGCTTCACAGATCGTTTGAAGAAGACCCAAAAGCTCTTCTGTCTGGTTGCTGAAATCACTGGTGTCGAGCGTCTTTACCCGATCGCTTGCCAGTTCACTTCGTAGGCGCGCGGACCACGCAGCAGTTCCAAATTCTTCGCGACCACCCCAAATTTCGAACAGGACGCTTGTTGTGACCGTGGAGTTTTGCCGGATATCCAAAGACGTCGTGCGGAAACCAAAAACTTCCGCCCGCCAGCGAATGGGGCGGATGTATCTGTCGCTCACACCGGACGCACCAATCGTGGCAAGGGCATTTTCGATCACCATCAGGTCAGTCACGAAATCTGCCACGTGATCAAACGCGGAGGCCCCCTCTAGCCGCTTGATCAGCGCGCTAATGGCTTGGCGGAAAACCTCGCCGGGATTGCGTTGCTTTATTGCGTCGTAATCACCACATCGTTGCACAATAGTCTCAAGAGATTGTACCGTTGACGGGGACAGTTTCGCAATACTGCTGCTGATACTAACCTTTCTCGCCGCATCTGTGAGCGCCGTGATATGCAGTACCAACGCCGCTTCGCGCCCTCGCGCCATCGCATCCTTCGTGGCGACGACCGTAACATTTGGATTGCCATCGCGATCCCCCCCGATCCACGAATGGAATTTGACGCAGGGGCGAATGGCGTTTTGCGAGGGGCCAAAAGTTGCCTCTGTTGCGGATATAAACTGTTCAAATAGCTGCGGCGTTGCATCGAACAAGCTGTCGCGAAAAAACTGCAGACCCCACTCGATTTCGTCAGATAAGCTGGGGCGTTCCAGACGCAGTTCACCAGACAGCCACAACAAATCAATCTCACCGCTTAAGTCGACGATCCGCGCTGCCCGTTCCCGTGGCGTCCAGCGTTGCGTTTCAAGCGTGACCAGAAGGCGATAAATACGACGGTGAATTTCAAGGATCGTAACGCGTTTTGCCTCAGTCGGGTGGGCTGTAAGCGTCGGGCCAACAGAAAGCGAGGTCACGGCATCTGCGAAGCGCTCAGGCGCATCACCTTTAATGCTTGCCATCGCCTGTGCGAAACTGCCCTCAACGATTTCGGGGCCATCTAAAGCTTCAGTTTGGCGACGTTCGCGCACGGCGGCATTTTCATCGGCAATCTTGCAGAGCTGAAACCAGATGTTGACCGCCTGCAGATAGCCGCTGGCATCGGCGGCTGGCAAGTCAGGCTCTGCCTCGGGGCTATTGAGCAAATGCACAACGCTAGGGGCACGCAATTGAACGATCTTCAAAAGCTGCTCCCAAAGAAGCGTACGCAGCGATCCCGCGTAGCTCTGGGCATCATCCGACGGAAAACCCAAGGTGCCCATTAGTTCACACGGTCGGGCGGTGACTGGCCGTCAAAGAACGCTTCAAGATTGCTGAGCACACGAAAACCCATGGCCTCGCGGGATTCTGCAGTAGCGCTCCCCAGATGTGGCAACATGACCAAGCGGTCACAGTCCAATAAAGACCGTGCGATGTTGGGTTCGCCGTCGAATACATCCAACGCCGCCCCGCCAATAGTATCGAACGACAGCGCCTGAACGAGGGCGTGTTCATTGATGACTTCGCCGCGTGCTGTGTTGATCAGATACGCATTGGGACGCATCAGATCGAGCCTGCGTGAGTTTATCAGGTGGCGGTTTTCAGCACCACCAGGACAATGTAGCGATACAAAATCACATTGCGGCAATAGATCGTCCAGATTATCCACTTGAACTGCACCGTATTTTGCAAGCACATTGTGAGCTATACGACTGCGATTGTGAACCACAATTTTCATGCCAAACCCGTGGTGCGCGCGGCGCGCCATCGCCTGTCCAATTCGTCCAAACCCAACAATACCAAGGGTCTTGCCAGACACCTTTGTGCCAACCAGATGCGTCGGCCGCCAACCGGTCCATTGGCCGTTGCGTACTTCACGTTCGCCTTCACCAGCGCGCCGTGCCACCATTAGCATCAGAGTCATTGCAAGATCGGCAGTACATTCCGACAATACGTCAGGTGTGTTCGTCACAATCATCCCGTGCGCCTGCGCGCTTGGCATGTCGATATGTGTGAAGCCGACGCCGTAATTTGCCAACATCTTGGTGCGCGGCCCGACCAGTTCCAATGCGTCCACGCCAATCTTGTCTGTCACGGTTGGCAAAACGGCGTCGTAGTCTTTGAAAGCTTGGCGAAATTCGCAAGGTTTAAGGGCGACGTCGCCTTGATTGAGGACTACATCAAACCGTTCAGCCAGCTTCGCTTCAACGGCAACGGGCCAACGACGCGTAACTAGAATTTTGGGTCTTGCCATGACAGTCTCCTCACATCACGCTTGCAATGGTTTCACCGATGACGGCAGGGTTTTCAGCAACCGTCACACCTGCTGCTGTCAGTATCTCGACCTTTTCGGACGCGCTTTCGCCAAAGGCTGAAATGATCGCACCAGCATGGCCCATCGTGCGTCCTTTGGGTGCGGTCAGACCCGCAACATAGGCAACCACCGGTTTGGTTATGTGGTCGCGAATATAGGCGGCAGCTTCGGCTTCTTGTGGCCCGCCGATTTCACCGATCATCGCAATGACATGGGTGTCGTCGTCATTTTCGAACTGCTCAAGAATATCACGAAAGGACGATCCGTTGATAGGATCACCGCCAATGCCCACACTGGTCGAGACACCGATGCCACGCTCCTTTAACTGTGCAGCTGCTTCATATCCAAGCGTGCCGGATCGCCCAACAATGCCCACGTGACCCGGCAAGAAAATATGGCCGGGCATGATGCCAAGCATCGCTTTACCAGGCGAAATTGTGCCCGCGCAGTTTGGACCAGTCAGTACCATGCGGCGCTCTTTGGGATAGCGCATCATGTAGCGTTTTACTTGGATCATATCTTGTGCGGGGATGCCATCAGTGATGCAAACGCAATACTGAATGCCCGCATCGGCGGCTTCCATGATGCTGTCGGCGGCAAATGGCGGCGGCACGAACACAAGGCTGGCTTCGGCCTGCGTCGCGGCAACCGCCTCTTTGACGGTATCAAATACTGGGACATCATGCACAGTTTCACCGCCCTTTCCGGGGACGACGCCACCAACGACATTGGTGCCGTATTCCAGCATATCCTTAGTGTGAAATTGCGCCATGCGTCCGGTGATACCTTGGACGATGACACGGGTGTCGCGATTGAGATAAATGCTCATGCCTACACTGCCTTCAGGTTTGTTGTGTTGTCACTTTTCCACGCAGAAACTGACCGTTCGGCTGCTTCCATCAATGTTGTGGCGCGAATAATCGGCAGGCCACTTTTGGCGAGGATTTTCATGCCTTCTTCGACATTGGTACCCGCCAAACGCACGATAACAGGCACGTCGATCTTAACCTCTTGAAGCGCCTGAACGACGCCTTCTGCAACCCAATCGCAGCGGTTGATGCCTGCGAAAATGTTGACAAGAACCGCTTCGACTTTATCGTCCGACATCACCAAACGGAACGCCTTGGCCACCCGTTCTGGCGTGGCACCCCCACCAATATCAAGGAAGTTCGCAGGTTCACCGCCTGCCAATTTAATCGTGTCCATCGTTGCCATCGCAAGGCCCGCACCATTGACGATGCAGCCGATGTTGCCGTCAAGACCGACATAAGACAGACCGCGGTCCGCCGCGCGGCTTTCGCGTGGGTCTTCTTGGCTTTTATCGCGTAATTCGCTGATCTGTGGATGGCGAAACAACGCGTTGTCATCAAACGTCATCTTGGCATCCAGCGCCAAAATGCGGCTGTCTGCCGTAACAACCAATGGGTTAATCTCGACCATCGTGGCATCCAGTTCGCGAAACGCGCGATAACAGCCCTGCAATGTACGCACCATCGATTGCGTCAGCGAGGGTTCAATGCCCAGCTTAAACGCAATCTCGCGGGCTTGAAAATCGCGCAAGCCCACAGCGGGTTCGACAGTCGAGCGGATTATGCTTTCAGGGCGATTTTCAGAGATATCTTCGATCTCCATCCCGCCCTCAGCAGAGGCGACGATCATGATCCGCTGGCTGGTGCGATCAAGTACGAAACCAAGATAGATCTCGCGTTCAATCGGCACAGCGGCCTCGACATAGATGCGGTAAATGCCTTTGCCTTCGGGACCCGTTTGATGCGTCACAAGCTTGCGTCCAAACATACCTTCGCAAGCTTCCTGAATTTCGTGTTCGTTGTCACATAGCTTTACGCCGCCTGCTTTGCCACGCCCGCCAGCATGCACTTGCGCCTTCACAATCCACTTTTCGCCACCCATTTCGCGGGCGCGGTAAGCCGCTTGCTCAGGGCTGTAGGCCAGCGCACCTGCGGGTATTTCAACACCAAAGTTGCTAAGAACTTCTTTGGCTTGGTATTCGTGAATATCCATTTGATCGCCCCTATGCCGCCAAAGCGGATTTGTAATGTGTTTCAAGATCTGCGGTGATCGCATCGATATCGACTTGCGCGCCGATGTCGTTCATTGCTTGTGCGAACCGTGTGACGATCTCGGTGATCGCAGGTTGCGTCAGCAGATTCAGAATGCCGATGCGAACCTGCACTGGGGCCGATAACGTTGGCCAAATCCCAAAGCCAACAGCTCGGCAATTCTGGACCAATTCCATTTCACGGCCGGAAAATTCTGGCGGCAGGTTCAGGACAACAAGGCTGGTCATGTTTGATGTAACTTCGCAGCCCATCGCAGTTACAGCAGCACTAAGCGCTTTCTCGTGGAAGATGTAATCTTGCGCACGTTTGGACAGGCCTTCGGCCAGATTGATCCGCAATGCTTCGTGGAATGCCGCGACAGCGTAGCCCGAGTGCGTGCGGTGATAGGCACCTTTTTCGGCGTCCTTGCCGTCGATGACGCCCCAGTGACGGGCCTCCATGATCGGATGGTTCGCATAGGTATAGCAGCCTGAAGCCCGCAGCGTTTCGATGTAGCGATCGGCGAAACTGACAGGTGCATATGTCAAAGGCAGGCACAGCAAACCCTTTTGCGGGCAGGATGCCCAACCGACGACACCCTGATAGTCATCGACTTTGAAATCCTCGACGCCGAGAGATGAGACGGCGTCGACGAGGCCCATCGCATCATGCTTGATGCATGCATCCGAAAAGCCCTTGATGTCGTTGATCCGGCCTGAACCGGTTTCCCAATGGGCCATGAACGCCCACTTGGGTTTGAGTTCAGCCAAAGCGTCCCCGACCAGCTCCGCAGTGACAGATTGGCCGTGCGGCACTTCGATGACGGTCACGCTTGCGGGCTGTGGGTTCAGACTGTCCGCCGCAAGCTCGTCACGCGTTGAGGCTTTCATCCGCAGCGTAAGCGCGTCGATCCCCGAGAACGTACCGTTTGAAAATGCCACAACCGTGTCGCCGGGCATGACGGCAGACATCATGCAATCGAGGCCGCTCCAACCAGTGCCAGCAACGCCGAACGTATGAACGTTCTCGGTACCCATGAATGCGCGCAACATGTGTTTGCATTCGATCATACCGCGCAACACGTCAGGCTGCATGTGGTCCGCAACACCAGCACCGGCGAAGGCGGCCAGCACGCGGGCATCTGTATTTCCAGGTCCTGGGCCAGCGGCCAAAGTGTTTGGAATGACGAGTTGTGGGAAAGGTGCTGCTTCAGTCATGGGATGGCCTCTTGGCTTCAGGAAACAATTATTCCCCCGATGAAATCCCTATTTGCAAAATGCGACAACGTAAGATATTCCTGCTTATGGGTATCTAATTGGGTAGGTTATTTACTACCCATACATCTAGAAATACCGTGGTATACCGAAATTCACCCTACCAGTTAGGGTGGGTTTTGGAAGAAAGGTCAACGATTGCAAGGACAATCAGATCAGAGGGGTTCTATCTCGGTCGCGTTGGCGGACAGCAATATGCTGGTCTTGTCAGCCATGTCCGAGATTTTTGACCGCGATCCACGATTCTCACTCGTGGCGACGGCATCCACTGCCGAAGGCTTCCTTGGGACCGTGATGCGGGTGCCAGTCCAGATTGGCATTGTTGATTGGAAACTCCCCGAACTCGGCGGTCAAAAGCTGATCGAGGTTCTGCGAGAACAACCGGATGCACCGCGCATCGTCGTCTACGGCGACCCAGCCAAAGATCTGCCACGTCGCGCGCTTGGCGCTGGTGCTGCTGGATTCTCGCCGCGCAATGGGCCGGTGGATGGATTGCTCGAAACCTGCGCGTCGGTTGCGGCGGGCCAAATGGTGTTCCCATTCCTCGATGTGCGCGACCTCCAGTCCGATCCAATTCATCAATTGACAAAGCGCGAACGGGCGCTGCTTGAGGCACTGTCGCGCGGTCTCAGCAACCGCCAAATTGCGGCCGAATTTGACATCTCCGCGAACACTGTGAAATTCCATCTTTCAAACCTCTATGAAAAGCTGTCCGTGACAAGCCGAACCCAAGCAGTCGCGTTCTTCTTTTCGTCGCGCCTTACCGGGTCATTTCCCGACTAAAAGTGACGATCAATCTGGTTCAGGCGCGCAATATTCATTCGAAAAACACCCTTGACAGGAATAAAATATTCCTTCCTGTGTTGTCCCCACTTCGGATCAGCAACCTCAAGGACGTCAAAAAATGAGCTTTCAACCCATCGACCAAGCGACTGCACGCCTCAATCGTAGTGAACTCGCCGTGCCAGGCAGTCAGCCACAAATGTTTGAAAAGGCAGCACAATCTGATGCTGACGTGATCTTCCTCGATCTCGAAGATGCCGTCGCACCGGACGAGAAAGAACAGGCCCGTAAAAACATCATCAAGGGTCTGAACGAAATCGACTGGGGGACTAAATCCATGTCGATCCGTATCAACGGGTTGGACACACACTATATGTATCGCGATGTTGTTGATGTTGTTGAACAGGCTGGTGAGCGCCTCGACTTGATCATGATTCCGAAGGTCGGAACGGCAGCAGATGTCTATGCAATCGACATGATGGTGACCCAGATTGAAGACGCAAAAGGCTTCAAAAAACGCATCGGGTTTGAGCACATAATCGAGACCGCTTTGGGCATGCAAAACGTCAACGAAATTGCTGCTGCATCCAAGCGCAATGAGAGCCTGCATTTCGGGGTCGCGGACTACGCCGCAAGCATGCGCGCGCGCACAACAGTTATCGGTGGCGTGAACGAACATTATTCAGTTCTAACAGACCCAGCTGATGACGGCTCGCGACAGGTGCATTGGGGCGATATGTGGCATTCCGCTATTGCCAATATGGTCGTCGCAGCGCGTGCCAACGGTCTGCGCCCGATCGACGGTCCGTTCGGTGATTTTTCTGATCCCGAAGGCTATAGGGCCGCCGCTTTCCGCGCAGCGGTGCTAGGTTGCGAAGGTAAATGGGCGATCCATCCAAGCCAACTCGCCCTCGCAAATGAGGTCATGAGCCCTTCAGATGCTGAAGTCACCAAGGCCAATCGCATCATCGAAGCAATGGCCGCTGCAGAGGCCGCAGGCAAAGGCGCCGTATCCCTCGACGGCCGCCTGATCGACTACGCATCCATCCGTCAGGCCGAAAACCTGGTTGAAAAAGCTAAGCAGATCGCCGCCGGATGAACCTGAGTGACGTCAAAGACCTTGCCCGCACGCTCTTTCTGGAGGGCGTGCGGGCTGCTGATCCAGAGGCTGCCGTAAAGCGGGAACTTTCAGAAAAACCGCTGAACGCTACGCCCAATGGCCGCCTATTCATCGTTGCCTATGGCAAAGCCGCCTGCGCGATGATGGATCAAGCGCTAAAGCACACACCAAAGGACCAGCGCGTGAAAGCCATTGCGATCACGAACTATGAGAACGCGCGCGACATTCTAGGATGTCAGGTTTTTGCGTCAGGGCATCCTTTGCCCGATGAAAATGGCATCAAGGCGGGAAAAAAAGTCATGCGCTTGCTGGAAACCGCGGATAAAAACGATCAAGTCCTATGCCTGATTTCGGGTGGTGGGTCCGCGCTTTTGCCCACGCCACGCGCAGGAATTACGCTCGGCGACAAGGTTGCGATAAATGAAATTTTGTTATCCGAAGGCTTCGATATTTCGCAGATGAATGCCGTGCGTCAGCAACTTTCGGTTCTGAAAGGCGGTGGGTTGCTGGACCTCGCACATCCCGCGCCTGTGCGCAGCCTGATTATTTCTGATGTTGTAGGCGACGATATCCGCGTTATCGCCAGCGGGCCAACTGCACCCGCACTTGATCGCTGCGCCAAAACCACTGCGTTTCTGAAATCGCCCAGTGTACAATCGAAATTGCAAAGCGCTGGTCGCAAAATATTGACTT
>Ga0307492_10001197_pt1 | contig 10788 bp, 12 predicted proteins | sample SI3LmetaG_FD_202365 | JGI IMG/M metagenome (GOLD analysis project Ga0307492, IMG submission 202365) | Sea-ice brine microbial communities from Beaufort Sea near Barrow, Alaska, United States - SI3L | ecosystem: Environmental > Aquatic > Marine > Coastal | place: USA: Alaska | collected 2017-05-06
AAGCCTACCGCCAGCGTTCAATCTGAGCCATGATCAAACTCTTCAGTTTAAAAACTATATCTGCTTTATTCTAAGCAGAAAATCTGAGTTCAATCACAAGCTTATACTGCAATCTGTTCACCTATGACTTCAACCCGAAGGCATCATCCATAAGTTTCTATCTTGTAGTCACTTGTGATCGATATTCTTTCGACCCACAAGCGCCCACACGAATTACTTGATTCAATACTGTTAAAGATCTCGGTGAAGCGCATTTGGCTTACCGTTTCAAGGAGGGCGAATTCTACGCATTTCCTTGCGGCTGTCAACTCTTTATTTGAATTTTTTCTTTTAGAATCAATTCGTTACTGAGTGATGCCGGTGCCGATCTGGATTCTTTCAAACCCTGTACCTCGACAGCGGGGCGCATTATAGGCACAGGGATTTCAGAGTCAAGAAGAAACTGTATTTATTTCACAACTTTCAATGACGGACGCTTAGAAGGCGTATCTGGACCCTTGTCAGCGTCGCTTCCGGTTGGTGGAACAGGCGGTGCATCCACCTCAAAGCCCATGCCTTGACCATTTTCCTTAGCAAAAATAGCCACTACCGCACCTATAGGTCCGTAGATATCCGTAGGCATGCCATTAAAACGCGCATTAAAGTGCACCGCGTCTAGCCCCAAGGATAAATCGCGCACCGCGGTCGGGGCGATATTTAAGGTAATCTGCCCGTCGCGAATGAAGTCCTGTGGAACCTGCACCCCTGGGTAATCGGCCATAAAGACGATGTAAGGCGTACAGTCGTTATCGAGGATCCATTCATGCACCGCGCGGATCATGTACGGTTTGTTAGAAGTCATGCCTGACATCAGCCTCGCATCTCTTGCTCAACTTCGGATAGACTGATCTGAAACGACTCGCGCTCGAATATTCGCTCCATATATTTATCGATCGACTTGGCTTGTTTTTCGGGCAATTCGACACCTAGGGACTGCAAGCGCCACAAGATGGGCGCAACACAGCAGTCTACCAAGGTGAATTCGTCACTCATAAAGTAAGGCTTATCATCAAACACCGGTGCGATGGCCAGTAAACTTTCCCGCAACTCCTTACGCGCCCGAGTAACACTGTCTTTGCTCTTTGCCGCAACGATCACATCGACGCAGGCACTCCAGTCGCGATCGATTCGATAAATCAACTGGCGGGACTCCCCACGGGCGACCGGATAGACGGGAAGCAGTGGCGGATGCGGGAAGCGCTCGTCCAAGTACTCCATCATCACATGGTGCTCAAAAAGCACCAAGTCACGATCTACCAGAGTTGGCAGGTTGCAGTAGGGGTTAATATCAGACACTTCTTTAGGTACCGAATCCGGTTCGACATCTTTAATATCGACCGTGACACCCTTCTCTGCCAATACTATCCGAACACGATGACTGTACTGACACGCTGCGTCAGAGTAGAAAGTCATGGAGGATCGCTTTGCAACAACGCCCATTAAGTACGCTCCCAAAATTACCAATAGATAAAAACAAAAAAGGCGCAGACTCAGCTGCGCTCGTTAATTCAGATATGCCGCTAGGATAACCCCTAGTGCTTAATATCCTTATACAATTCACGCTGTAACAGCACGGCAAGAACCAATAACACCGTCAGAAAGGCAAATACAAACCAGCCAATGCGCTTACGGTCCATCTGATAAGGCTCACCCATGTAGTTCAGGAAGTTTACCAAGTCGTAGACAACCTCGTCGAATTCATCGGTCGACAGCGTTCCGGCCACATCTTGACTAATACAGGCGCCATGCTCGGTTGCTAGGCCGGTTAACGGATCGAGAGTTTTACCTTCTACCGCGGCAGGTTTTTCCGAACAAAGCCCCTGCAGACCTAAAAACACATGCGGCATGCCAGAGTCTTTGAAGACACTGTTGTTAACGCCGTAGGGACGCGACTCATCCTTATAGAAGCTGCGCAGGTAGGTATAGACCCAATCAACACCACGGACCCGGGTGACCAGGGTTAAGTCTGGCGGTGCGACACCGAACCATTGTTTACCTTGCTCAGTGGGCATGGCAAATTTCATCAGATCGCCAAACTTAGCATCTTCGGCAAAGACGATATTTTCCATGAAAATATCTTCCGGAATTGCCAAATCCCGCGCAACCCGATTGTAACGCGCATGGCCCAGCGAATGGCAGCCTGCACAATAATCCATATAGGTGCTCAAGCCTTCCTGCAATGAGGTGGTATTGGACATATCGGGCGCCATAGCGTCCAGATGCACCTTCCCGCCCGCAGCTAACGCAGCCGTCGCCAGCCATGATGCACAGACGAGCATCAGTATCTTCTTGATCATCTTGGGACCCTCTCTGGTACAGGCTTAGTTTTTTCCCATTTGGTGTAAAATGGCATCAGCAGGAAGAAGCCAAAGTAGATAACCGTACCAATCTTCGCCACAACGCCGTTCCAGAAGGACACCGGCTGACCACCGAGATAGGTCAGCACGATAAATGCGATGGCAAACAGGACAATCGCTGTGCGGCTCATCCAGCCCTTATAACGCCATGAACGAACTGGGCTACGGTCTAACCAAGGCAACACAAACAGGATTGCGATGGCACCGGCCATGGCCATAAAGCCACCCAGTTTTGCGTTAATAAAGAATATTGGAAAATCGATCGCTCTCAATATCGAGTAAAACGCACCGTAATACCAAGTTGGCGCAATGTGTTCAGGTGTTTTAAGCGAATTAGCCGGTTCGAAGTTTGGATGTTCTAAGAAGTATCCGCCCCCTTCTGGCATAAAGAAGAGCACCCCGCAAAAGACCATTAAGAACAACACAACCTGCGGCAATTTGCCCACAGTAAAGTATGGGTGGAACGGCACGCCGTCTAGCGGTACGCCGCGTTCATCCATATGCTTCTTGATATCGATACCGTCGGGATTGTTCGAGCCGACTTCGTGCAGCGCTAAGACATGCAGCACAACCAATAGGGCTAATACCAGCGGCAGAGCAATGACGTGCAACGCAAAGAATCGGTTCAGGGTAATGCCGGATAGTAAAAAGTCCCCCCGAATCCACTCAGTCAGACCGTCACCGATGACCGGAATTGCGCCGAACAGTGAAATAATAACCTGCGCGCCCCAATAGGACGTTTGACCCCATGGCAAAACATAGCCCATAAAGCCTTCGGCCATCATCACCAGGTACACAAACATGCCGAAAACCCAAATCAGTTCACGCGGCTTTTGGTACGAGCCGTATAGCACGCCTCGGAACATGTGCAGGTAAACCGTCAGGAAGAAGAAAGACGCACCGGTCGAATGCATATAGCGAATCAACCAACCCAGCTCAACATCGCGCATGATGTATTCGACGGAGTTAAAGGCTTCTTCGGCACTCGGCGTATAGGACATAGTCAGCCAGATACCGGTCATCAGCTGGTTGATAAAGACAACCATTGCCAACAGACCGAAGACGTACCAAAAATTAAAGTTTATTGGCGCGTAATACTTGGACATGTGCTTTTCATAAGCACTGGTCACTGGGAGACGGCGATCAAACCACTCCAAAATCGCTGGTTTTTTGCTCATTATGCTCCACCCTCACCGACTGTAACTACACCGCCGTCAACACGATAGGGCGGTATTTGCATATTGTAAGGCGCCGGAACACCCCTGAATACCCGGCCAGCCAAGTCAAACTTCGAACCGTGGCAGGGGCAAAAGAAGCCACCTTGCCAATTGGCGTCAAAAGGCTGCGGTTCCAGTTCCGGAATAAACTTGGGCGAACAGCCCAGGTGAGTACAGACCCCTTCGATCACAAGCAGCTCTTCACTCAAGGAGCGCACATCACTGGTCACATATTCCGGCTGCTGTGAAGCGACTTCAGAGTCGGGATCGGCTAACTTGCTGCGCAATCCCTCATCGCGCAAGTAGTCGATAACGGCCTTGGTGCGCCGCAAGATGAATATCGGCTTACCTCGCCATTCGGCGATAACCATTTCCCCGAGCTTTAAGCCGTTAATATCCACCTTAACGGGGGCACCAACAGCCTTGGCCTTTTCACTGGGAAACCATGATTTAACAAACGGTGTGGCCACTCCCACTGCGCCCACTGTGCCTACAGCACCGGTAGCAATGTAAAGGAACCGGCGCCGACCCTGATTTACGCCGTCATGCGTCATTATTATCATCCTCGGAATGAAAGGAAATTATTCTGGCTAATGTCTAAAAATGTCGCGAATATTAAAGAAATTCGCTGATTCTGACAAGGAAAGCTTTGACCCATATTGAATAAGATCAACAACCGGGGTGAAAGCCACCCTCTAAACAGAAAAACCCGGGACCAGCCCGGGTTTGCAATAGAGTTCTCGGTAAACTTATCGCTTGGAGAACTGCGGCTTCTTACGTGCTTTACGCAGACCCACTTTCTTACGCTCTACCATACGTGCGTCACGGGTTACAAACCCAGCTTCACGTAATTGAGGACGCAGGTTTTCATCATATTCCATCAGGGCGCGAGTAATGCCGTGACGAATAGCGCCCGCCTGACCGTTTGAACCACCACCGGCAACGGTGATATACAGATCAAACTTCTCGGTCATGCCAACAAGGTCTAAAGGCTGACGAACGATCATGCGAGATGTTACGCGACCGAAGTATTCCTCAATAGAACGCTTATTGATGACAATTGCGCCGTTTCCAGGGCGCAAAAATACACGCGCTGTAGATGTTTTCCGACGACCGGTACCATAATTTTGTTGAATAGCTGTCATGTCATTCCCCATTAAATCTTAAGTTCTTTGGGCTGTTGTGCAGCATGCGGATGTTCTGTTCCGACATACACTTTCAGCTTCTTCAACATGGCTCGGCCAAGCGGATTCCGTGGAACCATTCCTTTCACAGCCAATTCAATTGGGCTTTCGCCTTTATGCGCAATCAGTTTCTCAAAGCTCATAGACTTCAGTCCACCCGGATAACCGGAGTGTCGGTAATACTGCTTGTCTTTAGCTTTTCGACCCGTTACATGCACTTTCTCAGCATTGATGACAACGATATAATCGCCAGTATCAACGTGAGGTGTATATTCTGCTTTGTGCTTACCACGCAGGCGTAGAGCGATTTCAGTCGCCATACGTCCTAGGGTTAGCCCTTCGGCGTCTACTATGTACCAGTCGCGTTTTACTTCAGCCGGTTTTGCTACAAATGTTTTCATTTAACTCCGCCTTATTAGTGGGGGGCTCTGGGGAAGTTAATCCAAATTGAGGGCGCGAATATTACAGAATTTATTTTTTTCGTGCAAGACTTTTTGGTGAGTTTTCAACCAACAAACCAATAACTCTATTCGAATGGATCTGCTTCTTGCAAACGAACAAGACCGAAGCCAAGGCCGGCCAAACTACAACACAGGGTAAAAAGCACCCCGATCAACGAGCTACCGACAGTATCGATGCCCGTTTCAAAGCGATTATCGCCCCAATAATGGGCCAAACCGGCAAACACAACGGTGATAAAAACCATAGCCACCATGTAGAAGCCACTGGCATCCGAGACACCCAGGCGCTTATTACGTACCGCCAGCTGAATGCCGGAAAAGACCAATCTGCTGGCACCGGCGCTCATGCTGGCCAAAATACCTAAATATAAAATCATCTCAACCTCTAATGCTCACGCGTCTTGCGGAAAACTATATCAGGGTGGCGTTCTTGCGCCATCTGTAAGTTCACCATGGTCGGCGCAATATAGGTCAGGTTGTCAGAACCATCCAGCGCCAGGTTGTCATGCGCTTTGGTAATAAACTGCTGTAATGTGCGGTCATCGATCGCCGTTGCCCAGCGGGCCGTTGCCACGGTGATGGCCTCATAGACCGCCTCGACCTTATATTCTGACTTAAGCCGATGCGCGACTACTTCGAATTGCAGCATGCCGACGGCACCGACGATCAGATCATTATTTTTCATCGGCCGGAAGACCTGCACCGCACCCTCCTCGGACAACTGCATCAAGCCTTTCTGTAATTGTTTCATTTTCAACGGATCTTTAAGGCGAATGCGACGAAAGAGTTCGGGTGCAAAATTGGGAATGCCGGAAAATTTCAAATCCTTGCCTTGGGTAAAGGTGTCACCAATCTGAATGGTACCGTGATTGTGCAAACCGATAATATCGCCCGGGAAGGCCTCCTCCACCGTCGCTCGATCGCCCGCCAGGAAGGTAAGGGCATCGGAGATTCGCACAGACTTGCCGGTACGGACATGCTTCATCTTCATGCCCTTTTCATATTTACCCGAGACGATGCGCATAAAGGCGACCCGATCTCGGTGGTTGGGGTCCATATTGGCTTGAATCTTAAATACAAAACCGCTGAGTTCCGCTTCGTCGGGGGCCACCATAAGTTCGCCCGCATTACGGGCTTGCGGCAGGGGCGCCCACTCAACCAGCCCGTCAAGCATATGATCGACACCAAAGTTACCCAAGGCCGTGCCAAAAAAGACCGGTGTCAGTTGCCCGGCCAGAAACTCCTCTAGGTCAAAACTGTTCGCCGCCGCCAACACCAGCTGCATCTGCTCACGCAACTCATCCGCATAATCACCCAAGGCTGCGTCCAATTCAGGATTGTCCAGGCCCTTAATAATTCGACTGGGCTGAATGGTGTGACCCATCCCGGCCTGGTAGAGAATGACCTCGTCACGCAACAGATGGTAGATGCCTTTGAATTCTTTACCCATGCCGATCGGCCAGGTAATAGGCGCACAGCTGATCTTCAAAACGTTTTCGACTTCGTCCATCAGGTCGATGGGGTCCCGGGTATCCCGGTCCAGTTTGTTCATAAAGGTAATAATCGGTGTCTCACGCATCCGCGCGACATCCATTAACTTGATCGTCCGCTCTTCAACGCCCTTAGCGGCATCGATGACCATGACGCACGAATCTACCGCCGTTAGGGTCCGATAGGTGTCTTCTGAAAAGTCTTCGTGACCCGGAGTATCCAACAGATTAATGAGTTTATTGGCATAGGGGAATTGCATCACCGAGGTGGTGATCGAAATGCCCCGTTCTTTTTCCATATCCATCCAGTCCGACTTGGCGTGCTGGCCAGACTTTTTGCCCTTGATGGTCCCGGCCTGCAAGATAGCATTGCCGAATAACAGGACCTTTTCGGTGATGGTTGTCTTACCTGCGTCGGGGTGCGAAATAATCGCAAAAGTGCGCCGCTTAGCGACTTCATCGGCAATCAAAGACATGGAAACACTCGCAATCATTAATATCAGGCCGGGCAGTATACCTGCTCGGCCAATCTTTTCGAGCCGATCTACGCAAATAGGCGCAGGAAAGGTATGATAGTCGACCCTTAATGCCGGACTCGATCTCAGCCATGAGCCAAGAAACCGATAAAATCTATGCTAATCCCCACCGTACATTGGCGGATTTTAGCTTTGATGATCAGGTCGCGCGCGTGTTTCCCGATATGATCAAGCGTTCGGTGCCGGGCTACAGCCATATTATCGGCACTATCGGTATTCTCGCCGAACGCTATGCTCAACCGAATAGTCGAATCTACGATCTAGGCAGCTCCCTGGGGGCCGCCACCCTTGCCATGCGCCATCGTATCAGCGCCCCAGGAGTGACAATCATTGCGGTCGATAATTCGGCCGCCATGCTAGCCCGCAGCACCGATTTTATCGATTTGGAAGACTCTCCCATTCCGGTCGAAACCCTCTGTGCCGATATCACCAAATTGGAACTCGACAACTGTAGCTTCGCGGTGTTGAACTTTACTCTACAATTTGTCCGCCTCGACCAACGTTTGGACACCATCAAACGCATCTACGCTGGTCTGCTGCCCGGAGGGGCTCTAGTTTTATCCGAAAAACTGGCATTCGACGACGCCCAGCAGGAAGAGTTACTTACCAGGCACCATCACGATTTCAAACGGGCCAACGGCTACAGCGACCTTGAGATCGGACAAAAACGCCAAGCTATTGAACGAATACTGATCCCGGAAACGGCCCAAGACCATATCCAGCGCCTGCAGCAGGCTGGCTTTGGCCAGGTCAGCCAATGGTTTCAATCCTTTAATTTTGCCTCCTTTATTGCCATCAAATGATTAATTACCGTCCTTTTATTGACCATATTCGCCAAACCCGCCTAGAGCCCTGGTGTGAGCCCTTAGCCGCACAATTGCAGCAGACTTGGGACACCCTCAACGACGGCAATCTACCGCGCTTACTGGCGACGCTCGCGGATCTGCCAACCGTGCAGGCTGCGGCGATCCAGATTGACAGCGTGGTGGGTATCAATGGCGCCCTAAACGCCGCTGCCGGCGCCCAGTTGACTACTGCCCTGAAGGCCCTAATGCCCTGGCGCAAAGGACCGTTTCGATTCTTCACAATCGACATCGACGCGGAATGGCGCTGTAATCTTAAATGGGACCGCATCGCCAACCATTTGAGTGACCTGGACGGCCGCCATGTGCTCGATGTCGGCAGTGGCAATGGCTATTACGGCTGGCGGATGAAAGCGGCCGGTGCTGCATCGGTGGCCGGTATCGACCCTTCTTGGTTATCAGTGGTCCAGCACCTTGCCGTCAACCATTACATCCAAGACCCTAGCCATACCGTCCTGCCCTTTACACTGGAAAGCTTAACACCCAATTTGGGGCTCTTTGATACCGTCTTTTCCATGGGGGTACTGTATCATCGCCGCTCGCCGCTCGATCACTTGGCTGAATTGCGCGGTGCACTGCGACCCGGGGGCGAATTAGTGCTTGAGACCTTGGTTATCCGGGGCGAAATAGGTGAGTCACTGGTGCCCATCGGGCGCTATGCCCGGATGAACAATGTCTGGTTTTTACCCTCGGTTGCGACCCTGTTTCAATGGCTGGAGAAAATGGGTTTTGAAAATATCCGCCTCATTGATCAATCTATTACCTCAACAGACGAACAACGTCCTTCAGACTGGAAGCCCGGCCAAAGCCTGACCGACTACCTCGACCCAGCAAACCCAACTCAGACCATCGAGGGCCACCCGGCTCCGATCCGCGCCCTTATAGTAGCCACTCGCCCGGAACTGCATCGCCTGAAACGCTACCACCTGGATTAAGTGCCCGAGGTCTCACCCGACCTGTGCTCGATTTTCTTAATCGTTTAAGTAATGCATAACAAGTGTTTTAGAAATAACAAAACGATCTATACACAAGATAGCTATTTCTTCTTAATCGATTAAGATCGATCTGCGATTCACAAAGACGTTGTTCCTAGTCAATAATAACAAAAAGGGCATAATTAATGAAAACATGGCAAAAAACATCGGTCGCTTTGGCGATCACCGCAGCCGTATCCAGTGCTGCTTTCTCCGAAATGCCAACAATGGGCAGCGGAGATTTCCACTGGGACAACCTAGATAAATTTAAATCAATGGATTTATCCGGCGAAATAGTCACTATCACAGGCGCCTGGTTGGCGCCTGAAGATGATGTTTTCCGTGGCATCCTGGCTCATTTCGAAGCCGCTACCGGTGCCGAGATCCAATACTCGGGTTCCGACAGTTTCGAGCAGCAAATTCTGATTGATACCTCTGCAGGCACGCCACCGAACATGGCCGTGTTCCCGCAGCCTGGCTTAGCGAAAGACCTTGCATCGCGCGACTTGTTAACGCCCGTTTCAAGCAACATCCGAGACGCCGTATTATCTGACTACGCAGCCGGTCAAAGCTGGGTCGATCTTGCCACGTACAAGAACAAAGCCGGCCAGGACAACTTCTATGGCATATTCTACCGTGTTGACCTGAAAAGTTTGGTTTGGTATTCACCCGATAACTTCGCTGACTACGGTTATGAAATACCGGAGACCATGGAGCAGTTGGTGGCTCTGTCCGATAAGATGGTGGCTGACGGTCAAACGCCTTGGTGTATCGGTCTGGGTTCAGGCGCCGCAACCGGTTGGCCTGCTACCGATTGGGTTGAAGACATGATGTTGCGAACCCAATCCCCTGCTGTTTATGACCAGTGGGTCGCCAACGATATTCCGTTTAACGATCCTCGTATTGTAAGCGCTATCGAAGCCTTTGGTGAATTCGCTAAGAATCCAAAGTATGTTGCCGGTGGTGTTTCTGCAGTCGGTACAACCGATTTCCGCGACAGCCCGAAGGATTTGTTCAGCGTACCCGCTAAGTGCTTTATGCATCGTCAAGCTAGCTTTATCCCAGCCTTCTTCCCTGAAGGTACCGTCGTCGGGGAGGATGCTGACTTCTTCTACTTCCCAGCTTACGAGTCCAAGAATTTGGGCAAGCCAGTCCTGGGTGCCGGTACCGTAGTCACGGTTACCAAGAAGAACAATGCAACCGATGCGGTACTGGAATACTTGCTGACGCCGTTAGCTCATGAACTCTGGATGTCTCAAGGTGGTTTCTTAACGGCTCTTAAAGGTGCCGATACCGCTCTGTATCAAAGCGATTCTTTGCGTCGACAAGGTGAGATATTGCTCAATGCGACAACCTTCCGTTTTGACGGTTCTGACCTGATGCCGGGTGCCATCGGTGCTGGTTCGTTCTGGACCGGGATGGTTGACTACGTCAGCGGCACCAGCGCTCAAACAGTTGCCGACGAAATCCAAGATAGCTGGAACGAAATTAAGTAACAGCGACCCGCTAATCCGCCCCTGCTCAGGGGCGGTCTTTTATCCAGAAGGAGTATTGCGGTGTTGCAACAAATCCTCTTCGCCTTTACGGCGATTTTTTTCGCCATCGGCGGAACCATCCTATTCTATGTTGGCTTCAACGTACTGATAGACAAAGCTCTGGGCGACAGC
>Ga0307492_10001198_pt1 | contig 10787 bp, 10 predicted proteins | sample SI3LmetaG_FD_202365 | JGI IMG/M metagenome (GOLD analysis project Ga0307492, IMG submission 202365) | Sea-ice brine microbial communities from Beaufort Sea near Barrow, Alaska, United States - SI3L | ecosystem: Environmental > Aquatic > Marine > Coastal | place: USA: Alaska | collected 2017-05-06
CCGTGACTATCTTGATTGGCGAGGCTTTCTGGCCTTTGAGTAACTTTTTGAAGAATCGTTTCGCCGCTTTCTTATCTTTGCGTTTCTGAACGAGAATGTCAATTTAGTCACCATCTTGGTCGATGGCGCGCCAAAGGTAATGCAGGATTCCGTTGATCTTGATAAATACCTCATCGAGATACCAGGTATCACCTAACTGTCCACGGATCTTCTTGATTTGAGCACAAAATATTTGTCCAAATTTATGACACCAATTTCGGATAGTTTCATAACTGACGGAAATGCCTCTTGCTGCGAGAAGTTCTCCAATGTCACGAAAACTCAGTGTGAATCTGTGATAAAGCCAAGCTGCATGACTAATAATTTGAGATGGATAGCGATATCTGGCATAAATATTGGGGTTTTTGATTGTCAGAATATATCATATTTCTGTATCAGCTCGTTAACTTGACAGTTCCCCTTTTAACATTACCTGCCCCTCGATTAATCATAAATTTCAACATTAAAACATCAAACATCATGCAGATAATCAAATTAACAATTTAATTAAAGTTATTATTTATAAATTGTTAATTGTTAATTGTTAATTTTGCTATATAAAATTCGTTTTCCTTTATGAGCACACAAACTTCAGTAACTTTACTTAAGTATTAATTTAAAGAGAGCCTATTATGAGTCACCAAGAGAAACAACCTAATACTAGTGAATGGATAAATAAATCTACTAACAGCAAAATTGCATCTCAAATACAAAATAGTGCACATGCTGCGTTGAGAGAGAGTCAACGAGGGATAACAAGTAAACAGCTTACTTTAGCTTATCGATATGGAAGGATTGCTGAATCCCGCAGGGCTAACTTTTACGTTATTGGCAAAAAGGAAATATTACAGCACGCAAAAAAAGAGCCGGCGCTAATAGAGATGGAGGGGTTGCAATTAATTGTTTCAAATGATGGTGTTATTTTGACGGCTTATAAAAACAAAGATTTAAGAAAAATACGCCCCTACAAAAAAAGGAAAGATATTTACATTAAAATATATTCCAGCGGAGAATTTTTGGCTGCTATCAATTAGACGGGAAAAGACTGGCGATAGAATATTTCTGGGGTGATAACCTTTTTTTGAGTGTTGTCAACTTACCAAACTCAGGCGAAGAATGGTAACAATTTCTGTCCTATGCTAAATTTTGGGTACAGCTCACCCTATCCCATACAACAAAGGAACGGTCTCATAATATTTTATAATCGAATTTGAGGAGCAGATAGCTCCTCATATTTAAAGGGTATTTACACAGTTAGGATTACACCCTCGAACCAAAATAACGGTACGCCACGAGGTTTCATAACTAACAGCAATATTTCTAGCGGCTAGTAATTCTTCAATATCTCTGAAGCTGTAATTCCTTCCGTTATTCCTTCAGGGCATAGATTCGCCAGTTGAAAATGTTCAACAAAATGAATATCACGTTTCCTATAATCAGTTATAAGCATGCTTCCAAGCGCTCAAAAATCAAATGCTCTCTATCAATGTCATTACTTGATGCGCTTTGAACAGCGTATTCAAAATTAATATCTGAAAGTAATTTTTTTACTTCACGGCTGATATAGCTTCTTACTTTTTCATCAGCTCTTTTGATCTCGCTCACTAACTCACTACGTCCAGCATAAAGATTTAATAGATCTTCAATGTCATGACTTGAAAGAACATCATTATCACCTCGACCTTTAAAAGCTTCTATTTTAGTTGCAACAAAATATTCTGGACTAATCAATCGGATGGTCAATTCGTTGGATATTAGGTGTAAGCTAGCTGTCTCTAAAACACCTGGATACCAACAGTTACTGAAACTCAAAATACTAGGATCATCCGGCATAAAATCAACTTTTAGACCATCGATAACCATACTACAAATGACACTATCTGAAGATTCCATATCTTCACGAAAGCCTTTAGCTCTTAATTTATCCAAGAGCTGATACCATTCACCTGTACCTATAACGTGAACAACTAGATCAACATCATCTGTATAGCGAACTTGCTCCTTCGTAAAATCATCGGTCACTAATAAACCTGTAGTACAACCGCCTACGAAAACCATTAAATCTAATAGCTCCTTACCCAGAGAAACAGCAACAAGCTCAATCATTTCTTTCTGTAAGTTAATATTACTCATTCTAATTCCTTTATTAGAGTATTTAGTTTTCTTAGTGCCAAATTCCTTTCTCTAGAAGAGCCTATGCGGATCGCGTCTGTAAGCGCTAACATACCATACAATACAATATCATTACTCACGGCCTGTCTTATATTTTTATGCAAAGGTTGAATGGCTACGCCTTTAACGCTACCTAACGCATCAGGCCATACAGGTGGTAAATTTCCGGACGTCATTATTTGCCCTAGAAGCACTGGCGCGGCGATTGAAGTTGCAATACCGCGCGTAACCTCACCACTTTTAGCTGGGAAGACATATCGTAGTCCATAAGCTATAAATTCAACCAATGCATTCACATTGGTTTTAGGCAGCTTTAAATTTCTATCTTGTTTTGCCAATCCAACATCAAAAGAGCGGTTAAGGGATAAACTGATCTGAGACTTACTAATTCCCGTTTCTAAAGCTAATGATCTAACTGAGAATACCTTTTCTATGTGCTCTGAATTTTGAGAAGTTTCACTTACATTTTTTGTTTCTTGCGCAGAATTAAAATCTATAATGGTAGAATTTTTTGCTGTCCATTTATTACAACGATGCAATGAAATTAATTTCAAAAGCAAAAGTATATCCTGGCTTTTCATATTATTCTCTATCCTATTTTTACAAACCCATCCCGTCCTTCGTCCTAGGACTTGGGACAAAATATAATGCAAATAGGAATATATGTCAATAATCAATAATCAGAAAAACCCTTATTTAAACCGGGTCAAAGCAGACACAATCAATACGTAATATTAATATTGGGAAACTCGGAGCTAGATTTTTAATAAATGGTGCCCGGAGCCGGAATCGAACCGGCACGACCATAAGTCGCAAGATTTTAAGTCTTGTGTGTCTACCAATTTCACCACCCGGGCTTTGGGGGGTTCGCTTCGCACCTTATATTAAATCCGCTTAATCTAAGCTATATAAGGGCTAACTTGTAAAAACTGCTCGTAAAACCATATGTAAATTTGGAGGCTGGGGTCGGAATCGAACCGGCGTAGGCGGAGTTGCAGTCCGCAGCATGGCCACTCTGCCACCCAGCCATAATCTTTTTACATACTAGCAATTTTACATACTACTAACTTTAGTCTTAAATATTCGACGCATTTAAGACTAAAAAACCTCAGATTTTATGGCTAAAACCGAGGCTTTCTTACTTCTTTATTATCCGATGCTAGCACCGAAAAAATTTGGAGCGGGAAACGAGATTCGAACTCGCGACCCCGACCTTGGCAAGGTCGTGCTCTACCAGCTGAGCTATTCCCGCGTCGAGTGCAGGGCATTCTACAGTAAGATTATTTTCTGTCAAGCGTCAATAGTAGAAGTTTTTGATCTTTTTCACATTCAATTTATAAGAGCGTAATACAACTTAAAAATCTGTTCAAAAAAAGCGCATAATGGTTACTTTTCAGGCGTTTCAGCGTTTAATAAAGGCCAAGTTGCCTTTAAATAGACCACCATTGACCATAGCGTTAAGGCTACTGCGATGTACATAAAGACATAACCCCAAATATATAACCAAGAATGGTCAAAGATCGAGGTAATGGACTCTTCTTTTCCAGCTAAAAGTAAAAAGAAAATAGCCGATAATTGCATTAACGTTTTAAATTTTGCAATATTGATCACTTTTATTGCAGAAAGCTCGCCATATTCTGCCATCCATTCTCTTAAAGCGGAAACCGTAATTTCTCGGCTAATAATGACAACGGCTGGCGCGGCTATCCAAATAGTGGCATGTTGTTCTACTAATAGGACTAAAGCGGCTGCAACCATTAGTTTATCCGCAACGGGGTCAAGGAATGCGCCTAATCTAGACTGCATATCAAATTTTCTCGCGACCCAACCATCAAACCAATCCGTCCAGCCGACTATTGCAAATATAACTGCTGCTGTGGTTTGTCCCCAAGTTACGGGTAAGTAGAAGAATAGCACGAGTAAAGGAATACACAGGATTCTGAAAGATGTGAGTAAATTAGCAATATTCATAAAAGTTATAGGTTCAAGGGTCGGAGTCGCAAAAAATAAAAGTATTAGGTTAATGATTAGCCAGTAAAAAATTTGCTGCTTATGAATAAGTTCAATTCCATGCGACTCCGACCCTAGTCAAAGTTAAGTTTTAGACATTCTATCACTAATGAAATTAATCATAAATCGAAACTGCTAGAGATTTTCAATAAAAACCCACTCAAGTTAGCCGTGGGTTTTATTAAATGTCGTCTTATGCCTCTAAAACGAAAACCGGCTAATTAACAAAAACTTCATAAATCACGTCATCCAGACAATCACCATCAATTAGAGTTTCAGTGATAGGCTGATATCCTTGATAGACCACCTCCTGATAGGAGAAGTCATTTGACATGTAACTGTGGTATAAGAAAATGTAGGGAATCCGTCAATTAGCATCGATTGAAGAAAGCCATTCATTGTAAAACCTTGACCTGGTCGAAGCCTAAAAGATCGTTCACGTCCCGTTGAAAGCGTACTTAAATTAGCGACTTGTAAAAAACTTAAAAAATCAGCAAAATATGTAAATACAGTGTAGTTTCTCCAGTTTTTGTTCTGCGATACAATAGTTCCAGGAAACGATCCTGTACTTGATGCATGGTCATCTACAACTAGTATTTTAATTCCTTGATTTCAAATACAATTAATATAAAACGTAAGACAACAGATATCCAATTAATGTAAATAATCATAAATCGAAATGGCTAACGATTTATTAATTCCATCAACTTTCATTAAATCATTTATTCCTGCTCTTGTAACTTCTTGTAAACCACCAAAGTGCTGAATAATAGCTTTCCTACGTTTAGCGCCGACTCCTGCTATACCTTCAAGGGTTGACGTTCTTCGCTTTTTATCACGCTTACCTCGATGCCCAGTAATGGCAAAACGATGCGCTTCATCTCTAATTGCCTGTATTAAATGCAATGCGGGAGAGTCTTCGTCTAATCGTTTTGCAATAGCTTCGGATGGAAAATATATTTGCTCCATGCCTACTTTTCTATCACTCCCTTTTGCCACACTGACTAATGTAACATCAGAAATCTCCAGATCCTCCAAGACTTTTTGAGCCTGATTTAGCTGCCCTTTCCCCCCATCTATTAATAATAAATCAGGTAATCTAGCATCTTCTTTAACTAAACGCTTAAAACGTCGTCTTACAGCTTGCTCTATCGCTGCATAGTCATCGCCTTTAGCAACATCATTAATATTAAAACGTCTGTAATCAGATTTTTTTGCAATGCCATGCTCAAAAACAACACAAGACGCAACGGTCTCCTCCCCTTGAAAATGACTAATATCAAAACATTCCATTCTTATCGGCAAGCGGTCGAGGGATAACTCTTCCATTAACAGTTGTAATCGTTTTTGAGTATGAGTTTTAGCTTCTATTTTTGACTTTAATAAAAGAATCGCATTATTCCTAGCCATATTCAACCAAGCTAATTTATTGGTTTTTACCTGTGTTAAAGTTTTCACTTGTCGCTCAGCTAAATGACATAAAATATTTTCAATCTCATTTTTAACTTCTGTTTCTAAGTCATTTAAATGCTCGCAGATTAATTCATGTGGAATCTCATTTTCATTCTGAGAATAATAATGCTCAAGAAATGATTTAAGTACTTCGTTTTGTGATGTTTGCGGTGGAACTTTAGGGAAAAACTGTTTACTCCCTTGAACCATACCATTTCTAATTTGCAGTAAAAATACGACAGCAACTTTCTCCACCATTTTTACTGATAAAACATCAATGGCGAGCATTTTATTTTGATTTAAATGATGAACCGACTGTTTCTCTAAAACTCGCCTTAAATGGATCATCTGATCGCGATAACGAGCCGCTAGTTCAAATTCTAACGATTCGGATGCTTGCTCCATCCTTTGATTTAAAGCATTAACAACTGAATCATTTTTACCTCGATAAAACAATCTAACTAACTCAACATCTTTGAGATAATCTTGTTTACTTATTTTATTAACGCAAGATCCACTACAGCGCTTAATTTGGTATTGTAAACAGGGTCTTGAGCGGTAATTGAAAGTACTGTTTTCGCATTGCCTAATGGCAAATAATTTTTGCATTAACGTGATGCTATATCGAGCGGCCGTACTGCCTGTAAAAGGTCCAAAGTATTCACCTTTTTTACTTTGTTTGCCGCGGTGAATACTTAAACGTGGATATTCTTCATCTGAGAGTAAAATATAGGGGTAAGATTTATCATCTCTAAATATAACGTTGTATCTAGGTCGATGTTTTTTAATCAGTTGTTGCTCTAGAACTAGCGCATCATTTTCACTCGCGGTTACCATCACTTCGACACGCGCGATTTGCGCCACCATGACTTTTGTTTTTGCAACGTGATCGGTTTTTTGGAAATAACTAGATACGCGATTCTTTAGATTTTTAGCTTTACCAATGTAAATTATTTCATCGGTTTGATTAAGCATTTTATAAATGCCAGGTCGTAACGTGAGAGTGGATAAAAAATTCTTTACGTCAAACTCTGGCATAGTGAAAGGATGTTTGTTGTATTTTTAGTGTATTGAGTTGTTGTGAACATTCCAATGAATGTTCACCTATTGAAAAGATTAATTTCAACCTGAAGCTTAACCTTTATCTTTCGCATTTTTGATTGAATCAGTACTGATTTCTGTCAAAGGTGGCGACTTTTTTTTACTTTGTAAATGCTTAATCAGTTCTTCATGCGGAACGTAACCAGAAATGAGTTCACCATCAGACAGTATTAAAGCCGGTGTTCCAGACAATCCAAACTCCCTAGTTAACTGATAATGAGAATCTAAAGGGTTATCGCATGTCGCATCGCTGAACTTGCGTTTTAATTTTGCGTCATTCATCGCTGATTGTCGGTCTTTTGCACACCATATCGAGACTAATTTCTTATGTGCCGATGAACCTAATCCAGCTCTCGGAAAAGCTAAATATCTGACTGTCACGCCAGCGGCATTTAATTCTGGAACTTCTTTATGCAGTTTTCGACAATAACCACAATCAACATCGGTAAAAACGGTAATGGCATGTTTTTCATCTTTAGCCTTAAAAACTACCATATCACTTTCGTCTATTGAAGCGATAGTTGATATTCTGTCAGGAGCCGCTTCCGCCGCTTTTTTTGCCATGCTAAGTTCCGTATGATTAACCGGTTGACCTAATCTAATCTCTAACAAGTTGCCCGTCATTAAGAACTTAGCGTCCTTTGATACGTATAATAATTGTCCATTATAAAAAACCTGATACATGCCATCATATGGGCTTACTTCAATATCGGTGATTGCAATGCCCGGTAACGCTTTTTCAAGCTTTTGTTTAATAACATCAAGAGATAACTCATTGATGCCTACTGGATTATTTGTATTTTGCTTGGTACTAGCAATTTTAGCCGCATCTTGATTTTTTTCGTTATTATCTTCAGCACAACTTGCCAAACTTAATGAGATTGATAAAATTAATGTCGATATCAGCTTCGGATTTTTCATACTTCTATTCAGACTAAAAAAATTCATTTAAATACTCTTTATTTTAAACATTGTTTTGATGGTAAGCATATGATGCAAGCGACTATAGCAGGTTGCAAGCTTCTTAGACAAACGGTTTAAATATTCAGATAAAAGACAAGTGTTCGTATCACTTTACCTAAATCTAATCCTTTTGCTCAAATCTTTTACGTAAACTTAAACATCATATTAGTAAAGCACCTTCATGGACAAGAAGAAACTTTTTAATATCAATTAGCTGACCATCCAACTTACCAGCAAATCCACCCAAACCAGAAGTTGAAACAACTCTGTGGCAAGGTACAATTAATGGAATGGGGTTATTCCGACAAGCATTACCGACTGCCCTAGCGCCAGAAACTATTTTAGATGCCAACTCACCATAGGTCATCGTTTGCGCTAAAGGAATATTTTGTAAACCTAACCAAACTTTTCGCTGATAACCCGTTCCCTTTGCGTTTAACTTTAGATTAAACTTGAAAGATGCATCTTCGAAATAGCAGTTTATTTGCCTTTGCACTTCTTTAGCAAAATAAGAACGTGCGCTAGTAATTGACTCATTAGAATTGAGGTCAATTCTAATGACTTCATCATTTGTTACTTTAATAGCCAATAGGCCTACAGGTGTGTTAATAACAAAATCTTCAACTTCACACATTATATCAGCATTGTTCAAGCCGTTGTCACCCATACTTTAGTTGTCTTTTATTGTTTATTAGTCTCATATGATTTACCAAGCCGTTTAATTCCTAGCCTATTAAAACTGCTTTTTAAACCATTCGGAGTTTTCTTCTAAAAATAGCTTATCTGCATCAGTAAGGCTTTCCAGCGATTGCTTTACGATAATAAGTTGCTTGTCTAATAAAGCTAATTGCACTTCCGTTTCTTTAATCAAAAACTCACTATTATTCCCAATTGACGAATCACTCTGCTTTTTGAAACGCGCTAAGTTATCAAGTAAAACATTTCTAATAGTTTCAAACTGGCTGACTGACTGATTAGTATCATCTTTATTGCGGTTTAGAAAATAAAGACCGCCCATCACTTTTTGTGATATTTTAAAAACTTGGTTTAAATCTTCTATTTCAGTATCTTGTAAAATAATCTCAATTTTTGAATAAGCATTTGATTTTTTTAAAAAAGCAATCACTTGCTTACTCTTATTAAAGTCAAATTGCTGACTATATTCGGCAAGTTCAGGATACTCGGCATTCAAAAGGGATATCTTTAGAGTTGTTGATTTAAATGCAATAACTTGCTGACGGGTAAGGCTATCGGATACAACCATTGATTCTGCTATTAATAAAGAGCTGTGTACAGTTGAAAGAATAAAAAACCATGAGTATAAATACTTGTTCATTCATTTTTCTAGCTATAAAAGGTTATTGATACTTTAGCAATTTCTGATGTTTTTCGCTAGGCAAAAAAAAACACTCAAATTTGAGTGTTTTTCATCGATATGGTGGGTCGTGGGCGATTCGAACGCCCGACCAATTGATTAAAAGTCAACTGCTCTACCGGCTGAGCTAACGACCCGATGCGGAGCGCATTATCCGTTATTTAAAAAAAAACACAAGCCTTTATTTAAAAATATTATCATATTTATTCTCTATTTTTGCACTCCGCTCAAATTGTAGTCAATTTCAAGCTAGGTTCCAGTACTTCATTAATCAACAGACAGCTCTTTTAGCCTTTGATAGCCATTTTTTACAACATCAATGGCTGTTTGAACCTCTTCTTTGGTAGTAAATCGACCAAATGAGAAACGCAGTGAGCTATGCGAGGCTTGATCTGACAAACCAATAGTTTTTAGTACATAAGAAGGCTCTACGCTCGCAGATGTGCAAGCAGATCCGGATGAAATAGCGAGATCTTTGAATGCCATGATTAACAATTCACTATCAACGCCTTCAAATTGAAGGTTAATGATACCGGGTACCATTTTCTCTATTGTTTTGTGGTTTTCAATACCGCCATTCACTGAAATCCCTTGAATAACCATTACACCTTCTATAAAAAGCTGTTTACATTCAAAAGTATGTTGTTGTTTCGATTCTAACTCTTGACGCGCAAGCTCAAAAGCTAAGCCCATTCCAACGATTTGGTGAGTGGCTAGAGTGCCTGAGCGTAGGCCTCTTTCGTGCCCTCCACCATGAATTTGAGCGGTAACATTAGGTTGTTGATTGATTCGCGCATAAAGCGCGCCCATGCCTTTCGGCGCATAAATTTTATGCGCCGAAAAAGACATAAAATCAGCTTTAAGCAAGTTTAAATCGATACTGAGTTTTCCTGCTGCTTGTGCGGCATCTACATGGAATAAAATATTGTTTTTATGAGCAACTTCACCTATTTCAGCGATTGGTTGTATGCTCCCTAACTCATTATTAACCATCATTATTGTTATCAGTATCGTGTCTTCTTGAATGATCGAGGCAACCTGTTCTGCTGAAATATAGCCGTTAGAATTAGGGACTAAATAACTCACGCTAAAACCTTTTGTTTCTAAGTAGGTACAGCAATCTAGAACGGCTTTATGCTCAAATGCGCTGGTAATAATATGGCCCTTGCCGTTAGCTTCTGCAATACCTTTAATCGCCAAATTATCTGATTCTGTTGCGCCTGACGTCCAAATAATCTCTCTAGGGTCAGCGCCAATTAGGTCCGCTACTTGATTTCTTGCAATATCGACCAGTTCTTCCGCTTGCCATCCAAAACGATGAGAGCGAGATGCAGGGTTGCCAAAGTGACCATCAATACTTAAGCAATTAATCATCGCTTTTACAACTTTTGGATCAACAGGCGTAGTCGCGGCATAGTCTAAATATATAGGTAGTTTCATTTTAATTAAGTCTATTATCTATTTCAATTCAGTGATCATGATTCTTCTTGTTCATTTAAAAAATCATTGGACTCAATTCCAGGAATGTCCAACGATTTAACATCAATGCCTTTATCTTCCATGGCTTTCAATAATAACTGCATTTGTTGATCAACGCCTCTCGAATGTTTTAGAATGCTCGAAATAACTTGTGAAACTGGATCATAACATTTTTCACTTTCGCCATAAGCTTCAA
>Ga0307492_10001199_pt1 | contig 10785 bp, 11 predicted proteins | sample SI3LmetaG_FD_202365 | JGI IMG/M metagenome (GOLD analysis project Ga0307492, IMG submission 202365) | Sea-ice brine microbial communities from Beaufort Sea near Barrow, Alaska, United States - SI3L | ecosystem: Environmental > Aquatic > Marine > Coastal | place: USA: Alaska | collected 2017-05-06
ATGAAAAATATCAGGCTATATTCACCCGCGATATGACCCCAGATCAATCTGTTGAGCTTATCAGCTGGTTAGTTAAACAGAAATAACAACGCCGGTCTTCGGGCTTCGGGCTACCAGCTACCAGCTAAAAGATAAAAGCTTATCACCACAGAGAAAAGGAGCCCTAAGGCTTCACAGAGGAAAAGATTCAACATCTTGTTTGTTTTTTCCTCTGTGCATCTTTGTGGTAGTAATTTTATTCTTTTAACCAACGTCATATCTCCCAAAAGCATATTAAACTGATCAGTTAATTAGTTGTTATACAGAATGTGGGAGAACAATAAATGTATTAACAAAATATTACTTTTAGCCGGTAAATGGGCGAACCTAGAAACAGCAGCAAATTAATAGCGTTGTTAACTTTGGTCCCAATACAACAATATTGTTGTTTTAGAGTCACAAACATTACAATAAAGATGTTAACTATCTGACTGTTTTGTGCCAACGGTCATTCGTAGGTCTTTCAATGAACGATCCCAAATAGCAGAAAGCTGCCAGTCGCGTTTGGCTCTTTCAATTGGAACTTTGAGCCTAAAAGGAGACGGTGGAATGATTAGCTTCTCAATCGTTCATACTCCACTTGCGTGCTGAAAGCAGATATCTAACACCGCAACAACGGCGAAAATCGAGCCACCGCCCCAGATAAGTCTGTTTGAGCAAAAGCCGTTCATCATCATAAACAAAAGCAATATTCAAAACTGGTTTGCACAACAGCGGGATGCGCTTTTTTTAAATTCCGCATTAAGTGAAAACAGTTGAGTAATACCAATCAGTAATGATTTGTGATCTAATGTGGCAATGAATTAGCCACTATTTTAATTAACTTGTATTAAGCGACAATTAACTTGAAACTTGATACATCACAACACCTTTTAGCTCTATCAAGAGCGGAAACGAATGCACGTAAACGCCTTCGCTTATTAGCGATATCCCATTTTCTTGAAGGTAAAAACCGGACACAGATTGCCCTCGACTTAAAAGTAAGCAGACGCAGTGTCAACACATGGGTGAGCAACTATTTATCAGATGGGATAGCAGGCTTGGAAGCCAAAAAAGCCCTAGGACGCGTTTGTCCTTTATCGATAGAGCAGCGAGAGCTATTGTTCGATTATATTGACAAGCAAAGTCGCAGCAACAAAGGAGGCCGTTTAACAGGTGAGGCAATTCGGCTCTATATTGCTGACGAATTTCAAATAAACTACCATCCTAATGCCATATACAAACTTCTCCATTTATTAAATTTCAGCTGGATAACCAGTCGTTCAAAGCATACGAAGCAATCCCAAGAAGCTCAAGATGAGTTTAAAAAAACTGCAAATTGAAACGATCAACTTGATCCCTAAGCATATAACACTAGATAAGGTGGATTACTGGTTTCAGGATGAAGCGAGGATAGGTCAACAAAATACCACTACACGTTTATGGGCACAAAAAGGCAGTCGTCCACGTGCGGTTAAGCAACAACAATTTGAATATGCGGGGCATCCCATGCTTATATTTTTGGAGCGACCTGTTCAAGTAATGGACGAACGGAGGCGATTTTAGCTCCTTGGGTGAACAAAGACGTGATGCAACAACATCTTGAATTGATATCAGCAGCGACCGAAACAGGTCGCCATGCTGTGGTGATAATGGATGGAGCTGGCTACGCCAACATCACTCGGCAAATCGTTGCTTTGACTCATATGAGGATATCTTAGACGCTTGTACAACAGCATGGAATGACTTTGTTAGCGACCTAAAACGTGTCACCAAAATGTGTAATAGAGACTGGCTGGATGTGAGCAGGACTTAAGATGGAATGGTATAATAGGCGAGAAATCGCCAATTTTCACTCCCTCAAGGACATAAAAGAGATGTCAATATGGAAAATATGAGGCAACATGTATTTTGATTTTATGAAGAATGACTTTTTATTCTATACACAGGTACCGAACGAAGTAGTCAGGTGGTTTTCTACCGCTATTTATAACAAATTGAATACAATCGTCTTAACTAGTCACTTCACTTAGAATAACAATAATAGGGTTTGATGGAGATATTCACCAACATAGGAAATTGGATTACCGAGCATGAGGTTATACTCAGCGGCGCGGTTGCCATATGCGCTTTGATCGGTTTAGTGTGGACGGCTTTAATTAGATTGAAGCGGAAAATGACTGATAGCCGTAATAATGCTACAGATATAACAGCCAATTTGAAAAACCAGCCAATCACCCTTACTCAGCTAAGTTCACCAGCACCATATCCAATTCACTACGTTGAATGCGACGGCTTGCGTATCGCCTACGCCAAGTTCGGCAAAGGCCCGCACAATATTCTCTTTGCGCCGGGCATTATCTCCCACCTCAATATTTCGTCTCACTTGCCCCCTAGCAGAGATACGGCGGCGGCTATTGGTGAATTCTCAAACATAGTGACTTTTGATAAACGAGGACAGGGCCTATCTGACCCGTGCCCTCATGTCCCTAACCTCGATGAACGAGTACACGATATTGAAGCGGTCATGGATGCAGCCGGCCAAGATAAAACGATTTTGTTCGGCGTATCCGAGGGCGGAGCCATGTGTATAAAGTTCGCTCTTGAATATCCGGAACGGGTAAAAGGGCTAATTCTTTTAGGTTCTACAGCAAGTTGGTTACAGAGGCCGGACTTTCCCGGTGGGATCGAAGAAGCAATGCTTGACTCCCTAGCGCCAGCTTGGGGAACGGGGAGCTTAAGGTATATGTTCTATCCTAGTATCTCTAAGGAAATGATGGATGATAAGACGTACCGAGCATGCGAACGGCTAATAGCGACGCGTGAGTCAATAAAACGCTTAACCGAGTTTATGAAAAATGTTGATGTACGGGATATGCTACCTAAAATAGAATGCCCTACGTTAGTGCTACATTTTTCTGGCGATATGTCGGTTCCTGTGCGTTTGGGCCGGGCAATGGCCGATGCAATACCCAATGCTGAGTTTTTAGAGCTACCTGGAGTTGATCACGGCGACTTATCATCAGCGCCGGAAGGTCTAGAGCGTGTGCGAATTTTTGCAGAATCACTCGTTTAGTATACTTGTGCCTCATACTGATCAAGTTTGCACTAAACCAAAGCGCGCCCAAACAAAGGCAACTCACTAAGGCAAAACTTCAGCCCCAGTTCGATGTTCGATGTTCGATTTCCAGAAAGCCTTGCCCTTCTTCAACTTACCGCCAATCCCAACCGACCGCTTAAGAATTAGGTCAAGTTACTTGATTAATAAGACTTTTAATTAATTAGGGGTACCCATAGACTTTTAATCAACGTAAGCGACTAATAAACCTACGTCCTTATGCTACCTATCAATCTGCTGCATAATTTACTCATCATAAACGTATGAGTAAAACAAAGTGTTCGTAATCAAAAATACAAACGAAGACGCTCAGTTTTGGCCAGTATGAATAAATCAGGGGTACCAGAGTCTTATTAATCAAGTAACTTGACCCCCTATTTTTTTTTTCATAGCCTGCCCCTGGGTGAAGAACATTTTAAAGTAGTAATTCAAAGCCCGCGCCCACCACCAAGCAAGCCAAGCCAATGAGTAAGCCTTTGCCTAAACCTTCCATATTCTCAAACATGTTTTTTCCTCTTAAGTTAATTACAGCTCAATTGAGCTTCTTTAAATCGGCTCGTACTTCGCGAACACTTAGCTCTTCGACTGTTCTTCGCAATTCCAACCAAATTGGCATTGGCACGACTAGGCTCCAGAAATTTATTAGCTATTATGGCTGATCTCATCAATCAGTGATCGTAGCTTAGCCGACTTAGCAGCCCCATATAAGTCAGGATATATTGTTGAGCAATTAACCCCCAAGTGCTCTAAGCCTTCATAAACTTCCAAAATTATGGAGTACGGAATTAGTATTCTTTTCAAGTATCGGCTATGGCCGCTTTCTGATAGAAAATTACAATGCGCGTTGTACTTTCTAACCTTACCTTCATAAATTCGTTCTCGAATATAAGTGAAAACACCTAATTGAGATGCGATGTTCGCATTATTACCACTCGGTATTTTTGCGACATGAAGAGACGCCCCATCTGACCGATGATTCCAAACTTTAGAAGATAAGCGGGATCCTATGCCTATATCAAGGACATATAAGGCACAGCATGTCGCTTCAGAACTATTCGGATTTGTTTTATCTCGAAGATTCTTGTGGTGAAAATTAAGTGCGCCTGAAACTGCAAAAAAAATAGCGGCCAAAGGCCCCTCAGACCAATCCAGCAGCCTCGTAGGCATCTCCGCATGCTGAGCATAAGCCAAGTACTGGACCTGTTCTTTTTCAGGGAAATCAATGAAGACGATCAGAGCTGGTGATGTGAAATGGCAATCCTCTTATGGTTTAATGGAATCGAAGGAAAGTAATGAAGCATGGGACGTTACTGTCACATGCTTCAGCGACGACACAATTAATAGTAAACGATGGAGTTGCAGATAATTCTCGCGCAATCATTCCACAACGCAACTTGATAATCACTGCCACCACGAAATTTATTACCGTTGACTGAACCAACCGCTTTACGTAATTGATGGTTGCGCTGTGTATTAAACAACATCGGATATTTGGGTATCAAGCGAAATGGCATATCCAGTAGCTTTTGCTTGCGTTACATAGTTCACATCCTTTGTATATGTTATCCATTCAGAGTTGCCTTTATTGTCTATGGATGGGGTGTTAATCTGCAGCGCATTATTTTGATTTGCGCCGGTAAGATCATCGAAGACTGTGTGTACACCTCCGCACAGAAGTGGATTTGCAGATGTATTTGTCGACAAATGGTTGCCGCTGATAGGCTGGCTTTTGTTGTTCTCAGCAATTAAGTCTAGTTTTATATATTTACCGGTGGCTTGTATTCCAATAGCGTAGACTTCGACCTTACCCTCCACATCGGATAAAAAATGTTTGGATGATGCATACCAGCTGGTTGAGGATTCGGGATAGCTGGAAACGCCAAATTTTGTTTGCTGATTAATTTCATGAACTGAAAATCCTCCTCCAACTAGTGCATAGCCCTTTTTGATTTCAGCACTAGCGCTATTAAGCCCAGTTGCTTTTTTGCTCATTTGGGAGACTACATTAACACTCAACAAATCAAATGGATCTAAGATTGAGATAGCATAGACTTCGAGTTGCTGGTTTCCATTAGCGGGGGTTTCAACATCGTGTGATTGTACTTCCCATGCAGTTATCTCCGTATCTGTTCCTTGGGGAGCACATACGTTAAGAAAGCTGCTACTATTTTGGGGAACACTCCCACCTCCACCAATAATTTTATAAGCAGGATTTACTGTGCAATTTTCCTGAACAAAAACATACGGTTCGAGAGGCTTTGACATAGACCAAATGCGAGGCTTAGCAAGAGAGGTCGCTAGCATTGAGTATTTTACATACTCATCCAATATTTCAGATGCTTTACCGTCGATGAGATCAGAAAAAGCGACAGGCTGATCTGCAAAAGCTATAGCGATTTCTGAACTGTTACAACTTTTTATCCAGCCAGAAATATCACTAATACTAATTGCTCCCTGAGCGTCACCGCCCACTACTTCGGCTTTCTGGGTTCCGTGATATTGAGAAATTTCCTGTTCAACAGCGATTGCTGCAGTCGCTGTAGCTTTTGCTGTGCCAATACCATTGTATTCAGCGGATACTTTGACTGACAGCGAATCTTTTTGTATTTGAGTTAAATTAGAAGCGGAGACTTGGATATTCAAAAGCCCTCCAGTAATAACTGATGTGATCAAATGAGTTCCCCATTGATCAACAAATGCCTTGGCTGTGGCGCAATTTGTTATCCCCTTTAATTGAGAAATAAGGCCGGTTTTTAATAAGGGTAAAATTCCATTATCCTGGCTGATCTTGAAGTTTTTTGTGACAATTTTAACCGTAAGTAGAGCTTCATAGCTTGAAGATCGCATATCAGTTAATTTTGAAAATTCCGATTGGATCGATCCACTGTAAAACCCGTATGATCCGGAAAGCCCAAACGACCCGGAATATTGGTTAATTAAAGAATGTTTATTTTCTGACTCTGTAAAATTACTAGTCAGGTAACTTAATTTTGTGGTCAATTCAGTTGGTGCTGTAGCCCAAGCTGGAATAAGCCCTTGGTTTTCTGCAAATAGATTTTCTAGGTCTGCGGTAATCAAGTTAAAACTATTAAGTAAAATTTTTTCAGTCATATTAGTTCCTTTAAAAAATAAATATTATTTGGGTATAGGTAAAATAAAACGTCATTTTTCATGAAATGAAAATACATGATGCCTTATATTTTCGGAGTTTGTCAAACTAGTTGTCGCGATCACATTACTTTACACCTTCAACTTCAACTTTAACGCTATTTCGTGCCGGATTTAAGTGTACTTCTTCAGGTAGATCCCAGTTACGAATGTCACCTCGCCAACGGCTAGGGTTTCGTTCTTTTGCACGTTGGTAAACTGCTTTTCTTTTGTCCAATACCCTGTCTGCCAGTCCAGAATGCCGTTGATGTGGCGTAATGAACTTGATACCACTGTGTTTATGACTGAAATTGTACCAATGGCTAAACGTCAACACCCAGTCTCGTGCTTTTTCTATGCTTTCAAACCCCTTGTAAGGATAGTCAGGCCGGTATTTGCATGTTTTGAATATAGACTCTGCATACGCATTATCATTGCTAACACGTGGACGACTAAAAGACGTGGCAACGCCTAATTGGTATAACGTTTCAAGCATTGACGAGCCTTTCATTGGGCTGCCATTATCCGAATGAAGCACAAGTGGTTTGTCTTGAACCTCTTCTCGTAAATGCGCTTTGCGGATCAATTTCGCTGCATTTTGCGCTGATTCATCTTCATGGATCTCCCATCCAACGATCTTTCGACTGTATATATCCAGTATTAAATATAGGTAATAATAGATCCCTTTAGCAGGGCCGGGTAACCAGGTAATGTCCCAACACCACACCTGATTTGGTCCATTAGCAGTATGGGTAGTCGGTTGTTTTGCTCCATTGACTTGACTACGCCCCCGCTTGTTTTGCAATTTTTCGGTATGAAGAATGCGATAACATGTCGACTCAGACGCAATATAAATACCCTCATCAGCCAAGGCTGGAATGATTTGGCTCGGCGGCATACTTTTAAATTTACTACTATTAACTGTCTCAAGTACATGCTCTCGCTCTGCCGGTGACAGTTTATTCTTAGGCTCTGGATGAATGGCCTGAGGCCTTCCATCCGTTCTGATACCGCCACAGGCAACCCAGCGCTGATAGGTTCGCACACTTATTTCAAGTTCAATGCAGGCTTTAAATTTAGCTGCACCAGCCAAGACGGCTTCACTAATTAAATCGACGGCGCACAAGCGATCTGAGTCAAGGATCATTCGTCCTCGGCTTCCCCCCAGATCGCATTTGCTTTTTTTCTTAATACCAACAAGGCTGCAGTTTCAGCCAGCGCTTTGTCTTTCCTACGTAATTCTTTTTCTAATGATGAGATTTGATTTTTATCTTTTCTTGCTTCGACCTTAGCTAATTTTTCATGCTCTTTTACATTGGCATTAGCATCCACACAAGCGCTTTTCCACATCGCAATTTGTTCGCTATAGAGTCCCTTTTTACGACAATATTGGGCTAACTCAGCTTCATTCAAAGACGCAGTCTCTAATACCACTGCAAATTTATTAGCTGAAGTCCATTGTTCAGCATTATTTCCATCACCAGGCACTAACTGCCCCTTATTAGTGGCTTGTTTGCGCCAATTGTACAAGGTTGACTCAGTAATCCCCATATCTAAAGATAACTGATTAATCGACATGTTATTGGGCGGCATCATTTTTTTAAGTGCTGCCTCTTTTCTTTCTAATGAATACTGTTTCATTGTGATCTCACGCCCTCTACTTAATTTAATTGATTAAATTATGAGCGCGACAGGTAGTCTGACAGAGAGGCTTTTCTATATTCACCTCTCTTTTATATCCTTGAGGGAGTGAAAGTCGGCGATTTTTCGTCTATTCATCAACTGTTTCCTCGTAATTCAGAATTCAAGACAAGCGCCTCCCGCTGTTGTGCAAACCAGATTTTGAATATTGCTTTTATTTCTTTTATTCAAACAGGCTTATCTGAGGCGGTGCTCTACTTTGTGGGGGCAATAATTCGACGACTTCGTCATTTTTTGTATTCAGGTGACTGAGTATCTTTTGGATCACCAATGGATGTTCATTAGACACATCCCTGTGTCTACCCCTTCGGGCAGCATTCGCTGTGCAAATCGGCTTTCCTGCCGATTTGTCGATGCTCGCTATAACCTTAACTGCACCACCGCATTGCTCACAGGTTTCAATGTCGATGTTAAAAACCCGTTTAAGTCTTTGCGCCCAGGTCATCGATTGGTGTTTTTGTGCCCTCGTTTTTTCCTGCCCTGTCGGCAATGCTTTTTTTGCCTTATTTCGTAAGGCTGGTGTTATTGTCACGCGGTGCCGACTGTTTGGCGCAAATACGCCATGAAACCTAGTGAGGTTTACGCGGGGTTTGGGTACCAAGGCCGCTAAACGGGCAATAAAATCCAGAGGCTCAAAGATGGCATGACTGCGCCGGTCACCGGTGGTGCCGTCACGGTAGGGTGTTTTGAGTTGGTAACGAACCTTGCCGTAAGTCGTTATTGCCAAGCGTTTTTCTGATACCCCAGAGCGGGTAATATAACGGCACAGCCTTTCCAGTTTACACCTATCCTGTGCATTGCTCATGACACCTGCATGGAGACTGAAGCCTGCCACGTTTGCGGCACAGCCTGCCGCAAGCCCTTGTTCTGCCATAGGTGCAATGGTTTGCAAGGTAAAGACCTTTCGTCCTTGCTGTTTGCCTGTAGCGATGCGATAAGTAATGGAATACCCGTGAATTTGCAACATCGGATCGTCTTCCAGCCCATCCAAAGCCAGGTAGTCATTGTCATCATCCCTCACTAATAAGCCCTCGCGCTCAAGAAAACCCGCCACACGCTGGCTAATGCGGTGCTAAGGTAGAAAGTCGACATACAGATACGGTTATCCAAGCGTTGATCAAACAGTCTCGAAAGTTACCTAGCGAGTTGTATAAATCATTAACTTGGGATCGTGGCTCAGAGCTCTCTGCTCACAAAGACTTTACTCTGGCGACGGACATCGAAGTCTATTTCTGTGACCCTTATAGTCCATGGCAACGAGGCTCTAATGAGAATACAAACAGACTATTAAGGCAATACTTTCCAAAAGGTACTGATTTATCGATACACTCTCAGTCTAAGCTGAGTGCGGTAGCGCGACAGCTAAATGAGCGGCCTCGTAAAACACTTGAATACGAAACACCAGCCGAACGGTTTAACGCGTGTGTTGCGTCGACCGGTTGAGATCACAACCCATTACAGTCAATCGGGCACTTTGCTTCAGAGGCAGCTTCCGCCAAAAGCGGCCATTTGAAAAAACGAATTGCTTATTCTTATTCCGGTACTACTTTCTTCCAGACCAAACGCACATCTCGCTCCGGCATTGGGCTAAGGATGAGTAGATCATCCTGAAAAATATAGGCGCGATCTACATCCAACACACTGTCGTTATTGACGTGGCCCCGTCTGTAATGTGTGACAACTTTATTTTCGCTATCGACACTATAGGTACCGTAATATGCTACATAACCATTCACATATTCGGGAATGGTTCTTAGTATTTCTGAACCAGCTTCCCGGTCTTCCAAATGCAATTGTGCCGCCATAATTCCACTTGGCGTATAAATAATGCTTCCCCGAAACCGCGTAGTCGCCGGGGCGACATTCCGCCAATCACCTTGATCGTCTTTTCGCTCGATCTTGGTTAATTCCCACGCACCAAGAAAAGCGTTTCGATCCTGTGCAAAACTCGTTTGCGCGCAGATCACATATGTAAGTAAAAGAGTTAGAGTTCTAATCATATTATTTTCCCTGAATTGTGAGGAGATTACGATAAATGGATTGCGGGATCCAATTGGCACTAGTTGAGAGTCCGCTTTGGGTCGACTGGAGCCAATGCCAGACAATTGCCGAATGGCTATAACGAGTATCTTACCGACGACTAGGTTTGTAAAGACCTAGCTGCCGATCTTTATAGATTAGACTTCAGTTTGTTCTGCCATTTCAAGTGCGTCGTCCACCTCAACACCCAAATATCTGACGGTGCTTTCTAATTTAGTGTGGCCAAGCAATAGTTGTACTGCCCTGAGGTTCTTCGTACGCTTATAGATCAGTGCTGGCTTTGTTCTGCGTATCGAGTGGGTAGCACACCTACTTAATAAGCCACCCAAAAATTACTTAATAAGCCACCCATAATAAAATTACCCATAATAAAATTAAATAAAAAGTACATGTTTCTTACTTAATTTTTGGACTTGAAATATTAGATAGGTAAAAGCAGCGGGAAAACTTTGTTTATGTTGGCTGTATTTGGGGTAGTTAGAGTGAACCCCTGATTTTTATGCATATTTTGTCCTCTTCAATTTAAAAAGTACAAAACAGGGTAAATGTTTGTTGGGTATCCCTACGATAGCAGTCGTTTGGCCTGCCTCATCCCACCTATCCGTTTTCTGTGGGTATGGGTTTTGAAGTTTTTCATCATCGGCTCTGCACCCGCTGCATAACAAAAGTGTTGTTCGAATTCGGTAGTCAGGGTTATCCATTGCTCTTCAGAAAGACCTAATCGGCTCATTACGCATGAATTTCTGGCTCATTAATGTACC
>Ga0307492_10001200_pt1 | contig 10781 bp, 10 predicted proteins | sample SI3LmetaG_FD_202365 | JGI IMG/M metagenome (GOLD analysis project Ga0307492, IMG submission 202365) | Sea-ice brine microbial communities from Beaufort Sea near Barrow, Alaska, United States - SI3L | ecosystem: Environmental > Aquatic > Marine > Coastal | place: USA: Alaska | collected 2017-05-06
CCCGGCCGCAGCGGAACAGGCGATTATCGAACGCTTAACAGCCTTGGGCGAACCGGCACTGACGATCGGCCAAATCGAAGCCAGGAACGGTGCCAGTGTCTTAATTGATGGCCTCAACGACGCATGAACGTGGAAAAAATAGTCGTGGAAAAAATAGTCGTGGAAAATATAGTCGTGAAAAAAATAGTCGTCCTAATCAGTGGCGGCGGCAGCAACCTCCAGGCCATACTCGATGCCTGCGCCGACCAGCGCGTAGCCGGTCGGGTGGTAGCGGTGATCTCCAATCGACCCGCCGTGATGGGTTTGCAACGGGCCGTGAAACAGGGTGCCGACGCCATCACCCTGGACCATACCCAGTTTGCCTCGCGAACTTTGTTCGATCAGGCCCTACAGCAACGTATCGACTTCTATCAACCCGACCTGGTCGTCTTGGCCGGTTTTATGCGCATTCTAACTGCCGACCTGGTGGCGCACTATGAGGGTCGAATGATTAACATCCACCCGTCCCTGCTGCCCAAATACCCGGGCTTGCAGACCCATGAGCGGGCACTGGCGGCCGGTGACAGCCAGGCGGGCGCAACGGTACATCTGGTAACCGCCGAACTCGATGGTGGCCCATTGCTGGCCCAGGCCGAAGTTGCGATTGATGACCAAGACGATGCCCTAAGCCTGGCGAAGAAGGTATTGGTCGCGGAGCACCGACTCTACCCGCAGGTTTTGTCCTGGCTATGCTCTAACCGCCTAACCTTTGCCAAAGGCTTACCCCAGTTTGATGGTGAAACGCTTCTGTTTCCCAAAAAAATAGATAATACTCCACACTAATTAACCTTTTCGGACTGCTAACCCTTTATGCCATTGCCATCGAGTTGTAAGACCCTAGTTGTTTTTTTGGTCGCCTGCCTGATGGCCGTCCATGCCCTAGCCTTGAGTAACTATCGCGCCGATATCACCGCCACCCGGCACGGCACCTTTGATATAAAACTCGATGGCGTAATCACCTTCCGGTCCGATGCCCAGGGTGACTGGTCGCTGGAGATCAAGACAAAGGGCGGCCCAATCAATTCCTTCGAGCGCTCGGTCGGCGAAACGGTAGACGGGCAATTCCGGCCACTGCGCTACCAACGTGATACCAAAGTGTTGTTTTTTAAGGAACATGTCGACTGGCAATTTGACTGGACCAAGGCATCGCTCAGCGGGCAGGTTAAGAAGAAAGCCTATCAATACAGCCTGGGCAACACGATCCACGATCCAATGAGTTTTCAGTTGCCGCTGCGTGCGGCCCTATTGCAGGGTGAAAAAAGCTTTGAATTTCAATTTATGCGCTACACCCGTCCGGAACGGCTAAAATTCGAAGTCATAGGGGAAGAAATGCTTATTCTGGACCAGGGTCGAGTCCATACGCTGATTTTAAAACAGATTACGCCGATCCAATCCGACCAAAAAAAGTTGATTTGGGTCGCACCCAAACTGGATTTTGTACCGATTCGATTTACCACTTTCGAAGATGACGAAATAAAGGACGATATACTGGTTAAACGGCTCTGGCTGAATGATCAGGAAGTTAACTTTTAATCCCCCGAGTTACCCATTGATGATGCCAGCCGGGAACTAAGCCAATGAAAATTGCCGTATTCAGCAGCAAACCCTATGACCAGACGCACCTAACGGCTGCTAACCAGGGTCAACACGAGCTAACCTTTTTTGAGCCCCATCTGGATGAACAGACCGCTATTCTAGCCAAGGGCTTTGATATAGTGTGCTGCTTTGTCAACGACACTCTGTCGGCGCCGGTGATCCGGACCCTGGCCGATCATCAGATTAAAATGATCGCATTGCGCTGTGCCGGCTTTAACAACGTCGACCTGGTTGAGGCCGCTGCCTGCGGCATACTGGTCGCCCGGGTGCCAGAATACTCGCCCTATGCCGTTGCCGAACACGCCGTGGCCCTGGCCCTATCGCTAAATCGTAATCTGCACCGTGCCCATAACCGGGTGCGTGAAAATGACTATTCCCTGCACGGTCTGCTCGGTTTCGACATGCACGGCAAAACGGTAGGGGTTGTTGGCACGGGCAAGATTGGCCTGGCCTTTATTAACATCCTATTGGGCTTTGGCTGCCGGGTGAACTGTTTTGACCCCTTCCCCAACCCAGAAGTGGAAAAGACCGCCGCGACCTATGTGCCACTTGAGCAGATCTGGACCGACAGCGATATCATCTCATTGCATTGCCCACTACTGCCCTCGACCCGCCACATCATCAACAGCAACTCGATCCATCAGATGAAACCAGGCCTAATGCTCATCAATACCAGCCGCGGTGCTCTGATTGATACCCGGGCCGTAATTGACGCCCTAAAACAAGGCCGTATCGGCTATTTGGGTTTGGATGTCTATGAAGAGGAGGCCGATCTCTTCTTCGAGGACAATTCCGATGAAATACTGCACGATGATATGTTCGCCCGGTTACAGACCTTTAAAAATGTCATGATCACCGGACATCAGGCGTTTTTCACCAAGGAAGCCCTAACCGCGATCGCCGACATCACGCTGCGCAATATCAATGGCCTGGACAACAACGATCTAACGGCTATCTGCCAAGTCAAATAAGCCCACCAGCAGACCGAGCTGCGCCACGTCGGTTGCGCACTCTAGAGCAGCCAGCAGCGTGGGAACGGACATGTTTATGATCCGGTTCAGCCCCGTTTAAACAGAGTAGCGCTTTGTGGAGCACTGGCCTCTAAAATACATTCACATAACGTATAATATTCAATATCGGTATTTAAAATTCGTATAATCAACCAAAGTGGATTGCATGTTCGCCCTAGAATCGATTTTGCTCAACCCCTTTTGCGCAGAATCGGATCGAAACTCGCGGCCAACGTAGACGCCAGATCCGGTCCTGGCAGCCCTAAAAATAGGGCGCCGGAATCTCCTCGGCGACATCGATAATCAGGCGGCGAATCCAGCGATGGGCCGGGTCATGATGCAACAGCGGGCTCCAGACCATTTTCAACAATAGCGAGGGGATTTCAAACGGCGGTGCCTTGACCGCCAAACGCGGGTTGCGTGCCTGCAAGTGGGCGGCGCGCGCCGGGATGGTAACGATCAGATTGTTCTCTTCGGCGAGCAACATGGCCACCTGGTAGTGCCGAGTAAAGACTGCTATATCGCGCTTTTTGCCCATCTGATGGAGAATATCATCCACGAAGCCCAGCTTTTGCACATCGCTCGGATCGACGCCAACACCGACACCATAGCCGGTTTTACTGACCCACACATGGCGCGATTTGAGGTAATTGACCAGGCTGAAGTGCTCCAGAATCGGGTTATCGGTACTGAGCATGCAACAGAAGTTATCGGTCCAGACCGTCATCTGATGAAAGGATTGGGGCAGCGAATCAAAGCGATTGATCACCATGTCGACCCGGCCTTGTTCAACGTCTGAGAAATTGACATCACTGGGCGTCATTACATCCAGGGCGACGCCCGGTGCCTCCACTGTCAGCCGCTTGAGCAGGGCCGGTAAGAGGGTCGATTCGGCATAATCGCTGGCCATAATACGAAACACACGCCGGCTCTCCAGCGCGTCGAAGTGAGCCCGTGGCTGTACCACCTTTTCCAACGACTGTAACGCCAAGCGCAACATCGGCTCCAGCTCTCGGGCTCGTTCTGTGGGGGTCATGCCATCACTGGTGCGGATTAACAGTGGATCGCCAAACAGATCCCGCAATCGACGCAGTCCGTTACTCATCGCCGGCTGGCTAATACCCAATTTTTGCGCGGCCCGAGTAACACTTCGCTCGCGTAATAAGGCATCTAGATAGACTAAGAGGTTCATGTCGACTCGATTGAGCTGCATTTCTAATATCCCTTCGATACTTTTCTATTTTCAGCGAAATTTCGCTGGATATATAAATTCTTCCGCTTATTATTCACAAAACATATAAATAAAATTATACATATAAATTAGGCGAATCATACCCGTCTGCCTATTTTTGTGCTTAGCCACCGGATAAACATGGCGATAACGCCGTGTTATCGTTTGTGTTAAACACCAGCAGATGTCCGACTCAGATATAGGTGACGTTCGTAAGGAATATTTTTCCGTTGACCAGGCCCTGAAGGCGGCCGGTGATGACAAGAGCATGAACCCGTTCGGCAATGCTAATACCTAAAATATTAAGAACTAGAACGCCAAAGGCGACCCGAGGGTCGCCCTTTTCCTGCCTGCACCGGCGCCAAGCGGGCTCGGTCAGCCCGCCAGACTCTTGCGCACCATGCGCAACACCGACTCTTCATCGGTCAGCTGCATAATGTCCGCTCGACTCAACCAGCTCAGAGCATTGGATTCATGGCTCAACACCAGGCTTTCAGCAGCGCTGATAAACCAGAAGCGGACATCCAGGTGCCAGTGTTCGGGCTCGCTCGCTCGGGCTGGAATTCGATGGACATCGAGATCAAAGATTCCCGGTTGCGCCAAGACCAAATCGACCAGGCCGGTCTCTTCACGCGCCTCGCGCAGACTGGCCTGAACCAGATCAGCGTCGTCAGCATCGATATGACCGCCCGGTTGCAGCCACTTCGCAAGCTTTTTATGATGCAGCAAGACCGCGCGTTCGTGCCGGACATCGGTGATCCAGGCCGACCCGGTCAGATGACCGGCGAGCGTTGCACGTGACCAGTAGGCTGGGTTCGCGCGCACGAATTCAACGATACGCTGTTGCGCCTGCTGTTCGCCAGCATCGCTTGGGCTATGGTTGAGCAACTGGCTCAAGGCCTCTTGTTGCGAATACATGGGCATCTCATGCTAGGAAGAACGAAACGGCACTGTACGCCAGTGTCGCAGCTGAGCCAACAGCTTTAGAGCGTAGGCCTCCAAGCGCTGCATCGCCGAGAGTCTAACGTGCTGCCGCGGTGATAACGAGATTAACCCTAAACCACTGGCTCAGACGGGCGCGGCTGTGATGGCAAGGCATGCCGACAGATTGCATAGATGACTTGATAGAACTGCACCGACAGTCGCCCGGTATTGTAGGTCTGGCCAAATTCAGCACAGATCGCCTGCACCCGGGGCGCCAATTGGGCGTAACGATTCGCCGGTATATCGGGAAACAGATGGTGTTCAATCTGGTGACTGAGGTTACCGCTTAACAGATGAAACAACTTGCTGCCGGTAATATTACTGGAACCGCGCACTTGCCGAACATACCATTGGCCCGGCTGATTTTCGTCGATCGCACTGGCCGGAAAGAGCACCGTTTTGTCGGTAAAATGACCGCAAAAGATGATGATAAAGGTCCACAGACTGCGAATCACATTGGCCACCATATTGCCGGCCAAGACCGATAGGAACATGGGTCCGGCCAGCAGCGGAAAGACCAGGTAATCTTTAGCCAGCTGCCATTTCATCTTGTGCCAGGCCTCGGGATTTTGACGCGTCAGGTGCTTAAGATAGTTGATGCCCGGTTGCGGCTTGAAGTTGAGGTTTTGCAACGCCACGCCCCATTGGAAGGTAAAGGCAAAGAAGAAGGTATAGAGCGGTTGCAGCAGATACCAGGGGTTCCATTTTTGTTCGGCAAAGACGCGGATAAAGCCATAGCCAATATCCTCATCATGCTCTTCTATATTGGTGTAGGTGTGGTGTTTAAAGTTATGGGTTATACGCCAATTGTTGCTGGTACCCAGGATGTCCCATTCATATTTTTTGCCATTGAGATGTTTATCGCCCATAAAATCATATTGGCCGTGAATGACATTATGACCCACTTCCATATTGTCGAGAATTTTCGACAGCGCTAGGGCCGCCACCCCAATAAACCAAAAGGGTGGGATAAAGCTGAGCATCAGCGCCGCTCGACCGAGCACACCCAAATAGCGCACCGCGCGATAGATGCGCCGAATGTAGTCGGCATCCTGTTGGCCGAGCTCCTGCTTAATCTCGCCATGGAGCTGATCGATCGCTGCACCAAAGCGGCGGGTTTCATCCGCGCTCAATTCTCTGTACAAGGCCGTCATTACATCTCCAGGCTTATATCACTGAGGGCAGAATGGGTACAGGGTTTAAAGCCCGCCGCCGTGGCCTCATTGATGGAATGGTCACCCTGATGTTGAGTGATACCACTGATCTTATTGCAACTGCAGGTATTACAGGTCCCGCGGCGGCAACCCGAGGCCACGGCCACCCCGGCCCGCTCCAGGGCGTTCAATAGATTGACCCCGCTGGGGATGGTCACGGTGCGATTCTGTTTGGTGAGCCGAACCTGAATCGGCAAGCCGGGCTCGGCCGTTGCCAAGAGGGGCGAAAAAGATTCAAAATGAAAGTTGTTTACCAGTGGTGCGAAACGCTCGCGAATCTGGTCCACAAAGCCATCGTTACCACAGGCAAAGGCTTCAAAATGCGTTAGTCGGCCCTTCAGATCATCAAACCAGGCTGAGGTTTCCGCCAATAGCTTGGGGGTGCCATCGGAATTCCGTTCGAGGAACTGAGTCTCAAGAATTTTCAGTTCAAACCAACTGTGTTTTTGCGCCAAACTCTTCAGCCGGTCAACAAAGGCCAAATCCTGCGACGTCTTGCCCCAATAGACCAGCTGCACCGGCTGCTGGCGCAGGGACTGTGACCAGCTTTCTAACATGGAAATGATCGGCGTAATACCAATGCCGCCGGCTAAAAACAGCGTCGGCTTGTGATCAAAGCTGTGCACCGTCACATCGCCATAGACATCGCCCAGGGTAAAGGTCATGCCGCGGTGTGCGAATTGATTGAGATAGAAACTGACCTTGCCATTGGCGACCTTGCGCGTGGTAATGCGAAAGTAACGCCCGTGCACACCGCTGACCGAATAGCTACGCTGAACCAGATGACCGTTAATTTCCACGCCGATATTAATGTGTTGCCCAGGCACTACCCCAGCGAAATTGGCATTGGGTTTGAGCCAGATGGAAACCGCATCGGGCGTTTCCGAGACGACCTTAACGGCCCGCGCCACAACAGCGTGACGGCGCGACATCAGCCCCAGTTCGGCGCACCAAAAATCGTAAACCGGCTCAGGGAGCACCATATTTCGAACCAACAACAGCGTATCGGTGATTTTGTTCATACTTTTTACCGCTTGGTTAGACGGACAATTATAGTGAATTGTATACACTTGTCTAATAATGATCTGCAGAACAGCCGATAAAGTGTTAACTTATAGCCAGATCGAGATAAGCCTTAAGGATACATTGTGAGCCATTCCGAACACCCAAGCAAACGGACCGTCGGCCGTAAGGCCACCATCAGCCGAGACCAGCTTATCGCCGCAGCCCTTCGACTGGTCGGCCCGCACCGTTCTATCTCCTCGCTCAGCCTGCGAGAAATTACCCGTGAGGCCGGCATCGCGCCGAACAGCTTCTATCGACACTTTAAGAGTACCGAGGAACTGGCGATCTGTGTCATTGAACTGGCTGGCAGCACGCTGCGCAAGGTCGTCGGTCAAGCCCGCTATCGGGCCCAGGAGCTTAACAAAGGCATCGTGCGCATGTCAGTCGAAACCTTTATTGAGCAACTCTATGCCGACGGCCACTATCTGCCAATTCTACTGCGCGAAGGCGTTATCGGGTCGGACCGCTTTAAGCATGCCGTCCGCCAACAGTTGAGCTTTTTTGAACAGGAACTGACCGAAGACCTGATCGCCATTGCCAACCGATCGGAACTGTCACCAGCAGCCCCGGCGCTGATCGCCCGGGCCATTACTCGTTTGGTGTTTGCCATGGGTGCCGATGCCCTTGAGATGCCCAAAGACGAGCACCCACTATTGATCGATCAGATGGTAATCATGATCAAGATGCTGGTCACCGGCGCCCATCAATTACAGAAATACCCACAACTGGCGGACTGACATCGCCACACACATCAGAATAACCAGCGGCCGGATCAGGCGCGCACCGCCCCAGTAGATCGAATGAGCCCCGAGGGTCGCACCCAAGGCCTGACCGACCATCATCACCAGGCCGATAATCCAAATAACCTGTCCGCCAAAGGCAAACAACAGCAGCGAGACGATGTTCGAGGTAAAGTTCAGCGGTTTGGCAATAACCGTCGAATCGATCAGGGTCTTACCCCGCATGACCACACTGCTGGCGGCAAAAAACGAGCCGGTGCCCGGGCCAAAAAAGCCGTCGTAGAAGCCAATCAGCGGGACAAAGGTTTTACCCCAGAGTCCATCACTGATCCGCGCCGGGGCCTCGCGCTCGCCCAAATTGGGTACGGCGAAAAAATAACCGGCCACAATGAGCAGTAAAACCGGCATGACCCACGCCAGCCAACTGGTATCGATGCGTTGAATTAACCAGGTTCCGGCCATGGCGCCCAAGGCGGTATAGGCCATCAGGTGCCACAAACCGGTGGTTTTCAGGCGTCCTTTTAGATACAGGGTCAGGGTCGCCGACAGAGTACCGACAAAGCCCTGGCACTTATTCGTCGCCAAGGCCTGTATCGGTGGGATACCGCACAATAATAGGGCGGGTAAAACCAGCAAACCGCCGCCACCGGCTAAGGTATCTACCCAGCCAGCAATAAGCGCCACGGCAAACAAGAGGCCGAGTAATTCGATCGAGAATTCCATGCGAGATCCAAGGTGATGGTACAGAGCAAGAGTCAATCTAATGCGCCACCCTAGCCCCCGAACACGGAGGCCCAAAGGGCGGCACCAAGGTGGGTTTTAGTCAGCCAAGTGTGATTCTATCGCGCTGGCCACCGCTTTGCTTTCTTTATGTCGATACATCTGTCGATCCGCCGCGCTTAACAAGGATTCAATATCGACTTTGCTGTCAACTGGTGAAATCTTATAGCCGACACTGCATTGCAACGCATAACCTCGGCCGGCGCTGCGATTATATTCGGCCAAGGCCTGGTCGAACCGAGCCAGCGTTACGGTAACGCTGTCTTCATCCGCCTTGGAGAGCAGAACGGCAAATTCATCCCCGCCCAGACGCGCCAAGACATCAGAGTCCCGAAATACTTCTTGCATGACCTTGGTAAAGCCGACCAGTGCCCTGTCGCCTTCGGCATGACCTAAGGTGTCATTTATGACCTTGAAATCATCTAAGTCAAAGATTAGCAGGGCAACCGGGAATTTGTAACGGGCACACAGGCTGAGCGAGTGGTTAGCCAACCCGATAAAGCCCCGACGGTTGGAGATCCGCGTGAGTTCATCCAGCGTTGCCAGTTGAATGGCCGCTATTTCCTGCTCCACCATGGTCGCCAGATCCTTTAATACCTGCCGATCCTCGAGTGAAAATTCGCGCGGCTGCTGATCGATCAGGCAGAGGGTGCCCAGCTTGGCGCCATTACTGAAGCTGATCGGGCAACCGGCGTAAAAGCGAATATAGGGCGGCTGGGTCACTAATGGGTTGTCGTGAAATCGAATATCGTTTTGGGCGTCTGGCACGACAAACACCTGGTCGCCAAGGATGGCATGCCCACAAAAGGAAATATCGCGCGGGGTTTCGGATACATCAAGTCCCTGGATAGACTTAAACCACTGTCGATCACTGTCGACCAGGGTTACTAAAGAGATAGATACGCCGAACATCCGTTTCGCCAGCCGGGTCAAGCGATCAAACCGCTCCTCCGATTCGGAATCCAACAGCCGCAGTCCTCTCAAGGTCTCCAAACGGGCAATTTCATCAACCGGCAAATCAGGAATTTCCATTCGACCTCACCTATTATTATCTATATAGCGTGTCATTTTAGTCGAAAACGGACTTATTTACCGTTTTTTCTTTCAACGGCACTCTGTCAGTTCCCGCCCGGTCTAATAGAGCTATTCTTCGGCCAGCGACGGCAACAGACCCACGGCCGTTAGATCGCTCCAAATGGCTTGCCGGTCCTGGCTGGTCTGCACATTGGTGACAATCAGGTGATAACGCCTATCGGCCATCGACCAATTCAGACTGGTGTCTATCGGCCGATCATTGATCCGTTGATAAGCCTGGAACCAGAGAATTTCCGGCGACCTCATACTCTGTAACATCTTATCGAAGGCATCATGACGATCGATCTCAATGCTGTACTCTTGCAAGGCCTGACCCAGCTGAAACTCATAGACATCCCCCAGGGGCATAAAGGCGGTACTCAACCGCCGAGCCAGCAACCCTTCCGAGTCCAACCAAGCACTCCATTCATCGACCTGCTGTTCGTCTGCAAAGCGGTCAAAGTTCAACCAGGCCTCCTGCTTGCCTTCATCCCAAACCAGGGCCATCTGTTGGGGGATGCGAATCGTGGTGGTGCGCGCTAATACTTCGCGCATGGCCGGGACCGACAGCAGCGCCTCCAATCGGCTCTGATTAATGGGACCAATCTGCAGCAGCGTGTCTGGGATATAGTCTGGCTGCACCGGTGTCTGATTCAACAGGGTCTGCTCTGTGGCCAGCGCTGCAGCATAGGCTTGCGGTTCATTTTCTAGCCGGACCAACTGCGACCCGGCAGACTCGACGTCATCGGGCAGTGAATTCATGCGTCGAATTTCTTCGGCTGTATAACGCGGATTGTCGAGCACCAATTGATCATCCATGGCCACAATCGGATTCACCGCCCGCTCACCATTGTTGCCGAGGATCTTGCGGAAGCGTGCCTTGAGGCCATTTTTTTTCAATTCGTGATGCCAATACTGCAGTTGCGCCAATGTTGTCAGCTCGCCCATATAAACACCCACCGGCATTTCGGCCGATGCCTGGGCGAGAAAAACCGGGAGCGGTGCCTGTTTATAAGCACGCGAATTAAAGAACTGGCGCAGGCCGCGA
>Ga0307492_10001201_pt1 | contig 10775 bp, 7 predicted proteins | sample SI3LmetaG_FD_202365 | JGI IMG/M metagenome (GOLD analysis project Ga0307492, IMG submission 202365) | Sea-ice brine microbial communities from Beaufort Sea near Barrow, Alaska, United States - SI3L | ecosystem: Environmental > Aquatic > Marine > Coastal | place: USA: Alaska | collected 2017-05-06
GACTTAAAGGTTGTGATGTGTGAAAGAGAAAGGAATTTTGAATCGCTGGAAAAGTGAGCGAGGCTTTGGGTTTATTAAATCTGATTCTATTGAGTCTGATATTTTTATCCATATTTCAAAACTAAAACATATGTCACGTAAACCTATCGTTGGTGATGTCATTTATTTTGATTTGCAGACTGATAAGGCCGGCAAGCTAAGTGCTGATAATGCGTCAATTGAAGGTGTTTCAGTTAAAAAAATTACAAAGACAAGCAATCGAAAACCAAAAAACCGCAATAGTATATCGAATATCATATTTTGGGTTTTAGTTCTGATGTCTGCATTTTATTTATATCAGACCTTTTCGCCCAAGCCTGATGATTGGAATGAGTTATTTAAAAAAGAAGATTTTTCGATGTTTAGTTGTCAAGGCAAGCAACATTGTTCTCAAATGATCTCTTGCAAAGAGGCAAGGTTCTATTTGAAGAGTTGTCCTAATGTGAAAATAGATGGTGATGGGGATGGTGTACCTTGTGAAAAACAATGGTGTAGATGATTATGGGAAAAAGAATAAGACAAAGATTATAAGACAGCCAGAAAAATTACCATATCAAATAGACAGAATCGAAGCGTCTTCAAGTTCTTATTAATAGTGTTTCTAGAAATTAAGGAAATAGGGGGGGCAGAGTCGATTAGTAGGAAAGTCCAATTTCTTACACCAGATTAACAAGCATATGTTAAAGTTTTTCGTGGCATTTAGTATTCATTGCTTCCTTTGATCGCGTGCTGCCAGCCTATGATTTGTCATGACTTGTTTTTACAGCCTCAAATTGATCTTAGGTTTTCTATATTTAGCGTTTTGATGTTACATTAACGAACACTAAAGAATCATAAGGTCTTGCTGTCATGTGATTCAATAATAAACAAAATAATGGAATTATAACAACTCAATGACTCAACTCACCCTGCAAAAACTAGAATCCTTCCTATGGGAAACCGCTGACATCTTACGCGGTAACATGGACGCTAGTGAATTCAAAGATTACATCTTCGGCATGATGTTTTTAAAGCGCTTGTCTGACTCATTTGATGAAGAGCAAGAAAAAGTCATCGCTTATTACATCGGTAAAGGCAAAAACGGAGAACAAGCCAAAGAGCTTGCCCAAGATGAAGATGAATACGACAGCACCTTTTATATCCCGGACAATGCGCGCTGGGGCAATATTAAGGATTTGAAGCATGATATTGGCGCTGAGCTAAACAAAGCCACTGAAGCCATTGAAGAACACAACAGCTCGCTTGAAGGTGTGTTGGTCAGTATCGACTTTAACATTAAGAACAAACTCTCCGATGCCAAGTTACGTGATTTGCTGTCTCACTTTAGCAAGCACCGTTTGCGTACCTGTGATTTTGAGCGTCCTGATTTATTGGGTACGGCTTATGAATACCTGATTAAAATGTTTGCTGATAGCGCAGGTAAAAAAGGCGGTGAGTTTTATACCCCAAGTGAAGTAGTGCAATTGTTGGTGGCTTTACTTAAACCGCATGCGGGTATGCGTATTTATGACCCCACGGCTGGCTCTGGCGGTATGTTGGTACAAATGCGTAATTACTTAGCCGCTCATGGTGAAAATGCATCTAACCTGTCACTGGCAGGTCAAGAAATGAACCTGAACACTTGGGCAATTTGTAAGATGAACATGTTCTTGCATGGTGTGTTCAGTGCCGACATTCGTAAAGGCGATACCTTGCGTAACCCTCAGCATTTAGAGCAAGGTCAGTTAATGTCGTTTGACCGCGTTATTGCTAATCCACCCTTTAGTTTAAAAAAATGGGGTAAGGAAGAATGTGATAGCGATGGTTATGGTCGTTTCCCTTATGGTACGCCGCCAAAAGATGCGGGTGATTTAGCGTTTGTACAGCATATGATTGCCAGCGTTAATGATGAGGGTATGGCGGGTATTGTTATGCCGCATGGTGTGCTGTTTAGAGGTTCAAGTGAAAAGGCTGTTAGGCAAGGCATACTGGAAGATGATTTGTTAGAAGCGGTTGTCGGTTTACCATCAGGATTATTTTACGGCACAGGTATTCCCGCTTGTTTATTAATCATCAACAAAAATAAATCGGTTGAACGTAAAAATAAAGTGCTGTTTATTAATAGTGAATTAGAATTTGAAGAAGGTAAAAACCAAAACAAATTACGTGAGCAAGATATTGAAAAAATAGTCGCTACTTTTGATGATTACCAAGATATTAAGCGTTATGCCAAAGTGGTTGAAATTAGTGAGATCAAAGAGAATGATTTTAATCTGAATATTCGACGCTATGCCGACACCTCACCACCACCAGAAATATTTGATGTGCGCGCTATTTTGCATGGCGGTGTGCCAGTACGTGAGGTTGAATCTGATTATATTCAAGAAGAGATATTGGCTGGTTTTGACGTGAGACAAGTTTTCACCCCTCGTCATTCCGGTAGTTCCGCACCTCGTCATTCCGATAGTTCCGCACTTCGTCATTCCCGCGCAGGCGGGAATCTAGAGTCTTTTGATTACTATGAATTTAAAAATGAAATAACCAGCAAAGAAATGATTCGAGAATTTGTTGGTGATGTCGATGCGAAGGTGATTACCCAGCTTGAACGATGGTGGGACAAGTATCATGTTTCATTGCATCAACTTGATGACCAAGTGGCTGCTGCTGAATCGGTGATGAAAGGTTATCTTGAGGAATTGGGGTATGAGTAGTCTTGTGCCTGATGGGTGGAAGGCATCTCAGCTAGATGATTTACTTTCAAAAATTGAAGGTGGTGGCACTCCTTCTAGAATCAACCCTCTATTTTGGGATGGAAATATCCCATGGGCAACAGTTAAAGACTTAAAAGGTGTGATGCTCACTAATACACAAGAAACAATTTCCAAGGTGGGATTGGAAGGAAGTTCTTGTAAGCTAATACCTGAAAACACGATAATCATCGCTTGTCGCATGGCGGTAGGTAAAGCAGTTGTATTTAACAAAGCTGTTGCAATAAACCAAGACTTAAAAGCACTTTATCCAAAGAGCAATACTGAGTGGCGCTTCCTTATTCAGTGGTATTTATCTAATGCACAATATATAGAATCATTAGGTACAGGCTCAACAGTGAAAGGGATTCGACTTGAACACTTAAAATTCTTGCCTATCAATTTACCCCCACTCCCAGAACAACAAAAAATCGCCAAAATACTCACCTCAGTTGACGAAGTCATCGAAAAAACACAGGCGCAAATTGACAAGTTAAAAGACTTGAAAACCGGCATGATGCAGGAGTTGTTGACTAAAGGTATTGAGCACACTGAATTTAAAGATTCGCCAGTGGGGAGGATTCCTGTTGGGTGGGAGGTTGTTGAGCTAAAGTCGATAGCTGCTGTTAAAGGCGGTAAACGGATGCCCAAAGGACGCCCTTTCTCAGAAACGAAGACAAGCCATCCTTATATACGTGTTACTAATTTTGAAAAAGGCACGATAAATTGCAGTGATTTAAAGTACGTGTTGCCAGAAGACCAAGAAAAAATTAAACGATATATTATCAAAAAGAGTGACTTGTATATTTCAATTGCTGGAAGCATAGGTTTGATTGGGAGTGTTCCAAATAAATTGGATGGTGCTCAGTTGACAGAAAATGCTGCAAAAATATCCCTGAATAAACCTGCCATAACGAGTAAGGAATTCATAAAGTATCTTTTGTCTTCTTCGATAGTGCAAAATCAATTTCATCAAGAAACTGGAGCGGGCGGCGGCGTTCCAAAATTGGCTTTATTTCGAATAGAAAGCACTTTACTTCCTCTCCCAAATTTTATTGAGCAAGATAAAATTGCAAATGTACTAAGTGCCATCGACAAAAACATAGAAAATATAGAGAGAAAGCTCACGTCGACTAAAAGTGTAAAGAAAGCTTTGATGCAAGACCTACTTACAGGCAAAGTTCGCGTCAAAATAGACAAGGAGACTGCGATTAATTAGTCATCGCAAACTATTATGAATCAGGATGAATTAGATAAAATTATAACGGTAAGGTTTAATTGATGTCTTACGAGAATTTAAACCCAATAAAAGCACTCATTTGGCGCATAGTTCATAGAGCAAATTTACCGTGGATTCTTGAGAATGGATTACATGCTGCGAGTTCAATTACAAAATCCGAGAATTATGTCGCCATAGGTAATAAGGACTTAATTGTGCGCAGAACAACACGAGCTGTACCTAAAGCCCAAAAGGGAACTTTGGATGATTATATTCCATTTTATTTCACACCTTTTTCTCCAATGATGTACAACATTCACACAGGTAGAGGTGAAGTAGCTCAAGTTCAAAACCAAGATATTTGTATTTTAGTTTCTAGCTTGCACAAAGTATCAAAATTAGAAATTCCTTTCGTGTTTACTGATCGGCATGCTTATACGCCGCTAGCTCAGTTTTATAACAATGTAGATGAGTTAGAAGAGGTTGACTGGGCACTTTTAAGAACTCGAGATTTTACTCGTAATCAAGATGATCCTGAGCAAATTGAGCGCTATCAGGCTGAAGCCCTTATATTCAGTCATTTGCCTATAGAAGCTCTTTTAGGTGTGGTTTGTTATAATGCAAAAGTTAAGTCTCAAATTATCCAACAAGCAGAGCAATTGAATGTTAATATTGATGTCAAAACACTTCCTAAGTGGTACTTTTAATGATCCAATACACACAAGGTAATCTACTAGACGCAGATGTTGAAGCATTGGTGAATACCGTCAATACCGTAGGGGTCATGGGCAAAGGCATTGCGCTGATGTTTAAAGAGCAATTCAAAGCCAACTACAATGAATACGTAATCGCGTGTAAAGCCAAAGAAGTGGTTACTGGTAAAATGTTTGTTACCGAAACCAATGCCTTAATGGGCGCAAAATGGATTGTTAACTTTCCTACCAAACAACACTGGCGCTCTAAGTCCAAATTGGAATGGATTGTTGATGGCTTACAAGAACTACGCCAATTCATTATTAATAACCAAGTAAAATCAATCGCCATCCCGCCATTAGGTTCCGGTTATGGAGGACTTGACTGGTCATCGGTTAAACAAAAAGTAGAAGAAGCTTTAGGTGATATAAATGACGTAGACATTATTATTTACGAACCTATTCAAAAATATCAAAATGTTGCTAAAAAAGATGGCGTACAAAAACTAACGCCTGCAAGAGCCTTAATTGCCGAATTAGTGCGTCGTTATTGGGTGCTGGGTATGGAGTGCAGCTTGCTTGAAATTCAAAAACTGGCATGGTTTTTAGAGCGTGCTATTGAAGAAGTCATGGTTGAAAATGCAGGCTTAGAAAATCCGCTCAAGCTAAAATTTGTAGCTCACAAGTTTGGCCCATACGCAGATAGATTACGACACCTATTAAATAGTATTGACGGCAGTTTTTTACGTTGTGATAAACGAATCAATGATGCTGATCCTCTCGATACAATTTGGTTCGATGGACAAAAGGCTGACTATTTAAATACCTACCTCAAAAGCGAAGAAATGAAGCCCTATGTTGGCGCACTAGAAACGACATCAAAACTTATTGATGGATTCGAATCTCCTTTTGGTATGGAGTTATTGGCGACCACCGATTGGTTAATTACTAATGAAAATTGTGAAGCCAATGTTCAGTCTATTCAACAAGGGATCAATAATTGGCCAGCTGGCGAACAGTCTGCAAAGCGAAAAAGTTCTTTGTTCGATGCCAGAGTTATAGAAATTGCGCTTAACCGTTTAGTGGAAACGGAGCGATTAACAGCATAATCGGTTTGCTAAATACTTGCTCTGGTTCCCACGCTCACGCACGGGAACCCTTACAGTACTCAAACGTTATGCAACGTTATGCATTACCACGCGGGAGCGTAGGAACGAGAAATGTAGCTATGAAATAAAATGCTATTTGCAATCTAATGATATCACCATCATGCTTTTGAAATAAATACAATAAAATCAATAGGTTCCAATTTGATAGCTAATGTAACAATAAAAATAAAAGGATGATTTGCTTTGAATCAGGACGAGTTAGACAAAGTTGAACAGCCCGCCATTGACCAATTAAAACAACTTGGCTGGAATTATATTCATGGTTTAGAGTTAACACCAGAGGCTGGTGCCAGAGCCTACCTGCGCGATGTCATTTTAACTAAGCAACTAGATGCAGCCATCAAAAGAATCAATCCATGGATAAGTGACGAGAACCTACGCAAGGTGTCACGCGAACTGACTCACCCCAACTTTGCTGCGTTAATGGAATACAACCATGCGATATACGAAACGCTAATTAATTATCAATCAGTGGAGCAAGACTTAGGTAAAGGGCGCAAAGGTCAAACCGTTAAAATTATTGATTTTGAAAATCCAGAAAATAATGAATTCATCTGCACCAGCCAATTTAAAGTGGAAGGTGCCAATCAAAAAATCATTCCTGATATAGTCTGTTTTGTTAACGGCTTACCTCTGGCAGTGATTGAGTGTAAATCACCTTACATTACCAACCCAATGGCAGAAGGTATTAATCAGTTAAGGCGTTATGCAAACCTACGCCACCCTCATGATGATGAAGGCGCAGATAAACTATTTTGGTATAACGCATTAATGGTATCCACTTGTCGTGACCAAGCTAAAGTTGGAACCATCAGTTCAAGTTCACAACATTATGGTGACTGGAAAGATGCTTATCCATTTACAGATGACTATTTAATCAGAGAAAAAATAAATGGCCGCTTAGTTGAGGATATTCCATCGCCTGCTTATTTAGCTAATGCTAAAGCGATAGTCGGTAAAAATGAGGTCACAGCACAACAACGATTACTCGCAGGCATGTTTAACAAAGAAAACTTTCTCGATATTTTGCAGAACTTTGTTATCTTCGAACCAGTCGAAGGCAGGCTAATTAAAAAGGTCGCCCGTTACCAACAATTTAGAGCGGTTAACAAAGTCATCGAGCGAATCAAAACCGGGCAAACCCGTAAAGATAAATCGGGCGTTATTTGGCACACTCAAGGCTCTGGCAAATCATTAACCATGGTGATGCTCGCCGTTAAAATGCGACGCGACCCAGAGCTTAAGCAATATAAGCTGGTTTTTGTTACCGACCGCACTCAGCTTGATGGACAATTATCCGATACCTTCAGGGGCGCACAAGGCGAAACTGTTTATAACGCAACATCTGTTGCCAAGCTTCGAGAGTTACTAAAAAAAGATTCTTCTGATTTGGTTACAGCCATGGTGCAGAAATTCCAAGAAGCTGAGAAAGAAAGTGCTGGCGGCGACCCAAACAAAGCCTTCACAGACTTAAACCCTAGCGACAAAATCATAGTACTAGCCGATGAAGCACATAGAACCCAATTTGGCGGCTTAGCTATGACCATTAATGCAGCATTACCAAACGCACCTAAAATTGGATTTACCGGAACGCCACTGCTTAAAACCCAAAAGATGGGTAATGCTTTTGGTGGTTACATAGACGAATACAAAATCAATGAAGCAGTAGAAGATGGTGCAACCGTTCGTATTCTTTACGAAGGCAGAGAAGTTAAAACTGAAGTGTCGGGTGAGTCGTTAGATAAACTGTTTGATGAGTATTTTAAGGATTACACCAAAGAGCAACAACAAGAAATTAAAAAGAAATACGGTGTAGAAAAAGCCGTGCGAGAAGCACCTGCCCGTATTCGTTGGGTGTGCATTGATATACTCAAACATTACCGAGAACACATTCAACCCGATGGTTTTAAAGCCATGATAGTCACAGGCAGCAGACACGCCGCCGCCATCTATAAAAAAACATTGGATGAGTTAGGTGCGCCACCATCAGAGGTGATTATATCCGGTGACCATAACGATGAGGCTTATTTAGCTCAGCACACCGATAAAGTAAAACAAAAAAAAGCGATTGAAGATTTCACTAAACCACTAAATGAAAATCCAACCGCCTTTTTAATTGTAAAAGACATGCTGTTAACAGGCTTTGACGCGCCGATAGCTCAAGTCATGTATATCGACCGTAAACTGCAAGACCATACATTAATGCAAGCCATAGCGCGCGTTAACCGAACCTACTCATCTCCTAATGGCAAGGGGGCAAAGTCCTGCGGCTTTGTGGTGGATTACTATGGTTTATCAGAACATCTGACCGAAGCACTGGACTTATTCACCAGTGAAGATGTTGAAGGTACTTACCAATCACTTAAAGATGAAATCCCCAAACTAAAAGCAACTCACACTGTTGCCATGAGCTATTTTAAAAATGTTCTTGTTAATGGAAAGCCAAGCACTGATGTTGACGATTATGTATTGGTATTAAAAGACGAAGAAATCAGAGCGCAGTTTGAAATGGCATTTAAACGCTTTGCCAAACAAATGAATATCATACTGCCCGATAAAGCCGCAATGCCATTTGTAAGAGACTTAACCTTCTTAGGTAAAATACAAAACGCAGCAAAAGTTCGATACCGCGACCCCGGCATGGAACTATCTGGCATTGGCGAGAAAGTACGCGCATTGGTTGATGAGCACATTATTAGCACAGGTGTAGACCCTAAAATACCACCCGTTGATTTACTGGACGCCAAGTTCAAAGAAAAGCTCAATGAAGTTAAATCAACAGAGTCAAAAGCTTCTGAAGTTGAGAGTGCGATTAAGCATCATATAACAGTCAACCTTGAAGAAGACCCTGAGTATTACAAATCGCTCAGCTTAAAGTTAAGAGATATTATTTTAAAAAATGCAGGCAAGTGGGAGCATCAATTAGAGCTACTTTTAGGCATGGTTGATACCATCGAAGTCAACCATAAGAAAGCCGCTGATGATGTTGGTTTATCTGAAACTGAATATGCTTTTTACAATATATTAATGGCAGAGGTTACTGCATCAAAAGGTGATGATGTAGTTGATGACGAAACCTTTGACGAAATAAAGCAAACCACACAGGACTTAGTTAATGCGTTTGATGAAGCTACACAAATAGTCGATTTCTTTAATAAGCTAGATGAAGTGAAGCGAATGAAGAAGCAAATTAAGCGTGCGATTTTAGACCAGTCATTTGGTGAGGCTAGTATTGTAAAAGTGATTCAAGAGCGCTTTATGGAACTAGGAAAAACCAAGTTCGGAAAAGGTTCAGGTAACTAACAGTGATACAACCTGAATACATTCAAAGCAATGGTTTCGTCGCAGAAGTAAAGCGAACCAAGCGCAAGAAAACCGCCAGCATTAAAGTTGATGATGGTGCGGTATTTGTAATTGTGCCCTTTGAATTAGCTGAAACAAAAATTGATAAGTTGCTACAAGAAAAAAACCGCTGGATAAAAGAGAAAATTAGCCTCCACCGCAAAGCTCAAGCTGTTAGTAATAAACAATATGTATCAGGCGAGAGTTTTACGTACCTTGGGCGAAACTACCGACTAAAAGTAAATAAAGGCAATTACAGCCCTGCAAAGCTGTCTAATGGAAGATTCACAATTACGTTAAGGCAAGGCAGCGACAATCCAGAACTAATTAAAGACTCGCTCACCTATTGGTACAAACACCACGCAGAAATCAAGCTGATAGAAAAAGCAAAACGCTATGCAAAAATCATTGGTGTTGAATATGAAGCAATCGGAATTAAAAGCTACAAAAGCCGCTGGGGAAGTTGCACTTCCGAAGGGCAGATCGATTTCAACTGGAAGATAATAATGGCACCTAATCGCATTGTTGATTACGTGGTGGCGCATGAGTTATGTCATTTGATACATCATGACCATTCACCTAAGTTTTGGAAGGAAGTTGATAATGTGATGCCGGATTATGCTGAGAGTAAAGAGTGGTTGAGAGATAATGGATTGTTTTTGGAACTGTAAAAATGGTTAGTTGGTCAACCTGTAATCTTGACACTAGGATTTAAGGGAGGGTTACATAAGGTTTGGTGCATATATTTAGTTTTGGAGTAGATAGAACCTCTTAATTATTGATGTTGGAACAAACAATAATAGACACCCCGAATAAAAATAAAACTTACGAAATCTACGTGAATCCTTAAAAAATATTCGAATAATTGTCTAACAATTGAGAATTAATAAGAAACCATTTGTTTAAACTAATTAAGTACAAATTTAGTGTTATATGGACGAGTTTTAGACAGGCGAGAAGCTTAAAGCAATAGTTGGCTGTTTTGTCAGAATAAAGTGATTAAACTTGAATATATAGTTTCCTAGAAGCACTCAATCCCTTAATCCATTTTTTCTTAAGCGCTACGGCTTTATCTTGCAACTTAGCCAAACAGCCTATGGAGTGAGGTGAACCTTTATTAAAATTTCGAATCTGATTTAACCAATTATCGGGTTGTAAATTCATGGCAGATAATAACGTATTAATATGAGCCGGCATTTTCGCTTTATTAGGGTGAACGATTGATTTCCCCGCCCATTCGACTAATTCAACATAATCCTGCAGCTTAATGTTAACTGCCCGAGTTTCAACGCTACCCGCCATCGATTGGATTGGCTGGGTTAATAATTGAGGCTTAAGCGGTAAATCATCCAAGCGTTTCCTAATTGAAGTATAAAGAGAAGTTTGTAAATCTTGTACTATTCTCGCACGGATAGGATTTAAATCCACATAAGCCATGCAAGATAAAACCGCACTTTCATCAAGTAGTGCCACCGAGGTGTACCTTGACTCCCAGAATCGCCCTTTAGCAAAGTCTTCCGCATTACTCGTTTTAGCCAAAGGTTCATTCAAACGACTCATAAACCAAGAAAGACTACCTAATCGCTGA
>Ga0307492_10001202_pt1 | contig 10772 bp, 6 predicted proteins | sample SI3LmetaG_FD_202365 | JGI IMG/M metagenome (GOLD analysis project Ga0307492, IMG submission 202365) | Sea-ice brine microbial communities from Beaufort Sea near Barrow, Alaska, United States - SI3L | ecosystem: Environmental > Aquatic > Marine > Coastal | place: USA: Alaska | collected 2017-05-06
GGGGAAAAGGCTCCGCGTAGCGGTTTAGTTCAACAGTTTAGTATCGGCCAAGGTGTCTAGTATCCCCTTTGTCCGATATCTCTAATTAAAGTATCAAAACTACCTGAATTATTCATAAATATCAATAAGTTAAATCACAGAAAACAAATAATGCTTTACGAAAATGACCATCTTGTCCGATATCCCAGTAATTTTTTGATTTCTATTTTGCTTAATCATTTTTGGTAATACACTATTTATCAACCAGTTATAATGTTTTATTTCCGAGATACCAGACATGATGTCCGATATCTAGCAAAGAAGCAGTTGATTTCCTCTCTCAAACACACTACTAATACAAGTAGCATAAATAGACAGGGAAGCAATATGAGAGATATCAGAATTCCGATAGATCCCACATCTACTAAATTTTTAGATCAATTGAGGCTTTTTATTCGCTCTAGAAATCTAGCTTATAATACCGAAAAATTATACGTTGGTAGCAGTAGCATATACGGTCAAGTCTTGCTTTGCACGCCCACAAATCGACTCCCTGTCGAATAATGAACGTTAAAATATTTACCTACCTTTTTCATGCTATACCCGCCACTTAAATAAGCATCACCAATAACCTCATTTCGGCTTTGGCTCTTATTTTTATACTCATTTAATGATTTTGTCTTTAACCGTGGTTTATTAATCGTTAACGATATTTTCTTATCGTTAATTTTGTCTTTTAGCTGTTTAATTGCTCCTTCAACAAAAGGTAGCTGCTTTGTGGTAATACCGAGTGAATGAGATAATTACTCGGACGGGACTTTAACCCGCTAGATAAGATGCCGGTAACGGCGTACGACTTGACCCTAAGATTTGCTAAGATTTTCGTTCACAAGACTAGACCCTATGATTTTTCATAAATCATCGCCTGGCTATGATAAAGATCTAAAAAAGAATGGGGTGTCATTCGAAATGCATATGTATAAAAAAGCAAAACATGGATTCCATAACGACTCGGCTGCTCGATACGATAAAGAAAATGCGGAATTGGCTTGGCAACGAACTTTAGCTTTTTTTACAGATAAATTATCTTAAAAAGTCTAAGCTTCCTCTTAACTCTATTAAAATCTGATAGAGTTAAATAGTATATTCTAACGTCATTTATTCAAACGAGTTTGACGCACATATTCAAATAAACAAACCCCAGTAGCAACCGAAACATTTAAACTTGAAACACTGCCAGACATTGGGATTTTAATTAATTGATCGCAGTTTTCTCGTGTTAATCTTCTCATTCCATCGCCTTCCGAACCCATCACGATTGCTGTTTTTTTATCGAATTTAGTTTGATACACATCTAACTCTGCTTCGCCTGCGGTGCCCATGATCCAAACATATTCGTCTTTAAGCTCTTTAATAAACCTTGCAAGGTTTGTCACTTTAACTAAAGGTACTGCTTCAGCAGCTCCGCAAGCGACTTTTCTAACTGTTGGGTTTAGGGATGCTGCTCGATCTTTAGGAACGACTACTGCATCAACACCAGCAGCATCTGCGGTTCTAATACAGGCTCCCAAATTATGCGGGTCGGTCACACCATCCAAAATTAGTAAAAATAAGTCATCTTTAACTTTTGCTAAGTCAAGTAATTGTTCCTCATTCATTACCGCATCAAATATTTTCGCTTCAGCAATAACACCTTGATGATTACCGTTAGTCCAATCATCCATTTTTTTACGATCGAGAATTTGACATTTAATACCGGCTTTTTTAGCTAAAGATACGATTTCATCTAAGGTTTTGTCTTTTCTATTTTTTAGCAAAAACAATTGAATAACATTCTCTGGTGTTCTTCGCAAAAGACTTTCAACGGCGTGAATACCATATATTTTTTCAATGTGATTCATATTATTTCTTTGACCTTTTTGGGGGTGTTTTCTTTTCGATTGTTTTCTTTTTAACCGATTGATTATTCGCTTTCGTTGATTTGGTCTTTTTTGCCTCCACTTTTTTCGCGCCAACCTTTTTTACATCAGATTTTTTAGAGCTTTTGTGCTTTGAACTATTATTTTTAGAGGCTCTGTTACTAGAACTAGGATTTTTTGATTTTTTACCTAGATTTTTTAATGCAAAATCTATTCGTCGTAGATCAATATCGACTTTTGCGACGCTGATAATAACTTTATCACCAATCGAAAAAGAATTACCGCTTCTTTCACCTATCATTTTTTGTTTAGCATGATCAAAGTGGAAGTAATCCTCACCAAGCTCTGTTACATGAATTAACCCTTCAACATAAACTTCATTTAAACGTACAAATAAACCAAAATTCGTAATACTACTGATTTCTCCTTGATATTCTTTACCAATATGAGCTTGCATATATTCACATTTCAGCCAATCCATGACATCTCTAGTCGCTACATCAGCATTTCGTTCTGTAATTGAATTCTCTTGACCAATTCGGGCTAAAGATTCATTGGTATAACGTTTTTTAATGGCTGTTTTTTCTTTTTTACTTAGTATTTTATCATCGGCAACAAGTGACTTAATGATTCGGTGAACAATTAAATCAGGATATCGTCTAATAGGTGAAGTAAAGTGCGTGTAAGCGTCAAACGCCAAACCAAAGTGCCCGTTATTTTCGGGAGAGTATACTGCCTGACTCATTGACCTTAATAACATAATTTGAATATTTTCGAAATCCGCTCTGTCTTGGATGGTTTCTAAAAACTTTCTGAAAACACTTGGATCTGGCTCACTGCCTCCAGGGATCGATAATCCTAACTCTGCCAAATAAGAACGCAAAACTTCCAACTTTTTCTCTTTTGGTCCATTGTGTACGCGATAGATTCCTGGTACTTTATTACTAATGAAAAATTTAGCGGACGCAACGTTCGCCAAAATCATACACTCTTCAATTAACTTATGTGCATCATTTCTGATCACTGGCAGTATTTTGTCAATTTTTTTATTTTCATTAAAAATCATCTGAGTCTCCGTCGTTTCAAACTCAATGGCTCCTCGTTGTTTTTTCTTTTTAATTCTCACTTTATAGAGTTTATGCAACTCTTCTATCGGCTCAACTAGTTCCTTATATTCCGTTCTAAGCTGTTTATCACCATCCAAAATGTCCCAGACTTTTGTGTAAGTCATTCTTGCTTTTGAATGCATTACTGCGGGATAAAATTTAAACTTACCCGGAGTACCATCCCTTTTAATATCCATTTCACAAACCATACAAAGTCTATCAACTTTTGGTTTTAGCGAACACAATCCATTTGAAACTTGCTCAGGTAACATGGGAACAACTGAGTTTGGAAAATAAACAGAATTACCGCGTAATATTGCCTCAACATCTAATGCGTCATCGGGTTTAACATAATGACTAACATCAGCAATCGCCACATAGAGTTTCCAACCACCTAATAATTTTGCCTTACAATAAACGGCATCATCAAAATCTCGAGCATCTTCACCATCGATGGTTATTAACGGTAAATCTCTAAGATCTTTTCTACCTGCCCATTCAGACTTTGGAACCTCAGTAGGTAATTTTTTTAATTGATCGTGTATTTGGTTATTCCAATTATTTCTGATCCCATATTGAGCAATAGCAATTTCAATTTCCATGCCGGGAGCCAAATAATCGCCTAAAACTTCAACAACCCTTCCTATTGCTTGAGATCTAAAAGTTGGTCGTGTGGTGAGTTGTATCACTACCACTTGCTCATTCTTCGCTTTTAAAGGATCGTCGGGCGGAATTAAAATATCTTGAGCTATTCGAGAATCTTCAGGTCTAACAAATCGTAATCCACCTTCAATAAAATATCGCCCGACGATTTGCAAGGGAGAATCACCTTCAATAACTTCGACTATTGCACCGGCTTTTTTTCCATCTCGACTTAATCCCTTTTCTCTAACCAGCACTTTTTCACCGGGGAAAACTTTTCTCATTTCTTTTGCTGAAATGAACCAGTCTTTTTCACCACTATCCGGTACAAAAAAACCGAAACCATCTTTGTGACCAATCACTCGACCAGAATCCAAATCTAGTTTATTGATGATACCGTAGGATTGACGTCTGTCACAGTGGATTTGACCATCACGTACCATTGCACCTAATCGTCTCTGCAAACCGACAATAGAGTCATCATCAAATAACTCAAGCCCATTTTGAATGGCAGGAAATTTGAGTGGTCCAGCCGAATTTTCTAGGAATGAAAGGATGAATTCTCTGCTAGGTATTGGTTTTTCATATTTACGCGATTCACGCTCAAAGTGTGGATCCGTTGAATTGTGGTTTTTATTTTGTTGTTTATCTTTAATCTTTTTTGACATTAATTACTTTACTTTATTTGAGGTGATATTTGCCGAAATTTTGGCTAAATATTGAGTTTTGAAGTGGGTTGCTTTGGCTATTTTTGATCTTAACTTAAGGAATAAATTAACTTTCTAACCAGCGCAAGGCGCTTTTTGTGCTTCCAAATATCTCTGAATCAACATTAGTTTTTGATATCCTTACTTTATATAAATGTAAAAAGGCATTACTAAAAGTTTCGTTTGATACCATGGCTAATTTATAGTCACTTCCACGCTGTTCTGAGTATTGAGCGACTACATTAGCATGTTCTTGTAATGCCTGCACAGATACTATCAAAATAGCATCAGTATAGTCGTTGCAAACATTCATGTTATATTTAAAAGAAGGGTGATCAATCAATGCAAAAAAAGCATTGTTAACCTCAACCATACCAATTTCACCTTCAAATACTATATGAGCAAGCTGTCTATCTCGATTGATTCTAATTTCAAACGATTCTCCTTCTGCTTGATATTTGGTGGGTATATCCAATTTAATAAATTACTCTTACAATTTGTCGTTGGTATTGAATGCTAAGTTTGTACATCACATTAACCCCTTAACTGATTCATTATATTAAAATTTTTGGAAAATAACCAACTTTCAGAGTTAAACAAGTGTATTTTCATCAAATTGGAGAGCCTGGAGGCATTTTAGGCAATTTAATTAACATATCCTTCTTTAAATTTTTAACTGATAAATTATTCAGCCGTAACCATTGAAACTTTATAAAGCCATAATTTTCTGATTTAACACCCAAACTTTCCAATTTTTTCTTCAAATATCCTTTTTCTTTTTCCAATATGGTCAAAACTTCTGATTTAACTTGAAAGTCTACCGTTTCGCTATTCAATAGATTTAATAAGTTGGAGTAACTCAAATCAACCGATTTTTGCTTTATTAACTTTGAAACGCCTTTACTCTCTGACGTTGACCAAAGTTGTTGATGAAGCATTTCACCCATTTCAACAATAGATGGTATATCACTTTCACTCATATTTTGCTGCCTAACTCTGGCGAGCCGAGTAGGTTCAAAAATTAAGGATAGACTGTGTTGAATTGAAGCAGAAGCTAACTCTACTCGATCAAAACTAACACCTGTTTTACCAATAAGGCTTTCGCGGGAATTACTATATTCATAGGCTTTTGGTAATAATAGTTGATTTAATGAATCGCTAATATTTAAAAACTCTGGGGATAGCGTTTGAAGTATCGACCGGATGGCATTGTTTTGTTTTTCAGCTTTAACAATTTTACTACCTAATTTTTTGTTTGCATCACTAGAGTTTGACTTAACATCATACTGATAATCAATACCGCCAATTAGTTTTGCGGCGGCTTCTACTTGATAGCGATGTGAATAAAATAATGGAATTAATATCTCGTGCAAGTCAGACAAAGGTCGTCCGACATGCAAAGAGTTCAAACCAAATTGTTCAAGCGAATGTTCCCTCACTTTAACCATACGATTTAATTCTTCAGTCGCGTCAGAGCCATTATCCCAAAGGCTGGCTTTAGGATGTAAGTTACTTTTTTGACGTGAATCCGGATCAGAAATAAATAGCATTCCCTTTTGTTGGTTATCGCTCACTATTTTGGATAATGCGCTATCACTACCATCATCTTGATAACCATATGCAATCACTGACTTATCCCAAATACCTAAATCTTCAACATACGCATTTTCCGCTGAAACATTACCATCTTTTAGTTCATATAATGGGTGCGGATAATCCATAACCGAAGCTCTATTATAACTACTCGCAGCAAAGTTATGAGCCAAACCTAAAGTATGACCAACCTCATGTGCCGCAAGTTGGCGAATTCTCGCTAACGCTATATTCATCAATGCTTTGTCATCCTCAGTTTTTTCAAAAGGAGATAACATGCCTTGAGCGATCAAGTAATCTTGCCTGACTCTTAGCGAACCTAATGTCACATGCCCTTTAATAATTTCGCCTGTCCTGGGGTCGGTTACACCCGAACCATAAGACCAACCTCTAGTTGCTCTATGTACCCATTGGATCACGTTATAACGTATATCCATTGGATCAACTCCATCGGGTAAAACCTTCACCTGAAAAGCATCTTTATAGCCTATCGATTCAAAGCCCTGGTTCCACCATTTCGCACCTGTTAATAAAGCCGTTTTTACTGGTTCCGGAGCCCCTGAATCTAGATAGTAAACAATAGGTTTTAAGGCGGCACTTAATTTTTTATTTGGGTCTTTTTTTTGTAAACGATGTCGCGGTATCAACCTTTGAGTGATTGGTTGATTGATTGGTTGGGCATAATCTTGAAATTCAAAAGACCAAAAACCACTTTGTGGATGGTAATTCCGTGTTTGATAGCCAGCCTTTGGCAACCGTATAAAACTGTGATGCATTCTAAGAGATAAAACATGAGGTGAAATACTCGCTTGTTGCACAAATTTCCCGGGTTTATCTCCAATAAAAGTTAGTCTTGATTCTATTTCTGTATTGTCGGGAAATGCTTTTGTTCGAGGCAAATAAATGGCAGAGCGTGATTTCTCTAAACGAAATTCACCTTGTTTTTGTTGCCTAAGTTTTCTAACCACATCATGAATGTCTTGCAATATAAATTCTGAGGCATCCACTAAAATCCATTTATTTTCAGTTTCAACAATTGGGAATCCCCATAAAATAGCACTTGCAAACGCTTCACTGACCGATTCACTTTCTTTACTGTTATTAGATACAGCCCTATATTTTGTATTTTTAGCAATCAACAACAATTTATTGCCAACTTGTTCAAACTCGACCAAATGGATATCGCCAAGTTGGCCTCGATCTAAACCAATATCGTTTGACCCCAAACCTTGAGGCAAACTCGTTTGATACAAAAACTCTTGTGTTGAATTTTTTTTTAAAAATTGTTCTCTGTTTATTTTCAGATACAACTTGCTATCATTTTCATCAAATAAATAACTAATGAAGCCATTTTTGAGTTTCTGAGTTTTTTCTAGTTGTTTTAAAGAAATCTCAGAACAAACAGAAAAACTGATTGCGAAGCAGAGCACTCCAACTGAGACAATAATATTCTTCAATCTATCCATTACGATTTCATAGCCTTGATTTTGTAAAATTATGTTATTAAAACGTATGTAGTTAGTAAAATCAATGGTTTATCCATTTTTGACGTTCGAGTAGATCGGTAATATTTAATTGAAGAGCGAAAGTCGTTTAAAGACTTAAGAGTTGAATTCGATAATCGTTTAAGAAAAAGGTTTACCGTTTTAAGAAGAAAAAGTGAGGGCCAACCTATAAGCCGGATCCTGTCGTGAACAGTCATTCGTCTAGGCCATAAATCACTCTATGGCTCAAGCGACCTACCCGGTTCCAACGCGAGTAACGCCTCAGTAGTCAGTTAATGTAAACATTAAAGCTACACGGAACCCTATTTGGTCTTGCTTTGAGTGGGGTTTACCTTGCCGCTGAATGTTACCACCAGCGCGGTGCGCTCTTACCGCACCCTTTCACCCTTACCTTAAGATGTAAACATCAAATGGCGGTTTACTTTCTGCTGCACTTGCCGTCAGTTTACACTGCCCAGGCGTTACCTGGCACTCTACTCTTTAAAGTCCGGACTTTCCTCCCCCTAAAAATTTAATAAACCAATGGCTTTATAAAAATCAGGCGGCGACTGTCCAGTTGACCCTCGCCGAGTATTTTACCATTTAACAGAAAGCATAATCACCTAATTTTTATTAATGATTTAATATTTTTGGCAATAGTCAATAATCAGACTTTAAATTGCTTCAATAACAGCGAAATATTTCCTGATAAATGTATAACTTTGGATGCAACCTCAGTAGTTTGGTTTACATTAGTAACTGATTCGGAGCATAAAATTTGAATTGGTTTACATGACTAGACGCTGATGAAATAACACTTTCAATGATTGATTTTTCTAAGCTACTTGGAATAAATGAAATAGCAGAGAGTAACCCTATTAACGATATTGTTAGAACGGGCAACAATAATTTCTACATCAAATTAATTTTGAACAATGAATAAACGCTTCTCTTAATGTCTTAGAGCACCAAAAACTCTAAACTAAAATAGGTCAGTCTAAATATTTATAAAAAAAATTAACCAATTAATTTAATAATAGTACTCGCCAACTCCAGTGGTTCGAATTTTGCAACGTAAGCATCTGCTCCTACTTTTTTTCCCATCTCGGTGTTATTTTCCGAACTTAACGATGAATGCATAATCACTGGAATACCATTAAACCTCTCATCTGTTTTAATATTTTTAGTTAAAACATAACCATCCATTTCAGGCATTTCAACGTCTGTAATGATGATACTAATGACCTCATTAGCTTTTTTCCCTTCACTTTCAGCTTGCTCTGCCATATGATTAAGTTGTTCCCATGCATTCTGCCCATTAATACAACTAATACCTGAAATACCCAGTTTATCAATTGTTTGTTTAACTTGTTTACGAGCTACGCCAGAATCATCCGCATAAACCACTAAAACATTTTTATCATTGATGGTTGGCATCCCTTGAAAAACAGTATCATCATCATAAAAACCGCCTGTTTCTGCAAGGATTTTTTCAACATCCATAATCATCACCAGACCTTTACTTGCAACTTCGGTAACTGCGGTTACTAACCCACCTTTTTGACTATCCATTAAATGTGGTGGTGCTTTAACATCTTCCCAGTTTAAACGTTCAATATTATCAACTGACTGAACTAAAAAACCTTGAATATTTTTATTATATTCAGTGATAATCATTATGCTAGGTGGCTCATCACCTGCAATATCTACTTTGCAATATTTTGCCAAATTAATCACTGGAATCGTCACGCCGCGTAAGCTCACCATTCCTTCCACCGCTACGGGCATATCCGGCGCTTTTGTGATTTTTGGTTTGTGCATCACTTCACGCACTTTAAAAACATTTATACCATACACTTCTTCATGTTCAGTGCCTTTTTCTCGCCCTAAGCTAAAAACCAAAATTTCCATTTTGTTAGTACCAGCTAATTTGGTACGTTCATCAATTGACTTCATTAAAGTTGACATAATATTTCTTTTTTGATTTCAGTTAAAGTTATACAAACGACGATAAAACAGCTTTTTTAGCGGCTTCATTGAATAGTTTAGTCAAAAAACTGGAGACTTGCTGAAAGAATGATTTTAAGTTTAATTAATGACAAATTGCCTTAGATTTTTTCTTTAACGACTCCGCCCCACTTAGCAATGCTGTAAGCTGCACGCAAATCATCTAATCCAGCGGGTAAATTAATTTTATTGTTAGCCTAATCAAAGTCACCTGCATATTAATAAGATTTAGCACCTATACCAAAAGTTGCAACATCATTGCTCTACTAGTTAAAAGTTACATTAACAACCCAAATACTAATACTTAAACTGCCACTTACGTAATCTAAACTTACACTTGCGGATGCGCCTCCGGTTTGTCGTACTCATCTAAAATTATACTGTGAAACCTACTCCAAATTCGTGCTAGCATCAGTAAACACATTTTTTAAAATAAGTTAAATTTTTTGAAATAAACACCTCAATAACAAACAAGCTCTTAAATAATAGCGACAACTTACGGATTCATCACAAAATCCTATTGCTCTAGATCAAGCTTATAACCGATAGGAATTCGTTATATACGATTAATATTTAGTGAATTTTGGACATAAAAAAACCGTATTAAATACGGTTTTTTTTATGATTAATTTCTTGAAATTTAACTATTTTTTCTTACCCTTCTTTTTTACGGCTTTTTTCTTAGTCGCTGATTTTTTATTATCCTTATCTTTAATCTCTTTTTCTGTAGAGTTCTTATCCTCGATTTTTTTATCTTTGGAGCCTTTATCACTATCCCCATCCGACTTTTTATCATTCTTACTAGATAGACTTTCAACAGCCTCTAATAACTCTTCATCTAATGCTGGTACTTTTTCCAAAGACTTTTTATCGTCAACTAAATCCTTTAATTGGTCATACTGAGTTTCACTAAAAGTCTTTAGTTCTCTAATTTGTTCTACTAATTTTGCAGATTGCTCCAAGCTTGATTCTAAATCTTTAAAGTCTTGCTCTGCTTTTTGCTTTTCTTTCTTTTGTTTACGCGCGTCGTCTTCTGCTTTTTTGCGAAGATTTGCTTCGTCCATTTTTTCTTTTTTTAAAGCCTTTAACTTCTTGACCACATTTTCAGGTGAGTCATGCAAGATTTTTTTAATCTGTTTAAGCGCTTTATCTTTATCAGCAATTTCTGCTTTGGCTTTTTTTAAAGAATCTGAGTTTGCTTCGCGTCCTGCGTTGACTCTATGTTCAGCAGCTAAGCGTTCTTCATGGGATTTATCAGAAGCTTCCATCGCTTTATTGTGAGCAATATCGCTTTCTTTAACTTTAATTTGCATTGCCGCAATAGCTGAAGCTGCG
>Ga0307492_10001203_pt1 | contig 10767 bp, 5 predicted proteins | sample SI3LmetaG_FD_202365 | JGI IMG/M metagenome (GOLD analysis project Ga0307492, IMG submission 202365) | Sea-ice brine microbial communities from Beaufort Sea near Barrow, Alaska, United States - SI3L | ecosystem: Environmental > Aquatic > Marine > Coastal | place: USA: Alaska | collected 2017-05-06
GAATCAGACCTTTAACCCTCTAAACCTATTTACTCTAAGCAGTTGGCAAAACTTGAAGATATCCATCCGGTTACTCATGAAAAATGGAGAGAGATAGAGCTTCTTATATTACTAACTCTAAAGCAGAGAATTCAAAACTAAGATCTAGCAATATTAAGCTCAGTGGCGACATTAAACGACGTCAGTCAGCTTCAATTGATCGTAATTTTTTTGTGAATTTCGCAGTAAACTTTTTCGTTACCTTGTTGTTATTAGAGGCATTTTTTCTTCCTTAAACTACTATTGGAGAAATTATGTTAAGTTGGATTATTTTAACGAGCCTGCGTCTACGCACGGTTATGATGGCTTTAGCACTGGTGCTGCTGGTTGGCGGTATTGTTCAATTACGCACTGTCCCACTCGATCTGGTACCCGAGTTTTCACCCCTTTCTTTAGAAGTACATACCGAAGCCTTAGGCCTATCGACCACGGAAGTTGAGTCGTTAATCACGGTGCCGTTGGAGGCAGACCTACTCAACGGCGTGCCCTGGTTGGAATCGATCGAGTCTGAGTCGATTACCAGTTTGTCGGCAATCGAAATGTTTTTTGCCCCGGGTACCGACCTAATGCAAGCCCGCCAGATGGTTCAAGAGAGATTGACGCAAGCCCACGCGCTGCCGAATGTCTCCAGTCCGCCAGTGATGTTACAACCGGTTTCCTCCTCTAGTAGAGTGATGAATATCGGTTTGACCTCAAAAACGGTGTCCCTGATTGAAATGTCCGTCCAGGCCCGCTGGAATATAGTACCGCGCCTGGTGGGCGTACCCGGGGTCGCCAACGTCTCGGTCTGGGGTCTGCGCAACAAACAGGTCCATGTGAAAATTGATCCGATGACCTTACACAATAATAATATCACCCTAGATCAGATTGTTAAGACCGCCGGTGAGTCGGTTTGGGCGTCACCACTGACCTATCTTAATTCGTCCACGCCCGGTTCGGGTGGTTTTATCGACACACCCAATCAGCGCCTCGGTGTGCGTCATATCTCACCCACTTCCACGCCAGAGAGTTTTGCGCAAGTGCCGGTCTTCGGCACGTCCATACCCCTGTACGAGGTGGCAAATGTTATTGAAGCCAATCAACCGTTAATCGGCGATGCTATTTTCCAAGACGGACCTGGATTACTCTTGGCCATCGAAAAATTTCCCGGCGCCAATACCATTGCAGTGACCAAAGGAATCGAAGCGGCACTGCTAGAGTTAAGTCCCGGGATGAAGGGTATTGAGGTTGACAGTGGCATTTACCGACCGGCCAGTTTCATCGAGCGAGCAGCAGACAACCTTGGCATAAGCATTAGCATTGCCTATGGCCTGATGATTATCGCCTTCGCTCTGTTGCTGCCGAGCTGGCGAGCAACCGTTATTGCGGCGGTTGTTGTACCGGTGTCAGGTCTTTCGTCAATTTGGGCACTAAACGCTTGGGGAGCCGAAATCAATATGATGATGATAGCGGGAATCACCCTTGCTATTGCTGTCCTCATTGGGGATGTCATCCTTAACCTAGACAATATATTCCGGCGCTTGCAGGCAACCGACGCCACGGATAACGCTGGCAGCCACTTTGCCATCATTGTCAGCGCGACTAAGGAGGTCTGCGGTCCGTTATTGTATGCCACGGCGATAATCCTGCTCGCGGCATTACCGCTTTTGTTTATGCGTGGCACTATGGCGCCGTTCTTTCAGCCGTTGATTTGGGCCTACATAGTCGCGGTACTCTGTTCTCTGGCCGTCGCGCTGATTTTAACGCCAGCCTTCTGCCTTATCTTGTTGCCGGGTCGTTCGTTGCCCGAGCGATCATATTCTTCTCTAATGGTGAAATTGAATGGTCTTTCCAATTCACTGCTGAACCTGTCAATAGCTAAGCTCTGGCCATCATTCCTGCTTGCCGGCGTTGGGCTTGTCGTTGGCCTATTCGTCTGGATTCAGTCTGAACACGCGTATCTGCCTATTTTTAATGAAACCGACATAGTCGTCGAAATGCACGCCCCGGCGGGTACCTCGTTGCCTGCTATGAACAAGATCACCCAAGGCGTTATTGACGACATTCTGGCCCTTGATGGTGTTCGCAATGCTGCAGCACAGGTCGGCCGTGCGGTATTTTCCGCCGAAGTTTCAGATGTCGATTCAGCTGAAATCTGGGTCAGTATCGGTCTAGAGGCACAATACGATGAGACCCTTGCGCGGATTCAGGAGGTCGCCAGTGCAAACCCCAATGTTGAAGCGGAAGTAACCTCTTTCCTGGGCAAGCGCATGTTGGAAACCTTAACCGGCAATGATGAGACCATCAGTGTCCGGGTCTACGGCCACGATCATAAGGTGCTGCAGACCAAAGCTGAAGAGATCCGCGCGTTACTGGCGAAAATTGACGGTATAACCAATCCGCAAGTGGAAGCGCATGCCGAGAAAACCACCATTGAAGTCACGGTCGACCTGGAAAAAGCCCGTCAATACGGTCTAAAACCGGGCGATGTGCGGCGCGCAGCATCTACCCTAGTACAGGGCATTACCGTTGGCGCACTATTTGAAGACCAAAAGGTCTTTGATGTGGTGGTGGTCGGCAGTGACGCTATTCACAGTAATTTGGACGATGTGCGCAACCTGTTGATCGATTCAGTGACCGGCACCCTGGTTCGTTTGGGTGATGTGGCTGATGTCAGGACGGTTTCAGCGCCCAGTGTTATTTTACGCCAGGGTGTGTCGCGCAGAGTTGATATTGTCGCCGACATCCGCGGCAGAGATGTGGGGGCCGCCTCGCGTGAAGTCTCTCGTCGTATTAAAGAGGTTACCTTCCCGTTTGAATACCATGCCCAGGTCTTAGGCAAGCATTTCGAACAGCAGGCAGCTCTCAGTTCACTGTACAGCTACTTTTTCGCCGCAGCATTGGTCATCTTTTTATTACTGCAAGCCGCCTTTGGCAGTTGGCGCTTGGCTTTGCTGACTACACTGGGCGGACCCATTGCCTTGCTCGGCGGGTTTTTGGTGGTATTTACCAGCGGCGCTTATTTTTCACTCGGTTCCATGATCGGCCTGGGTGGGGTCGCTATTTTTAGCTTACGCGGTGGGCTAACGCTGGTCCGCAGTTTACAGACGCAGCAAATGCAGGGGTCGGCCTTTGGCGAATCCTTAGTGCGTAGGGTAATGGCCGATCGATTTCCTGGGCTGTTGATCAGCGCATTGGTGCTGGCGGTCATAGCGCTACCCTTTGCTGTCCTGGGCGATATTGCCGGCTTGGAAATTTTACACGCCTCAGCCACGGTCATGCTGGGTGGGCTGGTCAGTGCCCTGGTGCTGTTGTTGTGCTGCATCCCCGCTCTTTACCTACGTTTTGGGGCAGACTCCGGTCAAGACACCCTGGACCTAGCAGGTTTAGATAAGATTGCAATGCCTAGCCTACAACCTTAACCGAGATTAAAGACATGAATAAAACCTATAAAAACAGATCAGCTTTGCTGCTGATCCCAGCGGCACTGTTAGCTTTTTGGTCACTGGTTGCCGAAAGCGCCAACACCGATGCGGGCCAAATTGAAGTAGCGACCAGTGCAGCGATAGTCGGGTCGGAGTTAAAAAAAATCACCCTCATTCAAAGTGCTGTTGAGCGCCTAGATATTCAGTTTGGTGAAATTAAAATGACTGCCTCAGGGCAGTTAACGGTGCCCTATTCGGCCCTCTGGTATGACCTGCAGGGCAAAACCTGGGTCTTTGTCAATCCGCAACTGCGCGTCTTTATGCGCGACCCGGTAGAAGTAGAGTCGATTTCCGCTGGCCTGGCATTTTTAACCGCCGGACCGGCAGTTGGCACCAAGGTTGTGGTCATCGGCGTGGCCGAATTACACGGTATTGAGAGCGGTGTTGGACACTAACCATCAAAACGAATAAGGGGACAATATTATGATGGGATGGATTATAGGAACCAGTTTGCGCTTTCGTTTTGTGGTTATCGCGATTGGTGTTTGTTTGATGTATTTCGGCGTATTACGCTTAAACGATATGCCGGTTGACGTATTTCCGGAATTTGCGCCCGCGAAGGTGGAAATTCAGACGATTGCCCTCGGGCTCTCACCGTCGGAAGTGGAGTCGTTAATCACGGTACCGCTAGAGAATGCTCTGGCAGGGGTGCCCGGTGTGGCGACGCTGCGCTCAAAGTCAGTGCCGCAACTGTCATCCGTGGTGGCTATATTTGAACCCGGTGTGGATGAGCTGTTAACCCGGCAGTTGGTGACCGAGCGGGTCGCTATGGCCACTCCCAATTTACCCAGATGGGCCGCGCCGCCGTTTATGATGCCACCGTTATCATCGACCAGTCGGGTGATGAAAATAGGCATTACCTCGACCGATCATTCGGTAATGGATCTGTCAATGCTCGCCTATTGGACTATTCGCGCGCGCTTGTTGGGGGTGCCCGGCGTGGCCAATATTGCCATCTGGGGTGAGCAGTTAAAAATGGTACAAGTGCAGGTCGACTTGGAACGTATGGCCATCCACCAGGTTACCCTCGATGACATCCAAGAAGCCGTGTCCGACAGTCTGGATGTGGGGCTATTGCGCTACTCAACCGGCGCTCATATTGGTACCGGCGGTTTTATCGAGACCCCGGATCAGCGTTTTGAAATATTGCTAACCTCCTCGAGTCAAACGCCTGAAACATTAGCGCAGGTCCCGATAACGGTGAGGAATGGCGCGCCATTGTTACTCGGCGATGTGGCCGACATTGCCTTTGGACCGCAAGCACCGATTGGTGATGCGGTCATCAACGATGGCCCGGGGCTGATGTTAATTGTCGAGAAATTCCCCTGGGGCAACACCTTAGAGGTTACGCTCGGGGTTGAGGCCGCACTCGATGCCATGAAACCTGGGTTACCGGGCGTCGAAATCGACACAGAAATATTTCGCCCCGCTACCTTTATCGAAGACTCAATCAACAACCTGTCCAATGCCCTATTGCTGGGTTGCCTGTTGGTGATCTTGGTTATGGTCGCCTTTCTGTATGAATGGCGGGCTGCGCTGATTGCCACTGTCGCCATTCCCCTCTCACTGCTGAGCGCCGGCTTAGTGATTGCGATGACGGGGGTGTCGATGAACACCATGGTGTTGGCCGGTTTTGTCATTGCCATTGGCGCGGTCGTCGACGATGCCATTATTGACATTGAAAACATCTTACGGCGCGTACGCATTGAGCACGCGGCCGGCAGTAAGCGGTCGTTGGCGCGGATCATTCTCGAAGCCTCGTTGGAAGTGCGCAGACCGATCATTTACGCGACCTTAATCGTGGTAATGGCGGTCATGCCGGTGCTCTTTATGGAAGGTCTGTCGGGCGCTTTTTTCAAACCCCTGGTGATGTCCTATGTGCTCGCGATCATTTCCTCCTTATTGGTTGCTATCACGGTCACACCGGCCCTGGGGTTAATATTGCTGCGTAACGCGCCGTTAACCGGTAGGCAATCGCCGTTGGTCAAATGGCTGTCCAGTGGCTATATGACTCTGTTAACGAAAACCACTCGCGGGCCAACGCTCGCGCTTAGCATAGTTGCTATTGTCACGGCCTGTGGTATCGCCCTGTGGCCGTTACTGGGTCATTCGTTATTGCCGTCGTTTAAAGAACGCGACTTTCTGATGCATTGGGTCACGCCGCCGGGCACCTCCCATTCCGAGATGGTGCGTATTACCACTCGGGCGAGTAAAGAGTTACGCGCCATTCCGGGTGTGCGTAATTTTGGTGCGCACATCGGCCAAGCCTTCGCTGCAGATGAGGTAGTGGGTATTAACTTTGGTGAAAATTGGATCAGTATTTCACCCGATGTTGATTATGCACAGACCATTGCCGCCGTGGATGAGATGGTGAAAGGCTATCCGGGGCTCTATCGTGACTTGCAAACCTATCTTAAAGAACGGATTCGGGAAGTCCTGACCGGCTCCGGTGAAGCGATAGTGGTGCGGTTATTTGGCACCGACCTAGAGGTTTTGCGTGCCAAAGCAGATGAAGTTCAACAGGCGATGGCCGGCGTTGAGGGGATGGAGCACTTACATAAAGAGCTTATTGTGGAGGTGCCGGAAATTCAGGTTACCTTGAATCTCGACGTTGCCCTGCGCTATGGCCTCAAACCGGGTGATGTGCGTCGTGCCTCGGCAGCCTTTCTGGCCGGTGAGGAGGTGGGTGATATTTTTAATACCGGGCGAACTTACGATGTTCAGGTTTGGACCTTACCAAAATGGCGCAACAGTTTAACAGCATTGCAAAACATGATGATCGACACACCGACCGGAGAGCGCGTTCGCCTGGTCGACGTGGCTGACATAAATATTGTGCCCAGCCCCAATATTATCAAGCGCGAAGGAGGATCGCGCCGGATCGATGTCCACGCCAATGTTACCGGGCGCGATCTTGAATCGGTCGCTCAGGATGTACAGCGCCGTGTTGATGAAATCGACTTCCCGATCGGTTATCGCGCCGTTCTACAAGGTGAGTATATTGAATTGAAAGCTGCTCGTGAGCGTATTTTATTCTTCTCCGGTTTTGCGCTTATTGCCATTTTATTACTCCTGCAGTTGACCTTTCGCAGTTGGCGCCTGGCCTGGATCTCCATGCTAACCCTGCCATTCGCCTTGGTGGGCGGCGTGGTGGCGGCCTATATCGCAGGCGGCGTGGTGTCCTTGGGTTCTTTAGTGGGCTTTCTGACGGTACTCGGCATAGCCGCCCGAAACGGCATCATGATGCTGTGTCATTTTCAGCATCTGGAACAACATGAAAATGAGCCCTTCGGCATACCCCTGGTGCTGCGCGGCGCAAAAGAACGCCTGTCACCGATCTTGATGACCGCGGGTGCCTCAGGCTTTGCCGTTCTACCCCTGGTACTGTTCGGTAACCTGCCCGGTCATGAAATTGAGTATCCGATGGCGGTCGTTATTCTGGGCGGGCTATTTACCTCGACCCTGTTAAATCTCTTTATCGTCCCCACGCTGTATTTACGCTTCGGCCAAGGGACGGCAAAAGGATCTGAAGAAAATAGCCATCTGGCGTTAGCGTCGGGGTAAGAAAAAACGCCCTAGCCCCAGTAACCCCTGATACCAGACCACCACTGAGTGAACCGACACTTATGGACCGGGTATCAGGAACCGCTGTGAGCGCCTCTCACCTTGGCCATGCACCAGAATAAGATTAGTACCCTCCCACTGGCCGAATGAGGCCCTACACCCAATTCTCAGCTCTATGACGAAAGTCATTTTTTACGATTCCTGGCAGCAAAGCATTCAAGCGTTAACGTAATAGTGTTAACTTAGCGCCAGTATCTTACTGGTGTAAACATTGACAACGTCTTTGACTGCGGCTTTGGGCGCTTAACCCAGCTAAACTTTAAATTATTAGGGTGTTTAAGACCCTCTAGCATAGGCAATCAAGGAGAGTTCAGATGAATTCAATATCGAGGGGCTGGGCAAATCTGGTGCTTAAAGGTCGCTGGGCAATATTGGCGATATTCGCGGGGGCGATTGCCCTGTCGATCGGGCCGATGAGCAATATCGACTATGACAACTCCAATCAGCGATTCTTTATCGCGGGTGATGAAAACCTGGTCAACTTCAATCACCTCATTGAACTGTTTGGCGATAACGATTATCTATCGATCGGCATACAAGCCCGCCCGGGCGACCTTGATGTCTTTGAACCCGAAACCTTAGCGATGATTGAATTGCTAACCGGCTTTGTCGAAGACCACGCCATCGTCACGCAAGTACGCTCACTGACACGCTACCAATACACCCATAACGACGATGGCATGCTGGCCACCGACGAATTACTACTCGACTTAGCAGACCCAGCCGAGATTGAAAATGCACGCCAAATTATGGCCAACGAGACACTGGCCTTAGGCACCTTAATTACCCGAGATTATCAACATACCCGTATTGTAGCGCGCACCGAATACAGAAAAAACCTAGACGACCACAAGGTGGCCTTTGTTCACGAACTGGAACAATTCATCAGCGAGCAAGGCTTTAGCGAACAGGGCTATACGCTACGCCTTGGTGGTCAACCTAAGATCGACGAACAATTTGAAACGCTCAGCGTACGGGATACCAATTGGATTAATCCGACCATGGCGTTAATCATGATCGTGATACTATTTATTAGCTTTCGGTCCATTAGCGCTACGCTGTTACCTTGGGTAGTTATTGGTGGCAGCATTGTCATGGTCAGTGGCATTCAAGGTGTTATTGGTTGGCCGCACTCAGTTGTCGAATCGGCCTTGGTTCCGGCGTTAATTATTATTGGCGTGGGTGTCAGCGTGCATGTTCTGGTCGAGTTTTATCATTTTAGAGCCCAGGATAAGTCACCTAAACAAGCGGCGCTAGAGACCGTTGATCACCTATTAGTGCCCGCTTTCTTTACCGCCTTTACCACCTCTGCGGGCTTTTTAGCGTTAGGTGTGACCAAGTTGGTGCCCGTAAAAGAGTTTGCCATGCTCGGTTCGATAGGCTCAATGCTGCTGTTTATTATTGCGCTCACGGTATTGCCGGCCTTATTGAGTTTCATACCGTGGTTTTCAGAGCGTACGCAGAAGGTGGTGGACCAGGGCTTTATTACCCGGCTGACGCAAAAAGTACCGGCCTTTACATTTAAAAATCGGGTTCGCATCACCATACTGGGCGCGATCATACTCCTCGCCAGTGTTGCCACGGTGCCAAACATTGAAGTCGACTCCAATTACATCACCTACTTCAAAGAAAACAACCCGACCCGGCAAGCGCTGAGCTATTTCGATGAGCAATACAAAGGTATCCAAAATATTGATGTAATTATCGACAGTGGTGAATTCGACGGTATAAAAGCCCCGGCCTTTTTAGCGCGGGTCGACGCCTTTCAACAATGGCTAGAGCAACAGGCCAATGTGGGTGATGCCAACTCCTTGATCGATTTTCTAAAAGAAATATCAGAATCCATTAACGATGACGACCCGAGCTATTATCGTTTGCCAGACTCCTCGAATATGACGGCACAGTATTTATTCCTATATGAGAACACCGGTGCCGAAGAAGACCTATCAGACTTGAAAGACTTTGATTATCAATATGTTCGCATCGCCGTGCCCATTAAGAATATGAAAGCGAGCTTAACTAGCGATTTACTCGACAAGATCAACAACAAGGTCGCAGCTGATTTTGCCGACCTGGACGTAACCTTAACCGGTAGCCTGGTCATGTTTAACGCTCAAGACAATTACATTAACCAGGGTATGCTGCAAAGCTTTATGGTGGCGCTCGTGGTCATTGGTATAAGCTTTATTGTCTTGTTTCGTTCCCTTAAGTATGGCGCTATTGCCCTGGTACCTTCAATTGTGCCAATTCTAATCACCGGCAGTTTATTGGTGGTATTCGATATTCCGTTAAACTTAGGCACGATGATTGTCGGTGCCATGACCATGGGCATCGCGGTGGATGATGCGATTCATGTCATGTCGCGTTATCTTATTAGCCGAAAACAAGGCGCAAATACCCATGATGCCATTACCCGTGCCATGACAGAATCTGGTCGGGCTGTGGTATTCACCTCCATTGTGTTAGTCACTGGCTTTAGCGTTATGCTGTTGGGTTCATTTGTACCTTACATTTATACCGGCATGTTTGCCGCCTCAGTAATGGCGCTTGCACTCATTGGTGACTTGATATTTTTACCGGCGATCTTGTATTTAGTCGATGGTGAAAAAGAACATCAACCTGAGACTGACAAAACAAAGCAACCAACTCAAACAATCACCTAACATATATTTAGGCGGCCAAACAGAGCCAGGCCGCCCTTGGAGCACTAAACGATGAAACTATTAAACACCGCACTGATCGCAACAACGTTAGTTTTGAGCAGCTTCAGCTTTTCAGAACCAAGTGCTCGAGAGATTATGGTACAGGTTGACACACGCGACACAGGAGATTCTTCCCAAGGCTTATCGACCATGACCTTGATAAACAAAAAGGGTCGTGAGCGCATTCGCCAAATTGAATCCTATACTATCAATCAACCCGAGGTTGATCGTTCAGTTTCCTATTTTTTATCGCCAGCCGATGTAAAGGGCACGGGTTACCTAAGCTACGACTACACCGACGACACCCAAGAAGATGATTCCTGGCTCTACCTGCCAGCACTTAAAAAGGTAAAACGCATTGCCGCGGGTGACAAATCAGGGTCCTTCATGGGCAGTGATTTTTCCTATTCGGATTTAAATGGCGTGAATATCGACTGGTACAACTATGAAATATTAAGTGTTTCAGAAACAGTCGATGGCGTCGACACATGGAAAATAGAAAGCACCGCCAAACCAGAGTTTTCAACTCAGGTGGAAGAGGAAACGGGTTACAGTGAATCACACCTATGGATACGCAAAGATAATTTCGTCCAAGTTCAAGCTCAAATCTGGGTAACCAAAGGCAAACGGGTGAAATATTTTAGCGCGAAAGACATAGAGCAAATCGACGGCATTTGGACACCGAATAAATTACAGATGATCACCACCCGTAATGGCAAAAGGGAACATTCCACGGTATTAGAAATCAACAGCATTCAATACAACCAGTTAGAAGGTGAAGAGCTGTTTACCACCTCTGCTCTGCAACGCGGTCTGTAGGAGCCTAACTGATGAGAAATATTGTTTCTAGTCTCGGTTTGCTGCTCTTAACGGCATTAACAAGTCTGCTGCAAGCTGACGATTTCTTTGGCGAAGTCGACACTCAATCCGACACGCAA
>Ga0307492_10001204_pt1 | contig 10764 bp, 9 predicted proteins | sample SI3LmetaG_FD_202365 | JGI IMG/M metagenome (GOLD analysis project Ga0307492, IMG submission 202365) | Sea-ice brine microbial communities from Beaufort Sea near Barrow, Alaska, United States - SI3L | ecosystem: Environmental > Aquatic > Marine > Coastal | place: USA: Alaska | collected 2017-05-06
CTGTATTGGTTCCACTGAATATTAAGGGCGCGGATTGTACCGCAAGTGTGCAAAAAAGATACAAAGAATAGTACTATCGGGTGAAGCTTTTGCCCGCTTAAGGCAAATGGCTGGCTCGGCCGTGGAGCCGCAGGGGCCGCCGGCCGGCCACTCTAGTGCGTGACGCTAGCCCAAAAAGGCAGTGTAAACCGGGTTGTCGGATTCGTCCCAATAACGATAGCCGAGCTCATCCAGTTTCAGCCGGAAGGCTTTAAGGTCCGCTTTGGGCACCTGCACGCCAGCCAAAACGCGGCCGTAGGCGGCTCCATGGTTGCGATAATGGAATAAACTGATGTTCCAATGGCCGCCCAGTGCACTTAAAAACTTCAACAGAGCGCCGGGGCGTTCTGGAAATTCAAAACGATATAGGCGTTCATCGGTCGCCAGCGGTGCATGACCACCAACCATATGGCGGACGTGACCCTTGGCGACCTCGTTCTGGGTGAGATCAAGCACGCTGTAGCCGTCTTCGATCAGTCTGGCCAAGAGTTCGATCCGCTCGGCATCGCTGGTGATTTTCAGCCCGACGAATATTTGCGCCTCACGTTCGTTGTTGTAGCGATAGTTAAATTCGGTCACCGAACGTTTGCCGATGTGGCTGATAAAACGTTTAAAACTACCCGGCTTTTCAGAGATAGTGACGGCAAAGATGGCCTCGCGATGTTCACCAACTTCGGATCGCTCGGCCACATAGCGCAACCGGTCGAAATTCATATTGGCACCTGAACATATAGTCACCAGGGTTTGGCCGGTGCAGCCCTCGCGCGCGACATATTTCTTCATTCCGGCCACGCTGGTGGCCCCAGCCGGTTCGGCGACCGAGCGGGTATCATCGAAGATATCCTTGATCGCAGCGCAAATTTCATCGGCCGAAACGGTAATTACCTCATCGACATGGTCCTTGAGCACTTTGAAGGTTTCTTTGCCGATCTGGGCCACGGCGATGCCATCTGCAAACAGACCGACCTCTTTGAGGGTAGTGCGCTTACCAGCCTTCATGGCGGAGGCTAAGGATGCACTCTCTTCATACTCGACGGCGACAACACGAATTTCGGGCCGCAGGTATTTGATATAGGCGGTGATGCCCGCTGCTAGCCCACCGCCGCCCACAGGAATAAAAATTGCGTCTATTTCACCGGGGCCATACTGGTGCAGGATCTCTCGGGCGATGGTGCCCTGGCCGGCAATGCCGTTGGGGTCGTCGTAAGGGTGTACGAAGGTGTAGCCCTTTTCGTTTTGCAAATTGGTGGCAAACAGCAGGGCCTGCTCGAACGAATCACCATGCAGTATGACCTTGCCGCCGCGCGCACGCACCGAGGAGACCTTGATATCCGGAGTCGTTACCGGCATTACTATGGTCGCCTTGATGTCCATCAGCTTGGCCGCCTGAGCGACGCCTTGCGCATGGTTGCCAGCTGATGCACAGATCACGCCGGCGGCCCGTTGTGCGTCGCTGAGCTGCGCTATAATGTTGTAGGCACCGCGAATCTTAAAGGAAAACACCGGTTGCAGATCTTCACGTTTAATTAAAATCTGATTGCCCAAGCGACGGCTTAGCGTCGTGGCGATATCGAGCGGGGTTTCGATGGCCGCCGCATAGACCTTGGCGTTCAGAATTTTCTTAACGTACTGCTCTAACATGGATGATCCTTGTCACGATGGGAGATGGATGGTGGGGTGATAGTGTACGGCGAAAGCGCCTTCAACCCCAAGCTCCGCCAGCGCACATTGGCAGGTCTTTTGACGTCGATCGGTGACTGGAACGAAAAAGACGGCTCGAATGGGCTGCGTAACAACACAATGCCCCCTATAATGATGCCAACTGCCACCAGGACTGAATTATGAGCCAAGACGAATTGAAGCAACAGGTAGCGCTTGCCGCTCTCAACTACATCAAACCCCAGCTGCGTCCGGATGCAATCATTGGCGTTGGCACCGGTTCCACCGCAAACTTCTTTATTGATGCACTGGCGACGTTGAAAAATGATTTTAAGGGTGCCGTGGCGAGCAGCGATGGCACAGCGGAACGCTTGCGTGGACATGGTATTGAGGTCTTCGATCTGAACGAGGTGAGCCAATTAGCTGTGTATGTCGACGGCGCCGATGAGGCCAATCGCAAATTGGAACTGATTAAGGGCGGTGGTGCGGCCCTAACGCGTGAAAAAATAGTGGCCTCTGTGGCGAAGATGTTTGTATGTATCGTTGACGAGTCGAAAGCAGTTGAGACCCTGGGTGCCTTTCCATTGCCGGTCGAGGTGCTGCCGATGGCACGCAGCTGCGTCGCTCGGGCCATTGCGGTATTGGGCGGTAAGCCGGTATATCGCACCGGCGTGCTGACTGATAATGGCAATATTATTCTCGATGTGCATGGCTTAAATATCAGCAATGCCAAGGAAATGGAAAACAAACTCAACAATATCGTTGGTGTGGTCACCAATGGGTTGTTTGCCCAGCGATCGGCCGACGTTCTGTTGTTATCAACCCGTGAGGGCATTAAAACCCTGACCGTGATCAACACCTCGGCCGAGTCCGGCGAGTTTTATTGAACAAGGTATTAGCCCAATAAAAAATCAGGACGGCTGGTTTTTTCCACCCTGGTTGGTCTAGGGCAGCCGCTGCCAGATTTGAGTGCGGCCGAGCAGGGCAAAGCCAATGTAACCGCGGACTTCTAACCGCTCGCCCTGATCGATTAAGCGCAACCGAGCCTTGTATTCCTTACCATTGCCGGGGTCGAGTATAATGCCCCCGTCCCATTGCACGCCATTCTCGGTTAGGCCCCAAACAAAGGTCATGCCCTCGATGGGCTGATCTTTGCGTGCGCCTTTGCATTCGTCGCAGATTGGATTCGGCTCGTCAGGATTGAGCAGGGTATCAATTCTGCCCAACAATTTATCGTCTTTGAGCCAGAGGGTGACCCTGCTTTTGGGTGCACCGGTCTCATCATCGATCGTCTGCCACTGGCCGACTGGTGACTGTGGGGCTGCCTGGTTCATGCCGGCGAGAGCGAGACAGAAGACCAGCGATAAGAATTTTTTCATATTTACCATGCTCCGAAGGGTTACCCATAACACCATAACAGGTGTTGGGAATTGCTCAAATTCGCACGAGCTTTAGTGAAAAAAAAACATCAATCGTGATGGTTTCCCAGGGTTAATGGGCAATATTAGCGATAATCGCGCTTAAAGCCTGAGCCAAGAGTGTTGGTTCGACTTCAATTTGCAAACCACGCCGGCCGCCGCTGGCAAACAGGGTCGGCAATGCCAGCGCGGAACTATCAAGTAGGGTTGGCAAGGGTTTTTTTTGGCCAAAAGGGCTGATACCACCGACCACATAACCGCTGCTTTTTTCGGCGCTCGCGAGGTCGGCTAGTTCGGCCTTCTTGGCGCCCAGTGCCTTGGCGGCCAATTTTAGATTGAGGTTGCCGGCGACCGGGACCAGGCAAGCGGCGAGCGTCTTAGGGTTACCATTTAGCACGACCAGTAGCGTCTTGAACAGGCGATGGTGGGGGACCCCTAATGTATCGGCTACGGCCTGACCGTAGTTGTCGCTGCTGTGCTGAAGTTGGTATTCGTGCAAGGAGTAGGGAATCTTGTGGTAGCGCAGGTATTCAATGGCCGGCGTCATAGGGTCGATCCTAGTTTAGAGAGAGGCTGGCGAGCACTAGCGAGCACTTCCGCGCTGGGTGGCCAATTTAGGAATGTCGATAATCACTGTCAAGCCATGGGGTTTATTGTTGACGGCCTGTATCTTGCCCTCGTGTAACTGGACGGCCTGCAGCGCAATATTTAAACCCAATCCGGCACCCGGGTTGGTCTGATCGAGGCGATAAAATGGGTCGAACAGGCGGGCCAACTTATCTTCCGGTACCCCCGGACCTTCATCGCGGATGGTCAGGGTCACCTTGCTCACACTCTGGCTTAAGGAAACCCATATGGTTCCGTCCGTCGGCGAGAAGCGCAGGGCATTGCGCACCACATTATCGAGCGTGCTGTGCAGAAGTTGGGCATCGCCGGCCATCTGCAGCGGTCCGTCAATCTGAGCCAATATCTTAATTTGCCGCGGCTCGGCTTCAAAACGTGCATCCTCAACCACTTTGCGCACTATGTCATCGAGCTCGATGGGCCGCCATTCCACCCGCTGCATATCGTTTTCAAAACGACTCAACTTAAGGATTTGTGCGATCATATTTTCGAGCCGATCGCTCTCCCGCTCAATGCGGTCGAGGGCGCGCTCAAGGCCTTCAGGCGCTTTCTGCCGTACGATACCCATGGCCACCTGGAGTCGAGTCAGGGGCGAGCGCAATTCGTGGCTAACGTTGCTCAGCAAACGCTGTTGGGCAGACACCAAATCCTCGATCCGGGTCGCCATATCGTCAAAATCCCGGCCCAACTCACCAATTTCGTCGGATCGCCGGCTGACACTGGAGCCGGCGCGAGCGTTTAGCGTGCCGCGTGCCAGGGCGCGCACCGTTTGGCGCAATTTTTCGATCGGGCGCACCAGCGACCAGGTCAGTAGTAGACTCATCAGGCCCGAAATGGTCAGTGCCAGGGCTAATTGCATCCACTGGCTTTCCAACCAAAAAGGCAGATTGGCCGGCGGCAGGGACGGGACGCCGCGCAGGAATAGGCGGTAGTTGACATCATTGACCGTGATCGGAATGGGCCCCAACCAGGCCTCATTGCGCCACTGTCCGACCTGCATGCCTTCCTGTTCCATCATTTCCGAGAGCATCACCAAGATGCGCTTGGGCGGCTGGGGGCTGCCCAGCATCCGATAGGCGTCGTCGACAAGGTAAAGCTGAAAACGGGCCGTCTCATTGTAGTTGGTCAGGATCGACGCCAAGCGAATCGGATCGGTACCGGCAAAGCCGAGGTCCGGAAAAACTATGTTACTAAGAGTTGCTATATGGCGCGGTGCTGGTAGTGCCACCTGATACTGTTTGGCAGCCTGAAAAGAGACAAAATACGCGGCAACAACGATCAGGATCAATGACAACCAGAAACTGATCCAGATCTTGCCAAAAACCGACCCCAGGGGGTTGAGTTTGCCTAACTGCATGAACACTACTCTTCGGTAAGCGATGTCTGAATCAGCGCTCGGCTGGTGCGACCCGGCGGCGCGCTGGGTCGATTATTGGTTGGGATCGACAAACATATAGCCAATGCCGCGAATGGTCTGGATTTTTGACTGTTCGGAGGTACCGCCCAGTTTGCGCCGGACATTACTGACATGCATGTCGATGGACCGGTCATAGGCCATTATTTCCCTGCCCAATACTTCAAGATACAGATCTTCCTTAGGCACCGCCTTGCCCGCTCGCGTCATCAGCACGCGCAGCACCTTGAACTCACTGGTGGTCATCGGTATATGTTCACCGTCGCAATAGACCCGATAGGTATCGAAGTTGAGCTCAACACCGTGACAGGCCATGATGCCGCTGTCGTCATTCTGTTGGTTTCGATCCAACTCAATGCGCCGGAGCAGGGCCTTGATGCGGGCGAGCAACTCGCGATGGCTATAAGGTTTGGCCAGGTAGTCGTCGGCACCCATTTCCAGGCCGAGGATACGATCCGTCTCTTCGCCTTTGGCGGTTAACATTAGGACTGGCACGATCGAGGTCTGACGAATGCGCTTCAATGTCTCAAAGCCGTCGATGCCGGGCATCATGACATCGAGCAATACCAGGTCAAAGTGGTGGTTGGCGATCTCCTCAATACCGTCTTCGCCGGTATAGGCTGCTTCGAGCCGATACCCTTCAGCCGAGAGGTACTCACCCAGCAGTTCTGCCAGATCTCTATCATCGTCGATCAGCAAAATGCTGTGTGTGCTCATATTGGAACCTCAAAAGTATAATAAAGCCTTTCAGTGAGTGCAGTTTTGGTATTTCCCAAGCGCTTGGCAAGGCTTTTACTGCATGTTTACACCAACCATCGGCGCTCCACCAAGGTTGGGCTGGACCGACGCTAGTGCCGATGCTGGACACCGAGCCAGATCTGTAGGGCCCATATTACCAGAACGGTGCCAGGGAAGGGCCAAGGTTAAACTTATATGGCTGGTTGTGCCTACCAGAATTCGCTAAGATCGACAGCCAATAAGGGTGATCTATGACAGACGACGATTTGGCCGCTTTCCGGCACGAGATGACAGGTGTAACGCCGCTCAAGGGGATCCGCAAGGTGGATCGCGCTGCGAGCAAGATTGCGCAGCCCACGCTCCAGCACCGACGGCAGATGGCGGTAACAGTTGAACAAAAATCCACCAATCATTTAAGCGACCAGATTATCGACTTAGTGCAGCCCCTAGATGGCTTGGAATATCGCAGTGATGGCGTCTCGCTGGGGGTTTTTCGCACCCTCAAACGAGGGCAATACCCGATCGATGCTAGACTGGATCTACACCGTAAAAAAATGCTTGAGGCGCGAGAAGCAGTCTACCGCTTTATCCAAGACTGCCAACGTTTTGATGTGCGCAGTGCCATTATACTGCATGGTAAAGGCGCATTGAGCGAGCCCAAGGCGTTTTTGAAATCGTGCGTCAATACCTGGTTAAAGCAAATACCAGAGGTTATTGCCTTTCACAGCGCACAGCAACACCATGGTGGAGTTGGTGCGCTCTACGTACTGATAAAAAAAAGTGATCGACTAAAATTGGAAAATAAACTTCATCTTAATCGGGGTCGTGATGATTCAGCTTGTTAATCTGCTACGACAACCGAACGACAACCGAACGACAAAGGAATAGCGTTCTATGGCACACAGTAAACAGTTGAGTTGGTGCATGGGTCTCGCCCTAGCGATGCCAATAGTGGCGGCTCAGAATCGTATCGAGACGGCCGGAGATGTCTTGCAGATAGCGCTGCCGTTGACCGCGCTCATGGCAACTATTGCGCAGGATGATCCTGCCGCTCGTAATGGGCTTTTGCTGTCATACGGGTCGACCTTTGCCCTGACGCATGTGTTAAAAAACACGGTAAAGAAGGAACGGCCGAATGGCCGAAACACACTAAGCTTTCCCAGCGGCCATACCAGTTCGGCCTTTTCTGGCGCGGCCTTTCTGGCTAAACGATACGGCTGGGACGTCGGCGTGCCGGCCTATTTGGCCGCTAGCTTTGTCGGCATCAGTCGAGTGCATGCGCAGCAGCATGACTGGTGGGATGTGGCCGCCGGCGCGGCCATTGCAATAGGTTTCAACCAATGGCTGGTGCCCGACCGGGACGAACTCAGCATGGCCGTGTTGCCGGTACGCGGTGGCTATAAACTAGCCTTGGCTTTTCGGTTTTAAAGTCGGCGCTGGTCCTAACCGGCCTGAAAATATTCTTCGAGCAGTGTCTGCAAGGCGCTGATTTTGATCGGTTTGGCCAGATAGGCGCGCATACCAGAGTCGCGCGCATGAGTCTCAAAATAAGTGCCGACATGAGCCGATATCCCGATGATCATCGGTGGTGCGGTTGTTATAGGCCTTAGTTTGAGAATTACCCGCGTGGTGTCGGGCCCGTCCATCTCCGGCATCTCGTAATCCATTAGAATCAGATCAAAGTCCTCTGTCTTGCATTGGGCAATAGCGTCCTGCCCGTTGTTGGCGGTGGCGGCAGAAATCCGAAAGCGCTTCAATAGGCCGGTCAGCACCATTAGGTTGCTGGGCGTGTCATCAACACAGAGAACACGCAGGTGGGCGTAATTGGGCCATTGCGGCACCAGGTCGGCCGCCGTTTTTTCCACCACCGTGGCAAAATCGGGATCCCACAGCTGGTTGATAAAAAAAGGCCGAGCACAATATTGATCGATGCTGCGATGGAACTGCTCTTCGTAGACATACTTTTCAAAACCGATGAGGGTCGCATGGAGCGCCGGTTGGCTCTTTTTGGCGCGCTGGATCAGATCCCGGCCTTGGCAGCCGGGAAACCGGTGTTCTACTATGATGGCGGAAAAGTCGGTATTGGCAATGATCGCATCCAATTGCTCTATAGAATCGATCCACTCCATCGGTGGCGCATGCGCGTCTTCGCACCACAATCTGGCCAGCGTCTCGTATCGGGTACAGAGCAATACTTTGCCCTCATACGACACCGCGGATCGGGGCTCAAACTCAAACGGCAAGGTAAAGGAAAAGGTGGCTCCATCGCCTAAGGCGCTTTCGACGCTGATATCACCGCCCCACAGGTTGACGATCGTTTTAGCAATGCTCAGGCCTAAACCGGAACCGCCAAATTGACGACTAGTGGAATCATCGGCCTGAGTGAAGCGGTCAAACAGTATCGCCTGGGTGTCTGATGCGATGCCAATACCGGTATCAGCAACAGTGAAATATAGGGTGTTCGATCCCCTTAGTGTAACTCGCAACAGGATATGCCCTGCCCGGGTAAATTTGAACGCATTGCTGAGTAAATTCATAATAATCTGCTGCAGCCGGGTCGAATCGCCCATCAGGGTTTCGGGAATGACTGGGTCGACCCAGCCAGTCAACAAGATATCCTTGCTATCGCTGGCCTGGGTATAGATGGCCAGACATTGACTGAATATGTCGCGCAGTCTGAAAGGTAGGTGTTCGAGTTGTAACTTACCGGCTTCGATTTTACTGACATCCAAAATATCGTTGATGATACGTAACAGTGCATCGCTGCTATGTCGCAGGGCCTGCAGATAGCGTTGCTGTTCTGCACCTAGGTCCTCCCCTTGCAAGAGCTCGAGCATGCCAACAATGGCATTCATTGGGGTGCGAATTTCGTGACTCATATTGGCCAAGAACTGTGTCTTGGCTACCGTGGCCATCACTGCCTTGGACTCTGAGGAACGCAACGTTTCTTCAGACAGCTGTTGCTTGGTGATATCAAAGTGGAAGCCGGCTATTTCAAGTAGGCGATTGTCCTTATCGCGGAGAACATAAGCGGTGGCCTCGATCCATCGGATGCTGCCGTCAGCGCGTACAATGCGATAGGTATGATGGAACAGGTTGCCGACAAAGTTGGGCTGATGGCCGACCTGATTGACCGCAGCCGTGCGATCGTCTGGGTGAATAAGAGCCTCCCAAGTTCCGGGTTGAATTGTTCGCTCCGGTCCACTGAGGCCAAATATGCGCAGTGAATTCTCGTCCCAAACAGTGCGATTGCTTTTAGGATTATAGTAAAAAACCCCGGCATGTGATGCGCTGATAGCCTTATGCAACAAGTCGCGTCGAGTGGTTAGTCGACTATTTACAACTCGCTCCTGGTGTAGCAGGCGATAACAAGTCAGCCAGCCACCTAGGGCGATCATCAGAATAAAGACTAGGAGCGCTTCCATATAGGGGGATGTAAGCCCATTCAAATTGAAGTTAATCCAGATTATAGCAGCGGTTCATCATCCGACACTAATCCTTTGGATAATGGATAACCGGATCCGAATCGATTGAGATCGGAGTGGTGACCTAATGAGGCAATAAGCTGCCAGAAGATTGGCAATGCAGCTACTAGACCCCTGTTCGTCCGATTCGATGCTGATTGGGTCAAAAAAACGGTAGAATCTGACCGCTATTATGATGACGGCGTCTAAAAAAGTTGATCCAGTACTCATCTTGAAAGAAAACATTTTGGTGCCATTTCGTTTTCCGTTTTATGCCCCTAAACTGAATTAATAGACTTCATGGAAGCGTTCACCATGTGCAGTGCAAGTGTTATTCGTCTTGAATCAAATCGTAAAGCCAATGGCCGCTACCCGGATCGAGGGCGCATAAGGGTCTTGTCTCAGCGGTTTAACGCTCTAGTGCAGGGCCTGCTTGAGGCCTTTTTTAGTGGTGGCGATGACTTTCTGTTTCGCTTAGCCGAGAAAAGCAGCAGTGGTTTCGAAGCCAATGATTATTTTGACCAATTACGTACATTACGCCTGCAAAAGGGGCCCATTGCGGAATCCATTCGCGTAGAGGTTGATCGCTGGTTGCACGCTGATGGCAAGGGCCTGAAGGGGTCTTACGTCGATGAACGCGAGGCAATGGCAAGTCTGGGTGCGTTGAGTTTAATGGATGATACGGTTCTGGAGCAGACGCTGGCCACCGACAGCTTTGCCAACCGCACTTTGGATCAGGCTGGGGACCAATGGCACGCGTTTCATGAACGGATGGCCATGCTGACCTCTAATTGCAGACTGGTCGATGCCGGTACACCCTTTCATCCCAGGGGCTTGGGGGATCTGGTGTTTACCGAGCTGGGTCGGTTGTCGGCACCCTTTAAAACAACCCTAATGCTGTTTCGGCTATTTGACGAATTGGCGATCCCGCGTCTTGTTGAGTTCTATGAGAGGTCCAATGACTGGATGGTGGCAGAGGGGGTGCTGCCGGAGTTCAAGCTAATTCCGGCGCAAAGTGGTGCTCCAGCATCGACCGGCGCTGCACAGCTTATAGAACAACTCAGTGCCAAATTAGCCAGTCAGGCCGGCTATGTGCCCAGCGCCGGTGGTGGGGGCAGGGCTGGCCTGGGAGCTGATGGTAGTATATCGCCCGGTTTTGGCGGAGAGCCGAAAGCCGTGATGGTCGACGCTGGAGTGCTGCAGCAGATACTCAGCACCTTGGCGCAGAGCCAGAGCCATGGGGCCCCCAGCGGACATCGGCTCGATGATTTAAAGCAATGGGCCACAGAGCAAGTCTCCAGGGTATCGGTCCATGCCCAGGGCACTGAGGAAGCCGGCACCGTGTCCTTGGTCGCGCTATTGTTTGAATACATTCTCGATGATGACAGATTGTCGGCTCATATGAAGC
>Ga0307492_10001205_pt1 | contig 10762 bp, 8 predicted proteins | sample SI3LmetaG_FD_202365 | JGI IMG/M metagenome (GOLD analysis project Ga0307492, IMG submission 202365) | Sea-ice brine microbial communities from Beaufort Sea near Barrow, Alaska, United States - SI3L | ecosystem: Environmental > Aquatic > Marine > Coastal | place: USA: Alaska | collected 2017-05-06
GATAAGGTATTGCAAGTCTAAGCCAATGTGTTCCAGTATCGCCGAATTCTACCCAGTCAAAATTCATTCCCGTTTGACCTTCTTTTTCAAAAAGCCAACCGTTCTTAGTTTTCTCTAATCTCATTTTAGCTTTTTTCTCACCCCAAGCCATAGTATGAGAATCGCCATGCAGATAAGCACCATGCATTGGGTCCATTACATTATCAATGGCATAGCGGTAACTGGTTTTCCAAATAGCGGTACAAAGGAATGATGAATACTCTTCTTTAACAAGTTCATCCGGTAATTCTAAGGCTACTGGCTCAGGGTTAAGTTCGTCGCCAAAATAAGCAAAAATAGCACCCTTTATTTCTTGAATTGGGTAACTATGATTTTTCTTAGTATGCTCCATTGGGCAGTTATCAACCGCTGGTACATTTACTACCATGCCATCTTTATCTACTTCGATGCCATGATACCAACAAGCGAGCTTATCACCCTTGTTTATGCCTAGTGACATACGTGCACCACGGTGTGGACAACTATCTGAAATCGCGTGTACATTGCCGTCATTATCTCGCCACACAGCAATTTTTTCACCTAAACGTGTGATACCTACTGGTGTATTTTTCACCCCCCAACTAGGCAGTATTGGGTACCATAGGTTTTTAACACCTAAACTAATACGTTGTTCGACTAATTTATCGAACTCATCATTAGTTATAGTTTGATCCGACATTGTATGCTCCTTCTCTTACATATGTGTAAATTTACTGCTTTGCCAAATGAGACAATTCTAGTGTGAAGTTTTCTTCGGTGAATTCATTGCCATCTCTGTTTTTAATACCTAATGTATTAAGCTTAGTGACTACTTCAGCTAATTCGTGTGTTTCTGCTAAGACGGTTTCTAACGCATCACCTAAATTATTTTCATACTCAGTTGGCAGTGCCGAACGAGTTTGCCAAACAAGGTTCTCAATATGACCATACGTTTCGATTGAACCTTTGGCTGGCCTGGTCTCAAGCCTAATTTGCTGCCAAAGCAGCAAATTTTCATTATAATCTTTCATTTTTTCTTCTCCATCTCACAGTGGTTATTAAAAAATATATTTATAGAGCGAATATTATTTTGTAACTATTCAGTTAATAATTATTACTCATACTGCTATGTATTTATAACCTTATTAATTTTCACTTCCTTTGAATCACTTGACTCATGGGTCGGATATGGGCTCATTAGTGAAAACAAAAGACAGGAAAATATACTCATTCCGCAACCAATAGCCAGTATGTGTTGATATGATCCCCAGTGTTCAAAACTTAGACCCAACATGTAAGGACCAATACCTGCGCCTAATAAAAAACCAGCTAATACATAACCATAAATTTGAGCAAAAGACTTCAAACCAAAATAACGACCAACTAAATACCCAATTAAATCACTTTCAGCACCAAAGCCTAAACCAATTAGAAATATAGCCAGTAGTTGAAGGGGCATTGTGTCAGCATCAATCAATATTCCTAAACCTAAAGCCGCAAGGAAAAAAAATAAAATGGCAATATGCGGTGCGAAAAATCGGTCTAATAAATATCCAACTAAAATTCGACCAAAAAAGGTTGCTAGACCCATAAAACCAGCAGCACTCGCTGCCATCGTTGCCGTTAATCCACGGTCTTTTAGTAATGGGACTATGTGGGGTAGTAAGCCAGTCAAGAAAGCCGACATAATACTTATTCCTGCACACATTACCCAAAAGTTACGCTTTCTTAATGCTTCACTAGCCAACAAACCTGACAACATAGGTCTTACTGTTACTGTAATATTTCTATCATCAGGTTCATTTCGAATGATAAAGCTTACCAAAGGTAATGATATCAGCATCACCAACGCTGCTAATGTATAATATGTGGATTGCCAATCCGTAATATTCAGTACTGATTGCGTTAAAATAGGCATAACCATATAACCTAAACCCATACCTGATGCCGCAATACCGATACTGATCCCTCGCCGTTTATTAAACCAAGATGATAGGAGTCTTACATAAGCGATACTTTGGGCCCCTGTTGAAGCAACTCCTGCGATAAAGGTAAGAGTGTAAAAAACATTTAAAGAATGTAGGCTTAAAGGTACAACCGCTAATGCCAGTCCCATCAGCGCTATCGACGGGATTAATACTTTTTTCACCCCTAAACAATCAATTAAACGACCAATAAATGGTGCTACAAGAATGGGGGATAAAGTAAAAATAGTAAGGCCGAGCATTAATTCAGAACGCCCCCAACTATATTCTTGCTGGAGAGGTAACAACATAACACCAAGTGTGCCATACATAAGTGGCCCTGGACTGAACATCATTCCAACCACACAGACAAATAGTATTTTCCAACCAAAATAAGATTTAGAATCTTCATTTTCTAAAGATAATTGAGCATTTTTCAATGATAACTCCTTTGCTGTAGATTTGACCGCTTGTGCATATGTAACTAACTTGATTACAGAATAACCTTTTCTTTTACATTAATTCTACTGAAAGTTAAAAACAATGTTTCGGATATAAAACAACCGTAAACCTGTACAATACTAAAGTCAAGTAAAATGCACATCCGTAACATCTGTAACAAAAGCAACAATAGACAATAGACAATAGATAATAGTCAATAAACATCTGATAACAATAGATTTTTTAGGATAAATAAAAACAAAACCTATATGTTGAATTATATCTCTCCTTAAAAAAACAAGGTATTTAGCTTAAATTACTTACTTGACAATTAAACAAAGTAACTTAATATTAGTTCGCATATAAAACATTGTTTTTATTTTGTGTATTTGGAACTTACAAATAGTGAATTAAAACGTGAGCTTAATCAGGAGATAATTATCGTGAATAGTAAAAATGATGAATTCGAACAATATGGAACTGTTGGAGAGTTAATAGCAAAATTTTTAACTGCTTGTGAACTAAGAGCTGCCTTTGGTGTTATCAGTATTCATAATATGCCAATTCTAGATGCATTCGCCAAATATGGTGAAATTAACTTTGTACCAAGTAGAGGTGAAGCTGGCGGTGTTAATATGGCAGATTCCTATGCTCGAGTGAGTGGAAACCTTGGAGTTGCCGTTACAAGTACTGGTACTGCTGCGGGCAATGGTGCAGGCGCACTAGTTGAAGCACTTACTGCCGGCACACCTTTATTACATATTACCGGCCAAATAGAATCAGAACATATTGACCGTGATCGTGCTTATATTCATGAAGCACCTTTTCAACTGAAAATGTTACAGGCAGTATCAAAAGCAGCATTTCGAATTTGGTCTCCTGAAAGTGCTCTTGGGATATTACGAGAAGCGGTGCAATGCGCATTAACACCTCCTCGTGGCCCTGTTAGCATCGAGATCCCTATTGACGTACAAAAAGCACAAGTTAAGTTCCCTACAGATATTTCTCCTTTGCCTATTGTTGAGGCCCCATTGCCTAATGATCAAGTTGAACAGTTGGTTGCACAATTTAAAAACGTAAAAAGACCCATGTTATGGCTTGGTGGTGGCTCTAGACATGCCTTTAAAGCAGCCGAACGTTTAGCCAATATGGGTGTTGGTATTGTTACTAGTACTAACGGTCGAGCAGTTGTTAGTGAAGACCACCCCATGTCAATCGGAGCATTCAATGCCACTCCTTTTTCCGAAGAGCTGTACAAAAGTATCGATCTAATGGTCGTGGTGGGCTCTCGTTTAAGAAGTAATGAAACATGGAATTACCAACTTGGTTTACCGAAAAATTTAATAGTGGTTGATTTGGATGCGAAAGCTGATGGAAAAACGTATAAAAACAATGGTTTTATCTATGCGGACAGTAAGAAATTATTAGAGTCTTTAGCTGACCGTTTAGAGGGACAGCTTAACATTGATCCAACCCTAGCAAAAAGTATTGAGCAAACTCGTCAAAAATCTGAAGCTGAGTTACGCAAAGGTTTAGGTCCTTACAGTGATTTAGTTACCCAATTGCAAGAGTTATATACTAATGAGATGCCTTGGGTTCGTGATGTTACACTTTCAAACAGTATGTGGGGAAATCGTTTACTTAAAATAGCAGACCCGTTGAATGGTGTTCATGCGCTTGGTGGTGGTATTGGCCAAGGATTACCTATGGGTATAGGTGCTGCCGTTGCAGCAGGTGGTAGAAAAGTAATTACTTTAACCGGAGATGGTGGGCTTAACCTCTGTATTGGTGAAATTGCTACTGCTGCTCAAGAAAAAGTAAATATGACTTTACTGATTATGAACGATTCAGGGTATGGCGTAATACGTAATATTCAAGATGCTGATTATGGATGTCGCCAACACTACTCTTCAATTCAAATACCTGACTATGGCTTAATCAGTGAATCTGTTGGTATTCCTTTTTTTAGAGTGAGTTCAATTGCTGATTTTAAAGAAATAATGAAGCAAGCTTTAGAAATTAATGGCCCTGCTGTTGTTGAAGTAGACATGGTTAACATCGGTCCATTCAGTGCGAGTTTTGCGGGTCCACCGAAGCGTATTAAGGCGGATGAGGAATGATTAAAATTGGCCTAATAGGCTTTGGTGCAATCGGTCGGTGTGTGATCGAAACGCTACCCAAAGCGTTAACTGAAGAATATGAAGTTATCGGTATCCTAACTAGAAAAGCGGCTGATAACTTGGTGAATAATATTCCCTCTTATAGCGATATAGACCAGTTACTTGCAAAACAACCCGACATTATTGTCGAATGTGCGGGTCATCATGCGGTTAAAGAATATGGTTGTAAAATATTAGAAGCCAATATATCACTAGTTATATCATCCATTGGTGCCTTAGCTGACAGAGATTTATATCAACAACTTAAAGATTCATCTACGGCTCATAAAGTAAAAATATATCTGCCGGCTGGCGCCATTGGTGGTATTGATGCTCTTGTTGCCGCAAAACTTGGCGGGGTTCACGATGTCACTTATACCATGCGAAAACCTCCTAAGGCTTGGCAAGGTTCGGTTGCTGAAACGGTAGTTGACTTGAATAGTCTTAAGCAGGCAACCGTGATTTTTTCTGGCTCCGCCGGTGAGGCAGCAACACTTTACCCTAAAAACACCAATGTAACCGCAACCATTGCGTTAGCGGGATTAGGTTTTGATGAGACAAAAGTAGAATTAATTGCAGATCCCAACATTATTGACAATATACACGAAATATCGGTATCCGGTGAGACAGGGTATTTTACCATTGTATTAAAAGGAAAACCCTCTGTCTTTAACCCAAAAACTTCAGCATTAACGGCTTTTAGTGTCACTAAGTGTGTTGCTGATTTTGGCTCATCGATCATTATTTAAATTTATAGGAGTTTACAATGTCTGGCAATAAAATACTTGTAGGTGGCGAATGGAAGCTAGGTTCCGGCAAATTAATTAGATCTATTAATCCGGCCAACGGTGAGCTGATTACTGAATTCAAAGGTGCGAGCCTAGAAGATGTTGATATTGCAGTTGCAGCGGGTAAACGTGCCATGTATGACCCAACATGGTACTACTTAAAATCGCATAAACGTGCGGCTATTCTTTCTAATATTGCGAGGTTAATACATCGTGATGTTGACAAATTAGCGGCACTACAAACCCTAGATACGGGAAAATGTTTATCTGAAACTAAGGCATTGGTGCAGAGTGCTGCCGAAACCTTTCAATATACGGCAGCAGCGCTTGAAATCCAAGAAGGAGAACTCCCTCCTTCTCGCGGCGACTTTTTCACTATGAGTGTTTACGAGCCAATGGGGGTTATTGGGGCCATTACACCTTGGAATTCACCCATAGCAAGTGATGCACAAAAGCTTGCCCCTGCCCTAGCAGCAGGTAATTCGGTAATCATAAAGCCTGCAGAATGGGCGTCATTAGTATCGTTAGCCTTAGCTGAAATATGCATGGAAGCGGGGTTACCTAAAGGGTTACTCTCCGTTTTACCCGGCTCTGGTTCAGTTATTGGTGATAAATTAGTCCGTCATCCTGACGTTAAGAAGATATCCTTTACTGGCGGTACCTCAACAGGCAGGCTTATTGCGGGTATTGCTGCAGATAAATTAATGCCCGTATCTTTAGAGTTAGGTGGTAAGTCACCGACAATTGTTTTTGAAGATGCTGATGTAGAGCATGCTGTTAACGGAATATTGTACGGCATTTTTAGCTCTACTGGGCAATCTTGTATTGCCGGATCTCGCTTATTTATTGCCGCTAAAATTTATGACAGCTTTGTTAACAAACTAGTTGCTCGGTGTAAGGCATTAAATGTTGGTTTGCCTAATGATAGCTCAACACAAGTAGCGCCTTTAGTGTCATTTCAACATCGTGACGTTGTAGCTAACTATGTTGAAATAGCAAAAAAAGAAGGCGCTAAGGTTTTATGCGGTGGGGAACTGTTGCAAGGTCAACCTTATGATGATGGTGCCTTCTACCCTCCTACAATTTTATCTGGCTTAAGTAATAATACTCAAACCTGTCAGGAAGAAATATTTGGCCCTGTACTGGTGGTATTGCCTTTTGACAATGAGCAAGATCTTATCCAGCAAGCCAACGATACATTATTTGGTTTAGCCTGTGGTTTATGGACTCAAGACTATAAAAAAGCTCTAAACTTTTCCCAAAAAATTGCTGCAGGTACCGTTTGGATCAATACCTATAAGCAATTTAGCATTGCTACTCAATTTGGTGGTGCGAAAGAAAGTGGGTTAGGACGAGAAAAAGGTCGAAACAGTATTCTAGGCTATATGCAACAAAAAAGCCTTTACTGGGGATTGAATCAAGAGCCACTAAGTTGGGCTAATCCAAGAAGTAAGTAATATTGAGCAGGATGACTCAATGTGCATGGTTCGATATTTTATATTTGGTTTATTATAAATACTAACAACTGAATATCGAACATTACTAGACCATTGTTCCCCATAGAGTTTAAAATAGAAAATATACTGTGAATGCTATTGTTAACTAATTATTGCTGTTAATATTTCGTTTTATATACGAAACACATTAGACATTGCGTATGTAAAGTGAACTAACAGAATTAAGCTTAACTTTTGGAGAATAATTACAAAGTGGAAAATGCATTAGTGAAAACTGAATCTGAGCAATCAAATCGATATATGGTTCCTGGTTTAATCCGTGGATTGAAGATACTGCAAGCTTTTAGCAGTGAAAAACCTTTCTTGGGGGTTTCTGATATAGCTAGAGAGTTGGATGTGTCACGTTCAACTGCATTTCGTCTCTCACTAACGTTAGAAAACATGGGGTTTTTAAAGCGTGTTAAACACTCAAAAAAATATTGCTTAGGCTTAAAGGTATTAGATCTTGGCTTTAAACTATTAGCTGGAATGGATATTGTCGACATCGCACGACCTCATATGGAGGAATTAAGTGAGAATACCAAAGTGTGCTCACACCTTGCTGTAAGAGATGGAATAAGCGTCGTTTACATTGCCCGAATATTAGGTAAGCATCATACTGTTAGTTCTGTTGGTGTTGGCACTAGATTTCCGGCGTATGCCACATCTACAGGTCGTATATTGCTTGCTAACTTATCAATCGCTGAACTTGCTACTTTGTATGAAGGTATTGAATTGAAAAAAATCACTGAAAATACCCCGTTAACTATTGGAGACCTTATTAATCAAATAGAGCAAGATAAGTCCGATGGCTACACATTAAGTTGGGAAACTTACGAAAAAAATCTCGCGAGCCTCGCTGTACCGATAAGAGATAATACAAAAGAAATTATAGCATCTCTTAATGTCAGTTGCCCTACGACAACTTATAGTAGAAGTGAGCTACTAGAGCAAGTGCTACCAGAGTTAATGCAAAAAGCAGCAAGTATATCGACTGCGTTAGGCTATAGGCATTAGGCATTAAACAATTATGGGTGAATTTTGATTCAGATTGATGTAGCAAATATCTGGTCGCATTTAATGACATTGTCGTTTGGTGACTCCTGGAATTCACAACTTTCCTGATACCGCTCTCCTTGCGTTTACAGAGGCATGAATAATTAAAGCAATCTTTTAGAAACCACTTTAATGCGCCTCGCCGGTGACAATCAGAAAATAGATCGACATTTATCACGTAACATTAAGAATATACTCATAATCATTAAGTTGAAAGCGACTCATTATGGCATTGGTTAGCTGTAGCACAACACCACAGTTTGCCAACACGATTACTTGACTGAACCTATTCACCGCTTATCGCTATGAATTTTGCTACATCAAGATTAGAGGATTTTGATAAATATGGGGCAATTTGGACAATAAATTATGAACAAGCACATCCTGTTCTTCCCAATACATTGAAAAATCTTTATACCATGAAGAGCCTAATATGTTCGCAACAAGTGTTTTATCCAACGTTATTAAAGATTTGAAAGAATTTGACCAACTCGAAACTGAACCATTTCTGTTGATGCTTTTGCCCTAATCGATGAACGACAGGATAATTAATCAGTACACATTGTTTTCAATTATCTCTGATCCCAATACCACTGTAGATGATTGGGCTAAAAAATATCCTGATATTTGTCGAAAATCATCATTCCAGCAAGTTTGAAATCGGAAGTAAGAGACAAACTAGATCAATCTAATATTACTGAACATTTACTTTTTCCTGGCTTAGATGGACTTACATCTTGGGTAAAAAAGGCATCACAGTGCTCGTTAAAAGTAAAATTTATCTGTTCTAAAATTATTATCGCTATCTACAATTTCGATAGATATACAAAATGATTCGGCAAACAATAAATATGTCCAATAGATATCAAATAATGACCTACTTATTAAACAAAGTTTAATAAGTAACACATAGTAGGAGTAGTTATTAACATGAATATTAGAATTAAAAGCATCCAATTATTGTTATTAAGTCTGATCATATTTACTTTTTGCTTATCAGTTAATGCAAGATCACATACTGATGACAAATTTCTCCCGATGGAAACAAAGCGACCTAATATCTTATTAGTTGTAGCTGATGACCTAGGCTTATTTGATTTGGGCTATATGGGGTCAGAAGTAAGCACTCCGAATTTAGATATATTAGCCAATACTGGTACCATTTTAAGTGATTTTTATACGGCACCAACATGTTCACCAACTCGATCTATGCTACTTTCAGGTACCGACAATCATATTGCTGGCTTAGGTGATATGGCTGAAACATCAAGCGCGGAAACTAAAAAAAATTTGGGATATGAAGGTTATTTAAACCATCAGGTAACATCACTTGCTACGAGATTAGTAAATAACGGTTACCGTACTTATATGTCCGGAAAGTGGCATTTAGGCTTCCAAAAAGGCCAAAGACCTGCGCAAAGAGGCTTTGATAAATCGTTTGCATTGCTAGACGGTGCCGCGGGGCATTTTGCCCAAAGCAAAAGCATTTTCCCTACACATAAACCAAAATATGTTCAGAATGATCTACCTGTTGTGTTACCAGATAACTTTTATTCAACCATCAGTTATACCGATAAACTACTAAATTATTTAACTATAGAACATAAAAATACTAAGCCTTTTTTTGCTTATTTAAGCTATACCGCACCTCATTGGCCACTACAGGTTCCTGATAATGCACTCGACCTTTATCAAGGACAGTACGATTCTGGATACGATATCGTGCGTCAAAAACGTATTGCAGCGGCAAAAAATAAAGGTTATGTAATTAAATCAGCAACAGTTAACAAACAAGAAGATGAACACTCTTCATGGCAGAGTTTAACTAAAGACCAGCAAAAGTACTCCTCTAGACAGATGGAAATCTACGCTGCTATGATTGATATAATGGATCAACAAATTGGTCGAGTAATACGTCACTTAAAAGAAACTAATCAATTCGATAACACGGTAATTATATTCATGTCAGATAATGGTCCTGCTGGCGGAAATGTGACCAAGAAGATGAAAATAAATAAGTGGGTCGATAATAATTTTGATAAGAGTTATGAAAAAATTGGTACTGTCGCTGCCTGGGATTTTTATGATCATGGATGGGCAGCTGCCAGTGCAGGTATTAATAGTCATCATAAAGGAAGCGTATATCAAGGTGGCATTCATTCCCCTGCTTTTATTGTGCTACCAAAAAACCAAAGTAAAGTTCGTAAACTTGATCAAATGACCCATGTCAAAGACTTTTATAGCACCATACTTGATTTAACTCGAACGTCATTAACAGAAGTAGAACATTCACAGTTGCAAAGCCGATCTTTATTGCCGCTATTAATACAAGAAGACCTTACACAAATAGATATAGTTCAAGGCTGGGAGTTTCGTGGAAATAAAGCATTACGGCAGGGTAATTGGAAACTAGTTAAATCAAAAAATAAAGTATGGCAACTATATGATTTATCGAGTGATCCTAGTGAAACTCACGATGTATCAAAAAACCACCCAAAAAAGGTGGAGCTATTGCTAGAACATTGGAACGAGTATAAAAATAAAAATGGTGTTTTATCAGGTAATTAACCTGAATCCTGTTTAAGAAATTGAACTAAATGCCTGTTCCAAGATCCGATCTTTCGACTAAAAGAGATGAATCTAAAAAGGAACAGGCATGAGTAAATTAGTTTAGTTGTTTTGTGATGTCGATGATTTTTGCAAAGTATTTATTCCTCAATGGCGTAAACAACTGCTCGAAGACGGTACGCGAAAACGTCAAAGAGAAGGGCAAATGACCACCAGTGAAATTATGACGATTGTCGTCAGTTTTCATATGTCACATTACCGTGATTTCAAAA
>Ga0307492_10001206_pt1 | contig 10760 bp, 10 predicted proteins | sample SI3LmetaG_FD_202365 | JGI IMG/M metagenome (GOLD analysis project Ga0307492, IMG submission 202365) | Sea-ice brine microbial communities from Beaufort Sea near Barrow, Alaska, United States - SI3L | ecosystem: Environmental > Aquatic > Marine > Coastal | place: USA: Alaska | collected 2017-05-06
GTCGTTGGCTTTGCTTTTATTTTAACCCTAGGAGATATTCTTAACCCATTATTCATTGCCATAGTACTGGCTTACCTTCTTGAATGGGTCGTGTCTACAATGCATAAAAAAGGTTGTCCAAGAGGCTTAGCTGTCTTTAGCGTTTTTACCGGTTTCATTGCCTTGGCACTAACCACGGTCTTTGTTTTTATTCCAATTATCTGGAGGCAAATAGGATCACTGCTAAATGATGTGCCTGAAATGCTTGTCCAAGGACAGGAAAAATTACTACAACTACCTAAGGAATACCCAACTTTTATTACTGAACAACAGATCCAAGATTTAATTAATTCAGTCGCCTCAGATATTGGTAGCATTGGTCAAGCCTTGGTTTCAGCGTCCTATAGTTCACTAATTAACGTTATGGCTTTGCTTATCTATTTATTCTTGGTGCCACTGCTGGTTTTTTTCTTAATGAAAGACAAAGACATTATTTTAAGTTGGTGCCGTCAATGGTTACCACAAGATCGAAAAATGGTTGATCGAGTTTGGATCGAAGTTAATGACCAAATTGGCAATTATGTTCGAGGCAAGGTTGCTGAAATTCTCATCGTGGGTATCGCGACTTATATCGTTTTTGCAATAATGGGTTTAAATTATGCTTTGTTGCTGAGTGTACTGGTTGGCTTCTCTGTGTTAATTCCATACATCGGAGCTGCTGTGGTTACTCTACCTATCGCCATCATAGGATATTTTCAGTGGGGCTTTGAGGCGCAACTTTGGTATATGTTATTGGCTCACGGAATTATACAAGCTCTTGATGGAAATGTTTTAGTGCCGGTTTTATTTTCAGAAGCAGTCAATTTACATCCTGTCGCGATTATTTCTGCTGTTCTGCTTTTTGGTGGGATCTGGGGATTTTGGGGAATCTTTTTTGCGATACCCCTTGCGACCTTAGTAAAAGCTGTTATCAGTGCTTGGAAGGAAAACGTTGCTGATGTTGATACTACAAATGTCCCCGCATAGGCTCCATACTGGCATCGAGATTTAGATCATCACAAAATAGAGTAAAACGCTCTCGCAAATCTGCAATATGCATATTGATCGGAATATTAACCGTCATATTAAGAACTAACATTGGCGCTGCAGTATGTGGCGCTTTATAAGCATCGGTTTGAAGATTCTCTATATTGATATATTGGGCTGAGAAAAAGTTTGATATTTCTTTAATAATTCCCGGTGTATCAAGAGCAACAACTTGAATGCCATAGGGCATTAAGTTACTTTTGTTTGAAGGCATTTCTGTCCGTTTAACCATGGTAATCAATTCAAGCTTTTGTTCTAGGACCTTCAAGGCATTCTCAAACTTAGCAATTGAACTCCAGCTTCCAGACAACATCATAATGACCGCAAATTCACCACCGAGTACAGCCATTCTGCTATCGACGATATTACAGTTTTCATCAGATGCGATGTTCGTTAGTGCATTCGCAATTCCAGGATTATCAGCACCTAAGGCTGAGACAACGAGATATTTTTCCATGATTTTATCTTAATAGTAAAAAGTAGCGCCTATTATCACCTAGAAAAGTCCGCTTTGATAATGAAATATAAAATAATTATCTTAAATTAATTTGAGCATTAAAATTGATTGTCTTATTAAGTTGAGTGATTAGAAGAGAATGCTTTGATAAGGTTGTTTTAAAGTCTGTTGATTAGTAGAATAAGCCCTCTTATCAAAGATACATATTCATAAACAATTCGCTTACGTTTTTAAGATACTTATCTTCCAATCGTATGTTGGGGTTAATCAATGTTTAAAGGTAGTATTGTTGCTTTAGTAACTCCTATGGCTGCTGATGGAAGTCTTGATTTAAAATGCCTGAGATCACTTGTCGATTGGCATATCTCGTCGGGAACCAATGGCATAGTAGTAATGGGTACAACGGGAGAAGCCATCAATGTTAGTGATGGTGAATATAAATTATTGATTGAAACCGTTGCCGAGCAAGCTGATGGGAGAATTAAAGTTATTGCTGGGACCGGTAATGCATCAACGGCGAAAACGATTGAGAATACTCAATTTGCCGAGCAGCTAAACCTAGACGGCTGTTTAATCGTTACCCCCTATTATAATAAGCCTACTCAACAAGGTTTGTATCAACATTTTTTGGCAATAGCAGAGTCGTCCTCTATACCACAAATACTTTATAATGTGCCGTCTAGAACAGCAGTTGACCTATTACCTGAGACAGTTTCAAGACTTGCAGAAAATGAAAATATAGTTGGAATAAAAGAAGCAACGGGCTCCCTTGAACGTTTAAGAGATTTGATGGTCATAAATAGCGAGTCTTTTGCATTGCTAAGCGGAGATGATCCAACTGCGCTGCAATTTATTCAACAAGGTGGCAATGGAGTGATTTCTGTGACTGCCAATGTTGCTCCTAGACAAATGTCTGATATGTGTCGATTTGCATCGGCTAACGAAAATAAAAAGGCGAATACGATAAACGACAGTTTGAGTGATTTACACAATAAATTATTTATTGAACCTAATCCAACCCCTGTGAAATATTTGTTAAACAAACTAGGTCGCATTCCAGTAGGAATAAGGTTACCATTGCTGCCGTTATCGGAACAGTACCATGATGAATTTGAACTTTTTGCACAAAATTTACTCTGTAATTCTGCATTAAGTGGTTAAATTAATAGACGAAAATTAGTCTGTTCAGGCATATTTAAAGCCAGTTTACTAATTTATTAAAAATATAGAAATCTCAGGAGTTGCAGTTGAAATTAGTTCTAAGAACAATGGTTATTCTTTCAATAAGTTTTCTAAGTGGGTGTAGTTGGATTGTCGGTGAAGACGGTATCTTTGACACTAAACAGTATGATTACACTCGGGCAGAGATTACAAAAGAGCTAGAAGTTCCAGAATCTGTCGGTAAGAATAATGAATCTGACAATTATTTTGTACCGGAAACAGGTGAAGAACTCAACGGTATTGTTTATGGCGTTGATGTAGATGTCTTGGCACCTATGCAAGTTCTTACCCTTGGCAGTAAAGTTCGTGTAAATCGTGACTCAGATTTTTCGTCAGTTTATGTAACGATGTCTGAATTAAAATTATGGGACAGCGTAGAGCGCTACCTTAATGCAGAAAAATTTGAAATTACAGATAAAGACCTCTCCTCACGTCTTATAACCACTGATTGGATCACCAAGGAAGATGACGATTTTTGGTCTGGTGATATAACGGCTTGGCGTCAAAAATATAAAATAACAATAAATAAAGCAATTCGACCTTCTGAAAAAGTACTTTCTATAGAACTACTTGAAGCCCAAGAGTATGTAAAAGATTCTGATACTTGGCAAAAAGTAACAGAACCTGGTCGATTAGAAACTGAGTTTTTAAACAGTATTCTAGGTTTTTTATATGTTGAAGATATTGATAGAAGCCGTCAGCTAGTGAATCAGTCGGCTCTAGGAGGCATTTCAGTAAAACTTGGAACAAATGCCAACGGAGACCCAGCTCTTATAACAACTGCTGATTATGAAAATGTCTGGGGGCGCATTCCGGTATTTCTTCGCCTACTAAACCTCACTGTTGAAGATCAAGATCGCTCTCAAGGTTTGTACTTTTTCAAGTTAGAAGATACTGAAGGATTCTTTTCCTCTCTAGCTTTTTGGTCTGAGGATCAACCGACGCTTGATATTCCTGAAGGTTTATACAGCATGAATTTAGCAAAACTGGGTGAGAGAGTTTCAATAACTATTATCGATGATGAGAATAATGCAATTTCAGCAAAGGTTCTTGCCAAAAATTATCCGGCAATATCTAAGGCCTTTAGATCTAGAGTCGCTGAATAAAAATGATATAGCTAAGCTGTTTCTGTTAAAAGGGTAACTTCAGAGATGGACTTACCCTTTTTTAATGCTTATCTATTGTTGACTAGTTATTGATGCTAGTTATTGATGGTTATCTTTAATAGGTAAGCTATAGAAACTTATGAGGTTCTTTTAATTGACAGTCTTGCTAAAGATAGCAAAGCTTCTTTGTAAGGGCTGTCCGGGATATCTTTTAGAGCAAATTCTGCCAGTTCTATTTCTCGCTCAGCATAGTTTAGGGTTTCGGTCAGTGCACCAGTTTCTCTTATTGCTAAAGAAATTTCATCTAAGTGCTCAAGTCCACCTTGTTCAATAGCGAGCTTAATCATCTTCCTTTGGCTATCATTGCCTAATTGCATTGCAAGAATTAACGGTAGGGTAGCTTTGCCCTCAGCAAGGTCATCACCAATGTTTTTACCAAGTTGCTCGGCATCAGCACTATAATCAAGAGCATCATCAACCAGTTGAAATGCATTACCTATATGGAGTCCATAACTTGCCATAGCTTGTTCTGTTGAATCATCAGAGTCGTTTAAGATTGCTCCCAAGCGAGTAGCGGCTTCAAATAATGTGGCTGTTTTATGGTGTATGACATCAAGATAGTTTTCAATGGTCAGCTCAGGGTTGTTACAATGCATTAGTTGTAGTACTTCACCCTCTGCAATGATGTTAGTGGTATCTGATAAAACTTCCATGATGCGGAGGTTTTTCAGTTCAACCATCATTTGAAAGGAACGCGAATAAAGATAGTCTCCTACGAGAACACTAGCGGCATTACCAAATAATGCATTAGCTGTTTGATTGCCTCGACGTAAGTCTGATTCATCAACCACATCATCGTGCAAAAGGGTAGCGGTATGTATAAATTCTATAACGGCCGCAAGATGGATATGCCAAGGGCCTTCGTAGCCTAATGCTTTGGCAACCATAACTAGCAGCAGAGGCCTTAAGCGTTTTCCGCCACTATTGACGATGTAGTAACCTAATTGATTCACTAGAGCGATGTCAGAGCTCAGACGTTTTATAACTAATACATCTACCGCTGACATTTCTTCAGACATCAACTCACTAATTTCACTAAAATCCATTAACCTTCCACTACTCTTTTTGATTGCACTATTGTATGGCAAGAATGCTATGGTGAAGTGAGATCAGGGTCAAGCAAAAAGATGATTATTCACTGATTTCTTTAACATATTTAGACTTTATCAGAAAAATATTAACAATGAATTCCAACTTTACCGATGAATGTAATGGTATTGTTTGTCCTTCATTGCAAATAAACTGTAAAATGACTGAATTATTACTTGCCAGAAGCTTAGATATCCCTTAAAATGCGCCGCCTTCCAATAGGTTAAATTGTTTTTCGTTCTTTAACAAAACCCGAACGAAATTTTAAGCGGAGAATTGCAGAACATGTACGCAGTAATACAAAGTGGCGGAAAACAGCATCGAGTCAGTGAAGGCTTAGTGCTCAAACTTGAAAAAATCAATAGCGAGACAGGTGCTTCAATTGATTTTGATAAAATTTTAATGGTTGCTGATGGTGAAAACATCTCAATTGGCAAGCCATACGTTGATGGTGCTAAAGTCAGCGCTGAAATCGTTTCTCATGGACGTGGTAAGAAAGTAAAAATTATCAAGTTCAAGCGTCGTAAGCACCACATGAAGCAAATGGGTCACAGGCAGTGGTTTACTGAAGTAAAAATCACTGGCATCAGTGCTTAACTACGGATTTTAGAACCTAGAATTTTTGAACTTAAATAAGGGAGCAATACAATGGCTCACAAAAAAGCAGGCGGTAGTACTAAGAACGGTCGCGATTCTAATGCCAAAAGATTAGGTGTTAAGCGTTTCGGCGGCGAATTAGTTAGCGCTGGTAGCATAATCGTTCGTCAACGTGGTACACGTTTCCATTCAGGTGTTAACACTGGAATTGGCAAAGACCACACAATTTTCGCAACCATAGATGGTCATGTGAAATTTGAAGTTAAAGGCGAAAAAAATCGAAAATATATCAGAATTGACGCTGCAAGTTAGGCTTGATATAAAAATGATTTTTAGAAAGCCTCGTCATTTGACGGGGCTTTTTTTATAATACAAAATAAATGTTAGATGGTTAGAATCAAATGCGTTTTGTCGATGAAACAAGAATAAAAGCTATAGCGGGCAATGGTGGTAATGGTTGCCTTAGCTTTCGCCGTGAAAAATATGTTCCTCGCGGTGGTCCTGATGGTGGCGATGGTGGCGATGGTGGCAGTATATATTTACTGGCTGATAACGATCTCAATACCTTGGTCGATTTCCGTTACATCAGAACTTATAAAGCTCCTCAAGGTAAAAAAGGCGCTAAGCGTTGTCAAACAGGTGCTGGGGGTGATGATCTTTTCCTTAAGGTTCCTCTAGGTACTCGCGCATTTGATTTAGAAACTGATGAATTTATCGGTGAGCTGACAGAACCTGGCATGACTTTACTGGTTTCTCAAGGCGGTTTTCATGGTTTAGGCAATACTCGCTTTAAAAGTTCTGTCAATAGAACGCCTCGTCAGACTACTGAAGGCACTGAAGGTGAATATCGTCATCTTAAGCTTGAATTACGTGTCTTAGCCGATGTCGGGCTTCTTGGACTACCTAATGCTGGTAAATCAACCTTCATTCGCTCTGTATCTTCTGCTACACCTAAAGTGGCAGACTATCCTTTTACTACTATGATTCCAAATCTTGGTGTTGTAGGGCTCGATGGTGGCAACAGCTTTGTTATTGCTGATGTTCCAGGTTTAATTGAAGGTGCTGCTGATGGCGCTGGTCTTGGTACTCGTTTTCTGAAACATCTTTCTCGTACTCGTCTTTTATTACATCTTGTTGATTTATTGCCGATGGATCTTAGTGACCCTGCTGAGAATGCTGTTTCAATTGTCAACGAAGTTAAAAAGTATGGAGAAGGTCTTGATGATAAGCAGTGCTGGCTTGTTTTGAATAAAACAGACTTAATTGATGATGAAGAAATTGAAGAAATCAGCCAAAAAGTAATTGCTGCTCTCGATTGGAAGGGGCCTGTTGCTCGTATATCTGCTATAAGTGGTAAGGGTACTCTTGATCTGTCTAATGACATTATGGAGTATCTCAATGAGCTTAATAGGGTTGAGAAAGAGACAGCTGAAGCTCAGAGTAATGAAACGTCTGAGGATTAGGTTTTTTCCTCAACCACTCCGTCCTATTAAATTTCTTAATTACTGAACATTTTGTAAACTAATTCCTCTCACTTGGAATTAGTTGCTACCTTTCGTCTTCTGATTCCTTATTCATTAACTCGTGTTTTTTCTAATTTAGTCTTGAGATGTTCTATTCTTTTGACACTGATGCGGGATAATCGCTCAACACAATTCTTATCATAGTGAGCTTGACCTTAGAACCTGGGCATAGAAGTTGCCAAATAGAGTCTGACAATAAAACCTAACCATAGAATCTGCCCATAGAACACAGCACCTAGCTTCACTCATCTGGGGGACGCTGTGAATACGTCCTTGTACGCTTCGCTTCGGCATCCATGCCTCAGAGACCCCCTGATGAGGGAAGCTAGGTACTATGCTCTATTAGAATGGTTGTTTGTTTATGATTTTTGTTTTTGTTTTTATCTTTGTTTTTATCTTTTTGTTTTTGTTTTATTTCAGGCATAAAAAAACCGGTCTGTTGACCGGTTTCTAAAATACGTTGTGTTACTAACTATCGACTTGCTGTCTTATAATGCTTTTAATTGAGCATTTAAGCGAGATTTAAGTCGAGCTGCCTTATTTTTATGAATAAGACCTCTTGTAACAGATCTATCAATGATAGGTGCTGCTAGGCTGAACGCTGCAGTTGCCTGTTCTTTATCTCCGGCTTCAATAGCTGCTAGAACCTTTTTCATATAGGTACGCATCATTGAACGACGACTTGCATTTGATCTTCTGCTTGTCTCGGCTTGACGAGCACGTTTTCGTGCGGAAGCTGAATTAGCCAAGGTATTCTCCTGATTAAGTGATTCTCATAAATTTAGGTGCGAGAATATGCCGCTTTTTTGATGACTTGTCAACGCTTTTTGTCTTTGAGTATGCTGATTTCGCAAAATATAAGGTACAATAGCAATATCTTAACATATTTAAGCTATTTTAACGGTAGTACTGTCTATATGAGCGAACAGAATACAGATGATCAGCTTGAGCTGAATCAGTCATCTGATAATAATAACAGCAGCAATAAAAACAATAAGCAACCTATAAGTTTACTCAAATCTAGCTCTATCGTCAGTGGTATGACGTTGTTTTCTAGAGTGCTTGGTTTAGTACGAGATGTGGTACTTGCTAATCTTCTTGGTGCAAGTCTTGCGGCTGATGTTTTTCTATTTGCTCAGAAAATCCCGAATTTCTTGCGACGTCTTTTTTCTGAAGGGGCTTTTTCTCAAGCCTTTGTACCTGTTCTTAAAGAATATCAAAATAATCGCAGTGCTGGGGAATTAAAATTTTTCATTGATCGAGTTGCTGGAACTTTGGGGGTTATCTTACTTCTAGTCACTGCAGTTGGCGTCATTGGTTCCACTGGTGTAGTTTCTCTATTTGGTTTTGGTTTTAATGGCAATCCTGAAAAGTTTGATCTTGCCAATACCTTACTTAAAATTACTTTTCCCTATATCTTATTTATTTCATTGACCGGTCTTGCTGGTTCTTTGCTTAATTCCGTTCATTCTTATGCTGTCCCTGCTTTTACTCCGGTGCTGTTGAACGTTTCATTGATTAGTGCCGCGATTATTGCTGCTCCTTTGATGGACCAACCGACTATTGCGCTGGCTTGGGGGATATTTGTTGCTGGTATTGTTCAGCTATTATTGCAACTGCCTTTCTTATGGAAACAAGGTTTACTGCCCAAGCCAAAGTGGGGTTGGAGTGATCCTGGTGTAAAACGCGTTTTAAAATTGATGTTGCCAGCATTATTTGGTGTTTCAGTGAGCCAGATCAATTTGCTAATCGATACTATGATTGCGACCTCTTTAATCACCGGCTCAATTAGTTGGTTGTATTATTCTGATCGTCTACTTGAATTTCCACTTGGGGTTATTGGTATTGCAATTGCTACGGTAATTTTGCCTAACCTTTCACAGAAACACGCTCAATCTTCAGAGCAAGGTTTTTCTGCGATGATTGACTGGGCACTGCGGTTGGTTCTTGTTGTTGGTGTTCCTTCTGCCATTGGTTTGATTGTATTAGCTGAACCTTTGATGTTGACGCTTTTCCAACATGGCAGTTTTGATATTCATGCTGCCTATCAAGGTAGTTTAAGTCTAATGGCTTATAGTCTTGGCCTGACATTTTTTATGCTAATTAAAATATTAGCCACGGGCTTTTATAGTAAACAGGATATGAAAACTCCCGTCCGCATTGGGGTTATTACCTTGGTGACCAATATCGTTTTAAATCTGGCCCTCTATAAGCCGCTGGGTCATGTTGGCTTAGCTCTAGCAACATCCATCGCCGCTGGCTTAAATGCGGTTCTGTTGTATCGTGGCTTGCGAAAAAATAATAGCTATAAACCTGAAGCAGGTTGGTTGATATGGTATGGAAGAATGTTTGTTGCCTGCGCTTTGATGATTGCAACTTTATGGTTACTGCATGAGCCTATAATTGTCTGGCAAAACTGGTCAATTAGCGAGAGGATAATTCAATTAGCGATAGAGATCCCAGCTGCGGTTGCTGTTTATTTAGCCAGTTTGTTTTTACTCGGCTTCCGTGTTTCTCACTTACGTCATAGTATCTAATTGATAGTATTTTTTGACTTGTTTGCTGTGGAATTCAATTTGTTTACATTAATCGACTATTTCAGCTTTTACAGCAGCAAACAAGCAGTTATACTCACAGGCTTTTTTAACTTGTATTCAAACTTATATTCAATTTTGTATGCCAATAAGGACAACTAATGGAGTTGGTGCGAGGACTACATAATTTAAGAGATAGTCACCGTGGCATAGTTCTTACTATTGGAAATTTTGATGGCGTCCACCGAGGTCATCAGACAATCCTCAAGCGACTTGTTGAATGTGCTGCTACTTATGAACTTCCTTCTACGGTGATGATTTTTGAACCTCATCCTGAAGAGTTATTTAGTGGCGAAAATGCTCCAGCGCGATTAACACGCTTACACGAAAAGTTAGTACAATTTAAACGACTGAATATTGATCGAGTTGTTATTGTTAAATTTAACCGTCAATTTTCTAAGCAGACAGCAGAACAATTTGTATCGGAATTATTATTAAAAAAACTAGGTGTAAAACACCTTATTGTAGGAGATGACTTTCGCTTTGGTAACAAAAGACAGGGCGACTATCAACTATTACAAAAGCTGGCTACTCAGCATCAATTTAAGCTAGAGAGTACCCAGACGTTAACTGTTAAAGATCAGCGTGTTAGTAGTACTGCCATTAGGGATGCTCTCTTTGCAGGTGACATGGACAGGGCTAAAGAACTGTTAGCAAGACCTTATTCCATAAGTGGCAAAGTGTTCCACGGAGATATGCGAGGTCGTTTGATAGGATTTCCAACAGCGAATGTGCATTTACATCGTTGTGTCAGCCCTCTGAGTGGGGTTTATGCTGTAAAATTGAAGCTTAATGCTGGCAGCGATATTGAAATCGAGTATAACGGCGTTGCCAATATGGGCAGACGGCCCACTGTCGATGGAACAAGACAACAGCTTGAAGTTCATTTATTTGACTTCAATCAGGATATCTATAGTCAAGCAGTTATCGTAGAATTTATGTTGTTTATCCGTGAAGAAAAGAAATTTTCTGACTTTAAACAACTTAAAGAACAAATTATCAAAGATGCCGATTGTGCTAGACTTTATTTTAGTTCTTAATTGAGAAC
>Ga0307492_10001207_pt1 | contig 10756 bp, 9 predicted proteins | sample SI3LmetaG_FD_202365 | JGI IMG/M metagenome (GOLD analysis project Ga0307492, IMG submission 202365) | Sea-ice brine microbial communities from Beaufort Sea near Barrow, Alaska, United States - SI3L | ecosystem: Environmental > Aquatic > Marine > Coastal | place: USA: Alaska | collected 2017-05-06
CGGTTAAGTATATTCGACTTGTTGGCTTAGGCGTAAACGAGAGCGAAAATATCGTGACAGGCTATCGATGAAAATATTCAATATGGCAGTTATCAATATCAGCAGCATAACTCGATCAAGTCTAATATCAGACATCGCACTATCCACATAAAAGCCCAGTGTGGCGATACCCAGAATACCCAGAATGGCAGTTTCGCGCATGATCACTTCCCAGCGATAAAACAGAAATGCGAGAAACTGGCCATACACCCTGGGCAATACTTCATAGCCATATAGATTAAATCCTCGAGGGCTATCGGGGCGAAGTACCAACGAATTACTATAGCGCCCCATCAAATGTCCAATGATCGCACTATTGTGTAATGAAAGCGCCACAATCGCCGGCAACATCGAAGGCCCCCATAACTGTAAAAATATATACGCGAGTATAAATTCGGGTGTCGAACGCAATACGACTAAAAATATTTTGCCGATAGTGCGACCAAACTTTCCGAAGAATTTGTCGGATATCAAAGGAAAAAAAGCCAATGTTAAAAATCCAGTACACACCAATGCAATTTGGGTGAGTATAAGCGTGGCGATGATGCCAGGTAGTGCCTGGTCGACGAGTAAAATTTGCAACCAGTCGGAAAAGCTACTCCAGGTTTGCGCTAGTGCCAGGTCGTTGTTGCGTAGCGGTGCTGGCACGATGTCACTGGTGAAAAAACGAATCACATTATCGAAACGAATACTGGAACCTTCGCCCAATAAAAAGGGGGCCGCTACTAAATAGAAGCCCAGTAAGCGGGGCCGCAACCAAAAACGTAAGCTTGCTATCAATGCATAAAACAGCAATAGCAAGGCGGCCGCTTCAGAATAATTGCCTTCACTAAAGGCTGTCTCAAGATAAAACCCGAGTGTTGGCAGGCCAATAAACCCCAGTACCGCGCTTGAGCGCAATCCGCATTCAAACCGGTAACTGGTGTAATTCTTGATGTGTACCCAAACATCGGGTAAACGCGCAAAGAAAAAAGTAGAGGCAAGGCCACTGCCTACTGGCAATACTGCCAGTACGCCTGGTTGAGATTCTTCAAGTGTTTCGGCATAGACCTTGGCACAAATGCCTGCATAGGGAATAGCGATGGCGAGAACACCCGTCAAAGGTGTTAGCCCCAAAATCTGTAGTAGGATTAAAGCCCAGAATAATTCGTGAATGGCGCGAACAAAAGCACAGCTCCAACGCACTAGTGCAATGTGAAATACCTGTGCGAGAAAAAAACCAAAGAAGGCACCTAGCGCGACACCACACATTGCGAAAGCAATGGTTTGTATAAGGACCTTACCAATATTGGTGACGGCAAAGAAATCGGGTGTGATAAACCCCATAGCCATGCGCTGCATTTCTGTCCATGGATCAAGAGTGGTGATCGATAGATCAGCAAAAACAAGACAAAAAATCGCAATTAGCACAAACCCAAGGCTAACGGTGCGGTTTGATGATGAAAATTTTGACACGACTTTAAGCAGTATAGAGGAAATCAAGATCGCTGCGCAGCAAACTGCTGGTGGGAGCATCAAGCGCTATCTGGGCATTTTTTATACCAATAATTCGAGTGCTATATTCAAGTGCGAGTTCGACATCATGCAACGCTAAAACAACGGTTTCAAAATTATCGCACAGGGCTTGAATGATAATACGTGATTGGTAGCTGTCTACTGCAGACACGGGTTCGTCGCCCAGTACCGCATCGCCGCCTTGCAATAATGCGCGACAAACAGCCGTGCGTTGTTGCTGACCACCCGACAGTTCACCCGACCGAGTGAGTAGTTTGTCGATCAGCCCAAACTTTTCTGCAATAGGTGAAATTAAAGCAAGTTGTTTTTTTTGGGGCCAGACTAAATTGAGCAGATTGTAAAGCGTGCTGTGTTGATCCAGGCTACCCATATAAATATTATGAAAGACATTTAGGGTGCGAACCAATCCAGGATTTTGAGGAATGAAGGCACAATTGGCACGATAGCGAGATTGCAAAGCCATCAGCAAGGTTGACTTACCTGCGCCACTCTCGCCAACTAGTGCGATTTTTTCACCGGCTTTGATATCCAGCGAGATACCGTTTAAAACGGTAACTCCCTGGTAGCCAAATGCTTCGTTATCTAGCTTAAACAATTGAGTTTACGCCGATGATAGCGCTAATCTATGAGCTTAATTTCTTTGCCAACTTTCAGGATCGGATCATAATCACTGTTGGAGGCTGGAATAAAACTGCTACGTGGAAAAGAAGCCAGTAGATCTTTATCTTTCATGCCCAATAGTGCATCGGTCACTCGTTGCTTGAAACCAGCAGACCAGCGCTGATCGACATCACCACGAATAGACCACTGGTAATCGGGGTAGGTCGGTGTAGTCCATATAATCGAAACTTTGTTAGGGTCTATTTTGCCGCTGGCTAAATCTTTTTTCCAAACCTGAAAATTGACAGCGCCAACTTGATAGGCACCTGACTGAACCAGAGCAATCGTCTTCGAGTGATTGCCGCTAAAACCAACTTTGCTGAAGACATCTTGAGGTGCTTTATCGAATTGTTGACGGATATGATATTCCGGCATTAAACGACCAGAAGTTGAACCTTTTGAACCAAAGGTGAAAGTTTTACCAGCCATTTCTTTTGGAAAGTTGGCTGATTCTTTTAATCCAGTGCTGTTGTGTGCAATGAAGTAAGTCTCAAAAGACTGGTCTTCAAAGCCCTGCGCAATGGCTTCAGAACCTTCAACCAGGTTGCGGGCGCGCACTCCCGACAGGCCACCAAACCAGGCGAGTTGAACCTGGTCGTTACGAAAAGCCGTTACTGCTGCGGCATAGGATTTAACTGGAATGTATTTGACGTCAACACCAAGTTTGTCACTAAGGTAAACAGCTACCTTGTCGAATCGCTCTCGCAGTTGCGATTCATCCTGGTCGGGAATCGCAGTAAAAACGAACGTGTCCTGTGCCGTGGCTGGTAAGCTTAAAACTAGACTAATGCTAAGAATGGTTGATGATAAAAAGTGTTTCAAATGATTCATGATATTGCTAAATTTCCTTATGGTTTAAATAGTTTGAGGTTAATGCGTTGATACTTTAACGCCTACTTAATGATGATTTTCGATACTAAATAAGGGGTTATAGAGGCTTAGATAACGAATTTCTAACCAGACACTGTCGGTTCAAAGAATAACATTCGGCAACTCTAAACTTCACGGTTTATCACTATTGTTGGCTTGACCTAGCCAAGCTGGCACGAAATATACCCTGCAACATGAAGAATAGTCAGAAAACACTGTTAACTCAACCACAGAGACAGAAAATCTGTCTTTGTGGTGCATGCCTCAATTTATTTCAGAAGTATGGCGTTCGTCAATGTTACGAAACCAATACCAGGTCCGATTTTGGCTAGCTAGTTACAACTTGTTTGATTATTCTCACCAGACTATGGATACACAACTATTTGAGCAGGCACGACAAAACCGCGATCCACGTTTTGATGGACGCTTTTTCATTGCGGTTAAAACCACTGGCATTTACTGTCGGCCAATTTGCCGAGTCCGTATACCTAAGGCCATAAACGTTCAGTTTTTCCTGACCGCTGCCGCTGCAGCTGAAGCAGGATTTCGACCTTGCTTGAGATGTCGCCCTGAAACGGCACCAGGCACTCCGGCATGGAAGGGTACTTCAACCACCGTAAAAAGAGCGCTTAGTCTTATTTCAGCAGGGGCGCTGGATGAGGCCGGAGTTGAGTCACTTAGTGACCGTTTGGGTGTCACCAGTCGCCATTTAAGTCGGTTGTTCTCTCAATATTTAGGCGCATCACCAAAAGCAGTTGGCCAAACGCGCCGCCTACATTCGGCAAAAAAACTGCTAGACGAAACCAGTCTGTCAATGGTGGATGTGGCTATGTCGACAGGTTATGGCAGCGTCAGGCGTTTTAATGATCATTTCAAACAGGTATATGGACGATCGCCCACTCAAATTAGAAACATGAATAAAGTGGCTGCTAAAAGTCAATCACTCGCCTTGACAGCATCAAGCTTCGAATTGAAACTCACTTATCGCCCACCGTTTGATTACCAGGGAATGCTTAACTTTCTGAAGGTGCGAGCCATTCCCGGAGTCGAACGGGTAACTGACGAAAAGTATGTTCGCACGATAGTGGTTGGCAGTACCGTAGAGTCTCGGCAAGTAGGAAGACTGACGGTAACCCATGACCCTGAAAAATTGTGCCTGCAGGTTTATATTGAACTAGATGGTGCTAGTCAACTGATGATAGTGCTGGAAAAGGTGAAACGGTTATTCGACCTTACCGCGGACCCGATAGACATTATCCAGTGCTTACAAGCCGATAAACAGATGGTAACAATGGTTGCCCAAAACCCGGGGCAGCGCGTGCCAGGCTGTTGGGAACCATTTGAAATTGCAGTCAGAGCGATAGTTGGTCAGCAAATATCAGTCAAGGGTGCGACCACGCTGATGGGGAAAATCGCCAGCACTTACGGCCAGCAAACTGAACTGGGTCTCGTATTTCCAGATGCAAATGCTTTGTCTCAGATTGATGTCATCGGTTTATCGATGCCGGTGAAACGAGCGCAAACCATTAAAGATATGAGTCAGGCTGTTATTGACGGTAGTATCGACTTTACGGTTGGTGGCGATCCGGCCAATCTGATTCATCAATTGACAAACATTAAAGGAATAGGTCCCTGGACATCACATTATATTGCGATGCGTGCGCTAGGCGATCCAGATGCTTTTTTGCAGGGTGATTTGGTGCTACTCAAGGTTGCTGAAAAATGCTTCGGCATAGGATGCGGCAAAGACTTAATTGAAAGGTCGAAGCAATGGCAACCCTGGCGAGCCTACGCCTGTATGCACCTGTGGCGTCAAGCCGCACAACTCAAATGACTCTCTCTCTAAAAATGCTGGTTTAAGAATGTTGACTGAGGAAACTATTATGCAATATCGATACATCGAATCACCCATTGGAAAATTGCTATTGGCAGGTGTCGAAAACGAACTGGCGGTTATCGGGCTACCTGAGGGTAAAGGAGTTGTTGTTCCAGAATCTAGTTGGCAACGCAGTGAAAACTGTTTTGAAAGTGCTGAACGACAACTCAATGAATACTTTGCAGGTACTCGAAAAACATTTGATCTGAAATTGGCGCCCACTGGCACAGAGTTTCAATTAGTGGTGCTCGAAGCGCTGCAGGACATCCCGCTGGGTGAGACTCGAAGTTATCTTCAAATAGCACAACAAATAGGCCGACCGAAAGCAGTGAGAGCGGTGGGTGCAGCGAATGGTCGAAACCCCTTGCCAGTTGTCATTCCCTGTCATCGAGTCATTGGAGCTGATGGCAGTTTAACTGGATTTGGTGGTGGGTTAGAAGCAAAGCTTTTTCTTTTAGAGTTGGAAGGAGTGGAGGTCAATCGGGCCATTCAGAATGACTTGTTTTGAATTCGTTAGCTGTTTTGTTAGACAGTTATTTCACCTTGAGTGACTTTATGGTCGCCTCGTTAATTCGAAAGATGAGCGAAATTAATACCAAGCGATTGCCATTGCTTATCTACCATAGCGCCAATCATGTTAGGTTGGATCAAATGCGCTGCATAGTAAGTATGCAGACAACGGATCCGAGTGAATTTTTCAATACCACCAATGCCGCGCTTATCAAGGATAGCCATATAACCTAGCGATTCCAGTTCCTCGCGCTGTTCAGGAGGCATCAATTGCTTTCGCAGGTCGATATAGTTTTGGTGGTCTTGCGCCAGATGCGCCTGTAACTCTGCAGATTCATCAACAGCGGCCTGATACTGAGCAATGACACCCACTTCCTCGAGACGATCTATTTCATAGCTTAATTTTTTATCGACTAACCAAAACAAGGTAGGAAAGGGTTTGGTACCGATAAGGCTGGCGACCTGAACCACGACCGGAACACCAGCATCACTGCGAATAGGAATAGACACCAAGCCACGAGCTGGCCTACCTAATAAATCGGTAACCTGTTGAATGTCGTCGTCGCTCAAAGTTTGCGAGTGGGCAATGAATTTGGGCGAAATGTTGTTATTGATCATTTGTCTGAACACAGTTCAAAAAGCCGGGCATAGTAACATGCAATAACTACCCCAGCATCTCCCAACCCATTGTTCTGCGACCTTATCCAGATATTGCGACGTCGGAGAATCGAATGCCTGGCATTAATGCGGATAGACCTTCATTCCAGTGCTGTTGATTGCCAATCATTGATATTTTATTCAACATTTCGTAAAAATTGCCAGCGACGGTAATACCCCTAACGGCCTGAATTCGTTCGCCATCTTTACACAGGTAACCAGAAGCGCCGAAACTGAAATTACCAGAAATAGCGTTGGCACCGGAATGTAAACCAGATAAATCAGTGATCTCTAAATATTCACCGCTAAGCAGTGTCGACAGGTTTTCGGAACCTTTGGCGATTTCAACCTGATGTAAATTAACACCCAGAGTCGACCTGGGTCCTCGGCTTGCGTGCCCTGTGGTTCTGGTACCAAAATAAGAAGCGGTAGCACTATTGTGTATCAATGTTTGCAGGCAACCATCGATTACGAGTTCTGATTTTTGCGTGGCGGTTCCTTCCGCATCAAATAAATGGTAGCCGAATCCATCCACGTTGAGTGGGTGGTCGTAAATAGTCAGTCGTGAATCGGCAATAACCGACCCTATTTTATCTCGCATTGGGTTGATGCCATCCTTAGCTGCTTTACCTGAAAACATCATCGAAAAAACACCAAACACTGATGTCTGGGATTCCTGATCGAAAATCACATCATAGTGTTTGCTTGGAATGGGCTTACCATTGAGCAAGCCGATACATTTTCCATAGGTTTTATCAATGACAGTGGATGCATTTAAACCAGAAAATAATCGTGATATTTGACTCGTACCTTGCATCGCATTATTTTCACCGTCTTCGACAAGTGCATAAGCATACGAGGCACACATACGGCTGCGCGTTAGTGCATTTAAACCGGCGCTCGAGAAAATATGTCGTTGGCTGGTTATATCTTGAACACCGTTGTAAGGGACATTTTTTACTTTATCTTTTGCGGTTAGTTTACTTTCGATTTCGAGTGCCATTTCAATCTTCTGCTCAATCGAAACCTGCTCTTGTGGGCATAATAATTCATCATCAGTTTTCAGATGATCTGAATTTTGCAGAATATTCTCATGAGACTCTACCTTCACGAAACTGGCGTTATTTAATGCCTGAGCAACCATTGAACTCAGGGCGTCAGTATCAACTGCTTCACTGTAGGCAGTGCCAACATGACCATTTTTAATGACACGCAATCCGAAGATTCGACTCGAGCTCACTTTGTATTCTTCAAGTTCGCCGTCGCATGCTTTGAGAGAGAGTGTTTCTCCTTCGTCGATAATAAGGTCACCAGTCGCACCGGCACTCATTACCAGCTCTAATACCTGCTCAGCCATTTGTGCTGTATTCTTTCTTGATATGCTAGTGGATGTGCTAGTCGGTGTGCTACTAGAAGTACTCATCAGGCGTTACCTCCTACCAGTATGTCATCGACTTTCAAAGTTGCCTGTCCAACGGTAGTCGGTACTGCACCAGAGATTGACCCGCACATGCCACAGGCCAGCGAAAAGTCCTGACCGATCATCGAAATTTCTTTGAGTACTTTGGGTCCAGTACTAATTAAGGTTGCCGCTTTTACGGGGTATTGAATTTTGCCATTTTCGATATAGTAACCTTCGGTGACTGCAAAGTTGAATTCGCCAGTACCCGGTTGAACTGAACCACCACCCATGTGAGAGGCGTAAATACCCTTATCGATAGACGCTATCATATCGTCTATGCTGGCATTACCGGGCTCGATAAAAGTATTGCGCATACGTGATGCAGGGGCAAACTTGTAAGATTCACGGCGACCTGAGCCAGAGCGCGCAAAACCAGTTTGCTGCGCACCGATCCGGTCAACTAAAAAGTTAGTTAATTTGCCATCTTGGATGAGTTGGGTTCGTTGTGTGGCCATGCCCTCGTCATCAATATTGATCGAGCCCCATTCATTGGCCATGGTGCCATCGTCTACTGCATTAACAATTGAACTGGCGATTGATTCACCCATCTGATCATGAAATACCGATGCCTTTTTTGCGACTGACGTAGTTTCTAACAGGTGTCCACAAGCTTCATGGAAGATAACACCGCCAAATCCGTTGCCAATAATGACCGGCATTCGACCAGACGGACAGGGTTTCGCGGTTAGATTGATCAACGCCTGTCTAGCCGCTTCTTCACCCGTCTTTTGAGCGCTGATTGCGGCTTCAATTTCCCAGCCCAACAAACCACCATCATTCCAGCTGCCGGTCGCCTGTTCACCACCATCAGATGCGATGGCGGTTAAATTGGCTCGGATGTAATTGCGTTTATCTTTGGTGTGCAAGCCATCACTATTAAATATTTCGACGTGCTGCTCGCGCTGCATACAGGAACCACGTGTTTGTGATATTTGCTTGCCGGCTGCCCTGGCAGCTCGGTCTGCCGCCATTAAGTAGGCAATCTTACTTTCAATTTCAGCATCAACCGAAAGGATTTTTCGGGCTGGATGAATGTCGTTAATTTGATCTAAATTGAAAGACTTTGTACTACTAACAGGGTCCCTTAAATCTTTCGCTGCGAGTACTGATGCGATACGTAATAACTCGTCCTGATCCGTCTTATTAGTATAACCATATAAAACCTTGCTGCCATAAACCAGTCTGAGACCGATGCCAAAATTAATCCCCGATTCTACCGACTGGACTTCATCACTGAGTGTGCTGACAACATTGGTTTCATTTTTTTCAACGAAAAGTTCGGCAAAGTCCGCACCCAGTGACAGGGCGTGATCAATAACCGATTCTGCAGTTTGACTATTAAGCATCGAAATCTATTCCTTTGAGGGTTAGAGCAAGGTTAATCTAATTGGGCCACATTGTGATATCACGCTTTCATACATGAGGCTATAGGGTGGTCAATTCAAGCGCTTTGACATTACCAGGTCCAACTTGCATTCATACTCCCTCTGAAATAAGTGATTGATTTCGCTAGAATGATAAATTAACTCTCCCAGATTCATAGCGTGCACCCAATATCATCCACTCAGGTAATATAAGAATTGTGCGCGTACCTTAGTTTACATACTAAATGTACAGGCATTAAATAGTAGAAAGCGCATCAAGAATCTTCGCTCTACTGTCAATTTGGCAGGCATGAAGACTTTAAAGCTATATTTTTTGAAGGCAGCCATATTTTGTTTCACTCGTTCATTTATTTAAGTATCTTCACTATTTTATTATTAGCTGCCTGTGGCGGTGGGTCTAGTGCCACCACCACGCCTACTGTTAGTGCCAAAACCGGTGTATTTATCGATAGTGCTGTAGAAGGCTTAAGTTACAGTAAAGCGCCCCAATCGTGATTGACTAATGCCCTTGAAGAGTTCAAACACCTTGATGGAGAAGTTGTCACGTTTCGAATCGGCAAGGTTGAGATAGTGTCGTCTCTTGGGGCTGCCTTCATATCACGGTTGGATATCAATAATGGATTTGTTGGGTCAGGCGATGCGGTTGCTAATATAGCTCGTTTATTGAAAACGCTGGATACTGACAATAATCCGGGCAACGGTATTACCTTACCACCGACGATTGCTGGATTGCCCTCAACACTTGATATCATTGATAGCAGCGCTGTTGAAACTGCGCTGGGCCAGGCGTTAGTTTCAGTGACGGATGCTATGGACCATTTAAATGGTTCAGTAACGGCGCTTCCACCTCGATCAGTCGAGGGTGTTTACCAACGAGTTGCCATTGGTTCAATTAGTGCGGCTGGCTGTCCAAATGTAATAAATGCAGAGATAACCGTTAGTCGAGATACTTCAGGCAACCGGTCTTATGAAGGAAATATTTCGCTGTCAGGTGGGGGGGCAATATACCTTTACTGGTGGTGACAGTACGATTCGTAGCCCAACCGTTACTGATGATCCGAATCATAGTTACCGAGTTGACCTAAATACCTATGAAGGGCGAATACAGATAATTCAAGGTGGAACACCAGCGACTATATGCGCCGATATTCAACTGACAACGGATCCAGCGGTTAATTTACCACCAATAGTTAGATCTCCTTCTTATGTCACATCATCCCCCAGTTGTACGTCAGTGAATAGCACTTATGACATTACACCTAATTTTTTCGGTCATGATAAAGATGGCTTCATCATCAATGAAATAGTGGCTAAATTTGCTCTTGATGGTGGTGACCTTGTCACCTTAACCAATCAGGGAGACGGCACAAGTTGTGATACCGTGACTGCGGCTAAGTCCTGGGATCCTGCTGCCCCAACTAACGGTGGATGGTACTGCACGGCTTCTAATGATGTTCTGAATCAAATTCCATGTACGTCAGGATATAACTGGGAGGTATCGGCCACTGATAACGAAGATTTGACAACAACCATTACTGGTGGTGGCTCAGCTCCCCTTAGCGGTGTAACGCCCACTGCTGGCACCCGTTTATTGTGTAATGAAAATTATCTTACGGCAGCCTGTGATGGTCTAATTAGTCTGGCTACAGTAGGTAGTTCAACAACCAGTCATCCTAATGGTAGTTGTGCCACTTTGGTTCCGCCTCCTAGTACTACGATAACTACCAGCGAACTTACTACCGCAAATCCTGATATCTTTCTTGGAAACGTGATCGTTAATTA
>Ga0307492_10001208_pt1 | contig 10753 bp, 15 predicted proteins | sample SI3LmetaG_FD_202365 | JGI IMG/M metagenome (GOLD analysis project Ga0307492, IMG submission 202365) | Sea-ice brine microbial communities from Beaufort Sea near Barrow, Alaska, United States - SI3L | ecosystem: Environmental > Aquatic > Marine > Coastal | place: USA: Alaska | collected 2017-05-06
ATTTACAAGTTGAGAGTAGCACGATTGTTCGCGAGTCGTTGTACACCCATCTATTCAAAGCCCTGTGCCCGATGACAGGGCAACCGGACTACGCGAGTATTTTGATTCAGTACAATGGCCAGAGTATTGACCATCAGGGACTACTTAGGTACTTGCTATCGTATCGAGATCACCCTGAGTTTGCCGAACAGGTATGTGAGCGCATCTTTACGGATATCATGAATCGCTGTGAGCCTGAGCGCTTGACGGTGCAATGCCGGTTTAGTCGGCGTGGCGGTATCGACATCAATCCGTTCCGGTCTCATGAAGATATTCTGACGTCTGATGTCAGAGTCTGGCGGCAATAGCGTTATCCATTTGCCCGCGGGCCGCCTAGTCGCCCTGGCGCGGCCTCATCCGCACCCGTAACCAGTGCCAGAACGTATTGCTTGTTAGGAAGTACCGGTCTATCTGGTCGTTGCGAGTCTGCAATGCGCCCTGGTTTTCAAAAATACGACTCCGGGTCACTAGTTCGCGTGCTGGGTCCAATTCTTTGACAACCCGTGCCGGGTTGCCTGCAGCAATGACGTTAGCGGGTATGTCATGGGTGACCACTGAGCCGGCGCCAATCACACTGTTGGTGCCTATCGACACACCTTTGCATATAATTGCGCCGTCGCCCACCCAAACATTATCGGCCAGTGTAATAGGCACGGTATTGCCCACCGTACGAGTGCGATCATAAATATCGTGCCAGTCGGCATCGGTGATGTAGCTACCAGCGGCCAGCATGCAGTTGTCGCCAATGTCTATACGTGATGCCGAGTCGATCCTCACTCCGGGGCATAGCAGGCAGTGATTGCCGATTTGAATATGGCCCTGATGCTGCTCGAAGTGCCACGTGGACAGGGAGACCTGGCTGTCAGTGGCAGTGACAATATGGACGTTGTTGCCTATTGCTATGTGGCCCCCATGCAGTCGGATATTCCAGGGCTTCATCAGGTGATAACCGTCGCCTAGAGATGTCAGCTGTGGCTCGATAAAGTGCCGGGCGTAACGACGCTCCAGGAGCAGGTAGAGTTTTTTCAGCCAGTAGGGGCGGTGATCAGAAATCATTGCAGGGCTTGTCGCCAAAGATAATGGCCGCAGTTTAACAGGTTTTTAATTTTTCAGCTGTGCCTGCAGGCTGGCAATCTCGTGCTCCATCCCGTCGATGATGGTTAGCATCTCACTGCTTTCCTGGGTGAAGCGTCGAATCAGGGCTTTCATATCGCCAACGTCCGCGACCTGAGCCTGGAGTGTTTCGATCTCAGTGTTGGCGGTATGCAGCTCGTCTTCCATCAGGCGCACGCAAACTTCTGACTCGCGGTTAAAGCGCTGCAGACTTTCCAGCTCAGACACCTTGATGCTGATCGCTGATTCGGAATCGCTTTGCTGGCGCAAGAGCATGGCAATCAGCTCTTTTTGTTCATCGGCAACAGTCTTCAGGTTATCAAGATCAACACCGCCGGCAGTGTTGCCTTTGGCGTGGGGGGCTGCATCGTCCAAATCACCGGAATTCTTGGTCTTTTCTTCCGGGGGCGTGGCATTTTTTTCATCCGCCATTTCACTGGGCACTGCTGGTGGAATCTCCAGCTCAGGGAAATCAAGAGATTGATTCAATTCTACCAGCGTACTAACGAAGCTGGCCCTGTGGGTTCTCGCATCGCCAGCCAGCAATCCCAACGCTGCCTTAACAAAGCCCGGCCAGGCGTTGTGCGCGCTATGTATGCTGGGGTCTGATTCGCCTTCGTTCGCTTGTACATTATCGACAAGCTTTTGGGTCTTGCCTTTGAGTTGTTCCAGCCAACCGTCGAGCGTCTTGATGCGGCCTCGCAAGCGAAAGTTGTAGGTCACCAGCAGGATCAATACAAGCAGCATGATTGCGAGGGCTTCGATCGCACCATAGATAGCGAATTCGGATACAGATTGCATGGAGCTGTGCCGGTTTTCATAGTAGTTATCTTCAAGTATGGTACAAGGCGGTGATTTAGCACATGTTTTTGTATCTGCTAGGCTTGGGGCAGGCAATCGCCCCTGGCGAGACAGGTATCGTGGTCAATGTACGATCAATAGATGTATGAACAATAGATGGGTGAATAGATGGATGCGTTACAAGCGTTACAACAACGGGTTTCTGTAGCCCGGTTAGCAGGCCCCGTGCCTGATCAGGAGTCTCAGGACAACCTCTTCAAGGCGGCGTTGCGGGCCCCTGACCATGGCATGCTAAGGCCCTGGCGTTTTCTGACCATCAGCGGTGACGACCGACTAGCGCTGGGTGAGCTATTTGTCAGCGCTCAGCAGGCGGACAACCCAGACATGACGGAAGTTCGGCATCAACGTATGCTGGCCAAGCCGTTACGCGCGCCGTTGATCATTGTGGTGATTGCGGTGCTAACTGAGCATGCGAAAATCCCCGAGCTTGAGCAATTACTGTCGGCAGGTGCCGCGGCCCAGAATATGCTTGTGGCGGCTCATGCGATGGGTTTGGGGGCGATGTGGCGCACCGGTGGTATGGCGTATCATCCGACAGTGCAACTCGGTCTGGGACTCAAAGAACACGAACGTTTGCTGGGTTTCTTATATGTCGGCCAGATTGAAGGCAAGACCCGGGAGCTGCCGAATTTGCCTATCGAGGCTTTCGTCTCCCCTTGGATAGCTTCCTGATGAGTAAAAACATGAAAGCTCGGACTATCTCTCGTATGCAAGACCGTCTAATCGATGAACTTATCGGTATCTGCCGGGGCGTTATCGCCGACGATGTGGTGGACGAGCGCGAGGTGATTTTTCTGGGCCAGTGGATCGAAAACCATCGGCATATTGCCGAGCTCTGGCCGGTCAACGTTTTGTATGCTCGCATTACCGAAATGCTGCTTGATGGTGTACTAACGACCACGGAGCAGCGCGAGCTGTTGATCACCTTGAAAGAGCTGACCGGTGAAAGCTCGACTTTCCAGGAACCTAACCGTTCAACGCTGCTGCCAATCGATAAGCCGGCGCCAGAGATTGTTTATGCAGGCAAGTCTTTTTGCCTGACGGGCCGCTTCGTATTTGCCTCTGTTATCGAGTGCGAGGAAACCATTGCCGAGATGGGCGGGGCTATTGATGAGGCGCCGAACCGTGATACGGATTATCTGGTTATCGGTGAGTTGTGCAACCCAGACTGGGTGCATACGACCTTCGGCCGCAGTATTGAAAAAGCGGTTGAGCTTAGAGTCCAAGGATGTCGGATAAAAATTCTGTCTGAGGAGTGCTGGGTAAATAGCTTGGCGTAGGGCTTGTCGATATCGGTTTCTGCACCGAGTAGCGCCCCATGCGTTTATAGCGAAAGCGATTTTCGAATTTATCAATCAGACACCAGGGTGAATTAGCCATTTTGAGCACAGATTGTGACATGGTCTGATATCCGTCTGCCGAATCCAGATGAGCGCGATCTTCGAGAATATGCAAAAGAACGAAGAGCAGTTTGCGCCAGAGTCAGGTATGGGTATGTGGAAGCAAGATAAAGACGCCATTGCCGAAAAGGCGCTTTATCAAAAGCAAAACATCAATGATTAAAACGTCGAGCTAGAGCGCCCAAATCACAAGTCAGAGGCAATCCGGGCGGTCATGAAGGCAGTCAGAGGTTTTGAATGCAGCGACCGATGCGCGCAATTCCTTCATGGTGAAAATTCGTGCATGGTGTGCTGCCGCTATTTTTTTGATGTCTATTTTCAACGCATCAAGGGGTCAGAGCAGGTCGACGCTACTCTGGTCTGCTATGCGTAGGATGTTCTTGTCAGGCCCGCCAAAGTGATCAGCGACAAATACAGTTTTGTCCACAGGCAAGTAGGTGAACAGAAAGCTAGCCGCGTGCACCATCGATCAAGTCTTGCCTCCAGCCCGGGATAGCCGCCTGCTGGCATATCGAAGCTAGTCTTGGTGAGGGCCAAATTGAATGAAATTTCATTGTCAGTGCTGATTGAGTTCGGAGTCCCATCGACAAAAAAGTTCATTTTGGATGCCTAGGTGAAGCCATTTTCTTGCCTGTAATTCGAGTAAACATAACGTAAGTCGCCAACCTGAGGGATGGCTCTGATCATTTTTGAGATTAAGTGAGTCTGGGCATCAATGTAGAGTTTTAGATCAGAGCGCGAACGAAATGGCCTTGTTATACTGTGACATAGACGATCCAGGTGGTTTTCATCGTCGCCGATAACGATGCTGTCACGAGCTTTGTTTAGCTGATAGGCGAGTATAGTGTCAGTCGTACGTATGGTACGTCCGGCGAAGTCATAGACGTCAGCATTTCGCGCATTTGCAAAAATCTCTGCATAAAATTGATGCTGCAGGCTTTCTCACCGTCACTGGGCGTCAGGTTTTGCGTATTTCCACCCCGGCTTTCAAACGAGGTGTCGTAGGATCCTCTGTTGTGTTTTATATCTGTTACCAAGACTTGAGCAATGCCGCTAATTTTGACAAGGTTTGATACCTGGCCTTGTCCTGTGCTGTGAGGTAGGTGACGATCGTTCATTTGATAGTCCGAGAGATTGACCAGCGCTTCTCCCTCTTAGGCTCTGGTGAATTTTTCAATCAAGTGGTCTTTTTTTTCGTCGGCTAGGGCGACGTGGACATAGTTGATATCAGGGGCAGGGTGGCGATGATTAGCTTATTCGTTCTTGCTCTCCGGTTTTGGTTCGTGATGGAAAATTCTGAGGAATTGTTCCCCCGTTAATCCGCCAGAACCTCACCCAATAATTATTATTGTGTGGAATATTCTGTTTATTGCTGAGCGTGTCACTATCTGTGTGGTTCAGCTGATCGTACTTCACGCTATGATCGTGGCAGTGACAATAGCGGTTATGCTGATCTGACCTGTGATAACCTCGGTTCGGCATATCGGTCTCTTTTAGCCTTTGATTCTGCGATTTTGATGATCAGTGATAAGCCGAAATCCTAGGCGGGATTCAAGTGTCAAGCCGCGCTCCCTTGCGTGTTATACCTCCTGCAATACCAATAGGTGTACCAGATGCGCGCCAGCAAGAGGCGCTAATAAGATCCTGATTGGCAAGCTTAATCATACCCATGCCGGCACCGACAACGTTGAGCTCAATGATGTTGTGGCCACGGTCACGTATTTGCGCCCGCGAGTCAGCACGGTATTGGCTCTCCATCTCTAACTCTTCGCCGAGAGTTCAAATACGAGGCGCCTCAACAGCCTGTTGTGGACTCATTTGATGGTCGATGATGTTCACGACGGCTAGCAGTACGCTAGGGAAAATGCGTGCGCCGCGAATGGACCCCAGAGCATATGCCGGTTTCGCTCGCTCACTGAAGATGATGTCAATATGGTTTAGGTTTATCATCATCGGGGTGTACGCATTATGCAGCTCAGTTATAATAATCGGAGCCTGGTGGCGACGGGTTGTTATGAAGAGCAAAACGGTGGTTTTACCCAGTTTGGTCAGCAGGTTATTAGTGAGATGAACCGTGAGGGGATGATTATTGATATGTCTCACAGCGCCGAGAAGAGATCGTGTGTCACACGCTATTGGTAAGTCTCAAGGCATGCTGGGTGTTAGTATGTACACGATGCATGTAAAAAATGGGTCAGATTGTACTTTGAAAAGATTTTTGCCAGATGATTATGCAGACCGAAGAACCAATGGGTACTGATCGTCTGGGTATCGGTTCTGATCTTTGCGCAAACTGAGATTACTGTGTGCTCGAATGTATGTACAGCGGGCGCTGGACAATGGGCATCGATCATGGCGAAGTCAGTGCAGCCAGTCCTTCGTGGTCGCTTCAGCCACATTGGTTTGGCGGGGCAAAAGAGACGTTTAACGTTGCTACAGGTCTTGAAGATGTTGGCTTTAGCGGCACAGACGTAGCAAAAATAATGGGTCAAAATTGGCTGTCATTTTTTGAAAAATCATTTATTGGTAAAGATTAAATATGCGTGAGACGCCAGCAGATAAACCAGCGACATCCACACCCACATCCACACCCACATCGACAACGCCAGTGATTGATTGGCCCGTCTTTGCCTTGAGTGGCGGTTTCTTACTGTTGTTTGTGGTTACCGCAATGTTTGACCTCAATTTTCTGTCCTCCACCGTTAATAGTGCTTTTGGCGGGGCAACCAAATATTTTGGCGCTTACTGGCAGGTGTTAATGCTGCTGACCTTCATTGTTGCACTGGGTGTCGCATTGTCTGGTTCAGGTAAGGCGCGGTTGGGCAACCTTAGTGCGCCGGATATTAGCACCTTCAAATGGGTCGCCATTATTATGTGTACCCTTCTGGCTGGCGGTGGCGTTTTTTGGGCGGCGGCGGAACCCATGGCACATTTTATTTCCTCACCACCCTTGTTTGGTGTTGAGTCAGCAACTCAGGAGGCGGTCTATCCGGCACTGGCACAGAGTTATATGCATTGGGGTTTTTTGGCCTGGTCAATCCTCGGTAGTCTGACGGCCATTGTTTTTATGTATCTGCACTACGACCAAGGTTTGCCGCTAAAGCCGCGAATTTTACTCTATCCTGTTTTTGGTAAGGTGGTGTTGCACGGCTGGCTGGGAGCATTGATAGATGCTGCCTGTGTGGTCGCTGTGGTTTCAGGAACGGTCGGCCCCATTGGGTTTTTGGGTTTACAGGTGAGTTTTGGCTTGTCGGAGCTGTTTGGTATTGCTGACAGCTACAGCACTCAGCTGGTAATTATTGTCGGTCTTATTGCTATTTATACGGCCTCTGCAGTGTCTGGCGTTACCCGAGGTATTCAAATACTCAGCACATTTAATATTGGTTTAGCGTTATTGCTGATGTTATTTATAGTGATCGCTGGGCCAACGGCCTTTATTTTTGATGGTTTTATTCAGTCAGTCGGGTTGTTGATTACTGAATTCATTCCTATGGCCAGCTATCGAGCTGATATCGGTTGGGTGAATGGCTGGACTGTGTTTTTCTGGGGCTGGTTTATCGGTTATGGCCCATTGATGGCCATGTTTATTGCGCGTATCTCACGCGGCCGCACTATTCGCCAATTAATTATTACCCTGTCGCTCACTGCACCATTGGTGACCTATTTTTGGTTCACCATTGTTGGCGGTACCGGTATTGCCTTTGAATTGGCTAACACCGGCGTGATTTCTGGACCTTATGCCGAGTCTGGAATGCCAGCGGCACTGTTAGCTATTACCCAACAATTACCCTGGGGATTTTTGATTTCAGTACTGTTCTTGGTGCTCACCACTGTCTTTGTGGCCACCACGGGTGATTCCATGACTTACACCGTCTCCATGGTGATGACAGGTACCGATCACCCACCGACAACCCTGCGGGTATTTTGGGGGGTTATGATGGGTGTACTCGCTGCAATATTGATATCAATAGGTTCTGGAGGCGTATCTGCGCTACAGTCGTTTATTGTCGTCACAGCCGTTCCCGTGTCACTGATACTCATGCCGTCACTGTGGAATGCACCGAGGATAGCCAAAAAAATGGCGACAGAACAGGGCTTCAATTAGTCATTAGTGAACAGTCGTCACTTGTGGACAAACACTATGCGCCCCCTCCGCATTCGACAGGGCAGTACTCGACACAGCAAGCAGCAATATGCCAGTATGGCAGCTGCCCCGATTGAGTTTTATGTGTACGCTAGTGTGACGCATGGTGTCTGAGAACTGGCAGATCACCCGTCTGGTGTCAGATCTTGATGAGCAGGGTAATGGTACTGTGGTCCATCAAATCGAGGCTAAATACGGCACTCTTAGCTATGTATTTTTCTCTCCTTATCTCGATGCAGACAGTCGCGATGAACGCCTTATTGGCAATCAGTGGGACCTCAGCATGGCCCTTTGTGAAGGCGCAGTCGATGCGCAGTCGCTAGTTTTTCGACATAATAATGTGCCCAAGCAGGAGGCAGGGCGTGTTCATTCTCGGGTGCTGGCGTCGAGCGTTTGCAGGCGGCGCTCGCCTACTTAAATACCTCCACGCCGAACCTTGCTGTGCTGGTACAAGAAGATGAGTACACATCTCTGCTGGGCGGTAATGACAGCTTTATCTTGCTCTGTGGTCGCGAAGCGATTGATTTGCTTATGTCTAAAGTCATGCAAGTATCTGCTGCAGGGCTACAACGTAGCAAATGTGATAACCGAACATTCATTCTGCAACGCGTGGTTAAGGCAGCGCAGCGAAATTTAGCGTTTGTCGCTTATTGGCGGCAGGAAGACTACTGCGTAAAAGTGTCTGTTGTCGCTGGGGATTAGAATACAGCGATGGTCTATGCGTATTCTAGCGTCCAATGACAGGCCAGCTACGCGTCAATAACCCTGAGGACCAGATGTACTATGCCCACCAATGTACAGACAAAGAAAGTCGTGAACCCTATTCCCATATAGATAAAGTGGTACGCATTACCATGGGTAAAGTCTCTTTTTTGATTCTCGTGTTTTTGCACACCAAGAGCAGCCCACAGCGTGCTTTGCAGCATAGTGAGAAAGCCTAGTGAGTTGTTGGTTTCGGCATCTTCGGTCTGTCGGTGTAACTTTTCTTCTTTCATTAGTCATCCCCCTCGATCACATAGTTGATAGCAGCAAAACGCAATATTGGATTCGATGGTGTGTTTTTTGCGTTGAGATATATCGTATAGAGTGAATGAACTTGCATAAAGTAGCTCCACGTCAAATAATTAGTGCCAAGTTGTCATGAATAAGTTTTCTATGGATTCCATATCCGATCTATACGCATTCTGTGAAATTGTTGCCTCGGGCAGCTTTGTTCGTGCCGCAAAACGCCTGAATATGACGCCCTCGGGTGTCAGTAAGAAACTCAGCCGGTTTGAAAAGCGGCTGAATGTGAGGCTGTTGAACCGTACTACAAGAACCCTTGCGTTAACGGAGGCTGGTCATGACCTACATGACCGGGGGCTTGCCATTTTAGCATCCATCGAGGAAGCTGAAACGCGGGCAAAGCACGTATCACTGATGCCGCGAGGTCGTCTACGAATTGCGTGTTCCGACGCCTTTGCTGTTCACGTGCTCGCACCGATGCTGGAAGCATTCCAAGAGCGCTATCCAGACGTGTCTATAACGCTCATACAAGGTGATGGTGCGCTGGACATGATTGAGCAACGGGTCGATGTCGCGATACGATTCGAGAGACCGACAAACTCAGCTTTTGTGGCTAAGCGACTCATTGAGGATCCCTGGATCCTTTGCGCGAGCCCTTCCTATTTGGCGCAATTTGGTATGCCTGAACAGCCAGCAGATTTGGCGTCTCACCGCTGCCTAACTATTCAGAATCGCGGCCAAGCAGAGGACAAATGGTCATTTTGTCGAGCTGGCGCAGTTGAGCACGTCATGGTGAATGGTTGGTTTTCCAGTATTGGTTTGGTCGTTAAGGCGGCGGTGATGGAAGGGTTGGGTGTCGCGCGACTCGCCACATTTCTTGTGGAGAAGGAAATTGAATCAGGCAGTCTGATTGCTATATTTCCTGGCATTCTATTAGACGATCACCGCGCAATCTATGCAGTCTATCCACATTTGGAATACTTGCCCGTAAAAGTGCGCGTATTCATCGATGAGCTAGAGCGGGTTATATCTAGTAACAGCGCTAAGAACGGCTCAAAGAAGGGCAGGGCGTAACGGGAGGGAACTGCTCGTTAACTTGGCGACAGCCATCCAATTCCCACTCTATGGTCAGCCCACTGAAGGGCACATCGGGGCGGGCGTGCCTGATCCTGCTAATATAGCGGTTAGGTGCTCGGCTCTGCCAGTTAATTCCAACTAACACGCGAGTTAATCATGGAAAAATCACGACGCTAGATGCATTGACCACGGTTTAAGGCGAGGCTTTAGTTGGCGCGCTATGGAAGGTAATCGACCGTATCAACAACCCCAAGGTCGCTATTATCTTCCTCGTTCCTGGCGTTGGTGAGACACTGGGTGTCAGCGGTAGAGACGAGATTATTATTGATGAAAGACTCTGTGCCGACGTTGCCATACAAGGCGAAGCCGCCACCAGCGTCTTGTCGATCACCGTGGACAAGATCTATATTCAGTGTCACAAAGGTTGCACATCACATCTTACAAGCAGACACCAAAGCGCCTAGCTGGATCGCGAGCAATGCTACTTGTCTCTCTCGCCCTTGCGGTGTTTTTCAAGGTAGTTGTCACTGTTTTCTCATATTCTACGCTGCCTTTGCTTCTGCACTAACAGGCTTTCCAGGGCTCAAGGATACCTCCTTGATGTGCTGCCAGTTTCTAACCTCACCAGACCATCGCAGAGGGTTCCTTTGCCTGGCTTTTTCATAGACAGTCTTTCTCTGCGCCAGTAGCGCCTTATCATCGCCTCTGTGACGTTGCACCGGGGTCACAAAGCCGATTCGGCTATGGCAATGCTCATTGTTATACCAGGTTGCAAACCGCTGCACCCAGTCGCGCACTGTCTGTAAATCCTTAAAGCCCTGAGATGGCCATTGTGGGCTGTACTTCAATGTCCTGAACAGCGATTCCGAGTAGGGGTTATCATTGCTCACGCTCGGTCTGCTGTGTGAACCGGTGATGCATAGCTCTTCCATTTTCGCTTTTAGGGTGACCGACTTCATCGGCGCTCCGTTATCAGAATGCAGCACCAACGGTGACTTAAAACATTGTTCACGAAGTACTGTACGCTGCAGTAATTCAGCGGCCATGCTGCCACTCTCTCGCTCATGAACTTCCCAGCCAACGATCTTGCGACTGTAGATATCCTCAATCAAAT
>Ga0307492_10001209_pt1 | contig 10747 bp, 10 predicted proteins | sample SI3LmetaG_FD_202365 | JGI IMG/M metagenome (GOLD analysis project Ga0307492, IMG submission 202365) | Sea-ice brine microbial communities from Beaufort Sea near Barrow, Alaska, United States - SI3L | ecosystem: Environmental > Aquatic > Marine > Coastal | place: USA: Alaska | collected 2017-05-06
ACCTGGCACTGACTGCCGGCCATGGCCAGATCCCCATGTGCCTCTATTTTCTGCCACGGCGCTGCCGAGCCCGGTAAGTTCAAGTCGAAGACCAGATCACAGGCCGCGCCGCGATTGAGGACAATCAGACACTGATCGCGCTCGCTAACGCGCGCGAAGACCATCACATCCTGCTCAGCATAGAGGTCAATCAGGGCGCCCGCACTGAGTGCCTGATATGCTTTGCGATAGCCAATCCAGCGTTTGCAATATTCCAGTAGCTCGAGATCCCACTGGCCTTCATCCCATGGAAAGCAGCGCCGACAACCTGGGTCTTGATCACCGACCATGCCGATCTCGGTGCCATAGTAAAGACAGGGGGTGCCTATATAGGTCATGAGAAAGCCAATGGCGAGCTGCAGTAACGGTCGATCGCCCTTGAGCATCGATAAGAAGCGCGGCGTATCGTGACTGTCGAGCTGATTAAATTGCAGCAATTGATGATCGAAAGACACCCGCGCCCGTGCCTCACGCAGCCAGCGCGCAAACTGGGCGGCGCTCAACTGGATCGGGTGGAGGGCAATATCCAAACCGGCGAGAAATGCGCGCACCGGATGGCCAAAGCCGAAGTAATTCATCGCACAGTCTTCCTGGTCGCCCTGCAGCCAATTACTGGCTTCGAAAAAGTGCTCACCCAAGAGCATGGCTTCACTGTTTTCGGATTTAATGACATTGCGCAGGGTGCGCAAATACTGGGCGTTATTTTTAGCGCCCCGACCTTCGCCGATCATATGGATCACATCCATGCGCCAACCATCGATACTATAGGGCGGCTGCAACCAATGCCGAATCACCGAGTCACTGCCGGTAATCATCTGCGCTACGACATCTGGATTGGCGAAGTCGAGCGTGGGCAGGCTGTCATGGTCTTTCCAACTGCTGTATGCATTGTTTGACCCGAACACGTATTTGGCACGCTGACGCTCGTCGCCGGCCAGTGCGGCCTGAAACCAGGGGTGCATTGCGCTGGTATGGTTGATTACCGCGTCCAGGACGATCCTCATGCCGCGCAGATGAATGCCTTCGATCAACTGTTGCAGCGCTTGATTGCCCCCGAAATGAGGATCCACATTAAAATAGTCGATGGTGTCGTACTTATGAGATGACTGCGACGCGAAGACCGGGTTCAGATAGAGTGCCGTAACACCCAACTGGTCATTTAAATAGTCCAGCCGGTTGTACACACCGATCAAATCGCCACCAAAAAACTCAAACCCACCACTGCGCCCGTCCGGTTCGTCACCCCATTCTTTAATCACGATATCTTGCCGATCGAGGTAGCGGTATTCGCCCTGCTGCGGCTTAAGGCTCACATCGCCCTGAGCAAAACGCTCGGGAAATACCTGATAGAAAATCTGCGCACCCGACCAGGTCGGCAAGCGCCGATCGTGACTGTAGCGGTACATATGGATATTACGCGGCATATGCGGCTCGATCCCGGCGGAACCGAGCCAGGACGAGCCGTGCTGCCAGACCAGCTTAAAAAGATAGTCGGTCTGTTCTATATGCTGGCTTTTCTCGATTAGAGCTGTGTAAAAATACCAGCTACCCTGCTGACCCTCGACTGCCATGGGCAGCAAACGCTCTTCATTGTCCGGCTCGATACGCGCATAAACTCGATCCGGTTGCACACCACTAATCGCGATCCTGAGCCAGAGCTGGTCGCCTCGATCTTCTAAATAGCCGGGTATCGCCTCATGGAAAGCAATAGGACTCATAACAGTTCTCTTTGGTTTTTTAACATAGGTCAGTATTGAAGCAAAGCTTGGGCCAAAAACGAAGGGGGATTTAGGCTGGGGGTGCATTTCAAATTGATTAGATAGGCTCAGGGGTGCGGACCTGCGCCCATACCCCCCGCCCATACCCCCCACTCACCTTATAAGGGCCTACAGTATCTGTTTGAGTGCAGCCACCAACAGGGCGTTTTCGTCGCTTGACGAGACATTAATTCGCAAGCAATCAGTGAGCGACGGATGCGCGCCGTGCAGTTTTTTAACCAGGATCCCGGCTTGTTGCAATTTCTGGTGAATATCGATGGCCTCGCCTGCTGCGGTCCGTACCAAAATAAAGTTCGCCTGACTCGGGTAGACCGTCAGGCTGGCGAATTCCGCCAAGCTTTGACTCAGTTGCTGGCGTTGGCGCACCAGTTCCTGAGTCTGATTCATCAACACCGAATAATGCTCCATGGCAAAGACAGCCGTCAGTTGCGTCAAGGCATTAATGTTATAAGGCAGGCGTAGCTTATTAATCTGCTCGATCCAGGCTGGGTGACCAAACAACATGCCCAAGCGCAGACCGGCTAGGCCGACCTTGGAGAAGGTGCGCATGATCAAGAGATTCGGAAACTCGTCCAACCAGTCCAGATAGTCAGCGTCGGTAAAGGCTGTATAGGCCTCGTCGATGACCACCAGCCCATTGGCATGTTCCAGAATGCGGCGCAGCTTTTCAGCGCCCCAGAGGTTACCGGTCGGATTATTGGGTTGGGCGAGAAAAATCACCGCCGGATCTTCGACCTCGATCGCGCGCAGGGTTGACTCCAGATCGATTTCGAAGTCGCCATTGAGTGGCACACCGACATAGGTCATGCCGAGATACTTGGCGACCATCTCGAACATCACAAAGCTGGGTTCCGGTGCCATGATTTTTCGACCCGCACCATTGACCACCAGGGCGATCAATTGAATCAATTCGTCGGAGCCATTACCGAGCAATATATCGATGCCATCCGGGACATTGAATAGTTCACGGATAGCGGCCTTGACCTCGGGTGCATCCGGGTGCGGATACCGATTGACATGGGCGCCGGCCATCAGCTCAGCCCAGGCCGTCTGCATGGATTCTGGCCAGACAAAGGGGTTCTCCATGGCATCGAGTTTGATCATACCGGTCGAATCCGGCACCGAATAGGCACCGATGGCGCGGATGTTCTTATTCACCCAACGATCTAGATGGGCATCGAGGCGATCGCGAAAATCATTCATTAATACGTTGCTCCGCACTTCTGGCGTGTGCGGTTAGGAGTTCACCACGCGCCAGTACTGATACTATTTTGCCCAATTCACTGGCAGCCGGGGCCGAGGCACCGATCAGTGAACTGCGTTTTTGGAAATCGTAGACGCCCAATGGACTGAAAAACCGAGCCGTACCACTGGTCGGTAGCACATGATTGGGTCCGGCACAGTAGTCGCCCAAGGCCTCCGAAGTATGGCGGCCCATAAAGATCGCGCCGGCGTGGCGGATATCGGGTAACCAGGCTTCTGGGTCGGCCACAGACAGCTCTAGATGCTCCGGCGCGATCTTATTGATCAGCGCCTTAGCATCCTCAAGCTCCGGCACCAAAATAAACGCGCCGCGATCGTTCAGCGAGCGACGAATGGTGTCGGCGCGCTCCATGGTCGGCAACAGCCGTTCGATTGCGGCCAGGGTTCGGCGCAAGAAATCGGCATCTTGAGAGATTAAAATAGCCTGGGCATCATGGGAATGCTCGGCCTGAGAAAAAAGGTCCATAGCGATCCAATCCGGGTCGGTCTGGCCGTCGCAGATCACCAATATTTCACTCGGGCCGGCGATCATATCGATTCCCACTTTGCCAAAGACCTGCTGTTTAGCCGTTGCCACATAGGCATTACCTGGGCCAACGATCTTATCGACCGCCGGCACCGTCTCGGTGCCATAGGCCAGCGCCGCAATGGCTTGGGCCCCGCCGAGCAGATAGACTTCGGTCACACCGGCGACAAAGGCCGCCCCCAAGACAAAGTCGTTTACCTGGCCATCCGGCGCAGGCGTGGTCATGATAATATCCTGAACCCCGGCGACCTTGGCCGGCAGGGCATTCATAATGACTGACGAGGCCAGCGGAGCGACACCACCGGGCACATAAATGCCGACACGATCCATCGCAGTAACCTGCTGGCCCAAGACCACACCCAGCTCATCGGTATAGCGCCAGCTCTGGGCAATCTGTTTTTCATGATAGGCGGTCACCCGCGCGGCAGAGAAGCGCAAGGCCGCTTTCTGCTCCGTCGGCAGACGCTCAAAGGCGGCGGCGATCTCGACCGCGCCCAGAGTGAGTTCGGTCATCGAGGCCACGGGGAAACGGTCGAATTTCTCGGATAGGCGGCATAGGGCAGCATCGCCGTCGGTGCGCACCTGACGGATAATATCGGCCACGGTTTGCTGCAAATTACCATCGGAGACCGATTCCCAAGCCAAGAGCTGGTTCAATTCTGTGTCGAACCCTTGGTCACCCAAACGCAGTTGTTTAATAGTTAGCGGACTCATGCTTGCTCCGAATTCCTCTGGATTGCCGCCGCCAACAGGGCGACCAGCGGTTTAATGGTTTCGTCTTTCATCTTCAAGGCCAAACGGCTGGCCACCAAACGGCTGCTAATATCGGCGATAAACTCATCGGGGACCAGGCCATTGGCTTTCAGGGTATTGCCGGTATCGACTATATCGACAATCACATCGGCCAGATTCATGATCGGAGCCAGCTCCATACCGCCGTATAGTTTGATCAAATCGACCTGGCGACCCTGATTGGCAAAGTAGCGTCGCGCCACGTTGATATATTTGGTGGCAACTTTTAAACGCCCAGCCGGCAAAGTGACATTGTTCATCTTGGCCGTCATGAGCTTGCACTTAGCAATGTTCAAGTCGAGCAGTTCGTACATCTCCTCTGCCCCGTGCTCCATCAGCACATCTTTGCCGGACACGCCCAGATCGGCAACGCCGTATTCGACATAGGTGGGCACATCAACAGCACGGATTATAATAAAATTGACATTCGGCTGCGTCGTTTCAAAAATTAGTTTACGGGAGGTATGCACATCCTCAAGGGGCTCAATACCGGCTGCGGCAAACAGGGGTAAGGTTTCGTTCAGGATTCGCCCCTTGGACAGGGCAATGGTGATGCTCTCGGCACTTCGTTGCATGGTAACTCACTAATCTCTTTAGTCGGATTCGTTAGATCCAAAAGGCGCTGTTAGGCGCCTAATGATCGATAAAAATACTCAGGTGCCTGACCCGATTAACCGGAAATTCGGCGAATGGTTGCACCCAGACCGGCCAGTTTTTCTTCGATACATTCATAACCGCGATCGAGATGGTAGATGCGGTCGACCAGGGTTTCACCTTCGGCAATCAGTCCGGCCAAGACCAACGACGCCGAGGCGCGCAAGTCGGTCGCCATTACCGGCGCGCCCTTGAGCGTCAAACGCCCTTCAATAACGACCGCATTGCCCCGAATGCGCGCCTTAGCGCCCATCCGTTCGAGCTCATTGATATGCATAAAGCGGTTTTCAAACACCGTTTCTTCGACCGTTCCGGTACCGATAGCGACGGCATTCAGGACGGTAAACTGAGCCTGCATGTCGGTCGGAAACGCGGGGTACGGCGCGGTGGTGATATCAACCGCCTTGACCCGTTGACCGAGCATATCAATTTCGATCCAGTCGGGGCCACATTCGATATTAGCACCGGCTTCCCGCAGTTTGATTAATACGGCATCCAAGTGTTCCGGGATCACATCGCGCAGTCGTACTCGGCCACCGGCGATAGCACCGGCGACCAGATAGGTGCCGGCTTCGATCCGATCGGGCAAGACGCGATGCTCGCAACCGTGCAATCGCTCAACGCCTTCTATGGTAATGGTATCGGTACCGGCACCTTCGATGCGGGCACCCATAGCGATCAGGCACTTGGCCAAATCTACAACTTCGGGTTCCTTGGCGGCATTTTCCAGGACGGTGACCCCGTCTGCCAGGGTCGCGGCCATCAATAGGTTTTCAGTACCCGTCACCGTTACCGTATCAAAAAAGATCCGTGCGCCCTTCAGGCGGCCGTCGCAACGGGCGCGGATATAACCGTCTTCGACACTGATCTGGGCACCCATCGCTTCCATACCCCGAATGTGCAGATCCACCGGCCGGCTGCCGATAGCGCAACCACCAGGCAAAGACACATTAGCCTCACCAAAATGAGCCAACAGGGGTCCCAGTACTAGAATGGACGCCCGCATAGTGCGCACTAACTCATAGGGCGCTGTATATTCAGTAATGGTCCCTGCGCACACATCGACACTCATATCTTCGTTCAGGGTCACATTGACGCCCATACAGCCGAGCAGGCCGATCAGGGTGGTGATGTCATTGAGGTGAGGCAGATTGCTCAGGCTCACCGTGTCCGAAGTCAACAGAGTGCACGCCAAGATCGGCAAGGCAGCATTTTTGGCACCTGAGATGCGAACTTCGCCATTCAGTTGTGCACCGCCGGAAATGAGTAATTTATCCACTGAACTGATCCTTAAGAGACTTCGGAAGGTGAGTGCAACTTCATCGAAACGGCATGTATTTCACCCGAAGCGATCTGCTCGTTGAGCACAGCATAAACCATCTGTTGGCGAGGTACCGGGCGCAATGCGTTGAAGGCTTCGGCAACAATCGATACCGCAAATTTAGCACCCTCGCCTTCGACGGCAATCTGTGCATCGGGGAAAGCGACATCTAACAGTGCTTTTATGTCATCAACGGTCATAGAAGGGTCTCATCATCAGTATAAAAGGGCGCAGAATTGTACGCAATATGAGCGCAAATCGGAATGAAAAAAGTTAGCTTTATACCGACTCGCAAAACTGAGCACAGTATACACCCTAAAGTCAGGCTTTAGGGTGTTGGTCCAGTCACTCTCTGAAACGGGTGCTCTTATAAGCCTCTTCGGTTATCCGTTCCCAAGCAACAATGGTCACATCCAGATCGCCCCCAGCTTCATTGTAGAGCTGCTCAAATTGAGTGCGGAAAGTGACGCCCAAGTTAATGCCGTTAAAGATCGCATTTTGCATTTTCCAGTCACCCAATTGCTGGCTGTAATAGACGCTCTGTACCAGCGGGTATTTGGGTCCGTCGGGCGACACGACTTCCATATAGACCCTGGTATTGCGCAAAGTATCTTTTTTATCATCTTGGCTCGGCAGCAGATTGACCTCAAAGGCACCAAAGGCATAGATGCCGCCAGCATAGGTATTAACCATGCTGCGTTTAAAAACATCCAGAAAACGAATCTTCTGTTCGGTCGAGGCACTGTTATATGCCTCGCCCATCACTTTTCGGGCAATGACTGAATAACCGATCACCGGCTCCAGTATTTCAGACACCTCATCCAAGTAGGCCTGTCGAGCCGACTCATCATTACTGCCGGCATATTTGCGCACCACAGTGAGAATAGCCTGAACGCCCGCACGCACCGTCTCATCCGCCGACCGGGTCGCTTCGAAAGCAAAACCCGGTCCGGGCATGGCCAGCAGCAGGCCGCTGAGTCCGATAAGAGCTAATATTTTACGCATTCCATACTCCTTGATTGATTACAGCCACCATCATAGCAGCCTAGAGCTGAATCTGTGATGAAGCCAGCGGCACAATTCTGTTGTGATTTGCCGGCACAAGATTGCATTCTGGACGCAAAGCCCGTTAAATGCCGGGATTAAAACTTTAGGCGATACTTATGTTGATCTTTTCCTTGGCCATCTTGGCCGGGCTAGTCTTACTGGTTTTCAGTGCCGATCGATTCGTCGCAGGCAGTGCAGCTATCGCCAATAACTTTGGTGTTCCGCATATTATCATCGGCGTCACCATTGTGTCGCTGGGGACATCGGCCCCGGAAATCATCGTCGCCATCTTTGCCGCCTTGGACGGGAAAATTGAGATTGCCATGGGCAATGCCATCGGCTCCAACATCGCCAATATCGGCTTGGTCCTCGGCATTACCGCCCTGATTGCACCCATACCCATCAGTAAACGCCTGATTACCAATGAAAACCTAATCATGCTGGCCGTCGCCGCGGCCGCTGGGCTAGTCTTATTTAACTACATCATTAGCTTTGTAGAATCCATTGCGCTCGTAGTGGGTCTGATAATTTTTTTGGCCTGGATCTATATTCAGCATCAGCGCTCAAACAACGTCGATGATGAGTTCGAGGAGAATATCCCCAGCGATATGACCAACAAAAAGGCCCTAGTCTGGTTCGTACTGGGCTTGGCGGTTCTTATCGGCAGCGCCCGAATACTGGTCTGGGGTGCCGTTGGCATCGCCAATCAATACGGTATCAGTGAAGCCATTATCGGCGCGACCATTATCGCCATCGGCACCAGCCTACCGGAGTTGGCTGCATCGGTAGTCAGCGCCCTGAAAAAACACCACGATATCGCGATCGGCAATATTTTGGGTTCGAACATATTTAATATCCTAGCCGTGATGGCCGTGCCAGGCCTCATTGCACCCGGCGTTTTTGCCGCGGAGGTATTTGACCGGGATTATTGGTTTATGTTGTCGATTAGCCTGGTGCTCTTTTTTGCCCTTTTTATCCAAGGCAAACGCAATGCCAAACTAGGCCGCTATCTTGGCACGTTTTTTGTGGTAACCTATGCGGCCTATGGCTACATTATGTATTTGGCCGCAACTGCTGTGTAAATTATGAAAAATACCAACTTTCTCGCCATCGCCAAGCGGACCTTTGAACTGGAGATTTCAGCCCTCACCACGCTGGAGCAGGCTTTGGATGAACAATTTGAACGCGCGTGCTTGCTGTTATTAGGCTGCAAGGGCCGAGTCGTGGTCACCGGTATGGGCAAATCCGGGCATATCGCCCATAAGATAGCAGCTACCTTGGCCAGCACCGGAACACCGGCATTCTTTGTCCACCCAGGAGAGGCCAGTCATGGCGACATGGGCATGATTACCGGTGCCGATATCGTCATCGCCCTATCGAATTCCGGCGAAGTAGGCGAAATCGTCTCCCTGCTACCGTTGATTAAGCGCCTCGGGGCGTCCTTGATCGGCATGTCCGGTAATAATCACAGCAGTCTGGCGACCCTGTCGGATGTCCATCTTTACTGCGGTGTCGAACAGGAAGCTTGTCCGTTGAATCTAGCACCGACGTCGTCGACCACAGCGGCCCTGGTAATGGGCGATGCCCTGGCCATCGCGCTACTGGAAGCACGCGGTTTCAGCGCCGAAGATTTTGCCTTTTCGCACCCAGGCGGCAGCCTGGGCCGGAAATTACTGCTCAAGGTCGAAACCATCATGCATGGCGGCGATGAGATCCCGGTCATTAACCCCGAAGCGTCGATTTCTGAAGCCCTGATGGTGATGACCAAAAAAAGTTTGGGCATGGTCACCGTCCAGCAGGATGGGCGACTGCTGGGGATATTTACCGACGGTGACTTGCGCCGTGTTATCGATCAGAAAATTGATTTTGCGGCGACGCCGATCTCCGCAGTAATGCATCCTCAACCACGCTCTATTAATGCCGATCAGCTCGCCGCACAGGCCCTATATCTGATGGAGGAGCACAAAATTACCTCGCTGGTCGTCACCCAACAAAATGCCGTTGCTGGAGTCATACATATGCACGACATCTTGAGAGCCGGCGTGGCCTAATGCAGTATCCTAAGCTATTGCCCTGGCTTTTGATCGGGCTTACAGGCCTATTCTATATCCGCTTCATTGCTGATCGGGTCGAACCGGTCACGGCCAGTGAGATAGATCTGCCGGCAGATTCACCCGATATCTATGTGACCGGCATGGCGTTAACCCGCTACGATGATCAGGGCATTAGAATCATGACGGTCAACGCCGACACACTGGCGGTGTACAACACAACCGGTCAGAGCCTACTGGGTCAACCGGTGGTGGTGTTAAGTCAGCAGGGCAAAACCACCTGGCGAGTCACTGCCGATCAGGCCATTATTCTGGCCAATGACGATATTGAATTCAGGCAGAATGTGGTTGCTGTGCAGGTCAGTAGCCTGCCTGCTACAGTGGTACGCAGTGACGTCATGAAGGTTTCCGACCAGGGTCAGCGGATTCGATCCGACCTGGCGGTTAATATAGTTAAGGGCGGACAAACCGTTGATGCCATCGGTATGGACGTAAAACTTGATGCCCTTGAACCGGTTATCGAACTACTGTCGGAGGTTACTTTTGTTTATGAACCGTCGTAAAAAAACAGCGTTACTTGCGCTCGCCAGCCTCTGTGTAGCAACCTTGGCTTGGGCCACACCGGAGGACCGTAATAAACCCATTACCGGCAAAGCAGACTCCAATACCATCGACGCCAACACCGGTAAAACCATCCTGCTGGGCCAGGTAGTAATCACCCAGGGGGCTTTGATCATCTATGCCAACAAGGTCACTATTGAAACCGAAGGGCAGACAAACCGACTCTCTTATTTGCTCGCCGAAGGCAATCCGGTACGTCTCTATGACCAACCGGTGGCAGACGGGGAAACGGTAGAAGTACAGGGTTTACGGATAGAATTTTTCCCCAATGACAATAAGATTATCACCCTGGGTCAAGCGAAAATTACCCAGGTGGGCAATCAGGCCGACGGCGAGCGCATCATCTACCAGACCGATACCGGCGTGATGACCATCGAGTCAGAACAAACCGTAACCGGGCAGCCCGGCGGCAAGCGAGCTGAGTTGCTCATCCAACCCGGAGCACTGAATTAATGGCTCTATTGGAAGCGACCCACCTGGCGAAAAGCTATAAAAAACGACCGGTTGTCCAGGACGTCAGCATCGTGGTGGAAGATTCCCAGATAGTGGGCCTGCTCGGGCCCAACGGTGCTGGTAAAACCACCTGTTTTTATATGATCGTCGGGCTGATTGCGGCCGATCACGGCGACGTCACGATTAATGGCGTTTCGGTGAC
>Ga0307492_10001210_pt1 | contig 10745 bp, 8 predicted proteins | sample SI3LmetaG_FD_202365 | JGI IMG/M metagenome (GOLD analysis project Ga0307492, IMG submission 202365) | Sea-ice brine microbial communities from Beaufort Sea near Barrow, Alaska, United States - SI3L | ecosystem: Environmental > Aquatic > Marine > Coastal | place: USA: Alaska | collected 2017-05-06
TATCAATTCATTCACCAAGAGTACTTTCAAACACGTTGAGGTTGACGGAGCATTCCAAGGCGGAATAAGTGGCGGTCCCATCTTAAACGCATACATGCAAGTCGTTGGAATGGCGTTGCTAGGCTTAAATGTCACAAAAACTGATGATGATAAAGTCCATTTGGAAGGTAACAATGCTTTCATATCTGCAGAACATTTTTCTAAAGAAACGTGAAAGACCTCATAAATTAAAAGAGCACGAAGTATGATTGCCGAAGGCCAATTAGATCAAGGGTGTCGGAACAACTTGCTCTTTGTCAAATTCTAAAACCTTCAAGTTTTGACAAAAAAAAGTGACAAAACTAGAGACAAAACTAGACAGTCACAATATAGCGAATGTCTTACAAGCTTTTAAGAGGTGTCTGATTTCATTAGAAGTTGGAGTAGATAAAACCTTAATCTCAATTGATAAAATTACTTGGTAAAAGGGATGAAATAATTATTCTTCGTTCGTTACTGTAAGAAAATGGCTATGAATTGTGTGGGATATTGGCTATATTGTGACTGTCACGAATATTGTATCCAATCCAACCAAGTAATTAAACTGACGGCCATCAATCATGATGGGAGTCAGTAACGGGGCCAAGGGAGGTCCTATCAACTTGTAAAATAGATGCTGCTAATTATCTCATTTGTATGCAACTATTTTTCTATAATAACTCAAAGAACGATTGTCAGGCAGTCTAATTGCCGTTTTATGCATAGCGAACTAGGACAGCGAGTTTTCCGTATAAGTCGTTGAAAATCAAAAGCTTGCCCCGCGAGAAATACGAGTGCTGTGGGTACTGTTTTTACGATGGCTATTTTCTATTGAATACTATTGAGGTGTTTCTCTGGCATTTTTATTGTTCAGTTTGTTACGACCCCCTTGATTCAATTTAAAGTCCTTAATATTATATGTTAGTAATTCGGCATTATATTGTAAGACAAAACTAGACAGTCACAATATAGCGAATGTCTTAAAAGCTTTTAAGAGGTGTCTGATTTCATTAGAAGTTGGAGTAGATAAAACCTTAATCTCAATTGATAAAATTACTTGGTAAAAGGGATGAAATAATTATTCTTCGTTCGCTACTGTAAGAAAATGGCTATGAATTGTGTGGGATATTGGCTATATTGTGACTGTCACGAATATTTCTTTAAAAAATATAGAGGTGTTATATTAATCAGAATTGTGAATATAATTAGACGTTTACCTTGGTCTGGGCACGGATACCAACGCAATTTTAGTTATTTTACAGAAAATTATCCGTATAGGTGTAGTCTTGAAAAAGATAGAAGTAGTAGCGGCAATAATACAATGTGGTGAAGAAACGCTTTGCGTTCAACGTGGACTAGCAAAGCTTGAATACATTTCAAAAAAATATGAATTCCCTGGTGGTAAGATTGAAGTTGGAGAGACAAAAGAGTCTGCAATAATTAGAGAAATCAAAGAAGAGTTGAAATTAGATATTCTCGAACCTAAGTTTTTTAACACTGTTAGTTACCAATATCCAGACTTTTACATCACGATGCACTCTTTCATTTGTCTAGTTGATAATAAGGATATAACATTGACTGAGCACATTGATCAGAGGTGGCTAAAAATTGGCGAACTGAAAAATCTTGATTGGGCTGCAGCTGATATCCCAATAGTTCAAAAACTTCAAACAGACCAGATATAAGAATTCAAATGACATGATATTAGATGAACTGAGCAAAAGCTTAAAAACTGGTTTTATTGATAAAGAATCAACTTCTGAGAAGTTGTATCAACCGACGTTACTGGTCAACAAAAAGAGTCCACCGCAAAAAGTACTCTCTACAATTTTAGAGGAGTTACGATATTGTAATGAATTTTATATTTCAGTAGCGTTTGTGACAACAAGTGGCGTTGCTACTTTAATGAATACTCTCAAAGAGCTAGAAGAAAAAGGTGTTAAAGGAAAAGTTGTTGTTTCACAGTACTTAAACTTTACTCAACCTGAAGCTCTTAGAAAACTTTTAAAATTTACTAATATTGATCTGCGCATTGCCACTAATGAAAACTCTCATTCAAAAGGGTATTTGTTTAAAAAACCGGAATATCATAATTTCATTATAGGGAGTAGTAACCTTACTGCATCAGCTCTGGCTACAAATAAAGAGTGGAACCTCAAAGTGTCAGCTCTTCACTCGAGTAGTATTGTTGAAAAGATCATTGGTGAATTTAATTCCGACTTTAAAAAAGGTACACCCGTAACCGAATCGTTTATTGATGGCTATGAAGATATTTATAATAAACAAAAAATTCTATCTAAGTCACATGAAGAGGTATTGCCAAAGACAAAAATAGCTCCAAATTCAATGCAAAAAGAAGCGTTAAATAATATTAATATTTTGAGAAATAATGGTGCGACAAAAGCTCTTCTTATCTCAGCAACAGGTACAGGTAAAACCTATCTATCAGCTTTTGATGCAAAAACGTTTCAACCAAAAAGATTACTATTTGTAGTGCATAGGTTGACGATTGCTAAAAAGTCATTGGATACATTCCGGAATATTTTTGGTGCCGATAGAACAATGGGATTATATTCTGGCGCTCAAAGAGAATTGGATAATAATTTTCTATTTGCGACCGTTCAAACCATTTCAAAACAGAGTCACTTAGAGCAATTTGATAAAGACTACTTCGACTATATAGTAATTGATGAGTCTCATCGTTCTGGAGCCGATTCTTATAAACGACTTATCAATCATTTTAAACCGAGCTTTTTATTGGGAATGACCGCTACACCAGAAAGAACTGATGGTGAAGATATATTTAGTCTGTTTGATCATAATATTGCATATGAGATCCGTTTAAATAGGGCTATGGAAGAAAAAATGTTAAGTAACTTTCATTATTACGGAGTTACAGATCTGATAATCGATGATGTAGAACAAGAAAGCACAAGAGATTTTTCATTTCTTTCATCCGATGAAAGAGTTAAGAATATCATTAAACACGCTCGCTTTTACGGTTCGGATAACGGTATAACAAGAGGTCTAGTTTTTTGTTCAAGGAATGAAGAATCCAAGAAGTTAGCTGAAATATTTAATCAGAACGGCTTTCCTTCTTTAGCTCTCTCTGGAGAAAATTCGGAAGATGAAAGAAGCCACGCTATTGACCTATTGGAGTCTGATAACTTGGCAGAAAAATTGGATTATATTTTCACCGTTGATATTTTTAATGAGGGAATTGATATTCCGAAAGTGAATCAGATTATAATGATTCGACCTACAGACTCTGCAATAATTTTTGTACAACAACTTGGTCGTGGACTGCGCAAAGTAGATGGTAAGGCTTACCTTACAGTTATTGATTTTATTGGAAATTATATTAACAATTACCTAATCCCAATAGCGCTTTATGGTGACACTTCATATAACAAAGATGCTTTGCGTAGATCAATATCAAGTGGTAGTAGACTGATACCTGGAAGTTCCACGATAAATTTTGATGCCATTACAAAACAACGAATATTTAAATCTATTGATTCTGCAAATATGAAAATGCTTACAGATCTGAAAAAGGATTACTTCCTTTTGAAGTATAAGCTCGGTCGTATACCTTTGATGATGGATTTTATCGAGCATGGTTCACGAGATCCACTTTTGTACATAAACTACTCAAAATCATTTCTCAATTTTGTATGCAAGGTTGAAAAAGATTTTACACATTCATTTTCAGAAAAAGCTGTTAAGCTACTTGAATTCTTTTCTAACGAAGTTAATAACGCAAAAAGAATTGAAGAAAGTATAATACTCAATGAATTGCTGCAGGGTGATTTCTTTACGGTTTCAGATCTCAAAACTATTGTATCTGATAAATATCATTATGAAGTTTCAGATCAAACAGTAAAGTCATGTCTAAACAATCTTAACTTTAAATTCATTCGTGAAAAGAACGCGAGGAGATTACTCACGCTTAATGAAATTTATGAATCGAATGTTTTAACACTTTGTAACGGTGCCTTTCAGTTAACTACAGAATTCAAAGCATTACTTAAACATGAATTGTTTGAACTGCACTTACAAGACTCTATTGATTATTCGATGCATAAATTTAATCATAGTTATGAAAGTGAAAACTGGCGGAATGGATTTTCTTTGTATGAAAAATATACCAGAAAAGATGTTTTTAGAATTTTAAATGTTGAAACAAATCCTGTTCCCCAAAATGTTGGTGGTTATCTTGTCAGTCCTGACGGCACGCATTGCCCCATTTTCGTTAACTACCATAAAGATGAAGGCATTTCTGAATCAATTAAATATGAAGATGAATTTATTAACAACAGAGAATTCACATGGATGTCAAAATCTAATCGAAAATTAGCCAGTAATGATGTTCAATCGATATTAGGTAATCGAGGGGATATTAGGCTTCCATTATTTATCAAAAAGAGTAACGATGAGGGTCTTGAATTTTACTATATGGGCGATATAGAACCAGAAAAAGACAAAGTTGAACAAACCTCAATGAATTCAGACAATGGAAAAAAAGTATCAGTTGTCAGGTTTGTTTTCAGTCTGCATACGCCTGTTTCGGATGAAATGTATCAGTATCTTCGAGAAAAAGAAGCAGTGGAAACTGAGAGTAATCCAACTCTAAAGTTAGTTCTATCTACTAATGTTGAAAATGTTGCAGTAGATAACGTACCGAACATCATACCGCTTTATGACTTTTATGCTGCGGCAGGTACTTTTAGTGAGATGCAAGAAAACAAAGATTTTAAGATGATTGAGGTTCCATTACAGTATTCAGATGACAAAAAATATTTCGCTTGTAGGGTTGTTGGTGAATCTATGAACCGTAGAATTAAGAATAACTCTATTTGTATATTTAAAGAATCTCTCGGTGGTTCGCGAAATGGTAAAATTGTTCTCGTTGAAAATTATGGTAAAAACGATGAAGAATATAATTCATCATTTACGATTAAAACATATGCTAGTGAAAAAAGAGCTTCTGATGATGGCGGGTGGGAGCACTCCGTTATTTTACTAAAACCTAATTCTATAGATTCTCACTTTGAAGACATTGTCCTTCATGAAGATGACTGTGAAAATATGAGAGTCGTTGGTGAATTTGTTACTGAGCTAGAAGAATAAATCAAGGGTCAGTTTTGCTGATATCATCCAAGACCAAGGGGCTTGTACAGAGTGATTCTCTGTGTCGAGAAAGTCCAGAAAAAATCAGGTTCATTTGACATTAAGCAAGGTTTGTTACAGTCTGATTTTATGCCCAAACCTTCTAGAATAGAATTTGAAGGCGCCTTTCATGATGTCACAAAAATGGATGGGGTCAAGCTTTGCAACGTGCACACGCCTCAAGACTTGATAAAGAACACTGTGGACGGGGTCAAATCTTGGAGTCTGGAGATCTTTATGAAACGGATGTAGAAAAATCGAATGGTCAAAAATACCCCAAAAGAAAGAGCCAGATTTTAGCCAAGGTGCCTCAAGGTGGATATTGGCGTGACTTGCCATTAAAAATACAAAAAGAATATATGATGAAAAGTTTTTATCTTGGCGGTGGTAAAACGGGAATGGCAAGACGATTATCGATAGATGAACCTAGTCTAACTTTGACCTGCGCGCCAGCTCAAAAACAAACAGAAAGATGCCACCCTCTTGAAACTCGTCCACTTGAAGTTAGAGAGTATGCAAGAATTCAAACATTCCCCGATGACTGGCAGTTTTCAGGTCCACTGACAGCGCAATATAAACAAATTGGTAATGCTGTGCCGGTAAATTTGGCTGATGCAATAGGTCGGTCAATTGTTAGACTGTTAAATGATATAGAAAAAATTGAGAAGTAATAGGGGTATCCTCAGACACAACCCTTATTTCTCCAATAACCAAATGAGCATTTATAATGCCTAACCTATATTCCGAACAAATTGTGCGTGACCTGGCATGGCTTTTTCAAAGCTCCCCTTTGATCCAAGCAACTCATTTTGGATTTGAAGAACTTGAAATTTGTAACAAGTGGTTATGTGAATTAGATAAGTCGCCGAGGGATCTATTGGACTTTATGGCGCATAAAAATCTAAAAATGCTAGGTCCCTATTTTGAAGCTTTGTGGGAATTCTATTTTTTAAACTATAAAGGTGTACGGCTTGTTGCAAAAAACTTGCAGGTGTTTGAAATAAACCTAACTATTGGTGAGTTTGATTTCATCTATCAAAATTTAGTCAATAAAGAATATTATCATTTAGAAGTCGCTATAAAATATTTTTTGGGTCTTGATAATCAAGATCAAAAATGTCCTTCACAATTACTTAATGATGACTCTCTGTGTGACGAAATCACTTCAGATAAATCATCAATGCAGCATTGGATCGGCCCTAATGCTAATGATCGTTTGGACAAAAAATATTATAAGATGTTAAATCATCAATCAAAATTATCGGAAACTAACGCTGGTAAAAAAATGTTGAAAGAGTTCAATATTGATGAAATAAAATCACAAGTTTGTTTATTAGGAACTTTATTTTATCCGGTAAATTCAAAAAATTTAACCACCTCACCCACCTCCTCAAGAATTAATATTCAGCCACCAGAGAAGGTCCATCCTGAGCATAATAAAGGTTATTGGATAAAAATAGAGGATGTTGAAGAACATTTACCAAATACAGTCTACTGGCAAATTATTGATAAACCCCACTGGATGGCACCAATCATTAGAACGATGCAGGCGTTAGATAATCGAGCTACGCTTTTGAATAAGCTCTCAAAGTACTTTGTGCATAATCATCGGCCACTATTGATTTCGGATTTTAAGGTTTTGGAATCAGAGCAAAAAGACCTTTGTTACAGTCTGAATAAATACTTCATCGTGCCAAATAGCTGGCCGCTTCAACAGTAAAACAATAATTATGAACAGAATAAATTGATTCTATAATTTATTGTTACTTGCTCTAGCATCGAGTCAAACTCTGATACCTTGATATTCTCACACCCTGATTCTATAATCTCCTACGCTAAGCTAAATTCTGAAAAAATTACTGAATGTGATTGGAAGAAAGCGCTAAAATAGGTGGGATGTGTATATAATAAACCTGACGCCTTTACATTTTAGTATATCGATTAAAATAATCAGAGACTCTCAATGACTATCAATAAAAATACAGTTAATTATTTAATCGGCATTAATATTGTCATTTTTCTACTACTGGCTTTAACCGCCAATACAGAACTGGCTGATATTTTTGCATTGTATTTCTTTGAAAATCCAAAATTCGCTATTTGGCAGCCGTTTACCCACTTGTTTCTTCATGGCGGTGTTGCACATCTTTTATTCAACATGTACGCATTATTTGCCTTTGGTACGGTTTTGGAGAACAAGTGGGGAAAACAAAAATTTCTAACCTTTTATTTTATATCCGGGCTCGGCGCTGCGTTTATTTACAGTGTGATGAATTATATTCAATTTAATTCAATTTATGATGAATTGGTATTACTTGGGGTTGGGGTTGAAGAGATCCAAAGGATGTTAACTAGCGGTAGGGTGAGCAATAATGTATTAGCTCAAATATCAGAGGAAAGGCTGAGCGAATTTTATTCCGTATATCACTCGTCGGCAGTGGGAGCTTCGGGCGCGATATACGGCATTTTAATAGCGTATGCGATCACCTACCCTGATGCAAAACTCGCGCTGATCTTTTTACCTGCGCCAATCAAAGCACGCTATTTTGTGCCTATCTTGATTGGTGCTGATTTGTTTTTTGGCGCTACCCGTTATTCTATAGGCAACATTGCCCATTTTGCCCATATTGGTGGTGCGGTTTTTGGATTAATAATGATGCTATGGTGGCGATGGCAAGATAAACAAAAAGCAGCTAGTGATTGGCGAGTATAACGGCCAATTTAACTAAGAAAATGAAAAGCCGTAAGTTGTGTTTAATTCTTATAAACTTATAAGAAAAATGCTTGAGGCTTAATATTGAAGAGTTTGATGTTACCCATACTTTACCAAGATGAACACATAGTTGTTATTGATAAACCTTCGAGATTATTAGTGCATCGTTCAATGATAGATAAGCACGAAACACAATTTGCGCTGCAAATGACCAGAGATCAAATTGGTCAATATGTCTATCCCGTGCACCGTTTAGATAAACCAACATCGGGGGTATTGATGATGGCTTTATCCTCTGAAATAGCCGCTAAACTTAATCAGCAATTCACTGAAAAAACAATCAACAAAAAATATCTTGCTTTGGTTAGGGGTTATACCTTAAGCGAAGATACTATTGATTATGCGTTGAAAGAAGAGCTGGATAAAATGTCAGACAAAAAAGCACAGCAAGATAAACCTGCGCAAGAGGCGATAACTCATTTTAAAACATTATGGCAAGGTGAAGTACCTATTGCTGTTGGGCGCTATCCTAGCGCCCGATATTCATTAATATCTTTAAGCCCAGAAACCGGTCGGAAGCATCAGTTGAGACGACATATGAAACATATATATCACCCTATTATTGGTGATACCACTCATGGTGATGGTAAACATAATACGATGTTTAGAGAGCGGTTTAGCTTAAGTCGTTTATTACTTGTTGCGAAAGAGATGAGCTTTGAACACCCGGTTACTGGTGAGTTAATTCAGTTATCGGCATCAATGGGTGAAGAATTTGAAAAGGTATTGTTTGGACTGGGATGTTTATTAAAAATGCAATAACGGGTTGTCATAAATAAAGGGTATTTACACAGTTAGGATTACAGCCTCAAATAAATTTGAACTGAGAATGTAATCCTAACGGAGTAAATATACCTATTTCCTTTTCTACAGTCAGCTGGTTTAGTATTTATTTGACTAACAAGATGATTAAATAACCGTTTTTTTAGCCAAATAAATAGTATGCCGACTACCAGCACCTTTATGAGCTCTAACGGTATGGTTTTCTACTTTAAAGCGAGCTTTCTTAAGTTGTAAAATAAAAAGTGGATCAGCCCACGCCGACCAAATCGCTAAGATACCACCAACGTTTAGTGCTTTTCGGATGGCTTGTAAACTTCTTAGAGAATAGAGATTATCATTATCTGAGTGAGTAAAACCTTCGGGTCCATTATCAATATCGAGTAGTATCGCATCATAATCATTTTTCCTTGTTTGTTTAGCCCGCTTGGCTGTTAACAATTGCGCAACATCGCCTAAGTAAATTTGCGTTCTACTATCATCTAAAGGTCGTCCAGCACACTCTCCTAAAACGCCGCGATTCCATTCAAGGACTTCAGGCACGAGCTCAGCCACTACGACTGTCGATGAAGGTGAAACCGAGTCAAGTGCTGACGATAACGTAAAGCCCATGCCTAAACCGCCCACCAGGATATGCGCATTTTCTTTATTCTTGATAGGTGCACATCCCAGCTCAGCCAAAGCAAGCTCAGAACTGTGAACACGACTATTCATCAGTTCACCTCTAACACCTGTGAGATGAATTGAGAATTCATTCTCGCGTTGAGTTAGTTTTAGTCGTCCACCATTATTGGGAATTTCGGCAGTGCCTAATAAAGTCCAGGGAATCATCGATATCTAATTGGGTTAGTGTTAATACAACGCATTCTAACATGAATGCTTGGTGTAGATAACGCATCAAACAAGCTTTGCAAAAACGTCACCGGAGCCATACCTATCATTATCTTTATGGAAAACTAATAGCGTCAGGTCTTTGGTTTGGATTGGTTTTCCGCATGATTAGAAGAAACCTCAATGACAAGTTAAGTAAAGTCATGCTGCATAATTATTTTATGCTTTTTTTATTGTTGTAGATCTTCTTGTTGTACTTTTTCTTTTTGAAACTCTTTTTTTTGCCTTCTCCTTTTAGAGCAGCAAACCCTGTAGAACCCACTAATGGTATCAATTCATTTAATCGTGCTAACAATCCACTCATAAAATCTTGATAACTCATTTGGCTCTGACTGATGGCCGATAATTGTGATTCCCATTGCGCGGTCATATCGGGAAGTGTTGCAGCCTCTGGTAAGCTACTAATTAATTTTTTTCCAATCAGCGTTGATACGATTTGTTTACCTTCACGTTTTAAGTATTGACGATTAAAAAGTAATTCTATGATACCAGCCCGTGTCGCTTCAGTTCCCAATCCATCGGTTTCTCTTAATATTTTTCTGATTTCTGCCTCTTTTACATAGCGAGAAATACCCGTCATTGCCGCGAGTAATGTCGCATCAGTAAAGTGCTTGGGGGGTGTTGTTTGTTTATCTAACAGGCTAGCGTCTTCACAAGTTAAAACATCATCTTTATTGAGTGACGGTAGTGACTTTTGTAATTCTGAATCATCATTTAATACCGAATTTGTGAAGCTTGAATTAGCACTTTTCTTTTTCTCAAAAAGCTTTTTCCAGCCTAGCTCTAACGGTTGTTTGGCTTTGGCGACGAAATGACCACCCGATATTTCGAGAGTAATTTGTTTTTCTTCATATTGGTAGGCGGGATAGAATTGAACTAAGTATTGTCGGGCGATCAATTGGTAAATATTCGCTTCATAAGAGTTAAGCCGAGTGGCATCAAGTTTTCTAGCGGTTGGGATAATGGCATGATGCGCTACAATTTTTTTATCATTCCAAGCTTTGCTAACCAGTGATAGATCCGCTTCTGAAACCGGGGTAGATAATTTAGGGCAAACAAAAGAGATAGCTGAGGTTATGGAGTTTGCTTGTTTTAGATGTTCTATCGGTAAAAA
>Ga0307492_10001211_pt1 | contig 10744 bp, 9 predicted proteins | sample SI3LmetaG_FD_202365 | JGI IMG/M metagenome (GOLD analysis project Ga0307492, IMG submission 202365) | Sea-ice brine microbial communities from Beaufort Sea near Barrow, Alaska, United States - SI3L | ecosystem: Environmental > Aquatic > Marine > Coastal | place: USA: Alaska | collected 2017-05-06
GCGATCAATCATGCTCATCCCGGCACCCTAAACCGGGCATTCAACCAATTCCAGCGGCAGTCCATCGGGGTCGGGGAAAAAGGTAAAACGATTGCCGGTCAACTCATCGATACGCACTGGCTCAACCACGACCTGGCGTTGCTGCAAATAGTCTATCGCCACGGCTAGGTCGGTGACCCGGATCGCCAAATGGCGCAAGCCTTGTGCCTCCGGCGTAGAGGGGCGTACCGGTGGGGCCGGAAAACTAAATAATTCCAGCTCAAAACCGGGAAAGGCAATATCCAACTTGTAACTCTTGCGCAGCGCTCTATAGGTCTCGGCAATCACAGTGCCACCCAATAGATCACAGTAGAATCGTTTGGATCGCTGATAGTCCGAGCAAATCAGCGCAATATGATGGATACCGTGCACACCAGGCAAGGCCATTAGAGCGGAGCCTCGCCGCGGCGCATGCGCAGGCCATTGGCATATTGTTTGAGGATATAGGGTCGCAACTCCGCGCGCGCCGACTCGACTCGATTTTTAAGGGTCTCGACGCTGGCGTTGGCGATTTCGGCAACCTCGTTATTCAAACTGGCCTCAGCCCAGGCATTGGTGGGGAAGCTCTGATAGAGCTGATGTATTTGGCCGTCGATTTGCTCGGCGACGTCATCGTCTGTTTCGAATTGGCCCTGCAACACTTCACCAAACTCCAAATGCACCCGTCCTTTCCAACCGGTCATGCCCCGGGCAATGGCATGCAAATCTTCGTTTTTACGCTTTACATAAGCGCCCTTGGTGTCCGTTGCATAGAGTTCACGCGCCTTGGCCAGATCGAGCGGGTCCAATTCGTAACTAATGGCCACGGGCACAATATTGAGTTCATTAATATAGTCTGAGTAACCGTGCAAGGTAGGCTTACTGAGGCTGAACATGCCGATCACCGCCGGATTGGTGCGATCGTAACCGTCCTTGGAGCGCCCGGCACGCTGCGCGATCCAGATGCTAGCCGTTTCTTCGAGAATAGAATAGTGGATATAACGGGACAACTCCTGGGCCGCTTTGAGCCGCGCCTTCAGACCGGTGACACTCCGTTTGACGATAAAACTTTTATTCAAACGCATCAGGTTGGCCGAAAAGGGCTGGGTCAACAGGTTATCGCCGACAGCGATCCGCGCCGTCTGAAACCCGTTTTGGTGCAAGGCCCAGTTCAACATTGCCGGATCCATCACTATATCGCGGTGATTCGACACAAAGAGATAGGCTTTCTGCTTATCGAGCCGTTCCAGCCCGTGGACGGAAAATTCAGCAACAGATTTTTTCAGTAAGCGACTGATCAAGGGCCGTAATTTTTGCTGAAAGCCGGCGACATCGATGACCGAACAGAGATACACCTTCAACACCAGCCGAATCAGCGGGTGCAACATCCATGGCACTTTCTTGTTCAGGCCCGGTGCGAACCAGGAGCCCAGGGCCTTGGCTAACGCCGGATCGTTGAGCGTGCTTTTCAGTACCGGCTTAACTTCAGCATCTTGAAATGGGCGAATATTTCCAAACACAGGCAAGTCTTTTATGGCGAGTTTAACTGTCTAGAATAGTGGAAAAACCATTAATATTCAGCTATTTAGAGGATTAATTGGTACCGATTGACAGGCAAACTGAACAGATTGGAGCGTGCCAGCGCTTGGCGTAACCTAGGTGGGAGCCGCCCACAATCCACGGATAATCCACGCCAGCGCTTGATTTCAACCCGGAGGTCGGGCCAACCGGCCCGACGATAGTTACCCGAGCCACGTTGCGTTAAATCGTCCAAACCAAATTAGCTTGCCCAAAATCGACGCTAAAGGTCTCATATTGTCGGAGTATATAATCAGCACCCACCAGCAAGGCAAATAACCGATCATGATGCACCAAATTAAAGGGCTGCAGCGCTGGACGACTTAAAAATTCTGGCAGATCGCCTGGGCCGTCGGCTCGATACAGCGCCCAGAGACGGTAGAATTCCGCCTGCAGGTGCGTATCAAGCACAAACTCGATCCGTCGATGCCGCTCAAGCCAGCTCAACTGCACCGTCGGTTGAATTAACAGCCGATTCAACGGTACCACTCTCACGACGGTAAAATGCGATAGTCGCCGGTGAATTGGCTGACCAGCTCCCCCAAAGCATCTCGTGCCTCGACGACCAGCAGTGCGCGCCAATGGCCACTCGGGCGCTGATCGGGCGGACTGACAAAGCGGGCCACGATGCGTAAATCGGTCACGGCCGCCTTGGGATACTGTACATGGCAGTCTTTGATGGCCACTTTGCTGCCGAGCTGCTGTCCACTTGACCAGCTGCTGGTCAGGTACCAGCCCGCCAGGACCAGCACCGAATATTGACTGCCGGCAAACACCGTGGCCTTGTCGTTGCGGTTACCGACCAGCGGCAGGCTAAAAACCGCCTCGGTCTCGGTACAGTGTACCAATTCAATGCCCAGGTGCTGCAGTGGCTCGATCGCCAGCAGATTCATAACCAGTCCCCGCCGCGCTGCATATTGAACCAGCGCGGAAAGGACGCCAAAGAATCGAGTGCATGGTAAATCGAATGCTGCCATTGCGGGTCGGTATCGATCAAGTCCGGTACATGCAGCACCATACAACCGGCCGCCAGGCCCGAGGCGACGCCATTGGCACTGTCCTCGATGACCAACACCCGGGCCGGGTCCACCGACAGCTGCGCGCAGGCGGTTAAATAGGGTTCCGGATGCGGCTTGCCCTGTGCGACCTGATCGCCACCGATCAGATGTTCAAAATAGGGATTCAACCCAAATTGCGCCAATTTCTGCCGCGCGCGCAAGCTCGGACTACTGGTTACGACCATTTGTGCCACAGCCAGTTCTGCTACCGAGTTCAACGCCTCGACGACCCCTGCTTTGAGTTGCAGCTCAGTACTCGCCCGGCGCATATAAAGCGCTCCGACCAAACTACAATAGTGCTCGGCCAACTCAATAGTGTCGACAAACTGCAGATACCATTGCACGATACCTTGATGATTCAGGCCGATTGTTTCTAAATAGCGCTCCGCTGGGTTAACCATCACCCCCTGTTCGGTCATGACCTGACTGAAGACATCGCGCACCAGGCGCTCTGAATCCAGTAATACGCCATCCATATCCCATAACACGGCTTCAATAATCGCCAAACTGCTCTCCTTTTAATTTGTATGTTCCGCCAGCATCCACGTGACCGCAGACTGGGCATGGATCAGGGTGGTATCGATCAAGGCCACAGAGGTGTCGGCGGGACCTATTAACAGGCCAATCTCGGTGCAGCCGAGGATCACGCTCTGCGCGCCTCGGTCGGCCAAATCGGCGATTATGTCAATATAACGCTGTTGAGAGTCTTTGTTAAGCTGACCCAGACACAACTCCTGATAAATAATACGATGCACATCAGCCCGCTGCTCTGGGTCGGGGATGATCACGTCGAGCTGGTAATGGTCGATCAGGCGCTGTTTGTAGAAACTCTGCTCCATGGTGAAGGCCGTCCCCAGTAACGCAACCTTTTTGCGACCCTCGGCCTGCAAAACGGCACCCGTGCAATCAGCGATATGGATCAATTCCAGGCCCGAGGCCTCTACAATAACATCGGCCAGCTTATGCATGGTATTGGTAGCAATAACCAAGCCCTCAGCCCCGCCGGCCTTTAACTGACGTGCCGCGTCGGCCAGATAGGCGGCCGCACTGTCCCAGTCACCCTGTTGTTGCCAGCGTTCGATCTGCGCAAAGTCGACCGAGCGCAGCAGCAGGTCGGCGCTGTGCAAGCCACCCAGGCGAGCCTTAACGCCCTCATTGATCAGTTGATAATAATGCGCGCTGCTTTCCCAACTCATTCCACCCAAAATGCCTAAACACTTCATCTCTAGCCCCTTTCGCCGTTACACTGCTGCCGCAGTCAACTAAGATACAGGATCACTCTATGTCACTCTATCAAGATCACCTTCAGACGCTGATGCTGCGGTATCAGCAGGCCTGTGAACAATTTCAACTCGACGCCATCGCCGTCCATGCCGGCAGTTTAACCCATTATGCGTTGGACGACCTCAGTCACCCCTTCCATCCAGCGGCCTTTGCCCAGCAATGGTTGCCTTATGATCTGCCTGCCAATACTTGGGTGCTATACAGCCCAACACAAGGACTCAGCCTCTATTGGCCGGCCAAGCAAGATTTTTGGCATGTCTCACCCGCAGCACCGTTTGGAGAATGGAGCGGCCAATGGCGGATAATCGCCGCCGTTGATACCGGCTGGTTAACCGATCTCCCGGGTCGGGTGGCGGTCATCAGCAACAGTCCGAATGCCCTTGCCAAGGTCTTGGCCCGGCGCAATCGACTGATAATGAACCCCGAACACCTGACCCACTGGCTAAATTTCGATCGCGCGGTCAAAACTGAATGGGAAATCGAACAATTACGACGCGCCAACCAACGAGCCCTGCTGGGCCACGCGGCGGCTGAACAAGCCTTTCTGGCGGGCCAGTCCGAGATGGAGATTCACCGCGCCTATCTGTGTGCTACCGAACAGCAGCAGATTGATGAGCCCTATGGTGCCATCGTCGGCCTAAATGAATCGGCGGCGGTGCTGCATTACGAACGGAAAAACCTCATCCGGCCAGACCAGGCTCGGACCCTGCTGATCGATGCCGGAGTCAAGGTCAACGGCTATGGCAGCGATATTACCCGGACCTTCACCACGGATCAGGGTGTGTTCAAAGAACTGGTCGAGCGTGTCGATACCTTTCAACGCCAGTTGGTCGAGCTCTGCCAGGTCGGCACGCCCTATCTCGACATCCATGAGGCAGCCTTACGCTACAGTGCCGAAACCCTGCGCGCGACTGGCATCTGTTCGCTCAGTGTCGAGGAACAGCTGGACAAGCAGATTACCCAGGTATTTTTTCCACATGGCATCGGCCATCTGCTCGGTTTGCAGGTCCACGATGTCGGCGGCCATCAACAGGACCGCAGCGGTATGGTGGAAAAACCGCCCAAACATGCACCCTTTTTGCGCCTGAACCGGCCGCTGGCCGAGGGCACCGTAATCACTATCGAACCGGGACTCTACTTCATTCCTATGTTATTAACCAAAATGCAGGCCGAAATTGGTAAGCATGGCTGCGACCTGGCGTTGATCGAGCAGCTCAAACCCTATGGCGGCGCACGAATTGAAGACAATATTGCAGTGCGCAGCACTGGCCCGGAGAATTTGAGCCGGCCTTAAAGCGGATCGCATTAGATCCGGGTCTGTGTAGGTTGTGCATAGGTTACCCGTAGGTTGTGAATAGGTTACCCGTAGGTTGTGAATAGGTTACCCGGCCTGGCTTTTGTCGGGCCGGGTAAGCGCACCGGCCCTTAACTCAGCGCCGTCCAAAAATCGGCTGCAGCCACCCTTGGTATCTGCGCCATATCAGCCGACAATTGGGCAACCGCCGCAATGGCATCGGCCAATCGCTCCAGTTGCACCAAACTCATCGACGGATGCAGGCTGATCCGCACCCAGCCCGGCTTATCGACCTGATGCAAATCGTCTAGCCCCTGGGTAATGGCGTTGGAGGTGCAATAGTCGATCTCAAGCAAGTGATGCCCGTAGGTCCCGGCACAGGCACAGCCCCCGCGCGACTCAACGCGGAATTGATCGCTCAGTCGCTGCACCGCGCTGCTGTAATCCAGGTTGGCAAAGACGATCGAAAACACACTGAGCCGATCCCGATGCTGATCGGATAGGACCCGAACATTGGGCATTTTATTCAAACGATCGAACAGCCGCTGGTTCAATAAGGCTTCCCGCGCGGCGATACGTTGTGTACCCATCTCGTCCTTCAGTTGAATCGCCAGTGCCGTGCGCAGGGTCTGCAGAATACCCGGTGTACCCCCGGATTCACGCTGTTCAATATCACTAATAAATCGATGCTCGCCCCAGGGATTGGTCCATAAGACCGTGCCGCCGCCGGGCTGATCGGGGACCTGGTTATGATACAGCGCCTGATTAAATACCAGCACGCCATTGCTGCCCGGACCGCCGAGAAACTTGTGCGGCGAAAAATAGATCGCATCGAGCCATTCATCGTCACTGGGGTGCATATCGATATCGACATAGGGCGCCGATGCGGCAAAATCGACGAACGCCAGACCACCCTGAGCATGCATCAGACGGGCAATTTCCCGATACGGCGTGATAATGCCGGTGACATTCGAGGCGGCGGTGACCGAAGCCACCTTGATCTTGCGCTCGGCTTCGCGCGCCAGATCCTGTTCAAGCCAGGCCAGATCGATTTCATCACCGGCCAAGGCCGGAATCAAGCGTACCTCGACCAGGCTTTCCAACCACATGGTCTGATTACTGTGATGTTCTCGATGGGTGATGTAAACCAAGGGCCGCTCGGACTGATTATCGAGTATCAATTGGCGATGCGACTCGTGACTCCACCAACCGAGTAACCGTATCAGCTTGGCCAGTGCACCGGTCATGCCGGTACCGACATGGAGCAAGACATCATTCGACTGGGCATTGACGTGTGCCTTGATCCGTTCATGCGCCTGCGCCAGGTAACGCGACATCTCCCGCCCGGTGTAACTGTCTTCGGTGTGGGTATTGGCCATCAACTGCCCGGCCAACTCGGTGATGCGCTTTTCGATGGGTCGATAGAGTCGGCCACTGGCGGTCCAGTCGGCGTAGAGCCGATCTGGGTCCTGGGTATCCTGAATGATATTGGCCTGGATGCCCTGCCAATAGGCCTCATCTGCATCGACCGGGATGTTCTCGGCGGATTCGAAAGCCGGTAAGGATGGCTGCTGGCGTTGGCGAACTGAGGTATCTGACATAGGAGGCGATCCGTTAATGATTAAGTTAAGGATAGCCGACAGATTAGCCAATTAACTTCCATAATTTCCACAACTAGGGTAATTTACGGGCAATAATTTCCAATTTATTCAAATTAAGTGAAAAATATGATCGATGCAATCGATAAACAAATATTACAGCTGCTGCAACAGGATGCCACCCTGGTGGTGCAGGATATCGCCGACCGAGTCAACCTCACCCTGAGCCCGTGCTGGCGGCGTATTCAAAACCTCGAAACCAAAGGCTTTATCGAGAAACGAGTGGCCCTGCTCAATCGCAAACAACTGCAGCTGGGCATCGATGTCTTTGTCTTTATTAAAACCAATGAGCACAACGATGACTGGCTGGCGACCTTTTACAGCGCCTTGCAACTCTTGCCCGAGGTGGTCGAAGCCTATCGTATGAGTGGCCATGTCGATTACTTACTGAGGGTGGTGGTAAAAGATATAGAGGCCTACGACCGCTTTTACAAACGCCTGGTCGGCCAGGTGCGGTTTTCCGATGTCAGTTCGAGCTTTGCCATGGAACGGATCAAACACACCACCGCCCTACCCATCAACTGACCCATATCGCCTGCTATTCATACAAGGCAATCTCCAGCATTGGTTTCCCAATCAAAAATCACCTCACCGATACTGTCGCCATTGACAAGGATATCGACGCTAGGAGCATATCCGAAACTCACCTCACCGATACTGTCGCCATTGACAAAGATATCGACACTAGGAGCATATTCGAGAGCACTGCAGACCGAACCGACCTCATAGTCGATCGTAAAGACGCCCTTACCGGCATATTGAAGCGTCAGCCACTGTCCCTGCACTGTTGCTGCTATTGTGACCTCGGCCGTGGCATCGAGTTGCTGACCATTAGCGGCTAGGGGGGTAACCACTATGGTCCTGATCTCGCTGGTGACCAGGACTTCAATAACGGACGGTGTAAATGCACTCAGGCCTGGATCTGCTAGAACAACAGGGCCATCGTGATGAAATCCAACATCCAGTTGATCGGAGGTCAGATCGTCGATCAAGGTCCCGCTCGCATCGGTTGTCGGGGAGGCTAAGCGCGCGAGATAGCTGGGCAATGTGGATTCTTGTAACAGGCTGCCCGCGTCTACGGCTATTGTGCTGCTGGCTAGATAAAAACCCGGGAGGTAAGACGTATGACGCTGGAACATATTAGTGGTGGTCTCGGAGTTTGGCAGTGGCGAACCATTCGTACCAATACCCACATCAGTGATGTTGTACTGGCTCAATGCATTAATCGCCAAGCCCCCCCCTGCTACAGTTATATCACTGGACGTCACATCAGCGATTGAATTTAGATCGAAAACATTATCGATCAAGGTCAGATTGTCGGTACCGCCGGCCACATACACGGCTCCGCCGTTATATTTGAGGGGGGTCACCAAATTGTTATAAAAAGTATTACCTAACAAACTGGTTTGGACATTGGCACCGACATAGAGAGCACCACCCTTGTTGGCACTTGAGTTTTCGACCAGCAGGGAATTGCTGATCTCGATAGCCGCCCCTAGATTGTCGGCCAAATAGATGCCTGAACCGTCATAGCCGAAGTTATCGCGGAATATATTATTTGTTAGGGTCATCGGATTCGTTGCGGACAATACGACTAAGCCCGAATCATCATTGAGGGCGAACTGACTGTCACTGACGGTAATCACTCCGTCAGAATCCAAGACCAGACCTGTGGACAGGGACAACTCAAAGATTGAGTCGTCGACCTCGGCAGCACCGCTGTTAATAGTCAGTCCATCCTCGGCGTAATAAACATGAGCATTAGACAACAATAACGGTTCCGAGGATTCCGTGAGCAGACCCCGCCAATCACCCGAATAGGGCGCAATGTTTCCATCTATGGCTTGCGGGTCTGTGATGGCTTGCCGGCTGTTATCATACGCAGAGGTAAACTGAACCGCTAGGGCATCGGTTGCCCCGCCCAATACCGATAGGCTAGCTCCGGCAGTTACCACCAAACCGGGGCCATTGCGTTCTAGACTCTTATCATGGAAAAACTTAACCTCAACGCCCTGCTCGATAATCAATTGAGCGTTATTAATCAGGTTAATTGAACTGCTGAGCAAATAAGGCGACCCATTAATCGTCCAAATTGTATCGGCGAAGATATCTGCAGTAACGGCCGTCCATTGGCTAGAAGGTGCCGAAACGGCGCCGAACGATTCGTAAAAATCCGCAAAGGTATCGCCATCGTTATCTGCGTTACTATCGTCCAGATCGGTCGATGCCGAGCCGTTGGTAAATTCCGAGGGACTCAAGCCATCGCCATCAAAGTCGGTATTCAGGACCACCTCAATAGCAGCCGTGGCCTGAAGACCCGCGGCGTCTTGGATAACATAAGTAATAGTCGAACTGCCGATATCGGCAACATCGGACAAAAAGAATAGCAGGTCGTGTTTGGGCGATAGCCGAATTTCGCCAAAGCGGTCACTGGACGCCGAGACGATTTGCAGCCAATCACTCTCGCCTATATCAATGTCCGGATCGGTATCGTTGGCCATGACGTTTAGTATGACATGCGCCCCGGGAGTCGATTGGTAAGCGGCGTCGCTCAGGGCAACGGGCGCGGTATTGACGTTCGCGACCGAGATGGTAAAAGCGTAATCGACATCGACCGTGCCGTCATTGACCCGTACTTGCACGGCGTGCTCGCCGACGTCGGCGTTGCGAGGCGTTCCGCTTAACGTGAGCAGGTCGCTATCAAAACTCAACCAGGACGGTAATATCGGCGAGCTATAGGTCAGTATATCACCAATATCGGGATCACTGACCCAAACAGAGTAGGTTATAAAAGTGTCTTCTGGCAGCGGCGCCAGACTGTGTATCACCTGGATCTCTGGCATATCATTGACGTTGCTAACGGTCAACGTAAAGGACTGCTCGGTAGCGAGGCTGCCATCGCTAACCCGTAGGACAATGTCATACTCGCCAACATCTGCGTTGCTGGGCGTTCCGCTCAATAGGCCCGTGTCACGGTTAAAATCCAACCAGATCGGGATATTCGGCGCGCTCAGGGTTAGATTGTCTAGATCGGCATCATTGGCGGTAAGGGTATAGCTGTACAGCACCTTTTCAGCCAGCTCCGTTCCCGCAACACTGCTGATGGTGGGCGCGTGGTTGATATAACTGACGCTAAACGTGAAGCTCTGGTCGACATCAACAGTGCCATCGTTGACCCGCAAGACCACGGTGTGGTCACCGACCTCGGCATTCGTAGGCGTTCCGCTCAATAGACCCGTGACACTGTTAAAACTTAACCAACCCGGTAAGGTCGGCGAACTCAGAATCAGGGTATCGCCGGTGTCGACATCACTCGCGCTGAGGGTATAGCTGTACGGCGTGTCTGCGGCAATGACCAGCTCTCCCACGAGGCTGCCGATTATCGGTGCATCATTGACGTTACTGACGGTTATGCTGAAGGCTTGATCAACATCGACCGTTCCATCATTGACGCGCACGACCACGGCATGTTCGCCAACCTCGGCATTACTGGGCGTACCGCTCAACAGACCGGTGTCGCTGTTAAAAATTAACCAACTCGGTACGGTCGGTGCGCTCAGGGTCAGGCTATCGTCCAGGTCAACATCGGTGGCGGTCAATGTGTAGCCGTACGGCGAGTCTTCCGAGGCGCTCAAGGCGGCAGTACTGCCGATGATCGGTGCATCATTGACATTGCTGACGACGATAGCGAAGGCGTAATCCACATCGACCGTGCCATCATTAATCCGCAACAACACAGCATGGTTGCCGATGTCATCATTCAGCGGCGTTCCGCTCAACAGACCGGTGTCGCTGTTAAACTTCAACCAACTCGGTACGGTCGGTGCACTCAGGGTCAGGCTGTCGTCCAGATC
>Ga0307492_10001212_pt1 | contig 10742 bp, 8 predicted proteins | sample SI3LmetaG_FD_202365 | JGI IMG/M metagenome (GOLD analysis project Ga0307492, IMG submission 202365) | Sea-ice brine microbial communities from Beaufort Sea near Barrow, Alaska, United States - SI3L | ecosystem: Environmental > Aquatic > Marine > Coastal | place: USA: Alaska | collected 2017-05-06
TAATACACTTATATTTGTACGTGATAAAGGTATTGTATTAAATGAACCTTCAGTTGTTGCCATCCGTCTAGATCGTGCTGGCGGCACTAAATCGATTAAGGAAGTGGGTATTGAAGCTAAAATGATGCTCGGTAGAACGCCTGGTAATATTAAAGCTATTCGTCCTCTTAAAGACGGCGTAATTGCTGACTTCACTATCACAGAAAAAATGCTTCAGCATTTCATCAAGAAAGTTCACGATTCCACTTTTTTCAGACCCAGTCCTAGAGTTTTAATTTGTGTCCCTTGTGGCTCTACTCAGGTTGAGCGTCGTGCGATAAAAGAGTCCGCTTATGGAGCTGGAGCACGTGAAGTTTATCTAATTGAAGAACCTATGGCGGCAGCAATCGGAGCAGGAATGCCGATTAGTGAACCTCGCGGTTCTATGGTTGTTGATATCGGTGGTGGAACAACAGAGGTGGCAATCATCTCTCTTAACGGTGTGGTTTATTCTGAATCGGTAAGAATAGGTGGAGACCGTTTTGATGATGCAATTATCGATTATATTCGTCGAAATTACGGCACTATTATTGGTGAGGCAACTGCTGAGCGAATTAAACAAGAAATTGGCACAGCTTTTCCTGGTAATAAAGTCCTTGAGATAGACGTCAGAGGAAGGAATCTAGCTGAAGGCGTCCCTCGCAGTTTCACCATTAATAGTAATGAGATCCTTGAAGCGCTTCAGGATCCATTAGCAGGTATTGTTCGAGCTGTTAAAGCAGCGCTTGAACAATCACCACCAGAATTAGCGGCTGATATTTCTGAACGTGGAATGGTCCTCACTGGAGGCGGAGCCTTACTAAGAGATTTAGATCGACTCTTTATGGAAGAAACCGGACTACCGGTTATTGTAGCCGAAGATCCTTTAACCTGTGTTGCACGGGGTGGTGGAATTGCCCTTGAAATGATCGATCAGCATGGTGGCGATGTTTTCTCTTCGGAATAGAGAGTATTCATCCACTCATCTAATCCATTCATTAATTAATTTACTAAGCTATATATTAACCAACCAGGGTTGGAGGACTTACAATTAAGACTATTTTTAGCCAGGGTCCTTCTCAAAACATAAGACTGACTCTGGTTGTTATGCTATCATTTATTTTGATGGTATCAGATTACAATAAGCAACAAACTTCAGCTATACGGCTCTTTATTTCAACTATCATCAGCCCTTTAGAATATCTTGCCGCTATTCCTTCTGAGCTCGCCGACTGGGCGGACTCTTCAATGCGCTCACGTTCTGAACTTAACTTTGAAATTAAAGAATTGCAAGATGAACAAATGTTTCTGAAGGTACAGGCGCAGAAAATGATAGCCCTGGAATCAGAAAACGCTCATCTACGACAACTATTAGGCTCTCTTAAAAGAGAAAAAGGTCGTCGACGAATTGCTGAAGTCATGAATGTTAGTTCTGATCCTTCACAACATCTAGTCACAATCAATAAAGGTAGTAAAGATGGAGTCTATACGGGACAACCTGTTCTAGATGCAACAGGAGTTCTTGGTCAAGTCATCAATACATCGGTGTTAACAAGTAAAGTACTCTTGATCACTGATAATAGCCATGCAATCCCGGTAAAAGTTATGCGTAATGGGATAAGAATGATTGCAAAAGGCTCTGGCCTTACGAATCAACTTTTATTGGAACAAATTCCTCATACAGCAGATATAAAAATAGGTGACACCTTAGTAACATCAGGCCTTGGTATGCGCTTTCCAGTTGGCTTTCCGGTAGCGGTTATTAATGGGGTAGTCACAGATCTCGGCAAACCTTTTGCTAGTGCATCGGCAACCACTAGTGCGGATTTATTAAGGACAGGATTAGTGGTTCTTTTATGGCCAAATTTTCCTGATTTTAAAGAAAATGATGCAAAAAATATGGATAGCAAATGAATACAACTAAGCCAAATGCTACTTATGTCATCATAATCAGTTTTGTCATTGCTACTATAATGATGCTTTTTCCTTTTCCAGACTTTCTTGTTTGGTGGCGACCGAATTGGCTATTGATGGTTTTAATCTACTGGACCATTGCCCTTCCTCACCGTATCGGAATCATCGTAGGTTGGTCCCTTGGCATAGTATCTGATGTAGCCCTGGACTCAGTTTTGGGTATTCATGGTTTAAGTTTTGCCTTCATCGCCTACCTTATTTTAATCATGACTAATAGACTGCGTTTATTTCCTCTTTGGAAACAAAGTGCAATTGTTGCCTTAATGGTTGGTTTTGATCTGGTTATTAGCTTATGGATACAAAGTTTTATCGTCACCCAACCTAAATTTGCTAGTTACTGGTTACCTATCATCTCCAGTGCTTTTTTATGGCCTTGGTTATTTTTATTGCTGCGTGATGTCAGAAGAAATTTTAACGTTAGATGACCCTTGGATAATAAATGTTTGGTAACTATTATTTAATATCTAGCGTTGTATCAGATGCTATACTTACTAAGGTTATAGTAATCTCTAATTTATCTTCTAAGCCAAGGAAAAGTTAACAGTATGCCAGAAGAATTACTCATTAATGCTACCCCTAGAGAAACAAGAATCGCCACGGTTGAAAATGGCGTTGTTCAAGAACTAATGATTGAACGAACTAGTCGTAGAGGGCTTGTAGGCAATATATATCGGGGTAAAGTCATTAGAGTTCTACCTGGCATGCAATCGGCCTTCGTAGATATAGGAATTGAACGAGCAGCTTTTTTACATGTGGCGGATCTTGTCCAAAAAACGATTGAAAATGATGACAATAATCAAGACACCAACTCTAGTCAAAATGAAAACTCTAAAGCACAAGATGATATAACAAAATTACTTCGACCAGGTCAAAGTATCCTAGTTCAAGTCATTAAAGACCCCATGGGAACCAAAGGTGCAAGATTAACAGCAAATTTAACTATCGCTTCACGTTATTTGGTTTTAATGCCAAGTAGTCCTCACATAGCTGTCTCACAAAGAATTGAATCCACTGAAGAAAAGCAGCGATTAAAAGCTCTGGTCAAAAAACTAATAGATGAGCCTAAACAAGGCTTTATAGTTCGCACAGCCGCTGAAGGAGTAGAAGAAGAAAAAATTGTTGCCGATATACAATTTCTACAAAAACTATGGCAAAGCATTGAACTGTTAAAACCTCAAATTAAAGATACCAATATTGTTCATGAAGATTTATCGCTGTTACTAAGAACGATGAGAGATCTTGATATTGGTAATATAGATAGAATTCTAATCGATTCAAGGGAAAGCTATTTAAACGTTAAAGAATTTGTAGAACAATTTATGCCAGAATTGTCTCCAACACTGGAACTCTATACCGGCGAGCGACCTATTTTTGATCTTTATAGTGTAGAGGAAGAAATACAAAAAGCACTTGAACGTAATGTCCAATTAAAATCCGGTGGTTATTTAGTTATCGATCAAACAGAAGCGATGACAACTATTGATGTCAATACGGGTGCATTTGTCGGACATCGGAATCTGGAAGAGACTATTTTTAAAACTAACCTTGAGGCTGCCTCAGCCTTAGCAAGACAATTGCGGCTACGCAATCTCGGTGGCATCATTATTGTTGATTTTATTGATATGCTTGAGAAAGATCATAAACGCCAAGTGTTAAAAACTCTTGAAAAAGCCCTCGAAAAAGACAATGCAAGATATAACGTTTCAGAAGTATCATCTCTTGGCCTAGTAGAAATGACACGTAAAAGAACCCGTGAGAGCCTTGAGCATCTACTTTGTGAATCTTGTCCAGTTTGTAATGAAAGAGGTTCGATTAAATCTGTCGAAACAGTATGTCTAGAAATCTTTCGAGAAATATTACGCTCAGAGCGAGCTTATGGTGGCCAAAAATTCTTAGTTATGGCGGCCACAAAGGTTGTTGAAATTTTGCATGATGAATCATCTTATATGGTTGCAGAACTCGAAGAGTTTATTGGTAAACCGATCCAATTCAAAACCGACCCTCTTTATACCCAAGAACAATATGATGTTGTCTTAATGTGATTGTTTAGCGTGATGTTAAAAAAAATAACCTTCATATTTCTAAACCGTTGTTGGCAATTAATTGCTTTCATTATCATCCTATTTGCGGTGCTAGTAAGTGTTGCTCGATTTATGATACCAAGCTTAAATGAGTATCGAATACCCCTAGAAAATATGATCCTAGAACAAACGGGTATCAAATTAACGATAGGTCATATTGAAGGAAGCTGGGAATCCTTAGGCCCAGTCATAAAAGTAAGTGATATACAGTTTGGTCATGATAGAGAAGATTCTACTAGGCATGCATCTATCGACTTGATTAACATAAAAGTTGCCACTTTTCCTACGCTATTTTATCAAACGTTAGTCACGGAACAACTTGTTATTGAAGGATTATCTCTTAATATTGTACAAGATGAATCTGCAGAGTTTACTTTATCGAATATAAAAACTAATGCGGATGAACTAACCGATATAAATAAAGACTTTGCCTCAGATATTCAAAGTTGGCTTCAACATCAATCACAAATAGTTCTCTTTGAAACCCATTTAAATATTAGCCTTAAAAATGAAGGATTTTACCCTGTAATCCTAGACACCATTCAATTTAAAAAAGGCAAAGATATTTATCAAATCATTGGTTTAAGTAACATCCCTGGTGATAATCAAATTGCTTTTACGCTTGAAGTGGATGGCTTTTTGAGTGATCCAAAAACCATTGGTAGTTTATATATTGATACTTATAATATTAATATGCCACAACTACCTCTCAGTGCTTTCTGGGAAGAAACAGATATTTTATCAGGTGCTATTGAGTTAAAACTTTGGGCTGATTGGAAGAACAGTCAATTTGAATCTGCGTTACTTTCAATCAAAGTTGAAGACTTCCTTATGTCACTAAAGGAACAACCCCAAACTAAAATTAATAAAGTCAATGGCTACCTAGTTTGGTCAAAACAAGAAGCTGGTTGGAAGATTGAATCTAAGAATTTAGAATTGATCAGCCAAGATAGAAGTTGGCCTGATCCATCATTATTTATTGAAATGGAAAAAAATGCGGGTGTAAAACAATACAGTTATTCAGCGTCAAGTCTTGATTTAGGTATCTGGGCTGACTTTATTCTGACAAATCCTAACCTAGCTGATGATATCAGAAACCAATTATTTACTATGAATCCCAATGGATTTATAAAAAATGTAAGCGTGATGGCAAGTGTTGATAATCAAGATTTACTTAAAGTTTCAGCTCAAGGAGATTTTTTTGAACTAACTTGGAACGCCTGGGAATCGATACCAGGTACCAATAATATTTCTGGGCATTTTGAACTCCATAAAGATAATGGATTGGTTACCATTAATAGCTCAGATGTTGAGCTTGATTATCCGAGCATGTTTAGATGGCCTCTTAAGTTAGACAAATTAAATAGTCATTTTTCTTGGCAACGTTCTGATAATTCAACAACGTTCCAATTAGCTAATTTAAGTATCGATCTTCTCGGAGCTCAACTTTTAGCCGATGGTATTTTCAATTATTCAACGGAGACTCCAGCTTTAGAAATGAATCTCTATTCAGAGCTCCACAATGTCGACCTGAAAAATATCAAAACCTTGTTGCCCGTTGGAACTATGTCCACTTCTCTTGTGGATTATTTAGATAAAAGTGTAAAGGCTGGTCTTCTACATTCGACTAAAGTAGCTCTAAGAGGAAAATCGACCGACTTTCCCTTCGCTAATCCAGATGGCGTTTTTCTTATTAATGCATTAGTCGATAACACACGCTTTGTTTTTTACGATGGTTGGCCTGAGATAAGCAATATATCTGCAGACCTTTTATTCATAGAAAACAGAATGGATATAAAACTCAGCCAAGGAGAAAGTGATGGCATTAAACTGTCGAATACATCTGCTATCATTGATGATTTTGCTGCTGAGCCGAGTATTTTAAAAATTTCCAACCTCAGTACAGGAAATTTTGTTAATGGTATTAACTATCTAAATAATAGCCCTTTAAAAAACTCTGTAGGTAAAGTATTTGACGTTATCCCAACCAGAGGACCTTTTTCACTTAATCTAGATTTAACTATTCCTTTAGGCAATGACAAACAAGAAAATGAAAAATCGAACATCATTGTCGATGGTATTGTTCAATTAGATAACAATACATTAATTGTAAAACCCATCGATATGTTCATCGAAAATATTCAAGGAAAGATCAAGATTACCGACTCTTTAATTTACAGTGAACAACTTACTGCCCAGGTATTAGGAGGTCTAAGTAAATTTAATCTCAAGCAATCGATTGATAGCGGATTACTAATGACAACAATCGATGGCAGCGGTGAGCTCACAATTGAAAAAGTAAGAGAAGTCTTTCCCAATTGGATACCCTCCAAGCTAAAAGGAAACACCCAATACCAGTTAGGCTTATTATTTCCTGAAGTTTTAGATTCAGACGATACTTTGTTAAAACTGTCTATTGACACCAATCTTAAAGGTATCTCAAGCGAGTTACCACGTCCCTTTACTAAATCTGCAGAAGAGGAACATAATTACAGTTTAAGGTATCAATTATTCAATGATAATAATCAAATGTTTGAAGCTTCAATTGAAGATTTTGTGGATTTAAAACTTCAGTATTCAGATTATAAGCCCCCTAAAGGTCAAATAATGTTTGGCAAGGAAAAAGCGTTAATACCTGAACGTGATGGCATCGAACTAGCTGGCCAGTTAGGGAGGGTAGACTTGGAGTTCTGGTTAAATGAATTAAATGAAAAGGATGAATCTAAGCACAGTTTTGAGGCCAATCAATATGCATATTTTTATATAAATGAGTTAGTGCTAGATGAATTAAATTACTATTTTTTAAACTTTTCAGAAGTAAAAGTCTCTGCAGTAATAGATGAAAAGTTATTTAAATTCAAATTATCCGGAGATGAAATCTCTGGAGATATAACTATTCCGGACTCAACCTTAGAACAACCAATAGATATTAATTTAGCTACTATAATGATAAAAGATCAATTTCCCTTAGCTGAAAGTGATACTGGTGTTCAACGGGTTAACGACCCATTGACTGGGCTAGATGAAACCATAATTTCACAGTCACAACCACTTCCGCCAATAAAATTACAATGCCAAGAGTGCTTCTATAATGAGCTAAATTTTGGCGCAATCTCGATAAATCTTACACCTATAGAAAAAGGCAATTCCTTTACTGTTAATAGTCAAGATAACTCTATTTTTGGTATCAATGTTATTGGAGATTGGAGTCGAAATTCTGATGATATCGTCTTCACTCAATTATCAGGCTCCTTTGAAACTGCAAATTTAGGTAATCTATTAGATATTTTTAACCTTAATTCTGGGATCCGTGATACCGATATCAAAACACAAGGTAATCTTAGCTGGCAAGGTGATTTGTCACAGATTAACTTTGAATCATTAACTGGAAAGATGGCCATCGATGGTGGTAAAGGCAGTCAAGAGTATGTGAGTGACAAAGGAGCAAGAATATTTTCAATACTAAGCTTAGGTTCTCTTGCACGAAAACTAACTTTAGACTTTTCTGACCTATTTGAAGAAGGCTTCTTTTATACAGACTTAAAGGCTAATGTTAATATTAACCAAGGTGTGTTCAGTACCACTGATTTTGAAATAACAGGCACTTCTGCTGATGTAGAAATCATAGGTTCATCTGATTTTGTTAATAATCGAATTGAAAACTGTATTCTTGTTAATCCGGATCTAAGTGCAAGCCTTCCTATACTGGCAGGTTGGGCAATAGAACCGGTGACTGGCCTTGTTGTTTTTCTAATGAGTAAAATATTTCAACCGGCTTTAAAAGTTGTTACTGCCATTCAATATAAGGTGGAAGGGTCTTTTGATGATCCGATGATATCAGAAATTGGTAAATCTGAAGGAACAGCTATAATAGATAATACTAGCGAAACAGTAGTAACGACCTTTATTAGACCCGATCCTGAACAACCCAAATTTAGTTGTGATGGTGCTTTCAATAATTAATATCATCTGAGAGTTAGCTGAGTTAAACTTTCTTTCATTACTTAACTTTAAGAGAATCAAGAATACAATACAATGACATCAACTATATTAAAATCTGTAGAAAACCACTTTCTTGCACCCGGTGCAATGTCTCTCAATGATCTGAGTAAGGTGATGCATAGCATCTTAGGTAACTCTATAGATGCTGCTGATTTATTCTTCCAAAGTCATCGACATGAATCTTGGAATTTAGAAGATGGTATTGTACGTGATGGCAGTTATAACGCTGACTCTGGAGTTGGAATTAGAGCAATGGCAGGAGAAAAGACAGGATTTGCTTACTCCGAAGACTTATTATTGCCAGCCCTTCAGCAGTCTGCTATTGCTGCACGAAGTATTGCCAGATCAGGTCAAAGTGGAATATTGCAACCAACAACCAATAGACAAATTGCACCTCTTTATGATGACATCGATCCGCTTACCAGTATTCCTGATCAAGTGAAAATTTCACTCTTAGAACAAATCGATCAATATGCAAGAAAGCGTGATCCAAGAATTATACAAGTAACGGCCTCTCTCTCCGGAAGTTATGAACAAATGATGGTGATGGCTAATGACGGTACTTTAATGGCAGATATCAGACCTCTAGTAAGATGCAGCATTAGTGTGATAGCAGAACAATCAAATCGCCGGGAACGTGGCTCATCAGGAGCCGGAGGTCGAGAAGGTTATCAACGATTTGTATCCATCAAAGATGGAAAGTACAGCCCTTCTGATGAAACCTTAATCTTAGCTCAAGAAGCCGTTGAACAAGCTTTAACTAACTTAGAAGCTATCGATGCACCAGCTGGAAATATGACGGTAGTGCTTGGACCTGGTTGGCCTGGAGTTTTATTGCATGAGGCAATAGGTCATGGTCTAGAAGGTGATTTTAATCGTAAAGGCTCATCTGCCTTTAGTGGTCGAATTGGAGAAAGAGTGGCTTCTCCTCTCTGCTCTATTGTTGACAATGGTACTTTGAAAAATCTCCGTGGTTCATTAACCATAGACGATGAAGGTACTCCATCAAATTGTACAATGTTAATCGAAAATGGAATATTAAAAGGCTATATGCAAGACAAGCGCAATGCTCGTTTGATGGGAGAACAATCAACGGGTAATGGTCGGCGAGAATCTTACGCTCATCTGCCGATGCCAAGAATGACCAATACTTATATGCTTCCTGGTGAATCAGAACATGAAGAAATTATCAGAAGTGTTAAAAAAGGTATCTACGCCAGTAACTTTGGTGGTGGGCAAGTTGATATAACCTCTGGAAAGTTTGTATTTTCTGCTAGTCAAGCCTACCTCATTGAAGATGGTAAAATTACTACACCGATCAAAGGCGCTACCCTGATCGGTAATGGACCAGAAGTCTTAACACGAGTTAGTATGGTCGGTAATAATTTAGAAATTGACAGAGGTATTGGGGTTTGTGGCAAAGAAGGTCAAAGTGTCGCTGTAGGAGTTGGTCAACCAACCTTAAAAGTTGATGAACTTACCGTTGGTGGAACTTCTACTTGATAAATTCACACTAAAGAACTGAATTAACACTAAAGCAATGAATTTAGTATTTAAAACTGCTGAAGAATCGGATCTCATTGCTCTTGCGCAGTTATTAGCAGACGATAAACTTGGTACAAGTCGAGAAGATCAACATTTACCATTAAATCAGAATTACCTTAACGCTTTTCAAAGCATTACCATTGATCCTAACAATGAACTTATTGTTGTAGTTGAAAAAAATGAAGTCGTTGATACAAATGAAGTAGTTAATACAACCAAAGTAGTTGGCATGTTGCAACTTACCTATATCCCCTATCTAACACATATCGGAAGCTGGAGATGTCTAATTGAAGGCGTCAGAATTCATTCTGACTATCGGAGCCAAGGTTTAGGAAGTGCTTTCTTTAAATGGGCTATCCAAAGGGCTAAAGAAAAGCAATGTAGTATTATGCAGCTAACTTCAGATAAGCAACGCCCTGATGCAATTCGCTTTTATGAAACATTAGGCTTTAGAGCTAGCCATGAAGGGTTTAAACTTAAACTCTAAACAGACGGTTATAAGTACTAGTTGTAGCTTAACTTTTTAGATTATTCGTTTAAGTTATTGATTAAATTGCTGTTTAAGTTATGAGTTCACTTACTATCTTAAATACTTGCTTGGCGATGTGTTTTTTCTTATCTTCAGTTTTCGCAGTTTTATAATTTCTAGCCAATTGCCTTAATCGTTGCATATCTGCATGTGGATATAGATTTAAAAATTCAGTCAACTTAGCTTTATCACCTTCAAGTAAATGCTCTCTCCATTGTTCCTTTAAATGAAAAATCTGTTTATTCTCTTGATGACCATTTTCAATCATATCCATGGCTTGAATGATTGGCTCAGGATCAATATGTCTCATTAACTTGCCAATATATTTTAATTGACGTTTAAGACCGCCATTTTTAGTAATAGTTTTGGCTAACTTAATTGAATCCAATAAGCTTTCAGGTAAATCAATTTTACTCAGTTGAGAGTCTGGAAGATCAACTAACTTTATACCCAACTGTTGTAAAACGTGCATTTCTTTCTTTACTTCTGTTTTACTAATCTCTTCAGGCTCTAAATCATTAGTAATTTTGTTATCTGACACTTTTACGACCTTGCATTTTTAATAAAGTAAATTAACATGATAGTTCTTGTAG
>Ga0307492_10001213_pt1 | contig 10730 bp, 12 predicted proteins | sample SI3LmetaG_FD_202365 | JGI IMG/M metagenome (GOLD analysis project Ga0307492, IMG submission 202365) | Sea-ice brine microbial communities from Beaufort Sea near Barrow, Alaska, United States - SI3L | ecosystem: Environmental > Aquatic > Marine > Coastal | place: USA: Alaska | collected 2017-05-06
CGTATGGGCGTTGGGCTTTGTCGGGTTCCTTGTAACCCGCAAGATGCCAGCTGGATGGACTCGGCGACTGCTGCTGTTGGGGGCCATGGGTGGCCTGCAGGGCGCGATTGGCTGGTGGATGGTGTCGAGCGGCCTGAAAGAAGGCATGACGGATGTCGCGTCTTACCGATTGGCGACGCACCTTGGCCTCGCATTTGTTATATTCGGGTTTATCACTTGGTTTATGATGCAACTGTCGCGTCGTGATGCCTATTTATTGCAAGATCGCCGGATGGGTGATGCGGGCCTGACCCGATTGGCCAGTTGGTTGGTTGTTCTGGCTTTTGTTCAGATTTTGATAGGTGCATTGGTGGCTGGCATTGATGCAGGCCGCAACTATCCTGATTGGCCGTTGATGGCGGGCGGGGTCTTTCCACCTGATCCGTTTGGTCTGACGCCACTGTGGCGGAATTTCTTTGAAGATGACGGGCTTGTGCAATTCATGCACCGGATGGCGGGATATGTTCTATTCGCCTTTGGTGTGTTGGTCTGGTCGCGCGCACGCAAATCAGGCAATGACCGCACACGGTTTGCATTCCATTCAATGTTGGCTGCGATGATTTTACAGGTTGTACTGGGCATTGCGACGGTTATCTATTCTGCCCCATGGGAAATCGCGATTGTGCACCAGTTGGGCGCCGTTGTGCTCTGGGTCGTGACCCTACGTGCGCGTTTCCTTGCGCAATACCCACATTCTCAATCAATTCAAGGAGCCTAATCCATGGCCGCATATGATGATCTGATGGCATTCCAGCGTGACACAGAGGCCTTGTCTCAAGTTGCGGGTCGCCTTGGTTGGGACCAAGAAACCATGATGCCCGACGGTGCGGCACCGCAGCGTGCCGAGGAACACGCGGCGATGGCAAATGTGCTGCATGCGCGGCGCATTGATTCGCGTGTTGGCGATTGGTTGGCCAAGGCTGATCCCGCTGACGATGTCGCAGCAGCTAATATGCGTCATATCCAGCGCAGCTATGACCGGACGATGAAAGTACCCGCAAAATTGGCTGCAGAAATAGCTAAGACTACGTCGCTTGCGCACCGCGTTTGGGCGATTTCACGCTCCGACGAAGATGTTGCATCCTATCTGCCTGTTTTGGAAAAAGTTGTGGATTTGCGCAAGCAAGAGGCCGATGCGCTGGCGGCTGGTGGAGACCGCTATGATGCGTTGCTCAACGATTATGAACCTGGTGCGACAGGTGCCGAGATCGCAGCGATGTTTGCAGCCTTACGCCCTGGATTGGTTGATCTGCGGGCCGCAATTTTGGACAAGCCAAAGCGGCAAGCTCTGACTGGTACGTTCGACGAGGCCGCACAGCTAGCCTTGTCGACCAAGCTGGCGCTCGCGTTTGGCTATGACCTGAACAAAGGCCGTATCGACAAGGCTGTGCATCCGTTTTCAAGCGGGTCTGGGATTGATGTACGGATCACGACGCGCACCAAACCGACCGACCCGTTTAACTGTTTCTATTCAACAATTCATGAGGTCGGGCACGCCGCCTACGAGCAAAACATCAACAGCGACTACTTGCTGACGCCATTGGGCAAAGGGGTATCGATGGGCGTTCATGAAAGCCAAAGCCGGATTTATGAAAACCAGATAGGGCGCAGCCGTGCGTTTACAGGTTGGCTTTACGGTCAGATGCACGATGCGTTTGGTGATTTTGGGATTGCTAATGAAGATGCGTTTTATGCCTGCGTGAACGCAGTGTCGGACGGATTTATCCGCACGGAGGCCGATGAGGTGCAGTATAACCTGCATGTCCTGATGCGTTTTGATCTGGAACGGGCGTTGATTGCGGGTGATCTTGCCGTCACCGACCTAGAGGCGGTTTGGAATGACAGATTTAAGGCTGATTTTGGTTACGATGTGGACAAGCCGTCCAATGGCATTTTGCAAGATGTACACTGGTCCGAAGGGCTGATGGGGTATTTTCCAACATATAGCTTGGGCAATGTTTATGCGGGCTGTTTGAACGAGGCAATGCGCCGTGATGTCCCCAATTTAGATGCGGACTTGTCGCGCGGTGATACTTTGGCAGCAACGACTTGGTTGCGCGACAATGTGCAAACGCATGGTGGGTTATTTGAACCGCGTGATGTGATTACCCGCGCCGCTGGTGCGGCCCCAACAGAGGCCCCGTTGCTTGCTTATCTGACTGAAAAATTCAGTGATATTTATCAGCTTTAGGTCCAGTCAGGATCGCGCTTTTCTAGGAACGCGTTGATCCCTTCGTTTGTGTCGGCCTTTGCCATGTTATCGACCATGACTTGGCCAGTGTAGTCATAGGCATCTGCCGTTGTCATCTGAGCTTGGGAATAGAACGCAGATTTTCCAGTCGTGACCGCACTGGCAAGTTTGCCTGCGATCGTGTGGGCGAGGGAAAGTGTTTCGGCTGCAAGATCGACGGCAGTTACTGCGCGGTTGATCAGGCCTAGTATCTTGGCCTCTGACGCAGGAATGAAACGACCCGTTGTCAGCATCTCAAACGCCGCCTTGCGCCCTATGTTACGCGTCAACGCGACCATGGGGGTGGAGCAAAACAAGCCGATGTTCACGCCGTTGACGCCAAATCTAGTGCGTTCATCCGCAACCGCCAAATCGCATGTCGCAACCAATTGGCAGCCTGCTGCAGTGGCTATCCCGTGGACTTGGGCGATAACTGGTTGAGGCAGGGATTGGATGCGAGCCATCATCGCAGCGCATCTATTGAACAGGTCTTTGAACGCGGCGGCACCACCGTCGGGGGCGTCCCGTTTGGCTTGCATTTCTTTCAGGTCATGGCCGGCGCAAAATGCCTTGCCCGCACCAGCAATGATGACCACCTTGATCGTTGGGTTATTTGCGATGTCATCCAATGCGGCATGAAGCGCCGCAATCATCGCGTCGCTTAGCACATTCAGGCGGGCAGGGACATTAAGCGTAATCCGGCATACACCGTCCAAGTTTTCGCGCGTGATCAATTCCATGGTCTTGCCCTTTGCTCTGTGTTGAGCGCAGGTTAGCCAAAGACATCTCAGGAGGAAAGCCGTGGATATCAAAATGGATGTGGACGCGTTGCAGGCGTTTCTGATCGAGGTTTTCCCACAAGTACACGCGGATTTCCAAGTGTTGGACGTCACGCCAACGGGTGTGCGCGTGAAACTGGTAACGGCAGATCGACATTTGCGCCCAGGTGGCACCATATCGGGGCCCACCATGTTTGCACTGGCGGATGTAGGTATGTATTTGGCAATTTTAAGCAGGATCGGGCCCGAGGCCTTGGCCGTAACGACAAATTGCAGCATCGACTTTATGCGCAAACCTGCTGCTGGTGTGGATCTGATCTGTGAAGCCGTTCTTCATAAGGTGGGGCGCGTTTTGGCAGTCGGGGATTGCATGATTTATAGTGAAGGCTTCAACGCGCCAGTGGCGCGCGCATCTTTGACCTATTCAATACCACCAAGCGGTGGGGTAAAATAATACCCAATTTGCAAGCTATTGTTTTTGTTGTTCTTTTGCGATAAAAGAGCGCTTGACCCGTCACGTAGCATCTTTATAAGCCAGTTATCGAACACTCGGGTCGCTTATGGCCCCTTAAGAATTGGTGATTTATGAAAACCTTCTCCGCTACTCCTGGAGATATCGACAAGAAATGGTTCATTATTGATGCTGAAGGCATTATTTTGGGTCGTCTTGCTTCGGTTATCGCAATGCGCTTGCGCGGCAAGCACAAGCCAACCTTTACGCCGTCCATGGATATGGGCGACAACATTATCGTAATCAACTGTGAGAAAATCCAGATGACCGGTAACAAGCGTGATGAAAACTATTACTGGCACACTGGCCATCCCGGTGGGATCAAGGAAAAGACGAAAGCCGAGATCCTTGAAGGCAAGCACCCAGAGCGTATCATCATGAAAGCCGTTCAGCGCATGTTGCCCGGTGGCAAGTTGTCCCGCCAGCAAATGACGCATCTGCGCGTTTTCCCAGGCACTGAGCACGGTATGGAAGCTCAAAAGCCTGAAGTTCTGGATGTTGCATCCATGAACCCTAAGAACACGAGGACTTCATAATGGTCGATCAAGTGAACTCTCTTGAAGAGCTGGGCCAAGTTGCTGAAGGCGTTGAAGCGCCTGTTGCGGTAGACGCACCTGTCATCACCCGCGAGCCTGTAAAAGACGCGCTGGGTCGCTCCTATGCAACTGGTAAGCGTAAAGATGCGGTTGCCCGCGTTTGGATCAAACCAGGTTCCGGTAAAGTCACCGTAAACGGTCAAGAAATGAACGTGTACTTTGCACGTCCAGTTCTGCAGATGATCCTTGCGCAGCCATTCTCGATTGCTGGTGTAACTGGTCAGTTCGACGTTGTCGCAACTGTCAAAGGCGGCGGTCTGTCCGGTCAAGCTGGTGCGGTTAAGCACGGCGTTTCCAAAGCACTGCAGTTGTTTGACCCAACATTGCGTCCCGCGCTGAAAGCCGCTGGCTTCTTGACACGCGATAGTCGTGTTGTTGAGCGTAAGAAATACGGTAAAGCAAAAGCCCGTAAGAGCTTCCAGTTCTCTAAGCGTTAAGCTTTGGTTACATGGATTTGGAAACGGGCGGCCCAATAGGGTCGCCCTTTTTCGTTTTAACACAAGGAACTACAAGGTGTACTTACCGTAAGACTTTGAGCAAACGAACCAGCCTGCTGTCCTGGAACTGATTAATGCAGCGCCCCTAGCAACCATTGTGGCGCATACTGCTGATGTGCTGCGCGCCGATCACATTCCATTGATGATGGTCAAGGATCACTTGATCGGTCACGTTGCTTTGGCGAATGATCTGCACAAAGCCCTTGACGATAACCACGACGTATTGGCAATTTTTAATGGTGAAAGCGCCTATATCTCGCCCAATTGGTATCCTAGCAAGGCAGATACCCACGCGGTTGTACCAAAGTAGAATTTTAAAGTGGTGCATGTGCATGGTCGCATTGCCTTCAGCTATGATTGGAAATCCAAATTGGCGGTTGTTGGACAATTAACAAAAGTGTTTGAAACGAGGATGATGCATGGCGGATGTCAGAAATGCCTGCCGACTTCTTGGCAGAAAAACTCAACGGTATTGTCGCGTTTTAAATTCAACCGACGCGTATTTTGGGGAAGCCCAAGCTGAGCCAAAACAAATCTGATGCAGACCGGCTTGGCGCTGCCGAGGCTTTGGAGCCGTCATTGATTACCGAGAAAATGAAGAACCCACTGCGCAACTAGGACATACTCGGTCTACGACAACAACGAGAAGATGCACGTTAATTAAACCGTGTTCGCGGTCCGGACTTTGATCTGCTTACGGGCGTGACCCCGATAGATGGGCCCTTGGGATGACCGCTCTGGACGTGAGATCCCACTTATTGTTTACCGTAGGATGGATTTTAACCCATCGCCCTAGAAAGGAAACGCAACGCGCAGGGCTATCGTCTCAAGCCCGGGGTTAACATCCTGCGTGTCAGCGTTTGAACGGTGGTCATACGACGCGAGCACCGTCACGCCATTATCAAATGCAAAGCCCGCGCCCAAAGACGATCGAAACTGCAGTGATCCGCCAATGTCTGGACCATCACCTTGCGCATAATATCCGGGCATCAGAGACGCCTCTATAAAGAATGGGCCGTCGCTTAGGGAATGCGTCGTCCACTTCGCCCCGACACCAATCCAAATATCACCAAGGTCTGTGGCAGAGGCGCCAAACGTTGGCTGAAACGGGCCATAAGTGGTTCCTAAATCATACCCGACATAGATTTCATTCCCAATTATATCTTCCTGAAATTCAACTTTTGCCACCTGAAATGTCAGACGTGATGTGGCATCGCTTTGGGCCAAGCATCCAGTTGGACAGTCGGTCAACGCCATATCAGTCAAGCTTGCGACCATAAAAATTACCGCTAGTGCGCCGTTCATGTGTCTGTATCCTAGCTGTCAGGGGCAACGAGGCCCAACCCGCGTAAATAAATGCCAATACCTGTTTCCAAAAGGTCTTCTGGTGGAAACGGTGATTTTGTGCCGGGGCTGCCGCGCGCGAACAGCTCGACAACGCCGTGGCTCATCGCCCAGATATGCGCCGAAAACATTTGCGGTGGTGGGCGCATATGTTCGGGAATATGCTGGCTAAGGGCAACCGCTGCCGTTTCAAGAACCCCCATCGCACGCGTTGCTGCGGCGTTCAATTCGGGCGTCCGTTGAATGGAAATTCCACTTTCAAACATCGCTACATAATGTCCCGGATATTTGCGCGCGAACGCAAGATATGCCCGTCCTGTGGCCTCGAATGCAGCCAAATCAGATGGCTGCCCACCTGCATAGGCATGTTCCATCAAGTCCGCGAAAATTGCATAGCCTTGCAACGCGGCCTCTGCAATCAGGTCCTCGCGTCCCTCAAAGTGGCGGTAGACAGCAGCAGGAGTCACACCTGCTTCGCGCGCGGCCTCTGAGAGGCTGAAACCTGTCGGACCCTTCTTTTCAATAAGAGACAGACAGCCAGCAACCAATGTTTGGCGCAAATTCCCGTGATGATACCCGCGTTTAACCATGCCAGAGATCGGGGCCACCCGCGACAAGCGGGTCGATGTCCCCAAGCCTTGTGGTGTCGCGGCCAGCATAGTCCAAGGTCATCAACACTGACCTAATTGCATTCAGCCGCGCCCGTCGTTTGTCATCAGACCGCACGATAGCCCAAGGTGCGGCGGCCGTATGGGTCCGCGTTATCGTCTCGCCAATTGCCTTTGTGTAGGCATCCCAGCGCTTCAACCCCTCAACATCGATCCATGACAGTTTCCACTGCTTGAGCAGATCTGCCTCGCGGTCCAAAAATCGTTTTAATTGGGTGGCTTGCCCAACATTGAGCCAAATTTTGAACAGCTTTATGCCTTCATCCACCAGCATATTTTCAAAGGTACTTACCTGCCCAAACCACTTTTCACGGGCCTCGGGGGTGCAAAATTCGAACACATGTTCTACGACTCCGCGATTATACCAACTGCGATCAAACAGAACAATTTCACCTGCCGACGGCATGTGATCGATGTAGCGTTGAAAATACCATTGCCCCGTCTCGACGTCGGTCGGTTTTGACAAGGCAACCACGCGCGCATGGCGCGGGTTCAAGTTTTCACGGAACCTAGAGATGGTGCCGCCTTTGCCTGCCGCATCGCGGCCTTCAAAAACCACAACGATCCGTTCACCTGTCGTGCGAGCCCAAGCCTGCAGCCGGACCAATTCGATCTGCAATGCGTCAAGTTCATCCTCGTATGCGTTTCGGCTCATCCGTTTTGCATATGGGTAGTCTGGGTTGAGGATTTGGTTCTTTTTCCCACCGTTAATCTCATCACGCACCGCGTTTGGTGCGCTATCGGCAAAAAAGCGGCTAATACCGCCATCAAATGGCAAATCCATCAGTTTATCCTTGGCCTGTTTTGCTCAGTATGGGCAATGGCACGTCCTAGCGCAATCCAGCGCGGGCTGCGGCACGTGCGATAGCATCAACAGTTTCAGTTGGTGCCACATGGTGTGGCATATGGCCAACGCCTTCCAATTCACGCACCCGGACCGAAGCGACTATCTTTACAATTTTGCGGGCATGAATATCAATTGGCACAATCATATCAGCAGTCCCATGAATAATTTCAATCGGCAAGGTTAGTTCTAAATAGCGCTCTTTTAGCATGACCACATTTGGATATAGCTTATTCACTTGCCGGACATTGGCGCGGAAACTATCAGGCCGAAGCGCCAACCGCGCCCCGACGTGTTGTAAATATCCAGCGGGCACAGGCTGCGGCGTAAAAACGCCCACGATTGCGCTTTCAATTTGGCTGTCAGATGTAACGCTTGATATCAACGGGATCACAAAAGCCCCGCCGAGCACGCTGCCATTAACCGTATAATAGCTTCCTAAGCTGCCTGGCCACGGCATGGCAACGCCAGCAAATGACGTGAGTGCACGTGCGTTAAAGGGCGCATCTTCGTCCAAACCAGCGACTTCCCACGCGATGGCGACGGTCCCGCCAAAGCTATGACCCGCAACAATCGGGTCTTTGATCCCCAATTTACCAGCGGCCTCGCGCAGCATCTTGGCTTGGGCTTGCGGGCTGTCGCCGACAGTCGAAAAAGCACCTGTCGGTATGCCGGGTACCCTGTCGGTATATCCCATGCCAGGCCGATCAAACGCGGTGACAGTGTAGTCAGCCGTCAGCCGATCAAACAATCCTCCAAACGTCCAGTCCCGCAAATTCCCACCGGCGCCATGCAACAATATCAGCTCTGGCCCAGATCCGGCACGGACGTAATGGACTTTGCCGCCTTGTACGTCGACGAACTGGCCGACTGGCGGATATGCCTGTTCCGTCTTGGCCACTTGGCGCACGGATGTGCAGCCTGTCAGGGTTGCCACCAAGGCAACTGAGACGGCCGCGTATGCAAGTATATTAAGTCCCGATGTCATTGAGGTCATACTTTGTCGTTTGATAAATCTGGTTGATCCAGTTTCCATACAGAAGGTGCGCGTGGCTGCGCCATTTATTCATTGGTTGCTGACTCGGGTCATCGTCTGGATAGTAATTCTGAGGAACGTGAATTTTCGTCCCCTCAGCAATATCGCGATCATATTCTTGCTTGAGCGTGCCGCTGTCATATTCAAAATGGTTAAAGATATACAACGCGCGGTGCGCCGCATCCTCGACCAAACATGGGCCAGACGTGTCGCTGGTGATCAATGTCTTAAGATCGCTTGCCGCGGCGATGTCATCTTCGCGCATTTCAGTCCACCGGCTGACAGGAATCACACAATCGTCCGAGAACCCGCGTAAAAACGGCGAGGAGGGATCTGTGATATGGTGTCGGTAACAACCGAAAACCTTGGCCTCCGTCAGGTGCTTGGGGACCCCGTGGAAGTGGTTGATCATTGCCATGCCGCCCCAGCACACCCCAAAAGTGGAATGCACGTTTGTCTGGGTCCACTCAAAAACTTGGGTAATCTCATCCCAATAGGTCACATCGTTGAAATTCAGATGTTCGATCGGTGCGCCCGTGATGATAAGCCCGTCAAATTTCTGATCGCGGACCTCGCTGAACGGCACATAGAATTCTTCCATATGATCGGCTGCGGTGTTTTTCGTTTTATGTTCGGACATCCGGATCAGTGTTAGCTCAATCTGTAACGGCGTCGCACCAATCAGACGTGCAAACTGGTTCTCGGTCTGGATTTTCTTTGGCATGAGGTTCAACAATGCAATCCGCAACGGGCGAATGTCTTGGCGGGCGGCGGCATCTTCATCAAGCACCATGACGCCTTCGTTACGCAAAACGTTAAAGGCGGGCAGGGCGGATGGCAGTTTAATCGGCATGTGATTGGTCCTTACGGGCAGAGGGCACAGATAGGCGGCTTAGCTGCGCATCTCAAGGGCGTCAGCAACCATGCGCTCAAACCCTTCAGTATCTTTGACCTGCGCCACGACATCCATTGGGATGGTCAGGCCCCAGCGGTCTGCCATCGCCTTATAGCGCGGCTGACGGTGCGCCAATGCCTTGGCAAATGCCCAGCGGATGAAATCATCTGGGTTCACCTTATCAGGGGCCACATCAAATTTAGCCAAATAGGCGGTCCAAGTTTCAAGCAGAAACACCGGATCATAGGACATCGGCTTGGGTTCACGGTCAAACCGGCGCACAAGCTCGGCAGTATGAGCGTCCGAACCTTCGATCCAGATCATCAGCGTTTTTGCAGCAAGATCGGTCATCAACGGATCATTGGGATCATCCACATCCACCCATTCACAAATAGACCCACCTGTATCGCAAATGAAATGTGGATATTGATACAAATCATAGGATCTGTCGATGAAATGACTGGTGTCTTTTAGCGCTGTAATTTCGGCCTGCTGAAACTGGTCCTGACGGAATGTATATTCATCCCAATTCAGACCGCCCGAATCCGGATTGCCCGGTTTGCCAAGATATGACGACATCGGTTTAAGATCATCAAACGATATGTTGGACCCAATATAGATGCTGTCAGACCGCAAAAGATCGCGCAGAAAGGGGACTTTCATCGCTTCACGCTTGGCATTATCCGCAATCAATTCGCCCATGTATCGCGTGCCTATGCGGTAATCGATGGAATAATGAAACCAATCACCCTGCGCACGCAGCATATTGGACAGATACGTTTTGCCCAAGCCCGACATTGCAAACAAAAGAACACGTTTATGCGGGGCGTTGCGCCAGTCAGATGCGGTTTTGTAAATCATGAGGCTAGGGGTAATGGTTTGCGACAGGGGTGGCTAGATGTTTTGTATGGACACCGAATATTTTGCCGAACGACCGATTCGAGCCCAAAGTTTCCAGATTTTTGCAGTGCAACGAAGGTCTGCATCTTATGGGGTCTGGTGAATTTAAATAATTGAAAAGTGCCTTGGCATGACCTGAGCAACATCCATTCCTGCCTTTATTCCAGCTTGGACACCCTCATGGGAATCCTCAAAGATCAGTGTTTTGTTAGCCACAATTTTCATGGCTTTCGCTGCGGCGATAAAGAGATCAGGAGCTGGTTTTGGCGGTAGACCGCTTGAGATCGAAATAATGTGGTCGAAGTGGTCGCGCAAACCAACCTGATTTAGCGATGCATTGGCGACCTCATCTTCGGAATTGGTCACCACTGCGAGCTTGAAACTGGACCGA
>Ga0307492_10001215_pt1 | contig 10724 bp, 9 predicted proteins | sample SI3LmetaG_FD_202365 | JGI IMG/M metagenome (GOLD analysis project Ga0307492, IMG submission 202365) | Sea-ice brine microbial communities from Beaufort Sea near Barrow, Alaska, United States - SI3L | ecosystem: Environmental > Aquatic > Marine > Coastal | place: USA: Alaska | collected 2017-05-06
CGCCAGTAAAGTGAAGGTAGTTTCTTAATTGAAATATGGATTGCTATAGCGAATGAACCTACTTATCGATTTCTCCAGAAAAATGGGGTAAGCAAAATCAATACCGTAAACAGCTCAAGCCTTCCTATAAGCATTAAAAAGCAAGCCCACCACTTCGCTAAGGTGGGTAGACTTTCATAAGTATCTACAGGCCCTAGATTACCTAAAGCAGGTCCTACATTTCCTAAACTAGATGCGGCGCCACCGAGCGCTGTCCTAAAGTCGAGTCCTAACCAAGAAAACACCAGTACACCCACAATAAAAGAAAGCATATACAGAATAAAGAAGCCTAATATGTTATACACGATAGGCGCCTGTACCGCTTTGTTATTATATCGTACTGGTAAAATAGCATTAGGATGCAGGGTTCTTTTAAATTCTAAAACGCCATTTTTGATCATTATTAAATGACGCACAATTTTTATCCCTCCAGAAGTAGATCCTGAAGAAGCCCCTAAAAACATTAGTCCAAAGAAAAATATGGTTAAAAACGGAGCCCACATCGTATAATCTGCAGTCACAAATCCTGTGGTGGTCACAATGGCTAGCACCTGAAATAAACCGTGCCGTACAGCACCTTCAAACTCGCCATATACTAAGGGATGTGCTATACTTGACGCTTGCACATCTGCATAGGCATAGATAAACAAGGCTGCAACAACTGTAAGAGCTATGACTCCATAGAGATACACTCTAAACTCTTCATCCATAAATATTCTGGAGAACTTGCGCTTAAAGGCAAAATAACTTAAGACAAAGTTAGTCCCAGCAAGAAACATAAATACAATGAGAATGTACTGTATTAAAGGAGAATCATTCCAGTAAGCAACGCTGTTATTCTTAGTAGAAAAACCACCCGTACTCAACGTACTTAGGGAGTGATTCATCGCATCAAAAAAGCTCATACCCGCTACTTGTAATAAGATCGTTTCTATGATGGTGTAGCCTACATAGATTAACCATAAACGCTTTGCAGTATCTGTAATTCTAGGATGGAGTTTGTCTCCTCCTGGCCCAGGTGCTTCGGCAGCAAAGAGCTGCATCCCTCCTATTCCTAATAAAGGCAAGATGGCAATGGCGAGTACAATAATACCCATTCCTCCTATCCAGTGTGTAATACTACGCCAGAAGAGAATACCCTTAGGCAAGCTTTCTACATCAGACAAGATACTTGCACCTGTGGTGGTATACCCACTTATTGTTTCAAAAAAGATGTTTGTAAACCCCTCTATAGCTCCAGTAAACACATAGGGTAAGGTTCCTGCAAGCGACATAAAGATCCAGCCAAAGGTGACAATAATGTATCCTTCCCTTTTCTGTATTTCTTTGCGGTGGTTTTTTGAGAGTAGCATAGTAATCCCACCTAGTAGAATAGTAACAATCCCGGCGAGTAACATTTGAAACCCTACCCCATCTTGATACGCAAAACTTACTATGGTTGCAATCAACATAAAACCACCGTTCACTGCAAAGAGCAGTCCCATAATATGAATGATGATCCGGTAATTAAGGTTACGAATATGACGGCGCATTACACAAAAAGTTTTTCCACCTTCGCTATAGATTGCGGCAAGCAACATACGACAATGCGATCTCCGCAAGCGATTTTAAAGTCTCCCAATGGGATAAAGCCTTCCCCTTCGCGCACTATTCCGCCAATGATTGCAGATCTAGGAATATCGATTTCTTTGATGATTTTATTACACACCGCTGCATTTTCTTTTACTTCAAACTCTAACAACTCTGCGTTCATATTATTTAGCTTGGTCATCGCAACCACTTCTCCTTTACGGATGTATCTAAAAATATTATTTGCCGCTAGTAATTTTTTATTTATCAAGGTATCAATCCCTATAGAGTGAGAGAGTTGATAATAATCCATATTCTCTACTAGGGCAATCGCCTTTTTTACTCCTTTAGATTTTGCCACCAAGCAAGACATGATATTTGTTTCACTATTTCCTGTGACCGCTATAAAGGCATCCATTTCTTGAATAGATTCTTCTTGAAGCAACTCGACATTTCTACCATCGCCATTAATTACAAGACAATTAGGAACATCATCTGCTATCTCAAATGCTTTTTCTGCATTGCTTTCTATAAGCTTTACATTAAACTTATTACCACATAGATTGCTTGCTGTTTGATATCCTATTTTACTTCCACCAAGAATCATCACATTTTTTATGTCGTGACGTACTTTTCCGGTAAGCTTATAGATTTCATCTACGCCAGCCTTCGTTGTCATAAAATAGACTTGATCTCCTTCTTTAAATACAGTATCACCGTGTGGGATAAGCGTGTATTGTGTACCAAAGCGCTGTATCGCAATTGGAATAAACTCAAGGTGAGGAAATATATTTGCCGCTTCGCGCACTGTTTTACCAACAAAATCTGCGGTTCGTGATAAGCTTAACCCTATCATCGTTAAGGCACCATCTTCAAACTCGTACGTATCATTAAAGGCACTCTGATTAAGAAGTAGTCCAATTTCAGTAGAAGCTAACGCTTCTGGAGAGATAAGCTCATCGATACCAAATTTTTCAAAACCAACCTCATCTTTATGTTCTAAAAACTCCGTATTCGAGATTCTTGCAACCGTACGTTTTGCTCCTAATTGCTTAGAAAGCACGCATACCGTAATGTTTGTAGTTTCAGAAGAAGTTACGGCGATGACTAAGTCCGTCTGGTCTATTTGAGCATCTCGCAACACAGCAATAGAAGTTGCATCTCCCTTGATCACACGTATATCAAGATGCGTCTCGGCATTCGCCAGACTAGATCTTTTAGAATCTATTAAGGTAATATCTTGGGACTCAAAAGAAAGCAGCTTTGCTAAGTGAAATCCGACTTCGCCTGCTCCTGCAATGATTATCTTCATAACGTTTGTTACAACATAAGAATTAAGAGAACAAAGGTACAAATTACCCCGCATGCTTTAATAGTATTCGACTTTAATTTAGTTGGGAGACATTTTAGCAAAAAAAACAAACGTTTGTATCGTGGGTCTTGAGCCGTAACCGGTTAGTGATGGAAATAAATAATAAATTGAAATTACAAACCCTTGTGTACGTGCAACTATTCTCTAAAAAGTACGTAATTTTGCAGCCGAAATGAAAAATGAAAATCCTATAACACCGTACAAAGATCACCAAGGATCTAAAAAAGAACAAGTAGAAGAAATGTTTGACAACATCTCTGGCAACTACGATGGTCTTAACCGTGTCATCTCTATGGGTATTGATCAAAAATGGAGAAGAAAAGTAATCGATATGATTACCGAAAATAACCCTACTTCTTATCTTGATATTGCTACAGGGACGGGCGATCTCGCCTTACAATTTGCCGAGCGTTTACCGTCTACAAAAATAGTGGGTCTCGACTTATCTGAAGGCATGCTCTCTATGGCAAGAAAAAAAGTAATAGGCACTCCTCTAGAGAAACAAATAGATTTTATTAAAGGCGATAGTGAAGCATTGCCTTTTGATGATAATAGCTTTGAAGCGATTACGGTTTCTTTTGGGATTCGTAATTTTCAAAATTTAGAAAAAGGTTTAGCCGAAATTTTAAGGGTCTTAACGCCAGGAGGAATTTTTGTCATTCTAGAAACCTCAGTACCAACTAAGTTTCCATTTAAGCAAGGCTATTTTGTATATTCTAAAGCGGTCTTACCTTTAATAGGAAAACTGTTTTCAAAAGATAAGGTGGCGTATCGTTACCTAAGTGAGAGCGCCTCTGTTTTCCCTTTTGGAGAAAAGCTCAACAATATTTTACAGAAAATAGGGTTTAAAGAAGTGCAATACAAACCGCAAACGCTAGGAGTAGCCACTATTTATAGCGCTACCAAATAATATATGAAAAGGTACTTATTCATTTTTGCATTCGCTATTTTAACTCAGAGCGCTAATGCTCAGCTATTTAGCAAAGAACGCGTTACTAATCTAGAAACGTTTGATAATAAACTTCTTACTTGGGGTTATTTTCTTGGCTTCAATACCTACGATTTTAATTTTGACTACGAGCAAGACTTAGGCCCAGAGACAGACGTTGTTGTAAACAGCACGGGAGGTTTTAACGTTGGTCTTATAGGTGATTTGCGTATTAATGAATATGTCAATCTAAGATTAGAACCAGGCCTTTACTTTACGCAACGCGATCTCTTGTATCGTCAATTTGAAGAAGAAAACGACCGCTTACGTTCGCTGCAATCCACCTACATTCACGTGCCTCTATTAGTGAAGTTTTCTACAAAAAGAATCAATAATTTTAAGCCTTTTATCGTGGGAGGAGTTTCTACTTCTTTAAACCTATCTAGCAATCAAGATAATCCAGAAGATAATGGTGAGGGACAGTTTAGAATGAAAAAATACACTTCCTATTTTGAGCTTGGTTTTGGGGTAGACTTTTATCTTTTTTACTTTAAATTCACTCCGTCTATTCGTGGCGTATTTGCCACAAGTGATGAACTTGTTAGAGATGAAGACCCAAATAGCGTCTATACAAGTAACATTTCAAAAATGGGATCGCGCGGGGTTTTTGTTAATTTTACTTTCCAGTAGGGCGCATCGCCTCACTTAGCAAAATTGCAGCGGCGGTTGCCACATTAAGACTTTCAGTTTTTTGAGAAGTGCCGTATTGCGGGATCGTAATTTTACGTGTTAAGAGCGCTATTATTTTTTCTGAAATACCATTACCTTCATTACCTACCACCAGATAACAGTCCTCCTCTATTTTTTCTGAATACACAGAGCTCCCTTCTAAAACCCCACCATAAATAGACAGTGTTGTTGTAGAAAGTTCTTGTTCAATATCTACATATTGTATGGAGAGTCTCGCCAAAGAACCCATCGTGGCCTGCACTACTTTTGGGTTAAAACAGTCTACCGTATCAGTGGAGCAAACAAGCTGGGACACCCCAAACCAATCACATAATCTTATAATAGTCCCTAGATTTCCCGGATCTTGAATTCCATCTAGCACCAGGCGTATTCCTTTGTCTTCTCTAGCTCTCTGCTTCGGAAATTTAAACACGGCAAGCGACGCATTTGGGTTGGTAAGATTGCTTATTTTTTTTAACTCTTGGGGAGTAATCTGATGATAAACCGAAGTTTCATTCTTTACTATTTCCGAAGTAAAATGTAGGTGCAACTCGAGGCCTTCTGCGATGAACTCTGCAATCACTTTTGGCCCTTCAGCAATAAAAAAACCATGCTGGTCACGGTACTTTTTTTTAGAAAGACTCGTTATTAATTTTAATTGACTTTTACTTATCAAAATTAGCTTATTTTTGCTAGTACCATACTGGATATGGCAAATTAAAGTCCACAAACCGTATTGCGCGCAGACCTCACAAAAATATCATTAATTCTCTTAACTGCACTATTTCTTTATGGTTGTAATGCTGTAAAACGGGTTCCAGACGGTAAATACCTCCTCACTGAAAATATAATCAATGTAGATGGTGAAGAAGTTACAGAGTACGGGGTATTGAGCCAACTTGCGCAAAAACCAAACCCAACGATTCCTCTTATCAATTTTCCATTAGGACTTCACATATATAATATAGCAGAGCCTAATCCAGATTCTACCTTCCAGGATTGGCTGCACCGTAAACCAAATAGAAAGAAAAATCTAGTAAAATTCTTGTCAGAAAAACAAGTAATAAAATTAGACTCTAACAAAATAGGAATCAATAATTGGCTAAAAGAAACTGGAGATGCCCCCACAGTAATTTCTGGTGCAAGAACAAATAAATCGCTGGAACGCTTAAGACGATACTATGCCAGCTTTGGTTATTTTAACACGAAGGCAACAGCAACAGTAGTTCCTAATGAAAAGAAAGAAAAAAGAGCAGCCATTAATTATTACGTGCAGCGTTTTGAACCTTATATCGTAGATTCGTTACAGACAGATATCTCTTCACCTGTGATTGACTCCTTATTTAGAAGAACCAGATCACAATCATTTTTAAAAAGCGGAGTACAGTACAGCGCAAACGATTTTTATAATGAGCGAGATCGCTTGACCATTGAGTTTAGAAACTCTGGCGTATATCACTTTGACCAAGAGTATATTACTATTGAAGGAGACACTGTAAATACTGGACACAAGGCAAACATGAAGTACATTATCCCAGATAGAAAGATTGAAGAAGGCGATAGTACACGCACTGCGCCTTTTGAGATTTACTCAGTTAATAAAGTAAGGATTGTGACAGATTTTACTTTTGACAATAGAGACAAAACAGTTTTTCAAGATTCTGCTAAATATAAAGGCTACGAACTCTACAGCTATGACGATTTAAAGTTTAAACCTAAGGCGATTGCAGATGCCGTCTCTATCCAGCCAAATGCTATCTTTAAAGATATAGACCGTACACTAACCTATAACCAGATTAGTGACCTTAAGATTTTTAAATACCCCAACATTAGCTATCAAGAAGACCCAAAAGATAGCACGGGCACTGGATTAATAGCGACCCTATTATTAACACCAAGAGAAAAATACACCTTAGGCGCAGACTTTGACACCTATACGTCTGCTATCCAGCAAATAGGTATAGGAGGTAGTGGGAGTATGTTTATCAGGAACATTTTTAGAGGTGCAGAAACACTAGAGATAAGCGCTCGAGGAAGCATAGGCTCTTCAAATGATGTGGCAGAAAACAGCAATTTTTTTAACATTTTTGAATTTGGAGGAGATGTTAAACTTTCCTTCCCTCGTATTTTATCTCCTTTTAAAACAGATAAGATAATTCCGAAATACATGTCACCCAGCACTAATGTAAGTACGGGTTTTAGTTCTCAAAAAAATATTGGGCTAGATAGGCAGACCTTTAATGGAGTTTATAATTATAGCTGGAAACCCTCAAAAGCGCGTAAGTACCGTCTAGACTTTTTTAATGTTCAGTTTGTAAGAAACGTGAATCCTGATAATTACTTTAACGTCTATCGCAGTTCATTTCAACGATTAAACGAGATTGCACAAGAGGTAAACTATGACTTTATTGACAATGGTGCAAACCCTCAGTTGGTCCTTCCAGCAGATGGAACCGGGTTTAATGAGGCAGATTTTTTCACGACAGGTGTGCTTACAGGTACGCTGGAGAACCTTGCACTCACTCCAGATCTTTTTAGTGAAATCTTAAGCATCCGTGAACGTCAAGAACGACTTACAGAGAACAATCTTATTTTTGCATCAAATTTTACTTTTCTAAGAGACACACGCACCAATCTTTTTGACAAAGACTTTACTCGCCTTCGGGTAAAACTAGAAAGTGCCGGCGGGATCTTATCCCTACTTTCTAAAGGCGCAAATCTAGCTACCAATACAGCGGGACAGAAAGAAATATTTGGGGTAGCCTTTTCACAGTACGGAAAGATAGAAACAGAAATCACTAGACACTGGGAACTCCCTAATGGTAGTGTCGTGGCAACAAGAGCTTTTGCAGGGATTGCCATCCCTTATGGCAACAGCAACAGTATTCCTTTTACCAGAAGTTATTTTGCCGGTGGAGCAAATGATAATAGAGGGTGGCGTCCTTATGATCTAGGACCAGGAAGTAGCGGAAGTATTTTAGATTTTAATGAAGCCAACTTTAAAGTGGCACTAAATGCAGAATATCGTTTTACTATCTTAGGCGCGTTTAAAGGAGTATTTTTTATAGATGCAGGAAACATCTGGAATATTTATGATGATGTGGATATTTCAGAATTTAAATTTGATGGAATAAAAGACTTTAAAGAAGTCGCCATCGCAACAGGAACAGGAGTTCGTTATGATTTTGGATTCTTTGTATTTAGATTAGATTTAGGCTTTAAAACACACGATCCTGCCTTGTCAGTAGGAGAACGATGGTTTAAAAACTTTTCTTTAAGAGAGTCCGTATTAAACATTGGGATCAATTACCCATTTTAATTTGCTATTTTTGTCCCCTATTTTTAACTAAACAAAGACAACCAACAATATGAGTCATTCCATCAAACCAGGAGTTGCCACAGGCAAGGAAATACAAGCAATACATGCCTACGCAAAAGAAAAAGGCTTTGCCATGCCAGCCGTAAATGTTACGAGCTCCAGCACGGTAAACACTGTAATTGAAACAGCAGCAGAGCTTAACAGCCCTGTAATTGTTCAATTCTCAAATGGAGGCTGTGTATTTATGGCAGGAAAAGGACTAGCAAACGACAACCACAAAGCAGCAATTGTTGGTGGAGTATCAGGAGCAAAACATGTACATATGATGGCGGAGGCTTATGGGGCAACCGTAATCCTACACACAGATCATTGTGCAAAAAAACTATTACCTTGGATCGACGGATTACTTGACGCAGGTGAAAAGTTTTATGCAGAAACTGGCAAACCATTGTACAGCTCGCATATGATTGACCTAAGCGAAGAGCCTATTGAAGAAAACATCGAAATTTGCAAAGCATACCTAAAGCGTATGAGTAAAATGGGGATGACACTCGAGATAGAACTTGGGATTACCGGTGGTGAAGAAGATGGTGTAGATAATAGCGACGTAGATGTCTCAAAATTATATACACAACCAGAAGAAGTAGCTTATGCCTATGAAGAGTTGATGAAGGTTAGTGATCAATTCACGATTGCTGCTGCCTTCGGAAATGTACACGGTGTTTATAAGCCAGGAAATGTAAAACTAACTCCAAAGATTTTAAAGAACTCTCAGGAATACGTTCAGAAAAAATACAATACAGGAGATAACCCAATAGACTTTGTGTTTCACGGAGGAAGTGGTTCTACTGTAGAAGAAATACGTGAAGCGATAGGTTATGGGGTGATCAAGATGAACATTGATACAGATCTTCAATACGCATATACAGAAGGCGCTAGAGATTACATCTTAAAATATCAAGATTATTTAGCGAAGCAAATAGGAAACCCTGATGGGGATGATATACCTAATAAAAAATATTACGACCCTAGAAAATGGTTACGCGAGAGCGAGCTTACATTCAAGGCAAGACTCACAAGATCTTTTGAAGATCTAAACAACGTTAATACACTTTAACAGGATATATGCAACAAGATATCCCCGTAATCGAAGAAGATATGGCTTGGTTTAAAAGAACAAAAAAAGGAATTAATACTCCAACAGAAGAAAAAAAGGATGTACCTAAAGGGTTATGGTATAAATCTCCTACCGGTAAGGTAGTAGATGCAGAAGAGTTAGAAAAAAACTTTTATGTGAGTCCAGAAGATGGATATCACGTAAGGGTGGGAAGTCACGAGTATTTTTCAATACTTTTTGATGACAATAAGTTTGAAGAGTTAGATGCAAATCTAACTTCTAAAGACCCGCTAGGATTTGTCGACACTAAAAAATACTCTGACAGACTTGAAGCGGCACAGAAGAAAACAGGCCTAAAAGACGCTGTTAGAACTGCAGTAGGAAAATCTAACGGAGCAGATCTTGTGATCGCTTGCATGGATTTCCGTTTTATTGGAGGGTCTATGGGAAGCGTTGTAGGGGAGAAAATTGCCCGCGCAGCAGATCACGCACTTAAAAATAAAATTCCATTTTTATTGATTAGCAAATCTGGAGGTGCTCGTATGATGGAGGCAGCCTTATCGCTTATGCAGCTTGCAAAAACGAGTGCAAAATTAGCACAACTGGCAGATGCAGGAATTCCTTATATCTCTTTATGTACAGACCCAACTACGGGAGGAACAACGGCTTCTTTTGCGATGCTAGGTGATATTAATATTAGCGAGCCAGGAGCCTTAATAGGTTTTGCTGGACCAAGAGTTGTAAAAGACACGACAGGAAAAGATTTACCAGAAGGTTTTCAAAGCGCAGAATTTGTACTAGAACACGGTTTCTTAGATTTTATCTCGCACCGTAAGGATATGAAACACAAGGTAAATTTATATCTTGACCTTGTGTTGAATAGGGCCTTAAGAGAGAAAACGGCTTAAGTTAGTAGGCAGTCGCATTAACAATATACAGTACTTTATAATTTAAAATCCTTTTTATCTAAATGATGGAAAGGATTTTTGTTTTCTTCGGAAACTATAATGAGATGAATATTTCAGAAAAAAAAGCTGTAAGCATCACTATATCATAAGAAAATAGTATTTTTGCAGCCGAATTGTGATATACGTAATTCATACATAAAAATCATTAAAACAATATTAGCATGTATTTAGACCCAAAAGAAAAAGCAGCCATTTTCAAGAAACACGGAAAATCTGCAACAGACACAGGTTCTGCAGAAGGACAGATCGCTTTATTCACTTACAGAATTGAGCATTTAACTGGACACCTTAAAAAGAACCACAAAGATTATAACACAGAACGCTCTCTAGTAATGCTAGTAGGTAAGCGTCGTTCATTATTAGATTATCTAATGAAGAAAGACGTGTTACGTTACAGAGCAATCGTTGCTGAACTTAATTTACGTAAATAATATTTCTAATAAAGGAGGCTAGCGCCTCCTTTATTATTTAGTACTATTCTTTAGCTGACATGTTTTGAATTTGATTCAGACTCTGGAATAAATAGCATTATCTCTGCTTCGGAAAAGAGAATAAATTAAAAACCGAAACGTTCATTAAATACCTAAAAGACTACCCTTAGTTTTTCATTGGTCCTAGTATAATTTGTTCATTGAAATTGCTTGTTTAAAATGTTCTTTTTGCGTTAAACTTCAAAATAAAAT
>Ga0307492_10001216_pt1 | contig 10721 bp, 7 predicted proteins | sample SI3LmetaG_FD_202365 | JGI IMG/M metagenome (GOLD analysis project Ga0307492, IMG submission 202365) | Sea-ice brine microbial communities from Beaufort Sea near Barrow, Alaska, United States - SI3L | ecosystem: Environmental > Aquatic > Marine > Coastal | place: USA: Alaska | collected 2017-05-06
TGCATGCATGTAATCCGTCTTTTGATACCGCACGCAAAGAATGAGGAGCAATACCTAGTACAGAATCATTTGGCAACAAGCCCATCTGCGCTGATATGTTGGAATATAGGGATTCAAAATGTCCTATATTATTGCCAAATCTCAGTTGCCCTCCCTGCAGTTCCCTGCCATCCAAACCGCCTTGCATATACAGCACAGGAAGATGTGTATATCCGATCCCACTTTGTCGTGCAGCGCTAAAGTGACGCAATGATAACTCTTCAACTTGAGAATATGCTTGTCCTTTTGGGTCGTGATGAAGGTAATGAAACTCAGCTGACGCAGCAAACCCGGACTTGATCATTTCCATATGTACTTGTGCTGCAATAGCTTCAATGTCATCAGGAGAAAGGATCTCTAAAAACCGATACATGACTTTTCGCCATGTCCAAAAATCATCACTGGCGTTCGGTCCTTTGGTTTCAGCCAGCCCGCCCATGGCGCGTTGAAAGCTATGACTATGAACATTAGACATAGCCGGTAATAAAATCCCCACATGATGGTCAGCAGTTGGCAAGATCTCAGTGTTTGAAGCATGTTCCACAATGTCGGTGATAACACCGTCGTGGTCTATCTCTACCGTGATATTTTGCTGCCACCCGATAGGAGTAAGCGCTTGATTTGCAAAAATAGTAGTTGCCATTCAAACTCGCCTAAAATATATTATGTGCATACATAATATCAATTAACAGCAATTTAACAAGGCTATTAATGCAAGATATCATCTACACAAACTGTTCCGTCGCCACCATGCTTAAGGGTGAACAGCCTTATGGTCTGGTCAATGACGCAAGCTTAGTTGTTATTAACAAATCTATTGCTTGGGTTGGCAAAGCTGGAAACTTGCCAGATCATTATGCCGACATGCGCTTCGAAGACCTAGGTGGTCGGTTAGTCACTCCAGCATTGCTCGATTGCCATACCCATCTGGTATTCGGCGGTTCACGGGCACAAGAATTTGAAGCCAGACTAAATGGTGCAAGTTATCAAGAAATTGCCCGAAATGGTGGCGGTATCGTCTCCACAGTCCTAGCGACTAGAAGTGCCACCGATGAGACTCTACTTAACGATGCCCTGAGGCGACTAGACAGTCTTATTGAGGATGGCGTTGCCGTGGTTGAGATTAAATCTGGCTACGGACTGACCATTGAAGATGAGCTGCGGATGCTAAGGATTGCAAGAAAGCTTGCTACGTTGCGCCCAATTAAAATCGTTACTACTTGGTTAGCCGCGCATGCCATCCCGCCTGAATATCAGTCAAGAGCTGATCAATATATCGAAGAAGTGGCAATTCCTGGTTTGCGCCTCGGTGTTGAAGAAGGATTGATCGACGCCGTAGATGGCTTTTGTGAAGACATTGCATTTTCGCCAGCCCAAATTGAACGCTTATTTGAAGAAGCCAAATCACTGAATATTCGAGTTAAGCTTCACGCTGAGCAATTAACCGATCAGAAAGGGGCTCTACTTGCGGCGAAGTATAAAGGACTTTCGGCAGACCATTTGGAATACTTATCCCCTGCTGATGTTCCCGCATTTGCAGACTCTGGTGCTGTTGCTGTTCTATTACCTGGAGCGTATTACACGCTAAAAGAAACTAAGCTACCGCCACTCGACAGTCTCCGTGAATGCGGCGTAGATATTGCTATTGCAACTGATTGTAACCCCGGAAGCTCGCCACTTTCCTCTCTTCTCATTGCGATGAATATGGCATGTACGATGTTTTCAATGACACCAGAAGAAGCATTGGCTGGAGTTACGCGGAACGCTGCGAAAGCATTGGGCATGTCGCAGCAATACGGTGTTATTGCACCAGAAGCACTTGCAGAACTAGCAGTATGGGACGTAAATCATCCTGCTGAATTAGCTTATTGGATAGGCGGCCGTCCTTTAAATAAACGTATTTATGCGCTGGAGAACGAATCAAGATGATACTTAACCCCGGAAAAACTACATTAAACGAATTAGAACTACTATATAGAAGTGGCGCCAACTTTGAATTGAATGAAAGTGCTTTTGTTGCGGTGAGACAAGGACAGCAAAGGCTAATTGATCGTATTAAAAGCAACGAAACTATATATGGTGTTAATACTGGCTTCGGAAAACTCGCATCAGTCAGAATAGATGATGAGAACTTAGTCACTCTTCAACGCAATTTGGTGCGTTCACACTGCGCGGGCTTTGGTGAGCCATTAGCAATAAATATTGTCCGTTTAATGATGGCTTTAAAATGCTTATCGCTTGGACGAGGTGTATCTGGCGTTAGACCCGTTGTTATCGAACAGCTACAAAATCTCGTCAAAGCTGGCATTATCCCGGTTATTCCCGCTAAAGGTTCAGTGGGTGCTTCAGGTGACTTAGCCCCACTCGCGCATATGGCAGCCACACTAATTGGTGAGGGTGATGTGTTCTATCATGGGCAACTTATGCCTGCTGCTCAGGCACTAAAAGATAGCGGAATGCTACCAATTGAGCTTCAAGCAAAAGAAGGACTAGCACTATTAAATGGAACGCAAGCGTCTACAGCACTAGCGCTGGTTGGCTTTTTCTCCGCCTGGAGGTTAGCTAAAACATCCATTACAACCGCTGCATTGTCGATGGATGCAGCGATGGGTTCTAGCGCACCGTTTCATGATGAAATCCACCAGCTACGAGGCCATTTGGGGCAAATTCAGAGCGCACGCAGACTGCGTGAACTATTAGACGGCTCACAGATCACCAAAAGTCACCTGACCGGCGATGAAAGAGTCCAAGATCCATATTGTTTGCGATGTGCCCCACAGGTAATTGGCGCGTGCCTAGATCAATTACAACATGCAGGAAAAGTTTTACAAATAGAGGCCAACGCCGCAACCGACAATCCACTTGTACTCTCTGATGGTAGCATTGTCTCTGGTGGTAACTTTCATGCCGAACCCGTTGCATTGGTGGCTGATCAAATCGCCATCGCAATTTCAGAAATAGGCTGCATTTCTCAGCGCCGAGTGGCACTGCTTGTAGACCCTGCATTGAGTTTTGGCTTGCCTGCGTTTTTAGCTCCCGATCCGGGATTAAAATCAGGATTGATGATCGCTGAGGTAACTTCAGCCGCGTTGATGAGCGAAAATAAGTCGCTAGCTAATCCACGATCCATTGATTCTACCCCGACATCTGCAAATCAAGAAGATCACGTGTCAATGGCATGCCATGCAGCGCGCAGATTACTTGAAATGAACGAAAATTTGGCCGCCATTTTGGGCATCGAAGCGATGGCAGCTTGCCAGGGAATTGAGCTGCGTAGCCCACTAAAAACGAGCGATAAACTACAGCGTATAATTAGTCAAATTAGACAGTTTTGCCCAGCGCTTACTGACGACCGCATGGTCAGTTCTGACATCACAGCACTGGCAAACTTATTAAGCGATGATAGCGAATTTTTGCATATTGATGAGGGCCTAAGCGCAATTGAGATTGCAGTATGAATCCAGTATCCGTAATTCAAGGCAGCAGTCCAATTATCTTAGGCCAACCCCATTCAGGCCAATATGTGCCTGACGCGATTTGGGCTAACTTAAATCCATTAGGACGCCAGCTACTAGATACCGACTGGCATATTCCCGAACTGTATGAAGGCTTATTGGACGATGTAACCATCGTGAAAGCTAATTTTAGCCGATATGTAATTGACGCTAACAGAGATCCACAAGGCACGAGTCTCTATCCGGGACAAAATACCACTGACTTAGTGCCATTGAGTTCATTTGATAATTTACCTATTTGGGATATACCGCCATCTACTGCAGATATAGAGTTGAGGATTGAACAATTCCACCGTGTTTATCATGACCATTTAAAAAATGAAATTAAAAGACTAAAGGCAATTCATGGTCACGTTTTCTTATATGATTGTCACTCCATCCGTTCCGAAATTCCCTTTTTATTTGATGATCAGTTACCTGACTTAAACATGGGAGACAACAGTGGTGAAAGTTGCGACACAAAAATAACCAACATCATTGAGCAAGCATGCGCGTGCTTTCCTGAATATCGTCATGTGGTCAATGGACGTTTTAAAGGAGGTTGGACAACTCGACATTACGGGCACCCTGATGACAACGTGCATGCATTCCAGATGGAATTAGCTCAGCATCGATATCTGGAGTCTGAAAAACCACCTTTCGTTTATTCAGCATTTAAGGCTAACGAGCTTCGCAAAGTGTTGCAAAAAATACTCCATGAAATTAACCATCTTATGTCAACGACTCTATAGGAGACCAACATGAATACTGGAATAAAAAAAGCCAGAGACATTAAAAGCCCTACCGGCAATAAACTAACCTGCCGCAGTTGGTCAACCGAAGCGGCATATAGAATGCTGCATAATAATTTAGATCGTGAGGTAGCAGAAAACCCGGATGAATTGGTCGTGTATGGTGGCATAGGTAAAGCGGCCAGAACCTGGAAGGATTTTGATGCCATTGCTGATACCTTAAAAACCTTAACCGAAGAAGAAACACTTTTAGTGCAATCAGGCAAGCCAGTGGGCGTTTTTCGTACCCACCCAAATGCGCCTAGAGTATTGATTGCAAACTCAAATATTGTGCCGCATTGGGCAAATTGGGATCACTTCAACGAACTCGATAAAAAAGGGCTTATGATGTATGGCCAAATGACAGCAGGCTCATGGATCTACATAGGCACACAAGGCATTGTACAAGGAACCTATGAAACGTTTGTTGAAGCGGGTCGTCAACACTATGGAGGTAATTTAAAAGGTAAATGGATATTGACCGCCGGATTAGGTGGAATGGGCGGCGCACAGCCGCTGGCAGCGGCTATGGCTGGTGCATGCTGCCTAACCGTTGAATGCGATCCACAAAGCATCGACTTTCGTCTACGCACGCGCTACGTGGACGAGAAAGCAGACACCTTAGATGAAGCGTTGGAGATGATTAACCGCTGGACAGAAGCGGGTGAAGCAAAGACCGTAGGGTTGTGTGGTAATGCAGCCGAAATATTTCCTGAATTAGTTAGGCGCGGCGTGCGCCCTGATATTGTAACGGACCAAACATCAGCACATGATCCTATCAATGGCTACTTGCCTTTAGGGTGGACGTTAGCAGAATGGAAAGAAAAGCGCATATCAAACCCCAAAGAAGTTGAAAAAGCAGCACGGGCATCGATGCGAATTCAAGTTCAAGCAATGTTAGATTTTTGGGACCAAGGTATTCCAACACTAGACTATGGAAACAACATACGCCAAGTTGCGTTGCAAGAAGGATTAAAAGAAGCCTTTAACTTCCCTGGTTTTGTTCCAGCCTATATTAGGCCCTTATTTTGTCGAGGTATTGGACCATTTCGCTGGGTCGCATTGTCTGGCGATCCCGAAGATATCTACAAAACCGACCAAAAAGTAAAAGAGCTACTGCCTGACAACGTTCATCTTCACCAATGGCTAGACATGGCAAAGGAACGTATCGCATTTCAAGGTTTACCAGCTCGTATTTGCTGGGTAGGTCTTGGTGAAAGACACCGTTTAGGGTTGGCGTTTAACGAAATGGTAAAGAATGGCGAACTCAGCGCGCCAATAGTTATTGGACGCGACCACTTAGATAGCGGCTCAGTTGCCAGTCCAAATAGAGAGACCGAAGCAATGAAGGATGGCTCTAGCGCGGTATCTGATTGGCCGCTCTTAAACGCGCTATTAAATACTGCCTCCGGGGCTACTTGGGTTAGTTTGCACCACGGCGGAGGAGTAGGCATGGGATTTTCTCAGCATGCTGGAATGGTAATTGTAGCGGACGGCACTGATGAAGCAGCAGCTAAATTAGAACGTGTTCTTTGGAACGATCCTGCCACTGGTGTTATGCGTCATGCCGATGCCGGCTATGAGGAAGCCATTGATTGTGCTCGCGAAAAAGGCTTGAATTTGCCCGCTATTTTGTAAGCGTTTGAGAGTATGGGGTGATTATAAAAAGCCAAAGTTAATCGTCGCATTGGCATATGATGCTTAATTTATCTATTTCATTAATGTGGGCATCTCTAATGGTAAGTAGGTATGATGATTTTAATCTCTAAAATTTAAAAAAATCATTCACTTTATATAAAAATTGAGGTGTCACTTTCTGGTATACTATAAAAAAAATATTTAAAGTCAGCGATGAGCCTTTTTATTTCATTGCCTCGGTTTGACCAGTAAATTAAGAGAGAGTTTCAGTGACCATTAATACGCAAGTGTGTTTCATTGGATTGCCATGCAGTCACATGGATTTTCCAGAGACAATGATACATTGTGACTCGGTAGAAGATTTGCCCGAGACCCCTGTTGGTGGCGTCATCATTAATCAAACCGCTTTACTACAAGATGATATTCTCATGCAATTGCATGCTGTAGGTCGATTTTGGGGCTGGAGAATATATGTCGTTAGTTCTAGTGAATATTCTTCAGTTTTGTCAGATGGACTTTATGAGCCGACATCAATTCAAGAAGCACTAGATGACCACCATTATCGCTATGAATTAATTAATATAAAGAATGATGTTGATCCTGTTGTTGGTTGGCTGGGGCTAGATAAATCTAGACGATTACTGCCATACAAAGATGTGAACCAAAGTTCAATCTATTCTTATCCCCTTATTTCTGCAATATATCCTGATCTAAATTCTACAGATCGTTATTTGATGGCTAGAGTAAAGGAAGATATTTTGACACAAGGTAGTTTGCTCGATCGCATCAGAATTTGTGGCAGTTGTGCTGGTGGCCATCTTAACTACGTCGAAATTTGTCCATCATGTCAGTCTATTGATCTCACTGAACAACAATCACTGCATTGTTTCACCTGTGGGCACGTTGCCGAACAAAATAAATTTAAACGCAAAAGCAAGCTAGAGTGTTCAAACTGCCTGACTCAATTACGACACATAGGGGTGGACTATGATCGTCCTCTTGAGTCACTTTCATGTAATAGTTGTGCTCATCAGTTTGTCGAATCAGATACCTTAACTGCCTGCTTTAGCTGTGGTAATAAAGCTGGGGCTTCTGACCTTCCAGTAAGACAATTATTTGAGTTCAAACTGGGTTTTCATGGAGAATACATACTACGTAATGGGAAACAAATCCCCCCTCCCGAGCTTAGGCTTCAAGGGAAGGTTAATAATACCTATTTCGTAAATATTGTTGATTGGTTAAACCGTTTGGCCATTCGTCATAAAGAACAGCATTTACTTCTTGGCCTTTACTTACCTAATTTGACCGAGTTTGCAAATCGCCACGGTGAAGCAAAAATGTATAATCTCGTTAATCAAATTACTGATCGCTTAAATGGCCTATTCCGCGACTCGGACATCTGCTGTCTTTATCGTAACGACGTGCTACTTGTTCTGTTGCCAAAAACTAACCTTGACCACATGCACATAGTAAAAGAAAAAATTGGCAGTTTGTCTGAAAGCATCCAAGACGAAGATTTTGCACTTAGTGTTTTTGCTTGGAATCTCCCAGACGCCGAAATTAACGATAATGCAGAGGCTTGGTTTGAAAATAAATTAAGTATAATTTATGCTATCGATTAGCTTCAGTCTACAAGAATATCTATGGGGAATGCTCACGGAGCATGTTGAGCTTTGGTTGCTGTTATTCCCTATGTTTGTGCTTGTGGAATTACCTTTGTTAATTCTTGTCATGATCGGTATTTTTCGTTGGGGATTTAATCGTAAAGACATCGTGTTAACTACTTATCCTTCGGTAAGTATTATTATTACCTGCTATAGCGAAGGGGAAACCATTGGAATTACAATTGATACTCTGGCAGAGCAGTTATATCCTGGCAACATAGAAATATTAGCAGTTGTAGATGGGGCAAGTCAGAATATAGCAACATACACTGCTGCAATGGCTGGAGCAAAACGTTACGCTAATTTACCAAACCGAGATGTTAGGGTAATCCCAAAATGGCAACGCGGTGGTCGTGTATCGACTCTTAATGCGGGCCTGGATAAGTCATCTCATGAGTTTGTTTTTAATGTTGACGGAGATACCTCGTTCGATAATGACATGGTCTCTAACATGATTTATCAATTTGAAACTCCTGAAATTATTGCCAGTGGGGGGGCATTGCGGGTTCGTAATTCGACGACTAATTTACTGACACGAATGCAGTCCATAGAATACATGGTAGCAATGCAAGCGGCTAAAACAGGTATGGCGAACTTTGGGGTGCTTAATAACATTTCAGGTGCATTTGGTGCGTTTCGAAAGACCATATTAAAACAAGTCGGTGGTTGGGATACCCATACCGCTGAAGATCTTGACCTGACAATGCGGCTTAAACAATACAAACGACGTTATCCATTAACGAGACTCGGATTTACACCACATGCGGTAGGTCATACTGATGTACCACATACAATTAAAGGTTTTATGTCACAACGTTTGCGATGGGACGGAGACTTATTCTTTTTGTTTATGCGAAAGCACAAAAAAGGTATTACACCAAAACTGATGGGATGGGGGAATTTTATTTTTACTCTGGCATACAGTGTTATACAGAATATACTACTGCCGTTTCTTGTTATTGGCTATACGATATTTTTATCCTTTAATTTCCCAAGCGCATGGGTTGCTGCATTGTTTATATTGCTGTACACCTTATATTTCAGCCTTGAATTATTATGCTTTATTGTTTATTTAGGACTGGTATCCGAAAAACCAATGCAAGATATCAAGATGACAATTTGGCTACCGTTATATCCGTTTTATCAGTTTTTTACTATATTGCTATCCGCATTTGCCGTGCTTAATGAGATTGTCCGCAGAGGGCATGAAGAGTCAACTATGGCGCCCTGGTGGGTGCTTAAACGAGGGAAAAGGTTTTAATTTATGGAAGTTAAGTTTCATCTTGATAAAAAGAAAAATCCTCAATCCAATGATGGAATGAAAGTAGGATATGGGCTTGCGAAGAGAGGGGGTTATCGTATTCGCTGGTTTTTAATATTGGCATTGATTTTAAGTCCATTGGTGGTTGCTGCATATTATTTTTATCGAAGCAATGTATTGATCATTGCACCTGCTATTCTAACCTCAATGCCCGTAATAATATCTTCTCATGAGGACGGTGTTGTTGAAGAAATACGAGTAAAAGTAGGCAGTCGTATATTGCACTCACAAACTATTCTTACAATTTCTAGTCGTCAGTTAGACGCCCAAATAAGCTTTATTAAGGACGAACTTAATAGCCTTCGCGCTGAGCCTTCGCAGGTTGAAATACTTTACTTAAATGCGATTAACGAGTCGAAAGATAGTCTTGCTGAGGTTAAAGATATTCAAAACCGGTATAAAGCATTTAGGGATAAAGGACAAATTTCAGAGCTTGACTATGCAAGCATCACAGGCATGGTAAATGGTCAAAATAAACAAGTTAACGACCAATATATCGATTTTGATGAAGCTAAAAGTCGAATAGCTGAGCGCGAGCAAGCCGGACCAATAATGCAACAACGCCGTGCTCTGCAAAAAGAGCTTGTTTTATTAGAGGTTAACCGCAGCCAAATGACAATAGAAGCACCATTTGATGGGCGTCTTCTAGAACTTAACGTAGTCGCAGGACAACGCGTACGAATTGGTGATCAGTTAGCCTTGCTAGCCGACAATAAACCGCCTCGAATAGTGGCCTTCTTAGAGCCTAAACACCTTGATTTTGCAAAGGCAGGCGCGAAGGTTATGGTTGTTCTCCCAGATAATAAAAAGTTTACAGGGACCGTGTCCCAAGAAGTTGAGTTAGTTAGTAAGCTCCCTGTGCAGTTGGTTTCTCCTTTTGAGGGACAACCCGCTTACTTGAAAGTCCTGATAGACTTAGATAAAGTGCCTGACTCTAATTATTGGATTGAAGGATTAACTGTAGCTGTCCATTTTTAAAATATGCACATATCCTGGATGGAATTATCGGTATTGGAAATACTACAAACCGGTGGCCAAAATAACTTGACCACTTCAGGTTTACCAAACAGCAGGAGGTAACTTCATACAAGCATATAAGGTTAAGTATTCTTGCCCTTTAGTACGCTAACTTTATGTGCCAAAGCTTGCTAGAATACTTTTTTTCATTCAGTTATTTTTCTATGATTGTTTATATCGCTGAGAAACCAAGTTTAGGTCGTGCAATCGCTACCGGATTTGAAGGCCGACAACAAAAACGCGATGGCTATATCGAACTAGATAATGGCGATTGTGTAACGTGGTGTATAGGTCATCTATTAGAACAGGCTGAACCCGATAAATATGATGCAGCCTATGCCAAGTGGTCGCTGCAACATCTGCCGATTGTGCCTGAAAAATGGCAACTCGTACCCAAAAAGACCACGCAAAAGCAACTCACCGTGGTAAAGCGTTTGCTAAAAACAGCGACACATATAGTGAATGCAGGCGATCCTGATCGCGAAGGTCAGTTACTTGTCGATGAAGTCATTACCTATTGTGGGGTAAAGGCGTCGATTATTAAAAACGCTGGACGTTTATTGATCAATGACTTAAACACAAGTGCCGTTAAAAAAGCCTTACAAAATATGCGTGCTAACCGTGAGTTTTTAGGCTTATCTATTTCAGCCCTAGCTCGTTCTCGGGCCGATTGGTTGTATGGATTAAATTTAACCCGTGCTTACACTTTGCTGGGGCAACGCGGCGGCTATAGTGGCGTACTTTCCGTGGGGCGTGT
>Ga0307492_10001217_pt1 | contig 10717 bp, 9 predicted proteins | sample SI3LmetaG_FD_202365 | JGI IMG/M metagenome (GOLD analysis project Ga0307492, IMG submission 202365) | Sea-ice brine microbial communities from Beaufort Sea near Barrow, Alaska, United States - SI3L | ecosystem: Environmental > Aquatic > Marine > Coastal | place: USA: Alaska | collected 2017-05-06
TACTGGTACCTATAATGGTCGGCAGCATACTGGCTTGCCGAGCATTTTTTACCAAATTTAATGACGCAAGCTTTTCGATAAAGCCATTCACCGCACCTGATTTATTCATCAAGGTGACTAAAGAGCCAATTAATAGGCTAAAGCTAATAATGTAAAGGTTACTAGTAGAGGTAAATACACCACCAATTGCGAGGAAGCCATCGGTTAGCCCATTTATTAATTGCCAGTTTGTAGACATTAATGTCGCTAAAATCAAACCACAAAATAAGGCTAATAACGCATTTTTTCGCCAAATAGCAATGATTATTGCTACAAGTGGGGGAAGTAATGATAAAGGACTATCTTGCATGATGTTAACTATTTTCTTATTATTATTTTGTAGACACTTTACCGCAAGCGCAAATGTTTAGAAACTGGTTTGACAGCCGATTGTGTTTTATTTTGAAAATATATGTTGAGTCTTACGGTCTGATGTTTTGAGAAATAGAACGTAAACCAAATAGGGGAATAAATCAGTCCAATTAGTCTGTTTATTTCAATATCGCACTTTAGATTGGCTTTTAATACGTTAAAGGATTGAAAAGCTAATTATTACCCTCAAATAGTGAACAGTAGCTTACGCTTAATGTATTAGGGATTATTTTGAAACTTTCTTTTAATGACTATGTAATAGCCTTTAGCCAAGACGAACATCTATCTTCGTTAACTGGTATTGGACGAGGGATAGAACGTGAAGGATTACGTGTTTTGCCGGAAGGGCGTTTGTCATTGCAACCCCATCATAAAAACTTAGGCTCGGCGTTAACCCATCCTTATATCACCACGGACTATTCAGAAACATTATTAGAGTTCATCACTCCGGTAAGTTTTGATGCCGAAACCACCATTGCACAGCTGCAAGATATTCAAAAATATACGTTAAGCCAAATTGATGGAGAATTGCTGTGGCCAATGAGTATGCCTTGTTTTGTTGATGATGAAGACGCAATACCACTGGCAAACTATGGTTCATCAAATGTAGGTTTAATGAAAACTGCCTATCGTCAGGGATTAAAGAATCGTTACGGTAGTATGATGCAGGTTATTTCTGGTATTCATTTCAACTTTTCATTTTCGCAAAACTTTTGGCAAAGCATGCAAAAGATTTCAGAAAATAATGTGCCAATGGATGATTTTATATCAGAAAAATATTTCGCATTATTACGTAATTACAAACGCTATTGTTGGTTGATACCTTATCTTTACGGTAGCTCGCCAACAATTTGTGGTTCATTTCTTAAAAATAAAGCCACTTCCTTGCCTTTTAAAAAGTCTGCGAGTGGGTATATGTATCTAGAATACGCGACTTCATTAAGAATGAGTGATTTAGGTTACACAAACAGTGAACAGTCTTCATTACAAATTTGTTATAACGACTTAGATGGTTATTTAGATGGTGTGCAAAATGCGATCAATTTACCTTCTGAACAATTTGCGGAGTTAGGCATAAAAGTTGACGGGAAATATCAACAACTAAACAGTAATGTTTTGCAGATTGAAAATGAGCTTTACGCACCGATTCGACCAAAACAGGTCGCTAGATCAGGAGAAAAACCTTCAGAGGCCTTAAAAAATAGAGGCGTTGAATATATTGAAGTTCGTGCCCTTGATGTTAATCCGTTCTCTGATACCGGTATAAGCATTGAACAAGTTTACTTTCTTGATATTTTTATCACCTATTGCGCTTTAGCCGATAGTCCGTTATTTAACGGCGAGCAACAGAAAAACTGTGATGCTAATATGGATGAAGTGGTTGTTCGTGGAAGGGACCCACAGTTACTTATCAATGATGATGGTTGTGATCGGTCAGTTAAAGAGTGGGGAATAGAAATTTTCGAAGATATGCAGAAAGTTGCTGAACTTTTAGATAACGCACACGGTATTGATAAATATACTCAAGCGTTAATAAATGAACAGAAAAAATTGATAGACCCGAGCTTAACCCCCTCAGCTAAATTACTTGATTGTGTGGTAAATCAAGAGAAAAGTTTAACAAAAATTGCTTTACAACAAGCACAAGATTACCGCCAGCAATTACTTGATAGAGATTATCAAGTCTATAGTGAACTGTATTTTACAGAAGCTGCAAAAAAATCACATCAAGAGCAAAAAGTTATTGAAAGTTCTGATCAACTAGACTTTGATAGTTTTTTATCGGATTATTTTACTGCATAAAACCAGATGGTTTCAGCGAAAATAAAACAGAATAAGCGCGTTATTGTAACGCGCTTTGATTACATCAGAAACCTGTTCAGTTAATTTTTACTGCCAATATCATTCAAATCATCACTTTAAATTCGTTGTATTCTACAAAAACATCAAAATAGATCTCTTTTTTTTAGCCAAATACAAAGTCAAAAAACGCATTACTAAAAAGTAATGCGCAATAAAAACATAAATACTGAGAGAAATATGAAACACTCATAAAGTAAGCGTGTTTACTGCCTATTTAGTTCCATTTATTTATAGGCAAAAAAAAACGCATTACTTAAGAAGTAATGCGCAATAAAATATAAATACCAAGGGAAACATGAAACACTTATATACTAAGAACAAGATTATTAAATATAGTTCAATAAATTTTATATAAAATGAAAATAACTTTTTTGATCTACCCTTTCATATAATTCTCTAGTTGGTATAACTTAATTTTTCTGGCATGATAACAACATCTAATTCAATAACGTATTGATGTTATGTCGTTTATTAAGCCATTATTTATTTCAATGCTCAGCATTATATTACTTTCAAGCTGTGCGACGTCACCTCCTAAAAATCCTGAAAATCTATGTGAAATTTTTCGAGAGCATCGTGATTGGTATTTTGCGGCAAAAGAAGTCCGAGATCGTTGGGGAGTACCTATTCATGTGCCTATGAGTATGATGTACCAAGAAAGTTCATTTAGAGCTGATGCATTGCCACCTAGAGACTATTTGTTGGGTTTTATTCCTTGGGGACGAGTTAGTACTGCTTATGGCTATTCTCAAGCAAAAACGATGACCTGGGCTGATTATGTTCGAGAAACAGATAACTCAGGCGCTGATCGAGATGACTTTGAAGATGCTATTGATTTCATGGGCTGGTTTATTTTTAAAACCCAGAAAATTAATAAAGTATCCAAGTGGGATTCCTACAATCAATATTTAAACTATCACGAAGGTTGGGGTGGATTTAAGAAGCGCTCTTATAAAAAGAAGCCTTGGCTAGTGAAAGTTTCCCGAAAAGTGGACAACCGAGCTAGGAGATACAACAGTCAATTAAAAAGCTGTGAGGCTGATTTAAACCATGGCTGGTTGTGGCGATTGTTTTTTGATTAATCGGTCTTTGATAAAATTATATAAACAAAATTATTAGCATGGTCTTGTGTAAAAGATCATGTTTTTTAATTTATAGGGCTAAACCTAAAATATTCAACGTCGTTATTAAAATAAAAAAACCTACTTTAAAAATCATTTCAAGTAAAAATGCTCGCAAACACCTACGTTTTAACTAATAAACATTATTGTAAAAAAAACTTCGTAAACTTTAAAGAAATCCATTGCATTATGTGAGTGCTGGCTATTAATGGGCTGCCTTTTGTTATCCACAGAAATTGTGGAAAGATCACGATTAGATTAGGCGTTGTGAATAACTTTGTGGGTAACTTTAGTTGTTGATGGTATTATCCACAAAAGGTGAAATAAGCATATTGAAATTAAATAGCTACCATCATAAGGGTGACATAAAAAAAGCCTTTAAATGAGGATTTAAGGCCTTTAAATTATAGAAGTAATGAGTCAAATTACTGTTACTTGTCTTCCTTAAGACCAACATATAGATCTGGAAGAATACGAACAGTTTTTATCATATTATCTGAAACTTCAACAATTTCTAACGGATAACCAGCAATCCGTACACTTAAATTAGCTTCAGGAATATCTTCTAAATATTCGATGATTAAACCATTCAATGTTTTAGGGCCATCAGTGGGGAAAAACCACGTCATTTCTTTATTTATATCACGCACGGTTGCGCTACCATCAACTAAATAACTTCCATCGGGTTGCACATGTACTTCTTCACTCGTGGTTCGTTCCATCGTTGTCGTGAAATCGCCAACAACTTCTTCTAAAATATCTTCTAGCGTGACTAAGCCTTGAATATCACCATATTCGTCAACAACTAGGCCTAATCGTTCCTTAGCATGTTGAAATTTTAACAATTGAACATTAAGGGTTGTACCTTCTGGAATGAAATAGAGTTCTTTTACTGCGCGAATCAAGGTGGTTTTTGTGAATTGATTTTTAAAGAGTAATTTTAAGGCGTCACGAAGATGAATATAACCGACTACATCATCCATATTGTCACGGTAGAGTAATACGCGTGTATGATTAGATTGGGCCAATTTTTTCTGAATTTTTTTCCAGTCATCATTAATATCAATACCCACTAATTCGTTACGTGGGATCATAATATCTTCAACCGTGACTTTATCTAGATCAAGAATACCGACTAACATATTTTGATCGCGCTTCGCTAGCATGGCACCCGACTCGTTTACTACTGTTCTTAGCTCTTCAGAACTTAAACTATGCTCTTGCCTTTGTTCTGGACTGATCCCAATTAACATCAATAAACCATTGGTGATCCAATTGACGGCAACTACGAATGGGAATAATAATTTTAAGAGTAAAGAGAGAATAATTGAACTTGGAAAGGCTATTTTCTCAGGATACAAAGCCGCTAATGTCTTTGGTGTTACTTCTGCAAAAATTAGGATGACTAAGGTTAATAATAAACCAGCATAAAAAATTCCAGTATCTCCATATAGGCGTTCAGCTATTATACCTGTTATTAAAGTAGCAAAAATATTAACCAAATTATTGCCAATAAGAATTAGTCCAATAAGTTTATCGGGGCGAGCAAGCAATTTACTAACACGCTTAGCACCACTATGATTTTGTTTTTCTAAATGACGTAATCGATAACGATTAAGCGACATTATACCGGTTTCAGATCCTGAAAAATAGGCTGAGAAAATAATAAGAATGCCAAGCGTAGCAAAAAGAATTTCCGTAGATATGTTGTCCAAAAAAGGAACCTTATGTTGTCTTTAACTGAATCGCTAAGTAAATATTAATGTGCTATTTACGTTGAGAGATCATGATTATAAATTTAGAGTAAAATAAACTCTTTAACAAAACGGCTACCAAAGTAAGCCAATGTTAAAAGAGAACTGCCTGATATAGTCAATATTAATACACGGTGACCACGCCAACCTTTCTTATAATGGCCCCAGAGTGTAGTTGAATATACCAGAAAAGCTAAAATTGATAGTACCGTTTTATGTACATTTTCTTTTGAGATCATGCCATCTAAAAATAAAAAACCAATCACTTGGCTGAGCAATAAAAAACTCGTGCCAATACCTAAAATAATAAAAAGCTGACCTTCAACTTGCATTAACGGAGGTAAGTGACTAACCGCAGTTAAGTTTTTTGTTTTTAATTTTAAGTTGATATAAGCGACTTGAAAAGCATAAAGTGTGGCAATAATCAAAATACAATAAGACAACAAAGCAAGTGTTACATGACTTATAACACTAAATTCGTGATTGATTAACGGTGCCTGTTCTACGTTCGGTATGAATACCATAAGTAGTTGCCAAATACCTGCAAAACCATAAATAACAGGCAGGAGTAAATTAACTTTAAAACGCAGAGCAAAAGCTGAGATAGATAAACAAATAACTAAACTGACTAAAGAGATAACATTAGGCAGAGCAAAGTTGATATCAGCCTGAGCGACTAAAAATTGCGCATTACTCAAAGTGTGTAACACCATGGCTAAACAACCAAAAAATAATACGAAAACTAAGTTGGGCCCTTTAGGGTGAAATAAACGCAATAACATTGCAGAAGTCGCAACGCTATAAGCCAAAAATGCTATCAAAGAAAAAATATCGGAAAAACTCACAACGTGCTCCCACACTAGAATTTAAAAGTTAGGTAAGTATATAATCAAGCGATTCTATCAGAATGCATGTAATACGCCAGATACTAAAGTTATAAAACCAATTTTCTCAATGGTTTAATCGATAAAACTGCAATTAACCCTGCGCAGGATAGTCCAAACCAATAGGGTAACAACTCATGACTATGCTGCATTTGCTGGACAATATTTACATTGAAAAACGCTAAGCCTAAATCAAGTAATAAGCCGAAACCAATTGCACTTAACGATACACCTAATAAATACCTGATTAAGACACCGCTTCCCATTTCACTTTTAATCACGCCTAGCGTTGAAATATTAGTTGCAGGTCCCGCCATCATAAAGACTAAAGCCGTTCCTGGAGATATACCGGCTAAAATGAAGCCCGCAGCTACAGGAGTAGATGCTGTAGCACAAATATACATAGGTATTGAAATAGCGATCATCACTAACATTGCGCCTAAACCACTGCCGTAGCTTAGTAAAAAAGATTCTGGGAGAAATGTTTTTATTAGGGTGGCAAATATCAACCCCACTAATAACCAAATAATTATATCGTCAATAAGTTTAGTTGCCGCGTAATGAATGCCTGAGGTGGTTTTACTGAGAAAGTTCGCTGGTTTTTTACTATCACAACATGAAGTTTTTACGACTTCAAGCTCAGGTTTATACTTACTTGCACAACAAGACTTCTCTTTCTCCATTGAATTTTTAGGCAAAGATATATCTTCTTTTTTTATGCTCGAAACGAGTAGACCAGTAATGATGGCCGAAAAAATTGCAGCTATCGGCCGATAAATAGCAAAAACAGGTCCTAATAAAGCGTAAGAAACCGTAACAGAGTCAACGCCTGTTTCTGGGGTTGCAACTAAAAAGGAAGACGTTGCTGAAGCTGAGGCGCCACTTCTGCGTAGCTCAGTGGCAACCGGAATAACACCACAAGAACATAAGGGTAAAGGCGCGCCAATAATAGCGGCTTTAACTATAGCGAGTTTACCTTCACCCAAATGTTGACTTAAAATTTTAGTAGGCACCCAAGATTTCATTAAACCTGCGATGAGTAAACCTAATAATAACCAAGGACTTGCTTCAGCACTTAAGGCTAAAAAATTTGTCAGTAAAGCAGATAAATATTCCAAGACATTCACTATGTTATTAATATGAAATTTAAAACAAACCACAGCTTACCATACTTACAATAAGGTGCATTGCCCTACATCAAATATCGATGATTTATTTCTCTTATCTTGGCTTATTTAATGTTAAAACCTTTCGGTTATTTTATTGGTGCGTATAATATGCAATAATTTTTATATTCAGCACAATATAGAGTCGAACATGTTTGAAAATCTTTCCGATCGTTTAACTAAAACGTTAAAAAATATCAGTGGCCGAGGCCGGTTAACTGAAGAAAACATTAAAGAAACTTTGCGTGAAGTACGTATGGCACTGCTCGAAGCGGATGTCGCTTTACCTGTTATTCGTGAATTTATTGCTAAAGTAAAAGAAAGCGCGGTTGGTCAAGATGTTTCTAAAAGCCTAACTCCAGGGCAAGTCTTTGTCAAAATTGTTCAAAAAGAACTTGAACATGCAATGGGTGAAGTGAACGAGACACTTAATTTAAAAGCGGCTCCACCAGCAATTGTACTAATGGCTGGTTTGCAAGGGGCAGGTAAAACAACCTCTGTTGCAAAACTATCAAAATACTTAACTGAACGTGAAAAGAAAAAAGTATTAGTTGTCAGTGTTGATGTTTATCGTCCGGCTGCAATTAAACAGCTAGAAACATTAGCGAATGAAATTAGTATTGAATTTTTCCCAAGTGATATTTCGCAAAAGCCCATAGATATTGCTAATGCGGCGATAGAACATGCTAAAAAGTTTTTATTCGATGTACTGATTGTGGATACTGCGGGTCGTTTACATGTCGATAAAGACATGATGACTGAAATTCAAGACCTACATGCCGCGATTAACCCCGTAGAAACACTCTTTACTGTTGATGCTATGACGGGTCAAGATGCGGCTAATACAGCTAAAGCATTTGGTGACGCATTACCATTAACAGGTATCATCTTAACAAAAACAGACGGTGACGCGCGTGGCGGTGCTGCGCTTTCTATTCGTCATATTACCGGAAAACCTATTAAATTTATGGGTGTCGGTGAAAAAATTGAAGCGTTAGAGCCTTTTCATCCTGACCGTATTGCCTCTCGTATCCTTGGGATGGGTGATGTACTTTCTTTAATAGAGGAAGTTGAACAAAAGGTTGATAAAAAGAAGGCTGAACAATTAGCGAAAAAATTTAAAAGCGGTAAAAGTTTTGATCTAGAAGACTTTCGTGAACAACTTGTGCAAATGAAAAGCATGGGTGGCATGACAAGCATGATGGACAAATTGCCAGGTATGGGCAATATGTCAGATAAAATTAAAGATCAAATGGATGATAAACTAACCTTACGGATGGAAGCTATTATCAGTTCAATGACCAAAGGTGAGCGTGAGCGCCCAGATATTATTAAAGGTTCTCGCAAACGCAGAATTGCTGCAGGATCAGGCACACAAATTCAAGATGTGAATCGTTTATTAAAACAATTTATGCAAATGCAAAAAATGATGAAGAAAATGTCAGGCAAGGGGGGGATGCAAAAAATGATGCGTTCAATGAAAGGCATGATGCCGCCAGGTGGTGCTGGTGGTATGGGCGGAGGAATGTTTGGCCGCTAATTATTATTTATATTGACACTTTAAAAGGTAGCATTCGCTGCCTTTTTTATTTTTTATCTTCATAAATTTATTTATATTTATGATATATCGTTAGTACTGCATGATATTTATACTTGCTATTAATCCTGGAAAGCGTAAAATACGCGAGCTTTTCTGTCACCTAGGGTGTCAGGAAATGTCTGGAAAATTCGTTTTAACACTTTAAATAATAGAGGGCGATATGGTAACCATTCGTTTAGCTCGTGGCGGCGCCAAAAAGCGTCCATTCTATCAGGTTGTTGTTGCAGATAGCCGTAACTCTCGCGATGGTCGTTTCATCGAGAAAGTTGGCTTTTTCAACCCAACAGCAGAAGGTCAAGCTGAGAAATTACGCTTAGACCTAGACCGTATCAACCATTGGGTTGGTCAAGGTGCTGGTTTATCTGATCGTGTGGCTAAATTAGTTAAAGATGCTCAAGTAGCAGCTTAATTAATTTAGTAGGTTAAGGAGTCGTTGTGGAAGAAGTAAATAAAGAAGTCATCCTAGGTAAAGTAGGCGCAGTTTACGGTATCAAAGGTTGGTTGAAAATTCATTCATTCACTGATGAAACCGAAGCTATATTAGACTATTTTCCTTGGTCTCTAAAATTAGGGAATAAAATACAATCAGTCGATATATCTGATTGGCGCAAACATAATAACGGACTCGTTGTTCATGTAGCAGGTATTGATGATCGCGATATGGCCCAAAAGCTTGTTGGCTCAGAAATATTTGTGAATGAAACTGCACTAGTGGAATTACCTGAAGGGGAATTTTATTGGCGTGATTTAATCGGCATGTCTGTTGTTACTGATAAAGGTTACGACCTTGGTCAAGTTTCTGAAATATTAGAAACTGGCGCTAACGATGTACTGGTTGTAAAAGCTAATCGTAATGACGGTTTCGGTCAAAAAGAGCGCTTAATCCCGTATCTTTTTGAGCAAGTTGTAAAGTCGGTTAGTGCTGAGAATAAACAAATTTGTGTTGACTGGGACCCAGGTTTCTAACTTGAGTAATAGCGTTTCAACAAACAAACGATGGTATGGGGTGATAAGCCTTTTTCCTGAAATGTTTGACGCCATTACAGAGTATGGGGTGACAGGCCGAGCGATCCGTAACGGGTTGATTGAGTTTCATAAGTGGAATCCAAGAGACTTTACGCACGACAAACATAGAACCGTTGACGACCGTCCTTATGGTGGTGGTCCGGGCATGTTAATGATGGTGCAACCGCTACGTGATGCTATTAAAGCCGCAAAAGCTGCCGCGAATATCGCAGCAGATTCTGCATCAGGTGATAATAGTAGTTCTGTTAAAGAACAAGTTAAGGTTATATATTTGTCACCGCAGGGGCGTAAACTCGACCAGGCTGGTGTACGCGAATTAGCACAACATAATAAACTGCTATTTATAGCAGGGCGTTATGAAGGCATAGACGAACGATTAATTGAGTCGGAAATCGACGAAGAATGGTCAGTCGGTGATTATGTACTGAGTGGTGGAGAACTCCCCGCAATGAATATGATCGATGCTGTAGCACGCTTTGTGCCGGGTGTTTTAGGACATAATCAATCAGCTGAGCAAGATTCTTTCTCAGATGGTTTGTTAGATTGTCCACATTACACTAGGCCAGAAGTACTCGACACTTCAATAGAAGCTATGTCAGTACCTAAAATGCTGCTAAGTGGTAATCACGAACACATAAAGCAATGGCGCATGTTTAAGTCACTAGAAAGAACATGGACTAGAAGACCAGAATTATTAACTAACCTAGCTCTGACAGCGGAACAAAAGAAAATGTTAGCCTCTATTAAAGAAGATAACAAATGATGTTGTTGATGCCTGTGAACTCTAGGAAGAAGGTATTATGAGTAAAATTATTGATATGCTCGAAAAAGAGCAGATGAAAACAGATTTACCAGCATTCGCACCAGGCGACACTGTTGTTGTACAAGTAAA
>Ga0307492_10001218_pt1 | contig 10714 bp, 7 predicted proteins | sample SI3LmetaG_FD_202365 | JGI IMG/M metagenome (GOLD analysis project Ga0307492, IMG submission 202365) | Sea-ice brine microbial communities from Beaufort Sea near Barrow, Alaska, United States - SI3L | ecosystem: Environmental > Aquatic > Marine > Coastal | place: USA: Alaska | collected 2017-05-06
TGGAACGTGCTCATATTAACGGCGTCGATATTTTTAGAATATTTGATGCCATGAATGACGTCAGAAATATGAAAACAGCGATTGAGTCCGCGGTAAAAATCAATGCTCACGCGCAAGGGACGCTAAGTTATACTTTAAGCCCCGTCCATCATTTGGATGGTTGGTTAACAATGGCCAAGCAGATTGAAGATATGGGTGCTGATTCTTTGTGCATTAAAGATATGGCAGGTTTATTAAAACCTTATGTTGCTGAGGAGTTAATTAGCAAATTAAAAGACACCGTTAATATTCCAATTGCTTTGCATTGTCACGCTACGACAGGCCTAAGTGTTGCGACTCACATGAAAGCAATTGATTCAGGTATTGATGTGATTGATACGGCAATATCTTCGATGAGTATGACTTATGGTCACTCGCCAACAGAGTCAATTGTTTCAATTGTTGAAGATACACCAAGAGATACCGGTCTTGATTTGGTTAAATTAGCAGAAGTTGCAGCTTATTTTCGAGATGTTCGTAAAAAATACGCGAAGTTTGAGGGGAGTTTAAAAGGTGTCGATGCCAGGATTTTAATCGCTCAAGTCCCCGGTGGCATGTTAACCAATATGGAAAGCCAATTACGTGAGCAAGGTGCTGAAGATAAGTTAGATGATGTGCTTAATGAAATACCAAAGGTTAGAAAAGATCTAGGCTATATTCCGTTAGTCACGCCGACCTCGCAAATTGTTGGCACTCAAGCGGTACTTAATGTTCTAACGGGTGAACGTTATAAAAGTATCACCAAAGAAACAGCTGGTGTTTTAAAAGGTGAGTATGGTAAAACGGCCGCTGATGTCAACAAAGAATTACAGCAAAAAGTATTAGATGGCAAGCAACCTATTACTTGCCGACCCGCCGACAATTTGAAGCCTGAAGTGGATATTTTAACAAAAGAATTACTAGAAAAGGCCCAACAAGAAAACATAATCCTGGCGGATGAAGTTATTGACGATGTTTTAACTTACGCACTTTTCCCGCAAATTGGTTTGAAGTTTTTGATCAACAGAAATAATCCTGAAGTTTTTGAACCTAAACCGTCAGAGCCACTAGAACAAACAACTTCGGTCACGCAATCATCCAACAATGCTTCTGACAAGAATGACACCAATTCATCTATTGAAAATTATAATGTGACAGTTGATGGTAAAACTTATCAAGTGGAAGTAGCACCGGGAGGCGAAATAACACAAGTTTCTCCCGCGAAAAAAAATGAAAAGCAGACACAGCTTTCGTCAAAAAAATCCAACAGTGAGCCATTAAAATCACCTTTATCAGGCAATATATTCAAGCTTTTAGTTAATTCAGGTGATGAAATAAAGTCGGGCGATTTAGTGATCATCTTGGAAGCTATGAAAATGGAAACCGAAATTAGAGCAAGGAATGATGGAACAGTTAACGCTTTATTGGTAAAAGAAGGTGATTCTGTTTCTGTAGGGCAAGTTTTAATTCAATTCGACTAAACATCTAATTCGATCAATTCAATCAGGCGAACAAATGTTAGAAATTCTTAATACACTTTGGCTTTCAACAGGCCTACATAATTTTGTGCTCAATCAAGTGATCATGATGCTGATTGGCTGTGGTTTATTATATTTGGCAATCGCCAAAGGTTTTGAACCGCTTTTATTATTGCCTATTGGATTTGCTGCAATCTTAACAAATATACCCATTGCAGGGTTTACTGAGGTTGGTGGTTTACTGCATTACGTCTACAATGTTGGCATTAGTACAGGTGTGTTTCCTCTGATTATTTTTATGGGGGTTGGCGCAATGACTGATTTTGGTGCGCTAATTGCTAATCCTAAAATGCTTTTATTAGGTGCGGCCGCGCAATTTGGTATATTTGCGACCTTGTTTGGTGCTATTGCGTTGAACACCGTTCCAGGCATCGAATTCTCGATTCAAGATGCTGCTGCAATTGCCATTATTGGCGGTGCAGATGGACCAACTGCTATCTTCTTAGCATCTAAATTAGCACCCGAACTATTGGGTGCCATCGCGGTAGCCGCTTATTCTTATATGGCATTAGTACCAATTATTCAACCACCGATTATGCGAGCACTTACTACCGAAGCAGAGCGCAAGATTGAAATGGCTCAACTTAGAGAGGTAAGCAAGTTAGAGAAAATAATTTTTCCATTGGCCGTCTTATTATTGACCATATTCTTTTTACCTACCGCCACACCGTTAGTCGGCATGTTCTGTTTCGGAAACTTAATGCGAGAGTCCGGTGTTGTAGAAAGGTTAAGTTCTACATCCCAAAATGAACTAATCAATATCGTCACCATATTTTTAGGGTTGGGCGTTGGCTCAAAATTGAGTGCTGAAGAATTCCTTAATGTTCAAACTCTTGGAATTTTAGCATTAGGTGCCGTTGCTTTTTCAATTGGAACAGCCACTGGTTTATTAATGGCAAAACTAATGAACAAATTGTCAAGAGATCCGATTAATCCATTAATTGGAGCAGCTGGGGTTTCAGCTGTGCCGATGGCGGCGCGTGTTGCTAATAAATTGGGTCTTGAAGCGAACCCTCATAACTTCTTATTAATGCATGCAATGGGGCCTAATGTGGCGGGTGTTCTAGGTTCGGCTGTGGCTGCGGGGGTTTTGCTTGCATTGGTTGGGGGATAAGCTCCTTGAAACAATACTAAAAACAACATGCAAAACATTTACCTTTTAATCTGCGTTTCATAAATCTCCATCCATTCCTCACATTTGCATAAATGCCCTCTCTTGAGTAGTCATCCTAGGATTAAGTTTCAGAAATAAAATAGCATAATTTATGGTTATAAAATAGACAAACGGACATTAGATCACGTAGAATGCTCCGATTTTGCTAAACAGTGGCAGAAATGAATATAAACAATAGCGGAAGTGTCAATTTTCTCGAAATTCGAGGTAGTTTTCTTCCGCTTTTTAATACCTAACGTACACTAGATAAACGATACGATAGTTAAACTTTTGGAGGTCGTTTTGCCCGAATTTCACCCAGCAATACTTGTCTTGGAAGACGGCACAGTGTTTCATGGAAAGTCCATTGGCGCCGATGGCGAATCGACCGCAGAGGTTGTATTTAATACGGCAATGACCGGTTATCAAGAAATTCTGACTGATCCTTCTTATGCAAAGCAAATGGTCACTCTCACTTATCCACATATCGGCAATACGGGAGTCAATTCTGAAGATGTAGAATCTGAACATGTTTGGGCCGCTGGATTAATCATTCGAGACCTGCCCATTGTTGCTAGTAACTGGCGAAAAACTCAGACTTTACAAGAGTATTTGGTAGATAATAATGTTCAAACAATTGCTGATATCGATACCCGAAAGTTAACTCGGATTTTGAGAACAAAAGGTTCACTTGCGGGCTGTATCATTGCCGGTGATATTGCAAAACAAAAAAACGCAGTTGAAGTCGCATTAGCGAAGGCAAGATCATTTGGCGGTTTAAAAGGCATGGATTTGGCTAAAGCGGTTTGTACAAAAGAAAATTACACTTGGACAGAAAAAAGTTGGGATTTGGTTGAAGGTCATACTCAACAAGATGACTCAGAGAAAAAATATAAAGTTATCGCTTATGATTTTGGTGTTAAAAAGAACATTTTAAGAATGCTTGCAGATAGAGGATGTGACTTAACGGTTGTCCCTGCGCAAACTTCTGCAGACGATGTTTTAGCAATGAAACCTGATGGCATTTTTCTTTCCAACGGGCCAGGCGATCCGGAACCTTGTGATTATGCCATTTCAGCAATCAAAGTATTTTTAGATAAAAAAATCCCCATTTTCGGCATCTGCCTTGGCCATCAATTATTAGCGCTAGCTTCCGGCGCGAAAACTGAAAAAATGAAATTTGGTCACCATGGAGCCAATCATCCAGTTAAAAACATGATAGATAAAACGGTTTTAATTACCAGTCAAAATCATGGTTTTGCTGTTGATGAATCAACGCTTCCAAATGATATAAAAGTCACGCACAAGTCACTTTTTGATGGAAGCTTGCAAGGCATTGAACATCAATCAAAACCCGCCTTTGGGTTTCAAGGTCATCCAGAAGCGAGTCCAGGCCCTCACGATGCAGCGCCACTTTTTGAGCACTTTATAGAACTCATTATAGCTTTTAAGAAAGATATTAATAACGCGGGAGAGCTGTAATGCCAAAACGTTCCGATATAAAAAGCATACTCGTTTTAGGTGCCGGACCTATTATTATTGGTCAAGCTTGTGAGTTTGATTATTCTGGCGCTCAGGCGTGTAAAGCATTACGTGAAGAAGGCTATCGGGTCATTCTAGTTAACTCAAACCCAGCAACAATCATGACTGATCCAGAAATGGCAGATGCTACATACATTGAACCCATTCATTGGGAAGTTGTTGCAAAAATTATTGAAAAAGAAAAGCCTGACGCGTTGCTCCCAACCATGGGCGGACAAACTGCATTAAACTGCGCACTAGATCTTGCTTCTCGAGGCGTTTTACAAATTCATAATGTAGAAATGATTGGCGCAAACCGAGAAGCGATTGATAAAGCGGAAGATCGCGAGAAATTTGCAAATGCGATGCGTAAAATTGGACTAGATATGCCAATGGCCGGCATCGCTCACACAATAGAAGATGCGCGTAAAGTCCAAAAAGAAGTTGGCTTCCCTTGTATTATTCGCCCGTCATTTACAATGGGCGGAACAGGTGGCGGTATCGCTTACAACCGCGAAGAATTTGAAGATATTTGTACTCGCGGGTTGGAACTTTCGCCTACAACAGAACTATTAATTGATGAATCCTTAATTGGTTGGAAAGAATATGAAATGGAGGTGGTGCGAGACAAAAATGATAATTGTATTATTATTTGTTCGATTGAAAATCTTGACCCAATGGGTGTTCATACCGGTGACTCGATTACCGTTGCACCAGCGCAAACTCTAACCGATAAAGAATATCAAATCATGCGTAATGCTTCTATCGCCGTTTTGCGAGAAGTAGGCGTTGAAACCGGCGGTTCAAATGTACAGTTTTCCGTTGATCCTGAAACCGGAAGAATGATCGTTATTGAAATGAATCCAAGAGTCTCACGCTCATCAGCGCTAGCATCAAAAGCCACAGGTTTTCCAATTGCAAAAATTGCTGCAAAACTTGCCGTAGGTTATACCTTAGATGAATTGCAAAATGATATTACTGGTGGAAGAACTCCAGCGTCATTTGAACCAAGTATTGATTACGTGGTCACTAAAATCCCTCGTTTTAACTTTGAAAAATTTCCAAATGCTGACGCCACTTTAACCACCCAAATGAAATCAGTGGGTGAAGTGATGGCAATTGGTAGAACCTTTCAAGAGTCTATGCAAAAAGCCTTACGAGGTTTGGAAACAGGCGTTGATGGTTTTGACCCATTCTTAAGAACCGATAAAGATAATTGGAAAGAGTGGCTACGGCATCGTTTGCAAGTGCCTGGTTGTGAAAGAATTTATTATATAGCCGATGCTTTTAGACAAAATTATAGTGTCGAGGATGTTTTTCAATTAACTAACATTGATCCTTGGTTTTTAGTTCAAATAGAAGAATTGATGACTCACGAAAACCACTTTTCTAAATTGAGTTTAGGCGATGTCGATCACGACTTGCTACGAAACATGAAACGCAAAGGATTTTCAGATTTGAGACTTGCCGCATTATTGCATGTCAGCGAAAAAGAAATTCGCAAACTAAGGCACAGTTTCAACCTACATCCCGTCTATAAACGAGTTGATACTTGTGCGGCAGAATTTTCTACCGATACCGCTTACCTTTATTCCACTTATGAAGATGAATGTGAATCAAACCCAACTGACCGTGAAAAAATTATGATCATTGGCGGCGGCCCCAATCGAATAGGCCAAGGCATTGAATTTGATTATTGTTGCGTTCACGCGGCTTTCGCATTGCGTGAGGACGGCTATGAAACCATCATGGTCAACTGTAATCCAGAAACCGTTTCAACCGATTATGATACCTCTGATAGGCTTTATTTCGAGTCCGTCACACTTGAAGATGTATTAGAAATTGTTGCCAAAGAAAAACCGAAAGGCGTTATCGTTCAATACGGCGGACAAACACCGCTTAAATTAGCTAGAGATCTAGAAGCGGCTGGCGTACCGATCATTGGTACTTCACCTGACGCCATTGATCGCTCAGAAGATAGAGAAAGGTTTCAACGCTCCATAGAAAGATTAGGGTTAAAGCAGCCGCCCAATCGCACCGCCAGAAATGCTGAAGATGGAATAAGACTTGCCGAAGAAATTGGTTATCCGCTAGTTGTTAGACCTTCTTATGTTTTAGGCGGTCGAGCAATGGAAATTGTATTTAATGCTGATGAATTAAAGCGATATATGACCGAAGCAGTTTCCGTATCAAATGAATCACCGGTTTTACTTGATTGCTTTTTAAACGATGCGATTGAAGTTGATATTGATGCTATTTACGACGGTGAAACTACTCTAATGGGCGGCATAATGGAGCATATTGAGCAAGCTGGTGTTCACTCTGGTGATTCGGCCTGTTGTATACCTCCACACAGTTTAAGCGCAGACATGCAAGCACGCCTGAAAGAGCAGATTGAATTAATGGCAAAAGAGCTTCAAGTAAGAGGTTTAATGAATACTCAGTTTGCGATTCAAGGTGATGAAATTTTTGTATTAGAAGTCAATCCAAGAGCCTCTAGAACAGTGCCTTTTGTTTCTAAAGCCACAGGCAGACCATTGGCTAAAATCGCAGCCAGTGTGATGGCCGGAAAATCTTTGAAAGAACAAGGTATTACAACCTCTCTCACATCAGATTTTTTCACCGTAAAAGAACCGGTATTCCCATTCAATAAATTCCCTGGCAGTGATCCTATTTTAGGGCCAGAAATGAAATCCACTGGGGAAGCAATGGGTGTTGGTGATACTTTTGGTGAAGCCTATTACAAAGCACAACTGGGTGGCGGCTCACAAGCACCGAGAGGCGGAAAAGCTATATTAAGTGTTAAAGATAGTGATAAAATAAAGCTAGCTGAAACTGCTCGCGCATTAATAGAAGTGGGATTTGAAATATACGCTACCGGCGGTACAGCCAAACAATTGATTCAAGAAGGCGTATTCTGTCAACGGATTAACAAAGTCCATGAAGGAAGACCCCACATAGTCGATATGATTAAAAATGATGAAATTGACTATATAGTCAACACCACAGAAGGTGCCCAAGCGGTCGCTGATTCATATACGATAAGACGCTCAGCATTACAGCATAACGTAGCATATACTACGACTTTGGCGGCAGGTTTTGCTACAGCAAAAGCGATTAGTCATCAAACAAGGCAAAAAGTCGTTACCGTTCAGGAATTACACCAACGGGTAACCGAAATAGCTAATTCTTAATTGAAACAGAAAAAAGGTAAGAAAAATGCAAACAACTCCAATGACAAAAGAAGGTGCAGATGCCCTTCAAGCTGAATTGAAAGATCTAAAACTAAATCGACGCCCTAAAGTTGTCGCGGCAATAGCCGAAGCGCGCGAGCATGGTGACTTAAAAGAAAATGCAGAATATCACGCAGCTAGAGAGCAACAGGGGTTTATTGAAGGACGCTTACAAGATATAGAAGGTAAATTGAGCACCTCACAAATTATCGATATAAAAAGTATTCCCAATAGAGGTAAAGTTATTTTTGGTACAACCGTTACTATAGTTAACTTAGATACAGACAAAGAAGTCACTTACCAAATCGTTGGAGATGATGAGGCGAATGTTAAAAAGAATAAAATTTCTGTGAATTCACCGATAGCAAGAGCTTTGATCGCCAAAGAAGAAGGAGATGAAGTCGTCGTTAAAGCACCTGGCGGTGAAATCGATTACGAAATACTAAAAATAGAGCATTTATAATAGCATAATTACAAAAAGTAAATATTACAGCTAATAATATCTCTAATTGAGCTTTAATTTTTTTTCCAATCATGAGATTATAGGTAATGGTCAAAAATTGACCACTCTGTTTATTTTATGTCCCTTAATTTCTGATTGGTTTATAACAAATAGGACTATAAAAATGGGATAAATATTAAACAACCTATAACTTTTTAACAAGTGAGAATATTTACTCACTCTTAGCAACAAAGAATTGGAATAATGAACTCAGGAATTAACAGTGGAAATGGATTTAGCAGGGTAAGTCAGTTTGATACTGGCTTCTACCAAGCGATGATCGATACTTTGTCTACTGGAGCCTTTCTGCTAGAAGACAAACGGTTTTTATTAGTCAATGATGCCTTTTGTGAACTTACTGACAGCCTCCTACCTGCTGAATTAATTGGTCAGCTTTTTGAACGCTTTATTTTCCCTAAAAGAAATACCGCCGCTTTTGAAGAGCAACTAGACAACGGATCAATTACACGAATAAATACTCCAGAAATAAATAATAAATTAAGCAATGAAGCACACGAATATCAATTAGTCGTTACTAGTCAAAAGGGTAAGTGCACTCCAATAGAGCTAAGTAGTCAACATTTTAAAAGCGCTGATGGACGAACATTTCAAGTGGCAACTCTACGACAACGTAAAATGGAACATGCTCTCAATCAAGCATTAAGAGAACCTGATAATAACTTAGCACAACTATTTGCTCATATTCCTGATATATTTTTGCAAATTGATGCTTCTGGAATTATTAGAAATAGCTCAAATTATAGTAATCAAGCTCTAGGCTACCTTAAAAATGAGACACAAAATAAGCCCTTGGCACATATTTTTATGAGTGCCAACGAGCATGCCGAGACTTTAGCTAAAATCATGCAAAAAAGAGGTGAGCTTGTTGAAATTGAAACTAGTTTTAGACGAAAAGATGGCACTCCCTTACTGGCAGCTCTAGCCGCATATGCAGAATATGATGCAAGCCAAAAATTTAAGGGCATCGCACTAATTGGTCGCAAAGACGTTAATTTAGATGTTCAGTTACTTTCACCTAATAATAGCGTAAGAGATCCTTTAACTCATTTAATCAATCATTTAACGTTTCATGAACACTTAATTAAATCTGTTCGAAGAGCAAGAAGGCATCATACACAAATGTGGGTGCTTCAATTGAATTTACAAAACTATATAGAAATAAAAAATCGTTTTGGCAATAATGTTAGTAACTCTTGCTTAGTTCATTTCTCGCAGCGATTACAAAGTTTTTTTAGAGATACTGATATTATTGCAAGAGTTGCAGAAGACCAATTTGCCGTTTTATTAGATGATTATACCAATCAGCTCGCGCTCAATAGTTTAATAACCCGCCTACAAGAAATAATGAATAAAAAATCTAGCATCGCGCAATACCCTTATGGATTTCAATTTAATATAGGTAGTGCTAATTATCCAGAACATGGTATCACCAGTAGCGAACTGTTAGAGCATGCTGAATCAATGATGTTCCGTTATCAATTAAATATGCAAAACCAAGGTAACTGATCTTTATGCCGTATTTAATGCCATCCTTGATGCCATCTAATACGCTAGTTCTTTGCGGTGTAATTGGCAATCCAATTGAGCATAGTCAATCTCCATTGATACATCAAAAATTCGCACAAGAATTTAATCTAAACCTCGACTATCAAAAATATTGTTTAACTCAAGAAACATTAAGGCCCTTTATTGAAGAATTTTTTGCTCGGGCTGGCAAAGGTCTCAATGTGACTTTGCCTTTTAAACAGGCAGTGATGGAAATCGCTAAAAACGTATCTAAGGAATCAAGGCTTTGCCAATCCGTTAATACTCTCTACCTAAATGAAAACAATGAAATTTCAGGTGATACAACTGACGGTAAGGGATTAATAGAAGATCTTAAATCTAAATCATTTGAAGTAAAAGACAAACAGATTTTAATAATCGGTGCTGGCGGAGCAACAACCTCAGTTCTCTATGCTTTGGTAAAGGCTGGAGCAAAAATAACCTTGTATAATCGAACAAAAAGTAAAGTTGAAAAAATTAGAGATTATTTTCACGAAGTCGCTAGCAGCATTAAACTTTATTCAAAAGATAGCCACCAATTGTTTGATGGAATTATTTCCGCTACAAGCCAGTTTAATTCTGAACTATTAAGCCCATTATTAAAAAACATCAATACGGACACTTTTATTTACGATTTGAACTACAAAGAAAGAGCCGACGATACATTAAATTTTTTCAAGCAAAATGGAATCAAGCAATGCTCTGATGGCTATGGAATGTTAATCGCGCAAGCAGCTAAATCCTTCGAAATTTGGCATGGTGTTTTACCCAAAATAATTTGATATCAGTTCACTGGAATAATAAAAAATGAACACTTGGGAAGATCTACTTTCAGAAGAAAAACAAAAAAGTTATTTTAAGGATACATTATCTTACGTTGCGGATAGACGCGCGAAAGATGTTAGCGTTTTTCCACCTGAAGAGCAGGTATTTAATGCTTTTTCCGCGACTGAGTTTGATTCCATAAAAGTTGTGATAATCGGCCAAGATCCATACCATGGAAAAAACCAAGCACATGGTTTATGTTTTTCCGTTTTACCTAGCAACAAAACGCCGCCATCACTAGTTAATATTTATAAAGAACTTAAACAAGATATTGACGGTTTTGAAATGCCCAATCACGGTCATTTGCAGGCTTGGGCAAAGCAAGGCGTTTTACTACTAAATACAGTATTAACCGTAG
>Ga0307492_10001219_pt1 | contig 10705 bp, 11 predicted proteins | sample SI3LmetaG_FD_202365 | JGI IMG/M metagenome (GOLD analysis project Ga0307492, IMG submission 202365) | Sea-ice brine microbial communities from Beaufort Sea near Barrow, Alaska, United States - SI3L | ecosystem: Environmental > Aquatic > Marine > Coastal | place: USA: Alaska | collected 2017-05-06
GGACATACACTAACCCAGGATCAAAAATATGTCAGTAGTGGCGAATCGTCGTTCGGTAATGAGTTGTTTTTCATCACCGGTTGACCCCGAATGCCATCGCGCACGAATTGTGCTCGCTGAGAAGGACATTACGGTCGAAATCCATGATGTTGATATGGATAACTTGCCTGAGGATTTAATTGATTTAAATCCTTATGCAACGGTACCAACAATGGTTGATCGAGACCTTGTGCTTTATAACGCACGAGTATTGATTGAATATCTGGATGAGCGGTTTCCGCATCCGCCGTTGATGCCGGTTGATCCTGTGTCACGTGCTAAAAGCCGTTTGGCTTTGTTTCGTATCGAAAGTGATTGGTTCAGTTTGCTGGGTGACATCGAAAATGGCAGCGAAAAAAAGAAGGAACAAGCAAAAAAGGCCTTAACTGAAAGTATGATTAATTCAGCCGAAGTTTTTTCTGTTAAGCCTTACTTTTTGTCGGATGAATTTAGCTTGCTGGATTGTAGTATTGCGCCGATTTTGTGGCGCCTACCTTACTACGATATCGAATTGCCTCCTTCGTGCAAACCAATCACAACCTATATGAAACGTGTTTTCTCGCGTCCCTCATTCCAGGCCAGTCTGTCTGAGCAAGAAAGAGATATGGTTGCTTAGTCGCTGTTGCTTAGCTTACCTGTGGTAATTTAAAAGTATGACTTCAAGCAAGCCTTATTTGATTCGTGGTCTATACGAATGGTTGTTGGAGAATGATGTGACCCCGTATTTGTTGGTTGATGCTAACTTTTACGGGGTGATGATTCCACAGGGTACCGCCAATGATGGCAAGGTTGTGCTCAACTTAATGCCAAGTGCTATTCAAGCATTAGTGCTCGATAATGAATACATTTCTTTCTCGGCACGATTTGGTGGCGTTGCACAAAATGTCTATTGTCCAATGGCTGCTATTTTGGCTATTTATGCCAAAGAAAATGGTGAGGGTATGATGTTTAATGAAGAGCCTCATGCATCACCAGACCCCGATGGCAAGAAGGCTAGCCCAAAGCCGGGCGTTACAGCCATAGACTCGAAAAAAACAAACCGTCCACGTTTAAAAGTCGTTAAATAGTGGGTGCAACTATTCGGCTGGGCCGAGTAGTTGCAAATCAAGTAGCTCACACAAAATGTGAATCACCAGCAGATGGACTTCCTGAATTCTGGCAGTGACATTTGATGGCACTCTGATTTCTACTGAGTTACTGTTTAATACCTGCTCAATCAAACCGCCATCCTTGCCTGTGAGCGCAATCACGGCCATGTCAGATTCATTTGCCGCTCGAATCGCTTCGATAATATTTGGAGATTGGCCGCTTGTGCTGATGGCAAGTAATAGATCGCCAGGCTGCCCGAGTGCGGTTATTTGTTTTGAGAAAATTTGCTGATAATCGTAATCATTAGCAATCGATGTGAGGGTAGAGCTGTCAGTGGTGAGTGCTATGCCAGGTAGGCCGGGACGATCACGATCATATCGGTTGAGTAGTTCCGAAGAAAATTGTTGCGCATCACCTGCAGATCCTCCGTTGCCGCAACTCATTACTTTGTTGCCATTGAGCAGGGTTTGATTTAATAGGGTTGATGCCAGTTCGATCGACTCACTAAGCGCAATTTCGGACTTTTGTTTGGTTTCTATACTGGCTTGAAAAGCTAGTTTTATCTGGTTTTCTACATTACTCACGAAATTGTCACTCGTTAATTGTTAGCTTGGAATTTTGGGTAGGCATTGGGTGGTTTTATTCTGCGTAAAAGGCGTTTTGGATCCACTCTATATTAAGATCAGACACCGATGACTCAAGTTGTAAAATTAGTGCATCGAAGCGCATCGCCCTTTGCGCTATAGCCGGTGTCGATGAAATATAAAACTGTGCCGTCTTTATAATTTTTTGTTGTTTCGCGTGAGGTATCGCCGAAATAGCACCGCCAAAAGCATTGCTTTTACGAAATTTGACTTCAATAAAGCACAAGATTTGCTGATCAAACATGATGAGATCTATCTCTCCAAATTGAGAGTGATAATTCTGTTCGAGTAGTGTCAAGCCCTTTTGTTCTAAGTAATCCCTTGCGAGCGCCTCATAGTGTTGTCCAGTGCTACTACTGCTCATAACGTATGTTCATATCTTCCTTCACAATGCTGGCAAACAACTACTGAGTCGCGTCATTCTTGATCTGCGCTTTTAATAGTTCGGCCTTGCCTTTTTTGTAGGTTGCCATCAGTAGTGATCGTTTAATTCGACCTTTACTATCGACTGACAATGCGCCGGTATGTTGGAGCATAGATTCCTTTGGGTTGATCATTAATCGTCGCAGGGAAGGTATAAGCCGATAAGCATCAATGCCGAGCGCAAATAATCGACTAAATCGACTACTGCTATCAGGCCATAACTTCGATATATTTTGATGATCTAGATTGTTCTTATTATCCAACATCCAGGGAATGTCGACGAACAAAACGTCATTCAAATCACGATTATCATCGGCATTGGCATTGCTAGATGAAATGTGCGAGGTCGCATAAACCGGTAAGTCCTGAGCATGATGAAACTTGAGTTGCGGCTTAATGAGTCTGGCCTGTCGTGAGTTGGCGGCGACAAAAATCATATCAACATCCTGCCGGCGGCGAGGGTCGAATTTGACCGGCTGCCCAATCACTTGCTGGATCATCGACTTGCGCAAATTGCTAGTGGTCAAGTTCAGCAGTTGCTTGATCGCAACAGAATAATCGCTTTTTCGCGATGGGTAAGTTTCGCTGTCAACGACATGACCACCGAGGGCTTCGAATCTCGACTTAAACGCATGGTGTAAACGTTCGCCCCACTTTGTGTCTGGTACCAGGGTAATGGCGTGATAGCGGCCTTCGGCTAGTGCGTAGTCGGCAATTTGTTCGGCTTCATCTTCTGGCCGTAAGCCAAATTGATATAGGTTTAAATCAGAAGGTTTGGATTCGTCGCCATAGTTTAAAGCTAATGTAGGCACTTCCAGGCCCTCACGGCTCTGCAGTAGTTCGACTAATTCCTTGTTAATGGGGCCAACCACGAAGTCAGCGCCATTTTCAATCGCCTGACGGTATTGCAGGTTGAACTCAGCTGGGTCGGTACTGGCGTTGATGATCTCAAGTTTGGCTTTGAATGTTGCTTGCTGAGTCGATTGATCTTGATCTAACTGGTCTTGATAAAAGGCATAAAGGAAACCGTTTTGAATCGCTTCAGAAACCTTCTCGAGGCGACCTGAAAAAGGCAGCATAAGTGCAATTCGTTCTGGCCTAATGTTGATTTTCTTACTTTCTTCTAACAGGTTGAGAGCGAATAGTTTTCCAGCTTCATGTTCGATATAGAGTTCATACCACTTGCTTATCCAAGGTTTGATTTTCTCTGGCAGCATATTTGAACGTCTTGCTATTAGATTCAATTCTAACCAGCCACGAACTTGTGATGTTTGAGGGTTTGAAAGTTCTTTCACTATGGTATTTTCTGAGATTTGATTAAGCGCACCCCAAATGAAATCGTGATTTTTCTCAATTTCTTCCTGAGTGACCAAATAGTTGCTAATTTGCATTCTCAGTTCGGCGCTTTCTTTAGGTTTACCGATGGTGAGCACGCCTTTTGAACGGATATTCAAAGCCAATACTTTATATCGCCAATCGACTATTTCGGCGATTGGCGGCAGCGCTAGCAAGCTTTGGTAAATTCTACCTTCTCCAAAATAAGAGCCCGCCAGCAGCGTTTCCTTAGAGAGTTGATCTTGCTCGATAATATCGCTTTCCTTTAATGAATCGAAAAAAGCAGGAATATCAGAGAAGTTGCCAGCTTGGTAGAACATAAGGCCTGACTTAATTAGAAAAGATGATCTTTCTGGCTGGGTGCTGTTCATTGCTATCGCCTCATAAGCGAGCGCGGCGTCTAACCAATATTGATTGGACTCAAGATCAAATGCAGCTCTGATATCTGCTTCGGTCGGTGCTAATAACGAATCAGAACTGGCGCTAAAGTTAGCCGGCTGAGAGCCTGTTTGGCTGGGTGTTTGACTTGGTGTTTGGCAGGCTGATAGTGTGATTATCAGCATTGCCGAGAGTAATAATTTGAGGCAAGGAAGTTTCATCGATCGTCAGTTATTTATAAAGATAAAGGCGGAGTGCGAGGTCAATTAGAACTGCATAATAGTGTACACTCTTTCACATGACTGGCGTACTTTATATTGTAGCAACCCCCATTGGAAATCTGGACGATATCAGCCTGCGCGCGATCGAAATTTTGAAGCAGGTCGACGTAATTGCGGCTGAAGATACTCGGCACAGTATTCGGCTTCTGAACCATTTAGGTATTCGCAACAAGTTGATGTCGCTGCATGAGCATAATGAAAGAGATAGGATTGACGGGATCATCGATGACCTGAAGCAGGGTAACAATATCGCATTAATTTCTGATGCCGGTACGCCTCTGATCTCGGATCCTGGTTATCCATTAGTCAAAGCGGTGCAAGATGCGGGTCTACGAGTGAGTCCAATACCTGGCGCGAGCAGTATTATTGCCGCCTTGAGTGCTGCCGGCATGCCAACGGATCCATTTACTTTTTATGGTTTTCTGTCACAAAAAAATTCAGAACGGTTGTCGAAGTTAAATCTACTTAAACAACAGCAGGGTACATTGGTATTTTTGGAATCGACGCATCGAATTGAACGCCTGTTGGAACAACTTTGCGAGATCTTTGGTGATAATCGTATCGTCGTTGCCAAAGAGCTGACCAAGTCCTTCGAACGTTTTCTGTCGGGTACGCCAGCGCAAATTCTGTCGGTCATGCAAGAGGAGCCCGCGTTGAAAAAAGGCGAGTTTGTGGTAATGATTGATAACCCGGTAACCATCAGCGAAAAGATTTTGAGTGATGAAGATATTGAAATCTTGAAGCTACTATTGCAAGACCTGCCACTAAAAAAAGCGGTGCAATTGTCAACTCGTATTAGTGGTAAGAAGAAGAACGATATCTATCAACAGGCATTGATCCTAAATAAACTCGCCTCCTGAGATTTTTTTTAGCCGCCTTTGACAGGGGCTAACACGATGATGTCATCGCTCTCACTAATGGGGGTTGATGAATATTGGTCAGTATCAATTTTGTTGTCGTTATGCAACACCAGATAAGGCCTGCCTTCAGGTAAGGGAAGTTTTTTAAGCAGTTGTTCTAGTGTCTCCCCCTGATCGAAGTTCAAAGGGTATATGCCAGCGCTGTTAGCCGCTGGCATATAGTGGCGCAACTTGCCAAAGACTTTAATTGTTATCTGCATTGGCTTACCTGATTGATACAAGTTTAATTCAACCCCAGGCGATTCAGCGTGTCAGTTTTTGGTCGCCCTTCTTCATCCCAACCGCGCAGTTCGTAGTATTCAGGTAGCATTTCGCCGAGGCGACATACTAATCCTTTTCCGGCACCAACCTCGGCTGGTTCCTCGAGTATTCGCTTAGGCAAGGTATCATCTGCCTTGCTTAGTCCAGCAAGTAAATTGAACTGACGCTCTAGATTCCAAATACGTTCGCCGGTTTGCTGCAATCTATCCATGTCCCAGCTGCCTTCACAAGCACCGTCAACCAGCTCAAGGTAATCGCTTAAGGTCCAGCCACAACCACCCGGAAAAAGGCATAGGCCACTGGAATCGATGAAGGAAATTTCATCTTGTGAGTTTTTGACTATCGCTGCTTTGCCCTCGATTTCTGTAGTATCAAAATCGCTTTCATAGGGGTCTGCGCGCATATGACAGGCACCCCGATTGTTGGTTGCGTAGGCGAGACCCATACCTTGCATGCTGCGGCCATCGTAGCCAGCAAACTCCTGGCCTTTCACCGACATTGATAAATCAGGGTGACCATATTTTGCGGTGAGTCTTTTCGAGCCCATGGCGATATCTTTACCAAAGCCTTCGCTGCGAGCGGTCAGCTCTGAAATGGTGACTAATGCTTGTGCCGAACCAAATTCTAATTTGATACCGCCAGTGTCTTTTTCGGTAATGGCTCCAATGTCAAATAGCTCCATTGCGGCGGCAATAGAACCACCAAGAGAAATAGGGTCCATTCCATATTCATTGCAGAGGAATCCAGCGTAGGTGGCAGCGTCAATATCATCGACACCACAGGCAGCACCAAGCGCATAGGCCGATTCATACTCAAGGCCACCAGATGCTTTGTGGTATTGAGGTTTATCTTTAACCGAGAAATGGGTTGGGTCTATTTTGCAAATTCGACCACAGCCAATAGTGCAGCCAAAGCAGGCGCCATTTGTAATGAGATTGGTGTGGCCATTTTCATTGGGAGTTTGCATCGCATTTGGATTGAGCTTTTCGGTGCCTTCAAACCGTACCTGTCGGTTATTGCGGGTGGGTAAGCTGCCAAAGCTGTTAGTGACGTCAATCATGTCCAAGGTGCCATCTCGTGACATGCCTTCACGATCATTCATACGAGCATTAACGGCGTTTACTGTTTTGATGAAATGTTCTGGGTTGGCATTTTTGACACCGACTGTGCCACGTACACCGATTGATTTAAGGTTCTTTGAGCCCATCACGGCTCCGACACCTGAACGCCCTGCGGCTCGGTGTAAGTCGTTTACAATACAGGCATAACGGCATAGGTCTTCACCTGCTTGACCAATAGAGGCAAAGCGCATTAATGGATCACTATACTTTTTCTGAAGAAGACCTTCAGTTTCCCAGACAGTCTTGCCCCAGATTTCACTAGCATCGCAGAGTTTTACTTTTTCGTTTTCGATATGAAGATAAACCGGCTTGTCAGACTTGCCTTCGATAATGACTAAATCATAGCCAGCTAGCTTGAGCTCGGCGCCAAATTTACCGCCAGAGTTAGAGCAGGCAATTGCATCGGTTAACGGACCCTTGGTGATGACTGACCAACGACCACCTGTTGAAGCCATGGTGCCCGTTAATGGGCCTGTCGCGAAAATGAGTTTATTTTCAACTGATAGCGAATCGACGGATGGATCCATTTCTTCAAGTAAGTATTTGCTGCCGAGACCGCGTTGCCCTAAATACTCATTGGCCCATGTCATGTTCAATGGTTCTATGTTGCAACTACCAGTGGTTAAATTGACTCTTAGTATTCGTTGTTGCCAGCTCATTGAATGCTCCTTGATAATTGATATTTTCTAGCTTCGATTGTAGCTCTAGTTGTGATTCGTTCACAATCACAATGTTGTGTAATATTAGAACGTTATTCTTTTCGACTTATTGTTGTTTGATAGTGTATTTAAGTAGAAAGGCTGAGTTATTAGCAGAGGGTTCCCCAAGGCTAATAATGCCTTCACCTAAAAGTGGGATTCGTTCCTGATGGAAGAATAACTCTGTTTGATTATGTTTGACGTAACTGCCGTTCGCGCTGTTATCACTAAAAGTAAATTTTCCTTGATTATATTCTATCCGGCAGTGTTCACGAGAAGCATGAGTTGACGGTATAACCAGGTCACAACCCTGACCACGACCTATTAATGTGCTGGTGATGGTGCCGAGGGACATGTGAATAATGCTACCCCTATACTCAATAGTGAGGTTTTTTTTGATTGCATTGACGACATGGTTGCCAATGATTTGAGTTAGCTCGTCGGTTTGTTCCCAAGCTACATCAAACACATCGATGGACTGTTCTTTTCCTTTTACGTTTGTGCGGGTGAAGTGTTGGCAGCGTTCTTGACAAGCTTTTGGTAATTGATCATGGGTATAACTAGTGACCATGGTTTTGCCGCCGCGGGCGATACTCGCAACTCGTGCGGCGATATTAACGGTATCTCCGAAAATATCACCATTGTTTTCTATGATTGGGCCATGGTGGGCACCTATTCGAATGGCAATTTTATAGTTTGTGGAGGGTGCTGACTTCTCTGATAAGAAGGTATGCATGTCTTTAGCTGCAGTAATGGCGTCATCTGCTTGTGGGAAGCGGCACATGATTTCATCGCCAATTGTTTTAATAATTTTACCACCAGATTGAGTAACGAAAACTGAGAGTTGCTCAAGGGTGTTTGAAATTAGCGCTTCTGCGACTTTATCACCCATGATCTCATACATTCGTGTGCTGCCAACTATGTCAGCGAACATAACGGTGACTTCTTTATCGTTATACTTTTCGGAAGGTCCCACAATTCGTACTCTTTTAAATATGGCGTCAGTATAACAAAGGATGACGATTTTAATGTAGTATCACATTATTCTCTTCGGGGAATTGTAATACTTATTACACTATGGAGGGAATAGCTTGAGCATACGGATAAAGTTTAATCTGGCGATGTTGCTGGTTTTTATTATCGGCTTTGGGGTGGCAGCCTTTTTTGTTGATAAAATTCTGCTTGAAAATGCTAAAGAAGAAGTGGCTCTCAAGGCCAAAATAATGATGGAGGCGGCAAGAAGCGTACGCGCCTATACAGTGGAAGAAGTACGGCCCCTGCTCAAAAAGATTCAAACAGACGAATTTCTGTCTCAAACGGTGCCTGCTTATGCAGCGACATCAAATATGAATAGACTGCGTAAAGCCTACCCTGGATACTATTATAAAGAAGCGGTGCTTAACCCAACAAATCCCGAGCATAAAGCGGCCGCCTGGGAAGAGGATATTATCCAGTATTTTCGTAACTATGAAGACGTTGAAGAATATTCAGGAGTTCGTTCTACCCCAACGGGGCAGTATTTGTTTTTAAGCAGCCCATTTAAGATAACCAACGAAGGATGTCTTGTTTGTCATAGCACGCCTGCTGCTGCGCCAGCTTCAATGGTCAAGAAATATGGCTCACATAATGGATTCGGCTGGAAGCACAATGAAATTGTTGGTGCTCAAATAGTGAATGTTCCGATGGCCATTCCTATCGCGCGAGCCGACGCGACGTTTAGTGCATTTATGATAATCCTGGGTGGCGTTTTTGCCTCCATTTGGGTTGTGCTCAATGTGTTTTTACATATCATTATTATCAAGCGCGTCAATAAAATTGCCGCAAAGTCTGAGGAAATTAGTAAAGGCAATATGACGGTTGATGAGTTCGAACAACATGGCAAAGACGAATTATCTTCTTTAGGGCATTCTTTCAATTTAATGTATCGCAGTTTGACTAGTGCCGTTAAATTACTTGATAAAACACAAATTTAGAAACATGAGCCAATTACCCGAAAAAATAGGTAAGTACGAAATCAAATCGTTGCTCGGTGAAGGAGCAATGGGAATTGTCTATGAAGGTTTTGATCTAGATATTGAACGCAGAGTTGCGATTAAAATCCTGCATCCTTATTTGATCAAGGAAAAAAATGGCGAGGAGTTCTTAGAGCGCTTTAAACGTGAAGCAAAATCAGCGGCCAAATGTACCCACCCGAACGTGGTTAGCGTGCTCGAATTTGGTCAAGATGGCGACATGCCGTATATAGTCATGGAGTATGTTGAAGGTCTATCATTGCAGCAAGTCATTAAAAATAGACGCCCCATTAGCCTGCAAAAAACATTGTCGATATTGTCACAGTTGCTAAAAGCGCTACATTATGCGCATCAGCTGGGCATTGTTCATCGTGATATCAAATCAGCTAATGTGATGATTTTGAAAGGCAGTGGAGAGGTTAAATTAGCCGATTTTGGTATCGCCAGAATTGCTAAAAGTCCTGAACTAACGATGACAGGAGCGTTAGTCGGTACACCCAAATATATGTCACCGGAACAAATGTTTGGTCTCAAGGTGGATTCACGAGCCGATCTATTTTCAGTGACAATGGTGTTTCTTGAGTTACTGACGCTATTACCTAAAAGTGCCTCGATACCTCGTTCCAGCTTGCCGGAGATTGTTCATTTGCCACCTAACAATCAAGTCGATTATTCTATTTTGTACCCAACAGCGTTGATACCAGTCTTGCTTAAGGGGTTATCGATCTCGCAAGATAAAAGGTATCAATCAGCACGAGAATTTGTGCTGGCGATTAAATTGGTATTGCCAAACTTAAAGCCAAAGTCATCTGCCTCTTCAGACGATGCGACGGCCGTTGTTCAGCAATCAACTCAGATATTTAGCGCCAGCAAAGATGAGCTCGATACGATGACGAGTCTATTGGTTGAGTACGTTGGGCCGATCGCTAAAAACATTATGACAGAGCATGGCAATAATTCATCCGCTAGCGATCTCGCTAGCGCAATTTCAAGAGAAATTACTCAGCCCGAAGAGCGTCAGGCTTTCCTGAAAAGATGGCAAAACATGAGTGGTACCAGAATCAATTCAGGGGCGTCAGGGGGCCGAAGTTCAGACTCAACGACAGTGGGTGCAGGGACTAATGTGGGCTCATTTGATGACGAGATGCTTAAAAAAATTAGCGAGAACTACGCGAGTTATATTGGCCCGATAGCAGGTAGACTGGTGCGTCACTATTCGGCTACGACGAATAGTCTGGAGCAATTACTGGATTCATTATCAAATGAAATCCCTGATGCTAGAGATGGTCAAAAATTTAGAGATACCTGGCTTCGGGCCTGACCACGCCTTATATTTCGAAGTCGGCTAATATTACTATTATTGAGTGGCTGTTTTCCTCATAAGTATCCTGCTTCCGATAGCAATTCAAAGTTGAAATTGCTAGGCTATCAACCACTTAATACCCTATTTAGAGATTGAATAATTTAAAAATGATCAAAGTAATTATTGAACGTGTTATCGCCG
>Ga0307492_10001220_pt1 | contig 10700 bp, 8 predicted proteins | sample SI3LmetaG_FD_202365 | JGI IMG/M metagenome (GOLD analysis project Ga0307492, IMG submission 202365) | Sea-ice brine microbial communities from Beaufort Sea near Barrow, Alaska, United States - SI3L | ecosystem: Environmental > Aquatic > Marine > Coastal | place: USA: Alaska | collected 2017-05-06
ACCCTAGCCTTGCTATGGTGAGACAATACAGATGAATTTAGAAGAGATTAAACACCTGGAAAAAATTGATGCCAATCATATTTGGCATCCCTATTCCGCAATGCACGGTGGCAACCCTGTTCACGTTGTCGAAAGTGCTGAAGGGGTAAGAATTAAGTTGGCTGATGGTCGAGAGTTGATTGATGGCATGTCCTCCTGGTGGTGTGCGATGCATGGTTACAATCATCCCGTATTGAATCAGGCAATTCACGATCAGCTTAGTAAAATGTCACATGTCATGTTTGGTGGCTTCACTCATGCACCAGCCGTTAAGCTGGTCGAAAAGCTAGTAGAGATCACGCCAGAACCTCTGGTATCGGTATTTCTTTCTGACTCAGGATCTGTTTCAGTGGAAGTTGCAATGAAAATGTCGATTCAATATTGGCACGCTAAGGGTAAGCCCTCCAAGTCTCGATTTGTATCGCTTCGTAATGGTTATCACGGCGATACCTTTGCCGCGATGTCGGTATGCGATCCCGTTAATGGTATGCATAGTTTATTTTCGAACGTGTTGGCAAAACAGTTTTTTGTTGATTCGCCTGAATCTAAATTTGGTGAGCCCTGTAGCGATCAAGACATTGCTTCCTTAGCCAACCTGCTGGCTACAAGACATGACGATATTGCGGCAGTCATACTAGAGCCCATAGTGCAGGGGGCTGGTGGCATGCGGTTTTATTCAGCGGACTACCTGAAGAAAGCTCGAGTACTCTGTGATCGATACCAAGTGCTTTTAATTGCTGACGAAATAGCCACTGGATTTGGTCGTACGGGTAAGCTATTTGCCTGTGAACATGCCGAAATATCACCCGACATTATGTGCATAGGGAAATCACTTACTGGTGGCTATATGACACTGGCAGCAACATTAACAACGTTGGAAGTGAGTCGAACGATTGATCAAGGCGACCCGGGTGTTTTTATGCATGGCCCAACGTTTATGGCCAACCCATTGGCCTGCGCCGTATCGCTAGCGAGTATTTTGTTATTAGAAGAAACTAATTGGCAGCAAGTAGTTTCCTCTATTGGTACAATTTTAGAGTCGAATTTGAGACCCTATGAATCCTGCGCTCAAGTGAAGGATGTTCGAGTGTTAGGCGCCATTGGGGTTATTGAATTACACGAACCGGTTGACATGAAATGGATAACAGAGCAGTTTGTTAAATCGGGCGTTTGGGTTAGGCCATTTGGACGTTTGGTTTATTTGATGCCTCCTTTCGTTATCAATGAAGCTGATCTGACAACACTCTGTCAAACCGTGGGTCATATTGTGAAATCAATTCCAATCAATGACATAAAATTCGGTTGAATATTTAAATATTGGCAGCTTTGACGGAAAAATCATTTGTGAAAGTAAATTTGTGAAATTTAAGGTGCATTTTTTAGGGTACAAAAAATAGGCACTCAGCTGATGGTATTACTCCTAGGAGTCTGTCGGACTTAGGTAATCGTAGCGAGGGAAAGTCATTTTGAGTTAAATTTTTTGATCGAATGAGGCGAATAGTTGTTCTATTCAACGAATTGGATCGAGAAATTTGGCCGAAATGACTTTTCCGCAGTAGATTTATCCTAAGTCTGACAGGCTCCTAGCTAACTGAGTTTCTCCTCCAACTTTAACAGCAATTCTCGCACCAGCTATCGATTGTACTTTGTCAGGCCTATCTCAATATTGGAGAAGACAGGCTTATTACAATACTTGCTCGGTGTAATCTATATTTAGCATTACCTAACCTGAGATATACAACAATGACGATTGGAATAGGCGGCAGCAGTGCCGAAATAGAGTTAGCCAAGCTAACTACCATGCGAGATACAGCAGTTCCCATTCAAATGGATGAGTATCAGGCGCGTTTAAAAAAAGTGCGGTTGCTAATGGTTGAGGCAAGTGTTGATGCGCTCTACTTGGACGCCACTAGCAGTTTACATTATTTCACTGGCATGCGATGTCATGCCAGTGAGCGATTACACGGTGCAATCATAACCGCATCGGGTGATTTAATTTACGTTTGTCCAACTTTTGAAGAACAAAAAACTAAGGCTTGCATGGTCATTGAGGGTGAGTTTCTGCTGTGGGAGGAACACGAAAACCCAATGGCTGCGGTTGCAGAAACGGCTTTAATTCGATCCAAAGCCGATTCTGTTTTATTAGCAGTCGACCCACAGACACCGTTTTTCATCGTTGATGGGTTGCAAAAAGCGTCATCTAAATTAACCGTTGTCAATGCGGACAGTTTAATATGGCCCTGTAGGCAAATAAAATCTCAGGCTGAAATTTCATTACTAACCCAAGCTAAGGCAATCACGCTGAAGGTGCAACACGCAGTAGCGCGTATTCTTAAACCGGGTATTGATACTCGTGATGTCCAGTCGTTTTTGGATGCGGCGCATATTGCCAGCGGGATGGACGGCCGTTCAACCTTTAAAATTGTTTTGTTTGGAGAACCGACAGCTTATCCACATGGCGTGCCCTATCCGCAAACTTTGGCCGAAAATGATATGGTTCTAATTGACACCGGGGCTACCTTACACGGCTATAATTCTGATATCACTCGAAGTTATGTATTCGGTGAACCCAATATGCGACAAAGGGAAATTTGGGCTCTAGAGCATGCGGCCCAGCAGGCTGCATTTGAGGCAGCGCAAATTGGTGCGCCCTGTTCAGCACCCGATGCAGCTGCTCGCGCTGTTATAGCAGCTGCCGGGTTTGGCCCAGGGTATAAGGTGCCTGGATTACCCCATCGTACCGGGCATGGTGTAGGGCTTGATGTTCACGAGCATCCCTATATTGTTAAAGGCAATGATTTGCCTTTAGCGCCCGGTATGTGTTTTTCAATAGAACCCATGATTTGTAGCTACGGCGAGTTCGGCGTTCGACTAGAAGATCACGCTTATATTTCAGAGCAGGGTCCCCGGTGGTTTACCGAACCCAGCGAATCAATTGAGAATCCATCAAATTCATAACTGCCGATTTGATCGTTATTAATCTAATCCGATGGGTACATGTCACCAATCGCTGTGATCAGTTGGGACTCCAGTTTATCCAGCGTTGATTGTTTGGTGATGTTACTGCCTTCGCGATTGGTCAAATAAAAGATATCGTCAATTTTTTCTCCTAGAGTGGACACTTTTGCGTGGATTATATTAATCGAGTTGCGCGCAATGACGTTAGCAACGGTAGAGAGCAATCCGGGCATATCTTTCGCGCTAATTTCCATCACTGTTCTCCGGTTGAAATAGTCTTGCTCAAATTGAACTTGAGTTGGGTGATGGAATGCCTTTAGGCGGCGATTGATGCGTTTGTTGGTGTTGGGTTTAAATGCTTTTTTTGATTTAAACGCTTTAATAAGCGCCACTTCTATTTGTTTTACAATAGATGGATTGGTGATCGATTGGCTTTCGTGGTCCTGAATAATAAAGGTATCCATTATTTTGTCGTTTTTTGTTGAGAAAATTTCTGCATTGAGAATACTCAATCCGAGCGATCCAAGGGCGCCGGTTACCTGAGAAAATACGTTGGGATTTTCGTCGCAGTAAACAAATACTTTAGTCGTTTTAGAGTGGGAAGCCTGACGAACTTTGACCAGCGTCTGTTGTCCGGGGTTGCCTAATATAGTGTCAACATGCCATCGAATTTCAAGTGGGTCGTGGCGTAAAAAATAGTCGCCAGGTAACTGATTACATTGATCGATAATAGCCTGCTTTTCGTAAGGCATGGCTATCATTAATTCAAATGCCGCATCTCTACTTTCCTGGATTATTTCATCGATATCAGGTGCGTTTTCAATGCCGCGCCGAATGACTTTTTTGGTTGCGGTATAAAGTTGCATAAATAATGCATCTTTCCAGTTATTCCACAGCTTCGGATTGGTGCTACATATATCGGCGACCGTGTGCAGGTATAAATAATTGAGCATGTTCATACTGCCAACTCGCTGCGCAAATTCGCGGACCACATCTGGATCACTAATATCCTTTCGTTGTGCCGTCATTGACATTAACAAATGATCGCGCACTAGTTGCGATACTATGCGGGTTTGTTTTCGGTTCAAATTATGCTGAAAGCAAAATTGGGTGGCGATTTCAGCACCCAAGATGGAGTGATTACCTCCTTGCCCCTTGGCAATATCGTGGAACAATGCTGCTAGATACAATAAGCGTGGATCTTCTAGCTTACTGTAGACGAGATTACAGAATGGAAACTCATCTGCATGTTTATCCAGCGCAAAACGACGGAGATTACGAATAACAAATATGGTGTGTTGATCGACTGTGTAGGCATGAAATAAATCGTATTGCATACGGCCAGTAATTTTTGCAAAAGCGGGTATGTAAGCTGCCAGAAAACCATAAGAGTTCATTCTTCTCATCTGGTGCGTTACCCCATTGGGAGCGCCCATCAATTGCATAAAGAGTTGTTTAACTTCATTGTTGTTTCTAAAATTATCATCGACCAAATAAAGATGTTCTCGGATCAATCTGATGGTCGATGCGCTAACGCCTTTGCAAGCTTCATGGGTTGAAATTAATACAAAAAGCTCAATTAGAGCTGGGGGGTGTTGTTTAAATACATCGGAATGCCTGACTTCAATAAAAGAATTTCTCAGTTGAAACCGGTCATTGATTATACTGGCCTGTTTTTTGGAGTCGGCAAATAAAATCTCTTCTTTGAATATCTGAAGTAGCATTTCATTTAATCGCTCAAGTTCCATAATAGTTCGATAGTATTGCTGCATGAACTGTTCAATCGCGAGATTGTGTGGGCCGGCCTCAAATCCAAAATCAGTTGAGATTTGATTTTGATAGTCAAATAAGAGCCTGTCTTCTCTTCTTTTCGCCAAACGATGTAATGCAAACCGTACCTTCCACAAATGACGCTGGCCTTGAACTAACAGTTGGTACTCATCAGACGTTATAAAACCGCGATCAATTAGTTCAAGATAAGTTCTTGTACCAAAATGACGTTTAGCGACCCAGCCGACGATTTGAATGTCGCGCAATCCACCCGGGCCTTCTTTAATATTGGGTTCAAGATTATAAGCGGTATCGTTATAGCGCAAATGACGGCTTTGTTGTTCCTTCAATTTAGCTTCAAAAAACTCGCGAGAAGACCACATTTCGCTAGGGTCAATTGCTTGTTGAAATCGTTCATATAAGTTTGTATCGCCGCAAATGAGACGGGCTTCAATCATATTGGTTATGACCGTAACATCTGCCTTGCCTTGTTCGATACAGTCTTCAATAGTCCGTACGCTATGACCCACTTCGAGGCCAATATCCCATAAAAAAGTGATGAAACATGATAATTCTGTTTCCAGCTGCTTGCCGGGTTGTTGGCTAAGCAGGATCATTAAGTCGATGTCTGATCCTGGCAGTAACTCAGATCGACCATAACCACCGACGGCGACCAGGCTGCATTGACACTGTTCTGAATTATCCATTAAAGTATTAACAAAACTATCGAAACAAAAATTTAGTACATGATCGATGACTTCGGATTTTTGACGAACGAGTACCTGAATTGGTGCGCCTTGGTCAAAGGCTGCAAAAATTTGCTCATTCGTTCGATTAAGGCCTTCAGTCACTGGTTTTGCAATAATGCCTTGCGGCGTTCTTATTTGTGCCAGGCAGCGATCTATATCGATCACCAGATTGTTCAGGTTGTCATTTGACATTTTTCTCGCCACCGTTATAACGGCTTTTCTGGATGCTCAGTGAGCACTTCAAAACCATCCTCTGTTACTAAGTTAGTATGTTCCCACTGGGCTGACAGGCTATGGTCTTTGGTGACAACAGTCCAGTCATCAGGAAGTAATTTAACGTGACGTTTACCGAGGTTAAGCATTGGCTCAATGGTGAAAATCATTCCAGGCTCTAGCACTAGGCCGGTGTCTGGTTTGCCGTAATGCAAAACCTGAGGGTCTTCATGAAACACATTGCCGATGCCATGCCCGCAATATTCACGGACGATGCTAAATTTATTTTTTTCAGCGTGGGTTTGAATGGCATGGCCAATATCGCCTAAACGAATGCCGGGTTTAATCATTTCTATACCGAGTTTCATACACTCGTAAGCGACACGTGACAAACGCTCACCCTGTATGCTGGGTTTACCCACCATAAACATGCGGCTGGTATCGCCGTGATACTTGTCTTTTATTACAGTTATATCTATATTAATTATATCACCTACCTTAAGTTTTTTTTCAGCAGGAATGCCGTGACAGACAACATGATTGACCGAGGTGCAAATTGAGCGTGGAAATCCTCGGTAATTGAGTGGCGCAGGGATACCTTGTTGATGGTTGACGATATAGTCATGACAGATGTCATTCAGCTTTTGAGTTGTGACGCCTGGCACCACATAAGGCTCGATCATATGCAAAACGTCTGCCCCAAGCCTGCCTGCAATACGCATTTTTTCGATTTCTTCACTGTTTTTGATGGAGACGCCCATAAATTATCACTTGTTTGTTGTTGAGAAAGAGTGATTATGGTATAAAGCGCGCGCTCTCGGCAACCGCCAGAGTAAATTTAATTACACACACGTATCAACACTCGATTATGGGTGCTTGTTTTTTACCAGAGAAACAGGTCGTAATCGCTGGATGCGTGGAGGCTTAACCCCGAGTAGTCATAGTGAATAGCCGACTACTCAAGACAGCTATCTGGAGATAACTATGTCTAACGTCACTATGCGTGAAATGTTGGAAGCGGGCGTGCACTTCGGTCACCAAACTCGTTTCTGGAACCCAAAAATGGCTCCTTTTATTTTTGGCGAGCGTAATAAGATTCACATCATCAACCTCGAAAAAACAATGCCGCTGGCTAAAGATGCGCTCAACTTCTTAGGGAAGGTTGCATCAAATAAAGGCAAAGTAATGTTCGTTGGTACCAAGCGCGCTGCCAGTGAATCGATTAAGGCTGAAGCTGAGCGGTGTGGTATGCCTTTCGTCAACCACCGTTGGTTGGGTGGTATGTTGACTAATTTTCGTACGGTTCGCGCTTCGATTAAACGTTTGAAAGAACTAGAAGACATGGCAAAAAACGATGCCTATGAGAAAATTGGCAAAAAAGAAATTCTGCAGTTGTCTCGCGAGCAAGAAAAGCTCGAAAAGACTTTGGGTGGCATCAAGGAAATGAACGGCCTACCCGATGTGCTGTATGTCATTGACGTCGGTTACGAAAACATTGCAATTCAGGAAGCGACTAAACTCGGTATTCCTGTTGTTGGTATCGTTGACACAAACAACTCACCTGATGGCATTGATTATATTGTTCCAGGTAACGATGACTCGATGCGTGCAATCAAGCTTTATACCAGAATGGCAGCTGATGCTATTTTAGTGGGTAAAGAGAGTATTGCTGGTGAAATTAAAGCCAGAGAAGTGGCTAAAATGCCTGTTGAAAACGAAGCAGCAGCTGCTGAAGCCGCTGAGTCAGTCGAAGCAGTAGTAGAAGCGCCAGTTGAAGAGACAGTAGCAGATGCGCCAGAAGTTGCCGCAGAAGCGTCAGTAGCTGAAACAGCACCAAAGAAAGCGGCTGTAAAAAAGGCGGCAACTAAGAAAGCTGCCACTAAAACTTCAGCAGAGCCTGCAGCAGAGAAAGCTGAAGGCGAAGAGTAATACCAACCTCATGACCAGACTCACTGAAAAGTGGGTCTGGTCATGAGGAATTATCCTCTTTAATATTTGTGGCTCATTTAGCTCGGATGTTTAAGAGGCTTATTAAAAACGAATTGATTGCTTCTCTTGCTCTTAAAGTTTTTATACTGAGGCGAGTTAAGCTAAAACTAGTGAGGCATTGAAGTGGCTGTAACAGCATCTTTAGTAAAAGAACTACGCGAGCGAACTGGCTCGGGAATGATGGAATGTAAAAGAGCACTAGTAGAGTGCGACGGTGATATCGAAGCTGCAGTAGAGTTAATGCGTAAGTCAGGTGCGGCTAAGGCAGATAAAAAAGCAGGCAGAGTGGCTGCTGATGGAGCCGTTATGGTCTGCGTCGAAGGTAACACTGCGGTTATCCTTGAAATTAACTCAGAAACCGACTTTGTTGCCAAAGATAATAATTTTCAGGCATTTGCTGACGGCGTTGTAAAAGTAATTTTGAACAATAAGCCAGAATCAGTCGAAGCCATTGGCGGGCTGTCGATTAAAGACTCTCAAACAGTCGAAGAAGCACGTCAGGTATTAATATCAAAAGTTGGCGAAAATATTCAAATTCGTCGCTTCGAAATTATCGAGTCTGCACAAGGTGTCGCGTCATATTCTCATGGATCACGCATTGGCGTATTAGTTGAGTCGGATGCAGAGGCTGAAATGGCACGTGATATTGCAATGCATATTGCTGCTGTTAATCCTCAATACGTTGATGAATCTGCAGTACCTGCTGAATTTGTCGAAAAAGAAAAAGGCATTTTGATTGCTCAAGCTCAAGATAGTGGCAAGCCTGCTGAAATTATCGAAAAAATGATACAGGGACGTCTGAATAAATTTCTAGCAGAGGTTACTCTATTGGGTCAGCCTTTCGTTAAAGATCAAGATCAGACGGTTGGTCAGTTATTATCAAATGCTGGCAGCTCAATTACTCGCTTTGTTCGATATGAAGTGGGAGAAGGCATCGAAAAGAAAGTTGAAGACTTTGCTGCCGAAGTAGCCTCTCAGCTAAAAGCTTAAAAGTTAACTTAAAGGCCGCTCTCGCGGCCTTTATTTTATCAACATCTCAAAACTATATTTTTTATGATGGCTGTGGTGGTTTAATTTTTCTAGACCTGTACGCTAATTTGTAGGTAGTTGATGTACACTGTTATTCTTAAAAACGAGTTCAATAGAATGATGCGAAAAGCTCCACCAAAAAACCATCATAAATGAAGGCATAACTTAATAATATAAGGTGCTCCGAGGCAATCTTTAAATAAAAGAGTGGGAAATGACTGACTTTAAATACAAGCGATTATTGGTAAAGCTCAGTGGTGAAGCCTTAATGGGGCAACACGATTTTGGTATAGACCCAGTAGTTATATCAAAACTATCTGGTGAATTAGACGGCTTGCAACAAGCGGGTATCGAATTGGGTGTTGTCGTTGGAGGTGGTAACTTGTTCAGAGGCGCTCAGCTGGCTGAGGCCGGAGTTGATCGTGTCACTGGAGATCACATGGGTATGCTCGCGACTGTAATGAATGCACTTGCTTTGAAAGATAGCTTGCAACAGCGCGGAGTACAGGCAACCGTTATGTCAGGCCTGGATATGCCTCAGGTCTGTGATCGTTATACCCAACGTGATGCTCGACAAAGAATAGCGGATGGTGGCATTGTTATTTTTGCTGCAGGCACCGGTTGTCCCTATTTCACTACTGATACAGGCGCTAGTTTAAGGGCAGTCGAAATTCAGGCCGACCTGATGGTTAAAGCGACCAAAGTTGATGGGATTTATAATAAAGACCCAGTTAAATTTGAAGATGCAGTTAAATACGATCATCTCGACTATGATCAGGCAATTGATCAGCGTTTAGCCGTCATGGATGTTGCAGCGATGATTTTATGCAATGATAATGCGCTCGATATGGTGGTTTGTGATATGAGTCAGTCGGGTGTCTTGCTCGAACTGGCAAAAGGTAAATCTATAGGCACGTTAGTGACCCGTAAAGAGACATAAAAATGATTTATGATGTACAAAAAGACGCGTTGAGCCGAATGAACAAAAGTATCGACGCTTTTAAGGTTGAGCTTTTGAAAATTCGCACAGGCCGCGCGCATGTTAGTCTGTTGAACCATATCTCGGTAGATTTCTATGGCAGTGAAGTTCCCATTGGGCAAGCCGCAAATCTGACTGTTGAGGACGCACGAACTCTAGCAGTAACGCCTTGGGATAAAAGCATGGTAGCCGTAATCGAAAAAGCAATTATGAAGTCAGATCTGGGATTAAATCCATCGACGTCGGGTGCTGTTATTCGTGTGCCAATGCCGCCATTGACCGAGGAGAGACGTAAAGAGCTCGTCAAAGTCGTTAAAGAGCTAGCTGAGAATACTCGAGTTGCAATCCGCAATATTCGACGTGATGCGAATAGTGATCTAAAGTCACTTGAAAAAGATAAAGATATTTCTGAAGATGATGAGCGCAAAGGGCAAGACTTAATTCAGCAAGCTACTAAGCAATCTACTGATGAAATCGAATTGTTATTACAGATTAAAGAAAAAGAATTGATGGAAATTTAAGGCCTGTCGATTCCTGTGCATTCGTTATCAGCAGAAAACCAAGCGGTTCCAGAGCATGTTTGTATCATCATGGATGGGAATGGTCGTTGGGCTAAAAAACGCCTCATGCCGAGAACTTTTGGGCATCGTAAAGGGGTAATGATTACTCGAAACTCGATTGAATTTTTTGCTCGAGCAGGGGTGCGTCATCTAACCCTATTTGCGTTTAGCAGCGAAAACTGGGATCGTCCTGAAGAAGAAGTCAGCACGCTCATGGAATTATTTTTTCGATCATTAAAAGATCATGGCGCTGAGCTAAACTCAAATAATATTCGCATTAGATTTATCGGTGAACGTGAGACTTTCTCTCAAACCTTGCAAAATCAAATTGCCGAAACAGAAACGCTTACGCTTAAAAATAACGCTATGACACTTAATATTGCGGCTAATTATGGCGGGCAGTGGGATGTATTG